>ERZ1645185.564-NODE-564-length-15482-cov-8.023789_pt1 | contig 15482 bp, 14 predicted proteins | sample MGYA00575351_ERZ1645185 | MGnify/ENA primary metagenome ERZ1645185 (study PRJEB40838, sample SAMN11284767) | freshwater sediment metagenome | isolation source: river sediment | host: Sediment | place: India: Jana village, Kanpur | collected 2015-12-17 ...
CCCCGTGCCCACGGTGCATGGGGAGGGCGAGCACTCCCCGCCGCACCGTGACCTCGGTGCCTCGGACCACGTCACCCATCGGAGCTCGAGGCCCGTCCGACCGCGGCCGCCGGACCTCAGGCATCCGACTTCAGGCATCCGAACTCAGGCATCCGACCTCGGCCCCCACGGAACGCTTCCCCGTCCCGCGCGTATGTTCAGAGGTAGATTTTCGGTCCCCCTTTCGCGAGACCCGCATGACCCGTAATCGCAAGGCCATCCTGGCCAGCCTCGTGCTCGTCCCCCTGCTCGCCTCGGGCTTCGCCCTGCAGGCCCGCAGCACCCGGGGCGGCGCCCAGCTGCTCGACCAGGTCCTCACATTCGTCGCGTTGCGCTACGTCGACACGCTCGACGCCCAGCAGCTCTACGAAAAAGCCGCGCGCGGGCTCGTGAATGAGCTCAAGGATCCGTACACCGAACTCTTCACCCCCAAGCAGCTCGAAGAGTTTTCGCGCAACACCAACGGTCGCTACGCCGGTATCGGCATGGAGATCGTGAAGGTCGGCGACTACGTCACCGTGAACAAGGTCTTCCCCGGCTCGCCGGCCGAAATGGGCGGCGTGCTCGAAGGCGACAAGATCGCCATGGTCGACACCACCAACACCCGCGGCTTCAACAACACGCAGGTGCAGAACAAGCTGCTCGGCCCCGTCGGCACCGGCGTCACCGTGCAGTTTTTGCGCGTGGGCGTAGCGCAGCCGGTAAAGCTGACTTTCAAGCGCGCCGAAATTCACGTACCCGCAGTGCGCTACAGCATGATGCTCGACGATCGCACCGGCTACGTGCCGCTCGAGCGCTTCTCCGAGCAGACCACCGAAGACATCGCCAACTCGGTGATGGCGCTGACCAAGCAGGGCGCGAAGGGCATCATCATCGACCTGCGTGGCAACCCGGGTGGCATTCTCGAAGAAGCGTTCAGCATGTCCAACCTCTTCCTGCCGCGTGGCAAGGAGCTGTTGAGCGTGCGCGGCCGCGGCGAGTTCCAGAAGTACGTGTCGCAGCAGGATCCGCTCGCACCGGAAATTCCGCTCACGGTGCTGGTCGACGGCGGCAGTGCTTCCGCGAGTGAAATCGTGGCCGGTGCGCTGCAGGACTACGACCGCGCACTCGTGCTGGGCACCACGAGCTTCGGCAAGGGTCTCGTGCAGAGCGTATACAACCTCGACGGTGGCTACGCGCTCAAGATCACCACGGGCAAGTGGTACACGCCGAGTGGCCGCAGCATTCAGAAGGAGCGCAAGCTCAACGCCGAAGGGCAGTTCGTGGAAGTCATGTCCGACAGCATGGAAACTGATTCCGTGCGCAAGGCGCGTCCGGTGTTCAAGAGCGCGGCGGGGCGCACGGTGTACGGTGGCGGCGCCATCACGCCCGACATCATTGTGCAGTCGGACACGCTGAGCACCGCCGAACAGCAGCTGCGTCGCGCGCTGTTGCCGCACTACGCCAAGTTCCTGTCGCACGTGGCCGCCGTGGCCGAGCTGCAGAAGGGCAAGGTGAAGGCCGACTTCGCGGTTGACCCGGCGTGGCGCGACGAGGTGTACCGTCGCCTGCAGGCCGACACGGTGAAGATCGACAAGGCCGTGTGGGACGCCGGTGCCACCGACGTGGAGCGCTCCATCGAGGAGCGCGTGGCCAAGATCGCCTTCGGCGACACGCTGGTGCGCCGCCGCAGCCTCAAGGACGACAACCAGCTGCGCCGGGCGCTCGAGATCATGCGCAAGGGTAACTCGCAGAAGGACCTGTTCACCGCCGCCGCGGCTGAACCCGCGGCCAAGCGCGGCGTGGCCCGCCGGTCGGGCGACTAACCTCTCGGCGTTCCACGGGCTGGGTTGAACAGCTCGTCGGAGTCGCAGAGCCGCAGAGCCGCAGAGACGCGGAGAACAGCTCGCAGTCAGTCAGAGTGGGGTGTCCAACCGGGCACCCCATTTTTTGCATGTTGATTTCCTCCGTGCCCCCGCTCCTCCGTGTCTCCGACGAGCCGTTCCCCGTCCCCCCCGGAATTATCCGGATTGCCGCCCGGCGCCCCCGCGCATAGGGTTCGCCCCATGTATCGAGCCCCCCTTCTTCGTGTGGCGTTGGCCACCCTGTGTGCTGCCGCGCTGAACGCGTGCAGCAGCTCCACGTCGTCGGCACCTGCCGCGTCGTCCCAGGCGCCGCTGCGCCGAGCCATTGCGTCGGATAGTGGCGAAGCGCATCTCGCCAACCTCGTGCAGCTCACCGATGGTGGCGAAAACGCCGAGGCGTATTTCAGCGCCGACGGCAAGTACATCACGTTCCAGAGCACACGCGACGGACGCAGCTGCGATCAGCAGTACACCATGCGCGCCGACGGCTCCGAGCTCCGCAAGGTGTCGGTGGGCGGCAAGACCACCTGCGGCTGGTTCCTGCCTGGCAGCGAGCGCCTGTTCTTCAGCGCCACGCATCACGCCGACAGCGCCTGCCCGCCCAAGCTCGACCCGAGTGCGGGCTACGTATGGGGCATCGACAAGTACGATTTCTACACCGTCGACCGCGACGGCAAGAACCTCAAGCGCCTCACCAACTACGGCGTGTACACCGCCGAAGGCATCCTCAGCCCCGACGGCAAGCGCATCGTCTTCACGAGCCTCAAGGACGGGGACCTCGACATTTACACCATGAATGTCGACGGCACCGACGTGAAGCGTCTCACCACCACCCCCGGCTATGATGGCGGCCCGTGGTGGAGCCCCGACGGGACGAAGATCGTGTACCGCGCGTGGCACTACGACAGTGAGCAGGAGCTCAAGGCGTATCAGGACCTGCTCAAGCGCGGCATGATCCGCCCCAACCGCATGGAGCTGTTCGTGATGAACGCCGACGGTAGCGATCAGCGGCAAATCACCAAGCTCGGCGGCGCCAACTTCGGCCCCTCGTGGACCCCGAAGGGCGATCGCATCATCTTCTCGAGCAATCACAAGAACCCGCGCAGCCGCAACTTCGACCTGTTCACCGTGAAACTCGACGGCACGGGGCTCGAGCAGATCACGTTCAACCCCGAGTTCGACGGCTTCCCGATGTTCTCGCCCGACGGCAAGAAGATCATCTTTGCCAGCAACCGCGGCGCGACCAAGCAGGGTGAGACGAACCTGTTCGTGGCTGAGTGGAAGAACTGATTCAAGTGGCTTTAACAGCAGACGGCGGACGGCAGGAACAACAGACGGCAGAACGGCAGGGGTAGGGAAGAAGAACGGGGGCGACCGCTACGCGGCGCCCCCGATTTCCTTATCCCGGCGGTCTTCCGGTCTGTTGTTCCTGCCGTCCGCCGTCTGCGGTTAGCGATCTGCAGACAAGCCGAACCAGCCTTACGCCGCCGGCTGCGCCTGAATGTCGATGGACAGCTTCACATCTTCGGACACGAGTACGCCGCCCGCTTCGAGCGCCACGTTCCACACGAGGCCCCACTCCTTGCGCGGGATCTTGGTCTCGAGCGTGGCCGACACCTTCTGGTTGCCCCAGGGGTCCGTGGCCGGACCGCCAATGTCGCCCTTGAGCGTGACCGGCTTGGTGGTGCCGCGAATGGTGAGGTCGCCCGTGGCGGTCACATCGTCGCCCGACCGCTCGAAGCTCGTGAGCGTGAACGACGCCTTCGGGTGGTTCTCCACGTCGAAGAAGTCCGCGCTGCGCAGGTGCCCGTCACGCTGCTCGTTGCCCGTGGTAAGCGAGGCCACGTCGATATCGACGGTCACCGACTTCGCCGTCCCGTTCTCCTCGTCGATGGTGCCGCTGAACGTGCCGAACGTGCCGCGCACGGTCGAAATGCCCAGGTGCTTCACGGAGAACTGGATCTGGCTGTGCGCAGGATCGATGACCCACTGCATATGACTGCTCCGAAAATGTGTGGAACGACGATATCTCAGTTATGAGAAGTATGGACGGAAGATATCGACCCTGGAAAGAACGTCAAGGGGGCTGAACGCGATCGCTCAGCCCCCCGGTACGTCAACGTGCAACCGAAGCTCGGCCGCTCAGTTCCCCGGCAGCGGCAGATCGGCCGCGAAACGCCCGAGATCGCGCAGCAGTTCGGCGGTCCGCTCTTGGTCGACCTCGCTGATCCCGTCCATGGCCCGCTTCACAACGGCCGCGTGGGCGGGGAAGATCTCTGCCACCAGCGCCGTGCCTTTGGGCGTGAGCGCGGCATAACGCGCTCGGCGGTCGGTTTCGCAGCTGCGCCGCTCCACCAGCCCCTTGGCCGCGAGGCGATCCACCAGGAAGGTGATGCCACCGCTGGACACGAGAATGCGCTTCTGCACTTCACCGAGCAGCATGGGGCCCCGGTGGTACAGCGCCTCGATGATACCGAACTCGGCGAGCGTGAGCCCGTGACGCGCCACATCGGCCGCAGCGTGGGCCGCCACCGCCGTATGGGCCCGGGACATGATCACCCACAACCGCAGCGCGGCGGTGGTGGCGTCATCGAGGTCGACCGCGTGCGCTTCGGGGTGCGCGCACTCGTCGTGCTGCTGGGGGTGGACGGTGGTGGACATAGAGGGAAGGCTCAGTGATACGGCAAATTTCCGCAAGGGCGGCACCCGCACCATGCGACCAGCGACAACTCAGCGATATCGGTATTTGGCATTACTCGGTGGGGACGAATCAGTTTCGGAATTCACGCTGCCGAGTGGGCGCTATGGCATTTTTTTGCCGAGTCGGTGCGGCGAGGCGGATTTGACCGTCATTCGGTGGGAACAAAATGAAAATTGCCCGTCACGCGCCCGCTGAGCCCGGTGCAAGTCTGACGGTCCGAACAAATAGTGGACCGAGCGTTCCTAGTGAAAAACCAGTGTTTTACCTTCAGAAAGGTTAGTTGTTACCGCAAAAGTACGGAAAGTGGTGTTGCGAAAAAAAAGGTGGTTATACCTTACACTCGCTGGCCGACACTCCCCTTAGGCCGCGCACTTTCCGTGAGGAGGCGTGATGCGCAAGCCCCGTCCGAACACGTACAACCCGGCGCAAGCTCTGCATCTCATTGCAGCGGACCGCACGGGACTTCCCTTGGCCTGCCCCAGCTGTGAAGGGCAGATCACTCGCGATCCGGCGCAAGCGCCGCCGCAGCCTCACTCTCACGTGACGCTCAAATGCACCAGCTGCGGGCGCTTGGCCCGCTACATCGCTGGCGTCAACTGAGCGACACCCGAATTCGGAGCGCCACTCCCCCCGGCGCCCATCGCACCACACGCTGATCCCACCACCCGGGAACAAGAGCGCCCCCGCCGATTGTCTTCGGCAGGGGCGCTTTGTTTTCCCAGGGCGAGCCGCTCAGTACTCGATGGTGCCCTGCTTGCTGGTATCCACGTCGTCCGCCTGACCGGCCTTGAAGAGGAAGGCCTCCATGTTGCGCGTGAGGAAGGTGCGCGCCTGCGGGTCCATGACGTTGAGCCCGTAGTGGTTGATGAGCATGGTCTGCTGCTTGAGCCACTGGCCCCAGCAGTCCTTGCACGTTTCGGCGATGATGCGGGCGCCGATGGCGCCGGGAAACGGCGGTCGTTCGAAGCCTTCGCGGGTGTTCCCGCACCGGGTGCAGCTCACATCGGCCATGCTTTGATTACTCCGCCACGCGGACATGCGCGCCGACGCGCGCGTACTTCACTTCGGCCAGCCCGAAGAGCGACAGCAGTTTGATGTACATCCACCCGATATCGAACTCGAACCAGCGGTGCGCGAACTTGGCGCTGTGCGGATCGGCGTGGTGGTTGTTGTGCAGTTCTTCCCCGGCGATGATGATCGCGATGGGGGAGATGTTGCGGCTTTCGTCCTTCACGTCGTGGTTGCGGTAACCGAGGGCGTGTCCAACGCCGTTCACGATACCGGCAGCCCAGAACGGAATCCAGATCATCTGAATGCCCCACACCACGGGGCCGATGAACCAGCCGAAGAGCCAGATGTTGATGGCGAGCATGAACAGGATGCCCAGGTTCGACCGCTTGTCGAGCAGGTGCCGCTCGATCCAGTCGTTGGGCGTGCCCTTGCCGTACTTCTCGAGCATGCCGGGCTGCCGCACCGCGTTGCGGTAATAGAAGGCGCCCTTGAGCAGGATATTGCGCAGCCCTTCAACCACGGGGCTATGCGGATCGCCTTCACGATCAGCAAAGGCGTGGTGCTTACGATGGCAAGCCACCCACTCCTTGGTCTTCGTGGCGGTGGTCAGCCACAACCACACGCGCATGGGCAGTTCCACGAGTCCGTGAAACGCGACGCTGCGATGCGTCTGCGACCGATGCAGGAACAGGGTCACGCAGATGTTGGTGAGGTGACCGGCCACCAGGACGAACACGACGGGCTTCCACCAGTCGTTCGCCCAACTTCCAAACTCGGGCATGCACACTCCAGAAACGTGGATCAGCTGAACCGGCCCGTGCCGACAGGGCCAGCCTCGCAACCTAGCGGAGCTATCTCAGTGCTGCCACGGGCGAACAGGACGCGGGAACAGCTCGTCGGAGAAGCGGAGACACGGAGGAACTGCTCGTCGGAGACGCAGAGCAGCGGAGGCACGGAGGAACTGCTCGTCGGAGACGCAGAGCCGCAGAGGCGCGGAGAACAGCGGCGTCGTGAAATCCGCACACTGGAGAGCATGGAGCACACGGGACGACTGGAAATCGTTCAATCCCTATAGAGCCATTTTCTGATCATCAAAAGAACACTATAAGGTCATTTTGACTTTTTATTGAATTTCTCCGTGCCTCCGCTGCTCCGTGACTCCGACGAGCAGTTCCCTGCGCCTCTGCGACTCTGCGTCTCCGACGAGCTGTTCCCTACCGGTGCGCGTCGAACCAACCGATCACGCGGTCTGCCACGAGCTCCCGCTCGAAGTCGGCCGAAATAATGTGCCCCGACCCGGAGAGCCATAACTGTTCTTTATCTGTCGCAGCAATGGCCTGAAAGTGTTCCTGTCCGAACGCCGCGCTCACCCGGTTGTCGTGCACCGATTGCACCCATAAAGTCGGCACGCGCACCTGACCCAGCGCGGACTTGGCGCCCTCCGCCACCACGCGCAGGGCGTTCAGCGCGCGAGCCGTCACAATACCCGGCCCCAGCGCGGCGCGGCGCGCCTCGGCGTCGTGAATGGAACGCTCGCCGCCAGGAGAGCGGTGGTACGGGGCCGGGCTCAGCAGCGCCAACCGGAACTTCCACGCCAGCGCCGGCTCGATGCCGATGAACGGCGCCAACAGCACCAGCGCCGGCATCTCGCTGTGCGCGGCCGCCAGCAGCGTGGCCAGCGCCCCACCCATGCTCTGCCCGCACACGAACACCGCCGTGTGATCGAGATGCAGCGAGGTGTAGGCCGACTGCACCGCCGCCCGCCAGGCCGAAGCACGGGCCGATCGCGCCAGTTCGGGGAGCGCACACCCGTGCCCCGGCAGGCGCGGGGCGAGCACCGTGTACCCGGCCGCGTTCAGGCGCGTGGCCAGATACCGCACCGACTGCGGCGTGTCATTGAAGCCGTGCAGCAGCAGCACCGCCGCCCCGTTGGTACCGGGCAGTCGCACTTCTTCGGCACCAATCACCACGCCCTGCGCATTGCGCGGCCGGCGCGCCGCGTCGCTGTCTTCGAAACGCCGAGCCACCAGTCGGCGCCAACGCCACACGGCGGCCAGGCCAACAACCAGCGCCGCCGCCGCAACGGCGGAAACCCACGCGAATGGCGTCATGCGCTCGAAGCCCAGAAGCCGGGCTCAGTACCTCGGCAGCGACGGATCCACGTCCATGCTCCACGCATCGATACCGCCATCGATGTTCATGAGCTGCGTGAACCCGTGCTGCGCCATCCAGTTGGCCGCCATCTCGCTGCGCATACCGTGATGACAGAGAATGGCGTACGCGCGCGACGGATCGAGCGCCTGCACCCGCGTCGGCAACGTGGACAGCGGAATGAGCTCACTGCCCTCGAGATGCGCGATATCCCACTCCCACTGCTCACGCACGTCGATGATGTGCGGCGGCGCGTCGCTCTTCAGCAGCGCGGCGATTTCGTGTACGGTTTTGTGCTCGACCACAGTGACTCTCGATCTGAAGGTGTAGTGAACAGCTCGTCGGAGACGCAGAGCCGCAGTGGCAGGGAGCTCCTTCGACAAGAGGCCGCTGTTCTCTGCGCCTCCGCGGCTCCGTGCCTCCGACGAGCAGTTTCCCCGCCCCGGCCACGAACTACTTGCCGGCGAGCGCTGCCCGCGCCGAGTCGAGCGCCTTCGCCGCCGCTTCGAAGCTTTCTGTGAGGTCCCAGACCTCAGTCTTCATGTCCTCCTCGGTACCGTAACGAATGGCCTCGTTCACACCGGGGAACACCATGCTCGAATAGCCGTTGTCCACGTCGCTCGCATAAATGAGCGTGCGATACCACGGCCGGCTCTTGAGCCCACGGTCGCGCGCGAAGGCCCGCTCTACTGTCAGCAACGCCGTATTCGCGGCTGCCGTTTGCGCCTTGGCCACACCCTTCGCCAACGCCTCGTCGCGCGCCGTGGCGAACCGCTGCGCGGCCGTCTCCAGTGTGGTAATGGCGTTGCCAATCGCCGTTACCGGCGCGGTGCTCCACCCCTTCTGCGTGAGTCCGCGTTCCACCGGCGCGAGATAGCGGCGCATGGTGCGCGCAAATTCCGCGTAGTCGTACGGCAGCACTTCGGCGTTGGCCAACCGCAGCGCGAACGCCGCCCCAATGCGCCCCGAGGCCGCGTGATACAGGAAGCCTGGGTCGCCAAAGCGCTCCATCCACGCGAAGGTATCGTACGCCGAGTGATACGTGCCGGCCGGGCCACCGAAGCCCCAGTCGGCGGTGGGGATGCCGAAGTGATTGTAGAAGCCGGCGAAGTCGCTGCCGCCGCCCGGGTCGCCCATGTTGGGTTCGAGCGAATCGGCACGCGTGCCACTGGTGAGACGCCACGCCTGATACACACTGCCGCGCCCCTTGGGGTCGGGCACGCTCTTCACCACGTCGCGCAGCATGGCGCGCATGCTGGGGCTACCGCCGCCGCCAAACTGCGAGCCCTGCGCCGATACGTCCTGATTGAGATAGGCCACGGCGCCCGCCTTGAGACGCAGCGAATCGTCTTCCACGTACTCGCTGCTGCCAATGAGCCCCCACTCTTCGGCGTCCCACGTGGCAAACACGATGGTGCGCTTGGGGCGCTGCCCCTTCTTGGCCATATCGGCCAGCGCGTGCGCCGCTTCGAGCACACTCACGGTGCCGCTGATGTTGTCGGCGGCGCCGGGGCCCCACGAGTCGCGGTGCGCACCGATGTACACGTACTGGTCGGGATACTCGCTGCCGCGCAGATACCCCAGCGTGTTGTGAATAGCCTTGGTGCCGGCGGTGGCCGCGTCGGTGGTGACCTCCACGCGCAGCTTCACGGGGCCCGGCCCCACATGATAGCGCAGCGGCATGCCCCCCTGCCAATTGCGGGGAATGTCGGTGCCGCGCACCTGCGCCAGAATGCGCTGCGCGTTGGCGGCGCTGATGGGCACCACGGGCAGCTTGGGCAGTTCGGTGTCTTCGGGCTTGAGCCGCGGCGCGCCGGGCTTGCTGGCGTATCCCGGTGTGAGCGGATCGCCGGCGCCGTTGAACACGCTTCCGCGCTGCACCCCCTGCAGCGGGCGCATGGGCCCTTCGGGATACACATCGCCCGTCACGAAGCCGTCGTCGAGCGGATCGGTGTAAATGAGCACCGCCACGGCGCCGCGCTTCTGCGCCTCGCGCGCCTTGATGCCGCGGAAGCTGCGGCCATAGCGCGCGAGCACCACCTTGCCCTTCACGCTCACGCCCAGCGAATCGAGGGTGGCGTAGTCTTCGATAAGACCGAAGTTCACGAACACCACGTCACCTTCGCCCACACCCGCGCCACTCGATCCGTTCACGGTGAGGTACTGCGGCAACTGCGTGGCGGGGTCACCGGCCACCCCCGGCTCCTGCAGGTCGAGCGCGGTGGTATCGCGACCGAGCAGCTGAATCGACACGGCGGTCGCGTGCGGCAGCCACACATCGTACGTGCGGAGTTCGGTCTCGAGCCCCATGGCCTTCATTTGCGCCATCACGTAGTCGGCGGTGCGCTTCTGCGCCGGCGTTCCCGCTACGTGCGGCTCCTGCGACAGCACCGCCGAGTTGGCCTTGGCGCGCGAGGCGAGCGGTCCGCCAATGGCGGTTTGCTCGAGCTGTCGCTGCACATAGCTCGCGGCCGGCGAGTATCCGGGCATGGCGGGCAGTTGCTGCGCGGCGGCGGGCGCGGCGGCAGTCAGGGCAGCCGCGCCGATCAGCGCAGCGGCAGGCAGGGCACGACGATACGACACTTGGCGACTCCGATTCCCGTGAGATGTGTACGTGAATGTACGCGCTCAATGGAACTTCGGTTGGTCAGCCCCTCCGTGCCTCGCGCTCTCCGTGCCTCCCGCTCTCCGTGCCTCCCGCTCTCCGTGCCTCGCGCCCGTCAGCCCGCCTCGTACTCCTCGGCCGCCCGCAACATGGCCTGCTGCAGCAGCGCCTCGCGGTCGCGTCCATCGGGAAGTGCCGCCGAGAGCACGGCGAACTGCCGCAGCATTTCGTCTTCCAATTGTACGCGCGTGGGTGAGTTCACTCCCAGCACCGACAGCGCCATGATGGCCAGGTCGCCCAGCTGTCGCACGGTTTCTTCGTCGAGCCCTTCGAGACTGGGCGGGCGCGGCACCGGCGCCGGCTTTTCACGCCGCCGTTTGGGCGTTTCGAACAGCGCCTTCACCGGCGCGAACGTGACCACGAACGAGCCCGGCGTATGCTCGGCGTAGCCGGCAATCACGTTGCGCCGCCGCAGTGACGGCAGCAGGCTCACGATGGTTTCGCGCACCGGCGAATAGCCGTCGACGCTGTTGTTGCCGCGCCCCGTAATTACCAGCGCTTCGTCGGCCCCCAGTACCTGCTGTTCACGCAACCACCGTTCGGCCAACTGCTTGGCCTGCAGCGCTGTCGGCTGCAGCGCCCGCAAGTTGAGCGTGCGCTGGCTGCCGAAACGCAGTTCGTCGAACGCGCGGTCGAGGCTGGTCATGCGGGCGTGGTGGCGCGGGTTATCGACGTGGCATCGTCGCGTTATCGACGCGGCTTCGCGGCGGGCGTCTTGCTCGACTTGAGCACCTGCGTGAGCACCTTGCCGTCGAGCGGTTCGAGCGGCAGCACCTGCGCCAACTCGGCGAGCGTAGGCGCCACGTCAACCGAACGGATGGGCGTGTTGTAACGACCCGGCTTGACGCCGGGGCCCATGAACAGCACCGGGATAGTCATGTCGAGTTCGTACGGCATGCCGTGCGTGGCGTAGCGCGTGGTGTACACGTAGTAGCCCGGCTTGAACGTGACCGCGAGCGCCACCTGCATGTCGGGTGGCAGCGAATTGCGCCAGCGGTGGGCGATCTTGTCGCCACGCGCAGCAGCGGCGGGCAGGTCACGTACCCGGTATACGTTGGCCATGCCGGGCAGCTTGAGCAGCGCGGCGCGCACGGCATTGATGGTGGAATCGGCGTTGATGCCCTTGGCGGCAAACCGTCGCCGGTCGACCATGAGCATCTTGTCCTGATACACCAGCGCGTCGGTCTCGAGGCCACGCGCCACGAGCGCGCTGCGCGCCGCATCGATGACGGGGCGCACATCGACCCGTCCACGGTCGGGATCGGTGCCACCGAACTGCGCCTGCGGATATGGCGTCACGCCATGATCCGAACCCAGCGCGAACACGATGCTCGACGAATCGCGCAGCTTGTACAGCGAATCGATGAGGCGACCGAGCGCGCGGTCGACGCGCAGCACCTGGTCGTGCAGCTCCTTCGAGTCGGGCCCCCACGCGTGGCCAATGGCGTCGGTGGTGCTGAGCGACACCGACAGCACATCGGTGGAAGGTCCCTTGCCGAGCTCCATAGCCACCACACCGGCAAGCGCCATGTCGACGGTGTAGTCGTCCATCCACGGGAACGACGTCAGTGAATCGAGGCCGCGCCGGCGGTCGGTGCCAAGCGTGTGCGGGAAGGCAATGTCCTTGCCCTCGTGCTCATACGCGACGCTGTCGCGCTCGGGGTACTCGGCGTCGGCGAGCAGCGGGGTCCACGTTTGGCCGAGGTACTTCGCCGCTCCGTCGCGCGCGTTGAACTGCTGCACCCACGTGGGGAGCGTATCGGCGTAGTAGCGGCTGGTGGTGAAGCGGCCGTCGAGCCCGTACCAGAACACCTGCTGCTTGGCCTTGCCGAGCGGCAGGATGGCGCCGCGATCCTTGCGGGATACCGAGAGAGCGCGCGAGAACTGATCGCTGGCGCGAATCCAATCGAACAGGGCCGTACCGCGGAAGCGCCACGGCGACGCGCCACCGCCGCGCCCGAGCAGCAGCGGTGACTGCGCGTCGGCCACACCGAGGTCGTTGATGACGATGCCGTTGTGCGCCGGCGTACGCCCCGACCAGAGCGTGGCGTGTCCAGGCGCCGTCTCGGTGGTGGCGTGGTCGTGAATGGTCTTGGGGAAAAACGCGCCCTGCGCGAGGAAGCGCTTGAAGCCGCCGGTGAACTGCGGCGCCCACTTGTCGAGGTAGTCGGGACGCAGCTGGTCGACGGTGATTTGTACGACGAGCGTGGGCTTCACCGGAGCGGGCGTTTGCGCGGAGAGCGCGAACGCCGGCACCGCCAAGGCAAGCGCGCCGGACACGGCGCGGTAGAGAGCGCGAGTAGTCATGGACGGAAATCTAGCCTGATGCGGACGCCGGTACGGTAACAGCAGACGTCAGACGGCAGTAACAAAAGACCGCTGGCCGTCCGTTGTGTTGTGCGCTGTTGCGAAATCGGGGCGGCGCGCAGCGCACGCCACGTGTGGTTCTTCCGCATTCCTGCGAACTGCCGTCTGCAGTTCCCGCCGTCTGCCGTCTGCGGTTGCACGCCCGTGCCGCAACACGGCACTTCTTCGGCGGCCCGTCCGGCCTCATGTGCGTCGCCGGATCGACGCACCAGGACAGGGCCAACACCGCCGGAGAAACAGCCACACAGGCTGGTGCACATCGCGGTTGCATCACGCGAGTGCACTGCGTGGACGCCGCACCGATCACGGAGGCACGTGATGGCGAGTCCAATATTGTGCAAGTTCGTGAAATGCGACAGGGGGAAGTCGTGGATCGTTTGTGCGGCGAGTTGGTGCAACAGCAGACGGCAGACGGCAGGAACTACAGACCGCGGACGGAAGGGAAATGGAAACGGGGGCGACCGCTTCGCGGCGCCCCCGATGTCCTTTGTGTTGTGCGTTGTGGCGAAATCGGGGCGGCGCGCAGCGCACGCCACGTGTTGTTGTTCCGCATTCCTGCGAACTGCCGACTGTAGTTCCTGCCGTCTGCCGTCTGCAGTTGAACCAACTCGCGTCAGCTCTTCATCACGTCTTCAAGTATCTCCAGCCCCGCGCCCAGTTCGTCCTTCGTGATCACCAGCGGCGGCAGGAAGCGCAGGGTGTGTTCGCCGGCACTCACCATGAGCAGGCCGCGATCGAAGGCGCGCCCAATGATGGCGGCGGCGGGCTCGTGCACATCCATACCCCACATGAGTCCCTTGCCGCGAATGGCGCGCACGGCGCCGGTGCGATCGGCGATGCCCTGCAGCTGTTCGCCAAACCACGCGCCGACTTCGCGGACGTGTTGCAGCAGCGCCGGGTGGGAGAGCCGCTGCACCACATGGTGCGCCACGTTGGCCAACAGCGGGCCGCCGCCGAAGGTGGTGCCGTGATCGCCAGGCTGCATCACGCGCGCGACCTTGTCGTTCACGAGAATGGCACCAATGGGCAGGCCGTTGGCGAGCGGCTTGGCGATGGTGAGCATGTCCGGTTCGATGCCGAGCTGTTCGTACGCGAAGAAGCTGCCCGTGCGGCCGAGCCCGCACTGGATCTCGTCGAGGATGAGCAGCACGTTGCGCTCGCGTGTGAGCTCGCGCAGCCCGCGCAGGAATTCGGGGTCGACCACACGCACGCCCCCTTCACCCTGAATGGGCTCCACGATGACTGCGGCGGTGGTTTCGGGATCGAGCACCGCGCGCAGTTCGTTGAGGTCGCGTTCGACGATGCTCACGCCACCCATGAGCGGGCGGAACGGCAACCGGTACGCGGGGCGGTCGGTGGCCGCGAGCGTGCCGGGCATGCGGCCGTGGAAGGAGCCCCGCACGGCAACGATTTCGTGCTTCGACGGATGCTCGGTGCTCTTGGCCCAGCGGCGCGCGAACTTGAAGGCGCCTTCGTTGGCTTCGGCGCCCGAGTTGGCGAAGAACACGCTGCTCGCAAACGAATGATCCACCAGCCACTGCGCCAGCGCTTCACCCGGCGCGGTGCGGTACAGGTTGGAGGTGTGAATGAGCCCGGCGGCCAGCGCTTCCTGCACCGCCGCGTTCACGCCGGCATCGTTGTGTCCGAGTGACGTGACGGCGATGCCGGCCACGAAGTCGAGGTAGCGTTTCCCCGTCTCGTCGATCATGTAGACGCCCTCGCCTCGCACGAAGAGCGGCGCCTGTCGCTTGTACGTGCCCAGAATGGCGGGCAGCGGAGTCGCGGCGGCCACCGGCGGAACGGCCGGAGCAGCGGGCGGAAGCATCGTCGAAGTCATGGCAGCTACCTGGAAGAATCGGCATCCGTGGCGTCCACGCGCGCCACGATCGCGGTCCCCGCTTCGGGAACAGTGAGTGCGGCGAGATCGCCAATCCGCACCCGGTTCACACCACCCACCAGCGCCATGGCACAGGCGTCGAGCTTGGCGGCCATGCCGCCACCGGCCACACCGCTGGCGACCAACGCGCGGGCATCATCGAGCGTGAGCGTGGCGATCCGCTGCTTGTCGCCATCGAGCACGCCCGGTACATCGGCCATCAGAAACAGTTCCGTGGCGCCGATGGCCGCCGCGATTGCCGCGGCTGCGTCGTCACCGTTGACGTTGTACGCACCCGCCTCGCCGCCATTCTCGCGTGCGGCGACGGGTGAGATCACCGGCAGATATCCCTGGCCCAGCAGCGCGTGTACCACACCAGGATTTACGCTCGCCGGCGTGCCGCTGTGCCCGAACTGCGCCGTATCGATGGGCGTGGCGCGCAACAACGCGGCGTCTTCCCCGCTGATCCCCACCGCCGGTGCACCGGCCGCTACCAGCGCGCTCACCATCTGCTTGTTGGCGAGCCCACTCAGCACCATGCGCACGAGTTCGAGCGCCGTGTCGGTGGTAACGCGACGGCCACCGATGAACACCGGCTCTTCTCCACGCAGCCGCTGCAGCGCACTGATCTGATCGCCGCCACCATGTACGACGACCACCTTGCCGCCGGTCGCTTTCCAGAGGGCCGCGATGGCGTGGGGGAGGAGTGGGTCGTTTTGGGTGCGGCCGCCGAGCTTGACGAGGATCATGGTTAGGGGAGGGTGGAGCGAGGGACTACGGGAGTTGGAACTACGGGAGTTGGAACTACGGGAGTTGGAACTACGGGAG
>ERZ1645185.567-NODE-567-length-15450-cov-7.305879_pt1 | contig 15450 bp, 18 predicted proteins | sample MGYA00575351_ERZ1645185 | MGnify/ENA primary metagenome ERZ1645185 (study PRJEB40838, sample SAMN11284767) | freshwater sediment metagenome | isolation source: river sediment | host: Sediment | place: India: Jana village, Kanpur | collected 2015-12-17 ...
GCGGACTGGGCGAGCGCCTGGATGCCGACAAGCTGGCAGGCATTGCGCAAAAAGAGGGCAAGATGCAGGTCGTCAAACAGCACGACTTCCTGTGCAATGCCGATGGCGTGGCGATGATCAGAAACGACATCGCCAACGAAGGCGTGACCCACATCATGATCGGCGCCTGCTCGCGCCGCGCCAAGACCGAAGCATTTTATTTTCCCAACAACGCGGTCACACGTGCCAACCTGCGCGAAGGCGTGATCTGGATTCGTCCGGATACCGAGGAGGCGCGTGAAACCACGCAGGACATGGCGGAAGACTACATCCGCATGGGCTGCGCTGAAGTAAAGGCCATGACCGCGCCCGGCGGCAACGTCAACACCGGTTCGAATCGCACTTTATTGGTCGTAGGTGGTGGCGTAACCGGCATGACCGCGGCGCTGGAAGCTTCCAAGACCGGCTATCCGGTGGTGCTGGTGGAAAAAACCGGCGCGCTGGGTGGCTGGGCGGGCAAGCTGTGGAAGCGCATTCCCGTGCACGAGCCGTTCAAGGCGCCGGCCGATACTGGCGTGGCCGATTTGGTCGCACAAGTGGAAGCCGATCCCGGTATCAAGGTTTACCTGAATTCGACCATCGCCAAGACCGATGGCGCGCCTGGCCGTTTCGTGGTGGAAATCGCCACTGAGTCCGGCGGCGTCAACACCGAGGATATCGGCTCCATCATTCAGGCCACCGGTTTTGAACTGTATGACGCCAACAAGTTGCCGCATCTGGGTTATGGCAAATCGCCCAATGTGGTCGATCAGGCGGGACTGGAAGCGCTGGCGAAAGCCGCCAATGGCGGGCCCATCCTGCGCCCGTCCGATGGCAAGCCGGTGACATCCGTTGCCTTTGTTCAGTGCGCCGGCCAGCGTGACGCCAGCGGCGAACACCTGCCCTATTGCTCGGGATACTGCTGCAATGCCAGCATCAAGCAGGCCATGTATTTCAAGGATGGCAATCCGGCCATCGACACGACAGTGATCTACACTGACCTGCGCACGCCCGGCAACGGCGAGGACTTCTACCGCAGCGCGCAGGAAAAAGGCGTGATTTTCACCAAGGGCAAGGTTGGCGGCGTGGCGGCCAATGGAAATAATTGCACGGTGAATTTCCACGACCTGATTCTGGACGACCAGAATGCCCAGATCGAAGCTGACCTGGTTGTGCTGGCGACCGGTCAGGTACCCAATTCCGGCGTGAACATCGACATGACCGCCGAGGAAAAAGCGGAGGATGACTCCGCGGAAGCCGCCGCAACCGAAGCATCCGCCGCCAGTGGTCAGCCGATGCAATTTTCGAAGAAGGTTTCCGTCCTGAATCTAAGCTACCGCCAGGGTACGGATGTGCCGCAGTTCAAGTGGGGTTTTACCGACTCGCACTTCATCTGTTTCCCGTACGAGACCCGCCGCACCGGCATTTATACTGCCGGCCCGGTGCGCCGCCCGATGGACATGGTGCAGGCGCGCGAAGACGCGACCGGCGCCGCGCTGAAGGCCATTCAGGCACTTGAGAACGCCCAGTTGGGCCGTGCCGCGCATCCGCGTTCGGGTGATCTGTCCTTCCCGAAAGTGCGCCTGGAAGGCTGCACGCAGTGCAAGCGCTGCACAGTTGAATGCCCATTCGGAGCGATTGACGAGGACGAAAAGCGCTTTCCGCTGTTCAACGAGTCACGCTGCCGCCGTTGCGGCACCTGCATGGGTGCCTGCCCGGTGCGCGTGATTTCCTTCGAGAACTACTCGGTGGATACCGTCGGCTCACAGATCAAGGCCGTTGATATCCCCGACGAGTTCTCCGAGAAACCGCGCATCCTGATTCTGGCCTGCGAGAACGACGCCTACCCGGCGCTGGACATGGCTGCCATGAAACGCAACGAATACTCCGCCTTCGTGCGGGTGATCCCGATCCGCTGCCTGGGTTCGGTGAATACGATCTGGGTCACGGACGCGCTGAACTCCGGTTACGACGGCGTCATGCTCATGGGCTGCAAGTCCGGCGATGAGTACCAGTGCCACTTCGTCAAGGGTTCCGAACTCGGCCGTTATCGTCTTGGTAAAGTGGGCGACACGCTGAAGACCATGAATCTGGAAACCGAGCGCGTGAAAGATATGGAAGTCGCCATCACCGACATCGACAACCTGCCGCGCGCAATCAACGAATACGCCCAGCAGATTATCGACATTGGCATGAGCCCGTTCAAGGGCTTCTAAGGCGGAGGATAGAAAATGAGCGCAAACCAACAAATGGCCGCCAAATACAAGAACAACTTCCTCAAGGAAGTTGAAGGCCAGGTGGAAATGGGTGAATGGGTCAAGATGTGCATGCAATGCGGCGTGTGCTCTGGCTCTTGCCCAACCAACTTCCAGTCAAGCTGGGATCATCCGCCGCAGGAAATTTTCATGATGATCCGCGCTGGAAAGCGCGAAGAAGTCCTGACTTCCAAATCCATGTGGATGTGTACCTCCTGCTACAACTGTATCGTGCGCTGCCCGCGCAAGATTCCGATTACGCACATCATGCACGGTTTGGCCAACTACGCGCACCGCCTGGGTGTGGCGCCAAAAGGACAGCCCACACGTGCGTTTTCCAAGCTGTTCTGGAACAACTGCATAAACACGGGGCGCGTGAATGAACTCAAGCTCTCTCTGGGGCTGTACTTCAAAAATGCTGAAGGCAAGATTGATATTGTCCAGGGCATCAAGCAAGGTCTGGCGATGCAAAAGGTGGCAATTGGCCTGTTGCTGGCTAAACGCCTGAACCCGATGGAAATATTTGGCGGTCACAAATGCAAGGATCAGAAGGGCATCCATGCCATGCTGAAAAAAGCCAACGAAATCGAAGACAAGCGCAAAGCGCTGCCCCAATCTTAAACAGGCGGCGCAAGGAGACAAGACAACATGGCAACCAAGAATTACGCTTTCTACCCCGGCTGCTCTTCGCAAAAGGGCGCATCCGCTTCCAACTACCTGACATCCGTCGAGTCCATGTGCAAGACGCTGGATATCCAACTGACAGAAATTCCCGACTGGAACTGCTGTGGTGCTTCGATCGGTTACGGCGAGGCAGGCGAACTGCCGCGACACGTCATGAACGCACGCAACTTCGCGCTGGCTGAAACCAATCTGCCGGGACAGGACATCGTTGCCACCTGCGCCGCCTGCTGGCTGGGCGCCAAGGAATCCAAGGAGCGCATTGAACATTCGTCCCAGTTGCTGGCCGATACTCAGGAAGCGCTCAAGGAAGCCGGGTTGCAGATCAAGGTCATGCCCGAGATTCGCCACATGGCCGAGGTGCTGGTCGAGGACTTCGGCTTTGAGGAACTGGGCAGGCACGTCAAGAACCCGTTGAAGGGCTTGAAGTTTGCCGGCTATGTCGGCTGCCAGACTAACCGGCCCTTTGGCATTGCCGGCGAGAACTTCGAGAACCCCATGTACCTCGACAAGATCATTGAGACCATGGGCGGTGAAGCCGTTCCCTACGACCAGAAGGTGACCTGCTGCGGCGGCGCGCTGGCGTTCTCCGAGCCGGAGAAGGCACAAGCCCAGATCAAGGACATCGTCGAATCCGCCTATGACAACGGCGCGGAAATGATTGTCACGCCGTGCCCGCTTTGTCAGGCCAACGTTGAAATCTATCAGGGCCACATCAACAACAAGTACAACACCAAGTTCAATATCCCGGTGCTGTATTACAGCCAGTTGATGACTATCGCTTACGGCGGCAGCGCCAAGGATGCCGGTCTGAATGGTCAGGTGATTCGCGCCCCCAAGCTGGAAGCGATTGCCAAGTAATTATTCTGAAAACTGTGGTAATAAAACAGGGGCGACTGCCCCTGTTTTCCATTAAAGGCCGGTATGAGAAACGTTGAAAAATATGATGAGTTCGTGGACCTGGTGCATCAGGCCGTGTACGAAGTGGATGAACTGCGTGCCTGCATGGAAGAGGAAGAAGACTATGACATGGAGCGCTATGCGCCTTTCATTGACGCGCTGGATGCCTCGCTGCGGCAGCTATACGACGATATCATCACGGGAAGATATGAAGGGGCAGGGCTGGGCGGCGATCTGTCGTTCATGAAAATCGTCAACCGGTTCGAAAGGGATATTCCCTTCCGGGATTTGTTGAAAACAATCAATGCGGCTCACCGCAAGGGATGGAGATAAAAATGCAAGTCACAGCAAGGCATATGATTGTTTGTACCGCGCTTGGCCTGGTTTCACCAGGAATATGGGCGGCAGAGCATCCGGGAAAGGCAACCTATGATTCTGTTTGTGCTGCCTGTCATAATACTGGTGCGCTAAAAGCGCCTAAGATTCACCAGACGCCCAAATGGAAGAAGCTTGCGCGCGAAGGGTTCAATGATCTTGTCGGCAATGCCTTGGTAGGGGTGCGTCAGATGCCGGCCAAAGGTGGAAAAATGGAGTTGACCGATATGCAAGTCGCCTGGGCGGTGCACTATCTTGTCACGACAAGCGACGCGCGTTTCCCGGAGCCGACCGAGGAGAAGGTAAAAGCCGCAAGAGCCGAGGGTGAGAAAAGAGCGGCGAAGCGCGCTGCCAAGAAATAGTCAGGCTTTTTTTCTGCGCACGCGAATGATCAGGTCGATGCCTTCGGTTTCCATGTTCTCGGGTAACTCGGGCAAACCTTCAATGCGCACTTGATGGGCGTCAATATCAGTCAGTTCACCGCTATCCACTTCATAAAGGTGATGATGCGGGCTGATATTGGGATCATAAAACACTTTGGAAGGATCAACGATCACTTCCCGGATCATGCCCTTTTCCAGAAACAGCTTGAGCGTGTTGTAAACCGTGGCCTTGGAGGTTTCCGCGTGACGGTCGTTGACAATCATCATGACCTGGTCGGCGGAAAGATGTGCCTGCCTGGAAAACAGGGCATAGGCGATCTCGATCCGCTGGTGAGTCGGATTGATGTCGTGCGACCGTAGCAGGTCGGCCATGTTGTCGCGGCGATAATGCATCACGGCGTGTGATCCCATATCTGAAAATGACGATTTGATGATAATCTAGGAATTGGACTCTGTCTAATTTTTGGCTTTGACCTGAATACCTGTTTTTTTAAGACTGTTGCAGGCCCGCACCAGGAAACAGGGCGTTTTATCCCGAATTCCCATATAATTCAGTCTTTAATATCAGATAGTTGCCGTGATTTCAGTCACCCGTCTTTTATCGAACCAACCGGACTTCCTTTCCCGTTTGGACCGCCTCCTGCAATTCGACGACGCAACGGATTCTTCCATTGAAGCAACGGTGGCAAAGATCCTTGCCGACGTTAAGTCCCGTGGTGATGAAGCTGTCGTCGAATACACCAACAAATTCGACCGAATGAACGCGAAGTCGATGGTGGAGTTCACGCTTCCCAAATCGCGGCTGGATCAGGCGCTGACAGGGTTGGTAACAGAAAGACGCGAGGCACTTGAAGCTGCCGCAGACCGGGTTCGAAAATATCACGAACGCCAGTTGCAGGCTTCATGGAGCTACACCGAAGAAGATGGCACGATGTTGGGCCAGCAGGTAACGGCACTGGACCGGGTCGGCCTGTATGTGCCGGGCGGCAAGGCGGCCTATCCTTCTTCCGTGCTGATGAATGCCATTCCGGCCAAGGTGGCGGGGGTCAAGGAACTCATCATGGTCGTGCCGACGCCGGACGGCGAACAAAACGAACTGGTGCTTGCCGCGGCGGCCATCGCGGGCGTGGACACCGTATTTACCATTGGCGGTGCGCAGGCGGTGGCGGCGCTGGCTTATGGTACGCAAACCGTGCCGCAGGTCGACAAGATCGTTGGCCCCGGCAATGCCTACGTGGCAGCGGCAAAACGCAGAGTGTTCGGCACGGTTGGCATCGACATGATTGCCGGGCCGTCCGAGATTCTGGTTATATGCGATGGCAAGACCAACCCTGACTGGATCGCAATGGATCTGTTCTCCCAGGCGGAGCACGACGAACTGGCGCAATCCATACTGCTGACGCCGGATGCGGAATTCGCTGACAGGGTCGAGCAGTCAATCAAAAAGCTGGTTGCCGAAATGCCGCGTAGCGAAGTGATTACAACTTCAATCAGCAATCGCGGTGCAATTATCGTGACACGAGATATGGAAGAAGCTGTCGAATTAGCCAACCGCATTGCCCCCGAGCATCTTGAGCTTTCGGTCGATGATCCTGTTGCCATGGCGAAAAAGATTCGCCACGCCGGCGCCATTTTCATGGGCCGCAATACCTGCGAAGCCCTGGGTGACTACTGCGCCGGACCCAACCATGTGTTGCCGACTTCGCGTACGGCGCGTTTTTCCTCTCCGCTGGGGGTGTACGATTTTCAAAAGCGTTCCAGCCTGATCATGGTGTCCGAGCAGGGCGCGCAAACCCTGGGCAGGATTGCCGCAACATTGGCCTATGGCGAAGGCCTGCAGGCACATGCCAGGTCAGCCGAATACCGACTGCATCGCTGACAGGGGATAACGTGAGCCGCTACTGGAGCGCCGTTGTAAAAGCGCTGACCCCGTATGTGCCGGGTGAGCAGCCCAAGCTTGCCAATCTGGTCAAGCTCAACACCAACGAAAACCCCTATGGTCCCAGCCCCAGGGTTATCGAAGCCCTGCGGGCCGAGGCGGCAGATTCTTTAAGACTCTATCCCGATCCAAATTCCGACAGGCTGCGCGAAGCGATCGGCGTATTTCATGGCGTGGAGGCAAACCAGGTTTTTGTTGGCAATGGTTCCGATGAAGTGCTGGCACATGCGTTTCAGGCACTGCTCAAGCAAGATCTGCCCATTCTGTTCCCGGACGTGACCTACAGTTTTTATCCGGTTTATTGCGGTTTGTACGGCATTGAATATCGCGAGATACCGCTTACGGAATCATTCGAGATTCGTGTCGAAGATTATTTCATGCCCAATGGCGGGATCATTTTCCCCAACCCTAATGCGCCTACGGCAAGGTTGCTCGGTCTGCGGGAAATTGAACGTCTGCTGGAAAAGAACAGCGAATCGGTCGTGGTCGTCGATGAAGCCTATGTCGATTTTGGAGGGGAGTCCGCCATCAGTCTGGTGGCGCGTTTTCCCCAGCTTCTGGTCGTGCATACCTTGTCCAAATCTCATTCCCTGGCCGGCCTGAGAGTGGGTTATGCCATCGGGCAACCAGAGCAGATCGAAGCCTTGAACCGGGTCAAGGACAGCTTCAACTCCTATCCGCTTGATCGGTTTGCCCAGGCAGGGGCGATTGCCTGCATGCAGGACCGCGCCTATTTTGACGAAACCCGGCAAAAGGTCATGGCTACCCGTGATCGCATGGTGGCGGAAATGTCAGGGCTGGGCTTTAGCGTGTTGCCTTCTTCAGCCAATTTCATTTTTGCCCGCCATCCCTCGTGGGAGGGCGAAAAGCTGGCTGCCCGGCTGCGTGAGCAAAGCATCATTGTCCGGCATTTCAAAAAACCTGCCCGGATTGCCCCGTTTCTGCGTATTACGATAGGAACCGATGCGCAATGCGAAGCATTGATAAACGCCTTGAAAGCCATTCTCTCCTGATAGAATCAGATTAAGTGAACTGATTTTCTGATTCCTGATCCCTGTTCTCTGATACCTGACTGCCATGCGCACTGCACAAGTTTCACGTAATACCCTGGAAACCCAGATCACCGTGATCATGAATCTGGATGGAACGGGCAAAGCCACCCTGAATACCGGTGTGCCTTTCTTCGATCACATGCTGGATCAGATTGCCCGCCATGGCCTGGTCGATCTGGATGTCCAGGCCAAGGGCGATCTGCACATCGATGCGCACCATACAGTAGAAGACGCTGGCATTACGCTGGGACAGGCGTTCGCGAAGGCCGTGGGCGACAAGAAGGGCATTCGCCGCTACGGCCATGCCTATGTACCGCTGGACGAAGCCTTGTCGCGTGTCGTGATTGATTTGTCAGGCAGGCCCGGCCTGGAATACCACGTCGATTACACGCGCGCGCGCATTGGCGAGTTCGATGTCGATCTGCTGCTGGAATTCTTCCGCGGTTTCGTCAATCACGCGGGTGTCTCATTGCACATCGACAATCTGCGCGGCATCAACGCGCACCACCAGGCTGAAACCATCTTCAAGGCTTTTGGACGGGCGCTGCGCATGGCTGTCGAGGTGGACGATCGCATGGCCGGACAAATGCCAAGCACAAAGGGCAGCTTGTGACCAAACTGGACATTGCTGTAATTGACTACGGCATGGGCAACCTGCGTTCGGTGGACAAGGCAATGGAATTTGTTTCTCCCAATGCCACGGTCAAGGTCACGTCTGACCCGGATGAAATCCTCTCGGCTGGCCGCGTGGTGTTTCCGGGCCAGGGTGCAGCGCGCGACTGCATGCGCGAGATTGATGCGCGCGGTCTGCGAGAAGTGATCAAGGAAGCAGCCCGCAGCAAGCCGTTTCTGGGCATCTGCATGGGTTTGCAGGTGTTGTTCGAGCATAGCGAGGAAGGCGATACACCTTGCCTCGGAATCTTCAAAGGCGAGGTCGTACGTTTCCCGAAAGAAGCCATGCATGACGACGCAGGAGAAAAGCTCAAGGTGCCACACATGGGCTGGAACAACGTGCATCAATCCATGAGCCATCCTCTATGGACAGGCATTGAAGACGGCAGCCGGTTCTACTACGTTCACAGCTATTTCGTGCAGCCGGCTTCGCCTGACAGCGTGACTGGCTTTTCACACTATCCCTTCCCATTCACCTGCGCGGTGGCCTCGGGTAATATCTTTGCTGTGCAATTTCATCCGGAGAAAAGCGCCCAGGCAGGCTTGACCCTGCTGGGCAATTTCATCACCTGGGATCCTTTCAAAACGAAATCGGCCTGTGACATGGCTGATTCAAACTGTGCCTAATCCGACTTACACCGCATCATGCTGATTATTCCCGCGATCGACCTCAAGGACGGCCACTGCGTGCGCCTGGAACAAGGCGAAATGGACCGTGCCACGACATTTTCCGAAGAACCCGCTGCCATGGCCCGGCACTGGGTGGAGCAGGGCGCGCGACGCCTGCATCTGGTGGATCTGAATGGCGCATTTGCCGGCAAGCCAGTGAATGAAGAAGCCATCAAGGCCATCGTCGAGGAAATGGGCGATGAAATTCCGGTACAGCTAGGTGGCGGAATCCGCGATCTGGACACGATAGAGCGCTATCTTGATGACGGCATTCGCTACGTCATCATCGGCACCGCGGCGGTAAAGAATCCCGGATTTCTGCACGAAGCCTGCGATGCTTTTCCCGGCCACATCATCGTCGGTCTGGATGCCAGGGACGGTAAAGTCGCCGTGGATGGCTGGTCCAAGGTCACGGATCATGATGTGGTCGATCTAGCCCAGCGCTTCCAGGACTATGGCGTGGAAGGGGTGATCTATACCGACATCGGCCGCGATGGCATGCTGACTGGCGTCAATATCGAGGCCACGGTGAGGCTTGCGCAGGCACTGCATATCCCCGTGATAGCGAGCGGTGGCATCACCAATCTGGATGATGTGAGAAATCTCTCAACTGTAGCATCAGAAGGCATCATGGGCGCCATTACCGGCCGTGCCATCTACCAGGGCACCCTGAATTTCTCTGAAGCGCAAAAGCTGGCCGACGAACTAGCTGGAAAAGTATTCGGAGAATAATGCTCGCAAAGCGCATCATTCCCTGCCTGGATGTGACCGCCGGCCGCGTTGTCAAGGGCGTCAATTTTGTCGAGCTAAAGGACGCGGGTGATCCGGTCGAAATCGCCAAACGCTACAACGATGCTGGCGCGGACGAGTTGACTTTTCTTGACATCACGGCAAGCTCGGATGACCGCGATCTCATTTTGCATATCATCGAGGCGGTTGCCGAGCAGGTGTTCATTCCCTTGACCGTAGGGGGTGGCGTGCGCAAGGTGGAAGATGTTCGGCGTTTGCTGAACGCAGGCGCCGACAAGGTGGGCATCAACACGGCTGCCGTCACCAACCCCCAACTGGTGGCGGATGCGTCAGGTTACTTCGGTTCGCAATGCATTGTGGTGGCGATCGATGCCAAGCGGGTAAATGGCCATTGGGAAATCTTTACCCACGGCGGACGAAAGCCAACTGGCATCGATGCTGTCGAATGGTCGAAGAAAATGGAAGAGCTGGGCGCGGGCGAACTGCTGCTGACTTCCATGGATCGTGATGGCACCAAGAGCGGCTTTGATCTGGAATTGACGCGCGCGATTTCCGATGCCGTTGATATCCCCATCATCGCCAGCGGCGGGGTGGGCAATCTGCAACACATGGTGGATGGCATCAAGATCGGCCATGCCGATGCCGTGCTGGCTGCCAGCATTTTCCATTTTGGCGAATTCACTGTGGATGAGGCCAAGCGCTTCATGCAGCAGCAGGGTATTGAGGTCAGATTGTGAACTGGCTTGATGAGATCCGCTGGGACGACAAGGGGCTGGCGCCAGCCATCGCGCAGGATGAAAAGACCGGACGCATTCTTATGGTGGCCTGGATGAACCGCGAATCGCTTGCGCAAACGGCTGAAAAGGGCGAAGCAGTTTACTGGTCGCGTTCAAGAAACAAGCTATGGCACAAGGGCGAGGAATCCGGCCATGTGCAGAAGGTTAAGGAAATTCGTCTGGATTGCGATGAGGACGTCATCGTGCTTCAGGTTGAACAAGAGGGTGGAATTGCCTGTCATACTGGACGTGAAAGCTGCTTCTATCGTGTGTTGAGAAACAGTGCGTGGGAAGCTGTCGATCCCGTGCTGAAAGACCCGAGCGAGATATACAAGAAATGAGCGATGACATCCTGAAACGTCTGGCCATAATGCTGGAAGAGCGTAAATCCGCCGCGCCGGATTCCTCTTATGTGGCCAAGCTGTATGCCAAGGGCACAGACGCCATTCTGAAGAAAATCGGCGAGGAGGCCACGGAAACCGTGATGGCGGCCAAGGATGGCCAGAACGAAAAGATCATCTACGAAGTGGCGGATTTGTGGTTTCATACCCTGGTGCTGCTGGCGAGCCGGGGCTTGAGCGCCCAGGATGTGCTGAACGAACTGGCCCGCCGGGAAGGTGTGTCCGGGATTGAAGAGAAGGCATCAAGAAAATCATGAGCGACTGCATTTTTTGCAAGATCATTGCCGGGGAGATTCCCTGCAAAAAGGTTTATGAGGACGAGGATGTGCTGGCTTTTCATGACATACATCCCTTTGCACGAGTGCATTTCATGATCATCCCCAAGCTGCATATTGCTTCTCTGGCAGATGCCCTACCGGAACATCAGGCGCTGATGGGTAAAATGCTGCTTTTGGCGCCGAGGCTTGCCAAGGAACAGGGACTGGAATCCGGCTTCAAGACCCTGATCAATACTGGACGTGGAGGCGGTCAGGAAGTGTTCCACATACATATACATGTTTTTGGTGGCGGCGACCCAATCCGCGGCTAATTTAAGAGGAGACAAATCATGGGTAGTTTTAGCATTTGGCACTGGCTGATCGTTCTGCTGATCGTGTTGTTGGTATTCGGCACCAAGAAGCTGCGCAACATGGGAACCGACCTGGGCGGCGCGGTTAAGAACTTCAAGGACGCCGTCAAGGATGAAAGTGGCAAGGTGGCTGACAAGAGCCAGGAAACCGGCCGCACCATCGATGCGGAAGTGAAGGACAAGCAGAATTCTTAAGCGCGTAAAGGGTAAGGCGTGAGGCGTCAGGGGCAAAAGCCTGGCTTGCCTTTTTCTCCTTACCCTTAACGCCTGACACCTTACCCAGAATGTTTGATATCGGTTTTACTGAGCTCTTGCTGATAGGCGTGGTGGCGCTGTTGGTGGTCGGCCCCGAGCGGCTGCCCAAGGTGGCGCGTACGGCGGGACATCTGCTCGGACGTTTTCAACGTTATGTGTCCAGTGTCAAGTCCGATATCAGCCGTGAGGTGCAACTGGATGAATTGCGCAAGGCCGGACAAACTTTCAAGGAGTCAGTTGAGAACACCGCGTTAGGCATTCAAAACCGCGTAGCGGAAGAGGAGTATACGATTCGGGAAGAGGTCGTCAGTCCAACCGAGAAAGTCCTCAAGGCGATGGCAGCGACTGAAGGACCCAATTCCGTGACCGAGGTCGAAATGGAGAAAATCCGACAAGAGCAGGAAGCAGCGGAAACTTCCCAGCCCTCTGCTCAGACTGAAATTGCCTTTGATGAAACTATCCCGGCCAGCGCGGATAATCCGAACAAGTCATGAGCGACGCGCCTGACAAGCAGGAAACCTTTATATCCCATCTGATTGAACTGCGTGACCGTCTGTTGAAGACGGTTGCAGTGGTGGTGGTGATTTTCATCGGCTTGTTTCCCTGGGCAAATGATTTGTACACATTGCTTGCCCAGCCGCTCATTTCCAAACTGCCGCAAGGCAGTCAGATGATTGCAACCGCAGTGGCTTCGACTTTCTTTATTCCAGTCAAGGTTACGCTGATGGCGGCGTTTTTGATCGCGCTGCCCTTCGTGCTTTATCAGATGTGGGCTTTTATCGCCCCAGGACTGTATCGCCACGAGAAAAAGCTGGCGTTGCCGTTGCTTGTTGCCAGCGTGGTGCTGTTTTTTGTCGGCATGTCCTTTGCGTATTTCCTGGTATTCCCGGTAGTGTTCGGCTTCCTCGCTGGTGCTACGCCGGAAGGCGTCAACTTTGCTCCAGACATCGGTGCTTATCTCGATTTTGTCATGACGCTGTTCATCGCTTTCGGTATCACCTTCGAGGTGCCGGTGGTGGTGATCCTGCTTGTGATATCAAACATGGTGACGATCGAAAAGCTGCGTGAAGCCCGTCCTTATGTGATTGTCGGCGCCTTTGTCATTGGCGCGATCTTCACGCCGCCTGACGTTATTTCCCAGATCATGCTGGCTGTCCCGCTGTGGGTTTTATATGAGTTCGGCATTCTGATCGCGAGTTTTCTTCGCAAGGTCAAGCCGGCTGAAGAGCAGCCCCAGTCTTCGTATCCATCCGATTACACGCCCATGACCGACGAGCAAATGGAAGCGGAACTGAACAGCATTGATGATCAAATAAAATCCAGCAAACCGGATTCCTCCGCCCAAGTTTAGGGCGCATTCATTCTTGGTGCACCATTTAAGGGCGTGTTGCTCAAACGGCTTCCTGAGTTTCCCATTTAAAAACAGTAGACTGTGGCATGGAATGATTGTTGCTAACTATGCCCCAATTAAATCTTCTGGATGCCCCAAATGGAGACAGTCAAAGCAGGCAGTGACGTTTTATTCATCTTGCTTGGTGCCATCATGGTGCTGGCCATGCACGCCGGGTTCGCGTTTCTGGAACTGGGGACTGTGCGCAAGAAAAATCAGGTCAATGCGCTGGTAAAAATCCTCACGGATTTCAGCATATCGACTATCGCCTATTTCTTCATCGGTTATGCCATCGCCTATGGGGTGGATTTCTACTCGAGCGCAAACGAACTGACGAGTAAAAACGGCTATGATCTGGTCAAGTTTTTCTTTCTTTTGACCTTTGCCGCAGCCATACCGGCCATAGTTTCAGGCGGCATAGCCGAGCGTGCGAGATTTAACCCCCAGCTTGCGGCAACGTTTCTACTGGTTGGATTTATTTATCCCTTTTTTGAGGGAATGGTCTGGAATGGCAACTACGGTTTTCAGGCCTGGCTGGAATCGACATTTGGCGCAAAGCTGCATGATTTCGCCGGTTCCATCGTCGTGCACGCGGTGGGCGGATGGATCGGTCTGGCTGCGGTGATTCTGCTGGGTGCGCGCCAGGGGCGCTATCGCAAGGATGGCGGCGTGGCAGCCCATCCTCCCTCAAGCATTCCGTTCCTGGCGCTAGGTGCCTGGATACTGACTGTGGGCTGGTTTGGATTCAATGTCATGTCGGCGCAGACAATTGAAGCGGTGAGTGGCCTGGTTGCGGTCAATTCACTGATGGCCATGGTTGGGGGCACGATCGCGGCGCTGTTTGTTGGCCGCAACGACCCGGGCTTCATTCATAACGGCCCGCTTGCCGGACTGGTGGCGGTGTGCGCGGGGTCGGACCTGATGCATCCGCTGGGTGCGCTGGCGACCGGTGCGGTGGCCGGGGCCTTGTTTGTTTTCATGTTCACGATTACCCAGAACAAATGGAAAATTGATGACGTGCTGGGCGTGTGGCCGCTGCATGGGCTGTGCGGAGCATGGGGTGGCGTTGCCGCCGGGATTTTCGGTCTGGAAGCGCTTGGCGGAATGGGCGGGGTGACCTTCATGTCCCAGTTGATGGGAACATTGGCGGGTGTGGTGATTGCACTGGCAGGCGGGTTTCTGGTTTATGGCGTGCTGAAAGCCAGCGTGGGCATCCGGCTCGATCAGGAAGATGAATTCCAGGGGGCTGATCTTTCCATCCACAAGATTTCGGCAACCCCCGAACGTGAAACAAACTGGTAAGTTTTTTTACCAAATCGGGCGGCCCGAGTGGCCGCTTTTTTTGTGTCTGATAATTCCCTGGGCGGGTAAAATTCGGCAATGCCTGAGCCAAGTTTCATTCATCTCCGTCTGCATTCGGAACACTCCATCACTGACGGCACCGTGCGGGTGGGCGAAGCGGTAGACTTGGCAAAAGAATTCAATATGCCAGCGCTTGGGCTGACAGACCTTGGCAATGTGTTTGGCTGGGTCAAATATTACAGGGCTGCCAGAAGCAGCGGCATCAAACCCATATTTGGCGTGGATGTCTGGGTGTCCAACCAGACTGATCCGAACCGGCCCTCCCGGCTGCTGATACTGGTGCGGCATCGGGAAGGGTATCGGCGTCTTTGCGAAATTCTGACGCGCGCCTACCGTGAAGGCATGAATCGCGGGCGCCCCGAGATCAACCCCGCCTGGTTCCCGGAAATGAGCACCGTTGGCCTGATCGCGCTCTCAGGGGGATTCAACGCCAATGTTGCCCAGGCTGTTCTGGCTGGCAACCTCAAGCAGGCAAAGGTCCTTGCCGGAGAATGGATGCGGGCCTTTCCCGATGGCTATTGCCTGGAATTGCAGCGTTTTGGCCATCCTCAAACAGAAATGCTGATTGATGGCTTGCTGGAAGTTGGCGACGAACTTGGCGTTCCTTCCGTTGCCACTCATCCCATACAGTTCCTGAAACCGGAAGACTTCAAGGCGCACGAAGCCCGTGTGTGCATAGCCGAAGGCTATCTGCTGGCAGATCTGCGGCGGCCACGCATCTTTACCGCCGAGCAGTATTTCAAATCGCCAGAAGAAATGGCGGCATTGTTTGCCGATCTGCCCGAGGCGCTGGAAAACAGCGTGGAGATCGCCCGGCGGTGCAATCTGAGTCTGGAACTAGGCAAGAGCAAGCTGCCGCAATTTCCCACGCCCAATAATGAAAGCCTGGATGAGTACATCCGTAGCCAGTCTGAAGAAGGGCTGGCCGCGCGCATGGCGCATCT
>ERZ1645185.568-NODE-568-length-15434-cov-7.054750_pt1 | contig 15434 bp, 11 predicted proteins | sample MGYA00575351_ERZ1645185 | MGnify/ENA primary metagenome ERZ1645185 (study PRJEB40838, sample SAMN11284767) | freshwater sediment metagenome | isolation source: river sediment | host: Sediment | place: India: Jana village, Kanpur | collected 2015-12-17 ...
TAGATGATGGCCGCGCCCGGATTGCGGCTGAGCACGTCCTCGGCGAACAGCATCAACAGGCGGTCCGGATAGACGATTTCGCCCTGCGCGGTGACCACGCCAAGCCGGTCGCCGTCGCCGTCGAAGGCCAAGCCGAGGTCGGCGCCGTTGCGCTTGACCAGTTCGATCAGGTCGCGCAGGTTGTCCGGATCGCTCGGATCGGGGTGGTGGTTCGGGAAGTTGCCGTCGACCTCGCAGTAGATCTCCTCGACCTGGGCGCCGATGGCGGCCAGCACCTTGGGCGCCACCGCGCCCGGCACGCCGTTGCCGCAATCCACCACCACCTTGAGCGGACGCTCGATGTGGATGTCGTCGGCGATGGTGCGCACGTACTCCGGCAGCACGTCGCGTTGGGTCACCGCGCCGGGCGTTTCGGCCTTGATGATCTTCTTGTCGACGATGCGGTCGAACAGCGCGGTGATGGCGTTGCCGGACAGGGTGTGGCCGTCGACGACGATCTTGAAGCCGTTGTAGTCCGGCGGGTTGTGCGAACCGGTCAGCGAGATGCCGCTGCGGAACTCGGAGTTGGCGGCGGCGAAATACACCAGCGGAGTCGGCACGCAGCCCAGGTCGACGACCGCGACGCCGGTCGAGGCCAGGCCTTCGCGCAGACCCTCGGCGAGCGCCGGCGACGACAGCCGGCCGTCGTAGCCGACGTGGATGCCGGTCAGGCCCTTCTCCACCAGCACGGTACCGACCGCCTCGCCGATCAGGCGCGCGATGCCCGGATCCAGATTGGTGCCGACCACGCCGCGGATGTCGTAGGCGCGGAAAATCGAGCGTTCCAACGGCACCTTCGGGCGCACGGCCTCCTTGATGTTGAACACCGGGCGTTCGGCGGCCAGCTTCTGGGCCAGCATGCCCTTCTGCCGCATCTCCTCCAGGGTCAGCGTGGCGTCGCCGCCGGCGGACTCGTCCTGACCGAACGCGGCGACGTTGCGGCGGCGCTCCAGCAGCGCGGGCGCGAACCAGCACACGGCGGCGGCCAGCGCGAACAGCACGGCCAAGGCCAGCTCGCCGAAACCGCCGACGCCGAACAGCCCCTTGTCGGCCAGCGGCACCGAGGCCACCACGCGCCACGGGGTCTTGCCGATCTTGCTGGCGTTGAGTTCGGCGGTCGAGGCCAAGGCCGCGTCGCCGCGAGTCAGCACATCGTATTGCCCTTGGCGCAAGGCCAGGAAGCGGGCGCCCTGCTGCGGATGGCCGAAGCTGGCATCCAGCTCCGACATCGGGAGCTGCACATACACCAGGCGCGCCTGCGCGCCGCTACCGACCGCGGCGGCCAGCGCGAGCTTGGCGCCGCCGCCGGCCTTGACCACGCGCATGGCGACCTGCTCGTCGTTGAGCGCGGCCTCCAGCAGCCCGAGCTTGCCGGCGCCGAAGGCGCCGATGTCGGCATAGGCGTGCGCTAGGTCGGGGCTGTACACATCGACCGTCTCGGCGCGCTTGAAGGCGTCGCGGAAACGCAGGGTGACCGCCGCGCCGTCGCCGGCGGCGAGTTGGGGCTCGGCCTGCTTGCGCGCGGCCTGCATGCGGCCGACCAGACCGCCGCTGTGCGCGCTGACCGCGGCCACCGCCGCGTCGCGGGCGGCCAGGATGTCGCGCTCGGCCTTGTTCTGGCCGTACACATCGACGCCGCGATAGGCGAACCAGACGGCGAAGGCGGCCAGGATCGCCATGGCCGTCGGCCACGGATTGCGCTGGACCCACTGGCGCAGACGGTCGACGGGGGATTGCTTGCTGGACATGTTCAACGGACTCCGGTGTGGCCGAAGCCGCCCGTTCCGCGGGCGCTTTCGGCGAAGGATTCGACATGGCGGAAACGCGCGCGCACCACCGGCATGAACACCAGTTGCGCGATGCGGTCGCCGGGTTGGACGGTCTGCGGCTGGCTGCCGCGGTTCCACAGGCTCACCATCAGCGGGCCTTGGTAATCGGCGTCGATCAGGCCGACGCCGTTGCCGAGCACCAGGCCCTGCTTGTGGCCCAGGCCCGAGCGCGGCAGGATGTGCGCGCACAGGCCCGGATCGCCGATGTGGATGGCCATGCCGGTGGCGATCAATTGCGCTTCGCCGGGCTGCAGGGTCAGCGGCGCATCCAGCATCGCGCGCAGGTCCATGCCGGCGGCGTGCGCGGTGGCGTAGTCCGGCAGCGGATAATCCGCGCCCAGGCGCTCATCGAGGATGCGTAATTCCACGTCGGTCATGCGTCGTTCGTCCCTAGGGCGTGAATGCGTTGCAGCAGGATGCGCGCCACCTCGGCCTTCGGTGCCGGCCCGATGTCGCTGCGGCCGTCGCGGGTGAACAGCGCCAGGGCGTTGCTGCCGCTCTCGAAGCCCAGGCCGGCGGCGGACACGTCGTTGGCGGCGATGGCGTCGAGGTTCTTGTCGCGCAGCTTGCGCAGCGCGTACTCGTCCAGACGCTCGGTTTCGGCCGCGAAGCCGATGACCCGCCGCGGCCGCCGCGGATGCGCGGACACCTGCGCCAGGATGTCGTCGGTGCGCTCCAGCGCCAGCTGCAGCGGACCGTCGGTTTTCTTGATCTTCTGCGCGTTGGCCTGCGCCGGGCGGTAATCGGCGACGGCCGCTGCGGCGATGAAGGTGTCCACGCCGTCCAGGTTGGCCATCACCGCCGCCTGCATCTGGGCCGCGCTGCGCACATCGACGCGGCGCACGCCCGACGGCGTGTCCAGCGTCACCGGACCGGCGACCAGGATGACCTCGGCGCCCTGTTCGGCGGCGGCCTGCGCCACGGCGAAACCCATCCTGCCGGAACTGCGGTTGCCGATGAAGCGCACCGGATCGACGTCCTCGAAGGTGGGCCCGGCGGTGACCAGCACGCGTCGGCCGCGCCACGCCCCGGCCGACGGACGGATCGCCTGCAGCAATTCCTCCGGCTCCAGCATCCGGCCTTCGCCGGTTTCGCCGCAGGCCTGCTCGCCGCTGGCCGGGCCGAGCAGGTGCAGTCCGCGGGCGCGCAACACGGCGACATTGGCCTGGGTGGCGGGATTGGCCCACATGGCGCGGTTCATGGCCGGCGCCAGCGCGATCGGCGCCTCGGTGGCCAGGCACAGGGTGCTCAGCAGGTCGTCGGCATGGCCGCCGGCCAAACGGGCCAGGAAACCGGCGCTGGCCGGCGCCACCAGCACCCGCGTGGCCCAGCGCGCCAGTTCGATATGGCTCATGGCGGCCTCGGCGGCCTCGTCCCACAGGCTACTGCGCACCGGATGGCCGGACAGCGCCTGCAGGGTAGTCGGGGTCACGAAGCGTTCCGCCGATGCGGTCATCACCACGCGCACGTCGGCGCCCGCCTTCTTCAGGCGGCGCACGAGATCGGCGCATTTATAGGCCGCGATGCCGCCGGTGATGCCCAAAAGGACGCGTTCGCCGTTCAATTCCCCACCCGGATTATTCTGATATGGCGTTGCGCATTAGCTTAACCGAAAAGCCTCGGAATCCGACAGCGCGGCCGAAAATCCGGGCCTACGCTGGAGCCATGAACAGCTCTCCGGCCAAACCCTGGATATCGGCCCAGAACAAGGCGCTCGAACGCGGCGTCAAATCGCTCAGCCAGCCCGAACTGCTGGCGCTGATCGGCGCGCCCTTGCCGCCGCCGCGGCAGTGGCCGGCCGGGCTGGCGATGGACGACCTGCGTACGCTGAAACTGGGCTCGATCGGCGAATTCAGCCAGCACTACGGCATCGGCATCGGCCTGGCCTGCAAGCTGGCGGCCAGCCTGGAACTGGGCACCCGCTACTGGGGCCGGGCGCCGGAGCGCGGCCAGGCCCTGACCGACCCGCAACAGGTGCGCCAGTGGCTGCGCACCGAACTGCGCGACCGTCCGCGGGAGGTGTTCGCCTGCGCCTTCCTGGACGCCCGGCACCGCCTGCTGCGCTACGAGGAGCTGTTCGAAGGCGGCCTGGACGGCGCCGAAGTGCATCCGCGGGTGATCCTGCAGCATGCCCTGCGCCATCAGGCCGCGGCCGTGCTGCTGATCCACAACCACCCCAGCGGGCACCCGGAACCCAGCGCCGCCGACCATGCCCTGACCCTGCGCCTGAAGCAGGCCCTGGCCCTGCTCGACATCCGCGTGCTCGACCACTTCATCGTGGCCGGCAACCAGCTCACCTCCTTCGCTGAACGCGGCTGGCTGTAGCGCCCGCCCCGCGGGCGGTTCGCGCTACAATATCAACCCCTTATACGCGAACCCCGCCCGTGAAAGCCCATCTCCGTGAACTGGTGGCGCAAGCCCTGTTGGACCTGCGCCGCGAAGGCAAGATCCCCGCCGACCTGGAACTGCCCGAATTCGCCATCGAACGCACCAAGTCGCGCGAGCACGGCGACTATGCGACCAACGTGGCGATGCTGCTGGCCAAGCGCGTCGGCATGAACCCGATGGCGCTGGCCGAAACCCTGGTCGCGGCCATGGGCGGCAACGACGAATCGCGCCACGTCGAGAAGGTGGCGGTGGCCAAGCCCGGCTTCATCAACTTCACCGTATCGCGCCGCTGCCTGCTGTCCACCGTACGGCGGGTGTTCGAGGCCGGCGCCGAATACGGCCGCCAGCCCAGCGACTCGCGCGAATCGGTCACCGTCGAGTTCGTGTCGGCCAACCCGAACGGCCCGCTGCACGTGGGCCACGGCCGCGGCGCCGCCTACGGCGCCACGCTCGCCAACCTGCTGGAGGCCGCCGGCCACACCGTGCAGCGCGAATACTACGTCAACGACGCCGGCCGGCAGATGGACATCCTCGCGGTCAGCGTCTGGCTGCGCTACCACGAGCTGTGCGGCGTGGCCGTGCGCTTCCCGGACAACGGCTACAAGGGCGACTACGTGGTCGACATCGCGCGCGCGCTGCGCGCGGCCGAAGGCGACCGCCTGCGCTTCCCCGCGCTGGAACTGTTCGACGGCGTGCCGGCCGACGAAGGCCAAGGCGGCGACAAGGAGAAGCACGTCGACGCGCTGATCGCCAACGCCCGCCGCCTGTTGGGCGACGCCGATTACCGCAAGGTGTTCAACGCCGGCCTGGAATTCTGCCTGACCGACATCCGTAGCGACCTGCACGGCTTCGGCGTGGACCACGACAACTTCTTCTCGGAGCGTTCGCTGGCCACCGACGGCTACGTGCAACGCGCCATCGACACCCTGCGCGGCAACGGCCACCTGTACGAACAGGACGGCGCGCTGTGGTTCCGCGCCACCGACTTCGGCGACGACAAGGACCGCGTGGTGGTGCGCGACAACGGCGTCTCGACCTACTTCGCCTCCGACCTCGGCTATCTGCTGTCGAAGTTCGAGCGCGGCTTCGAGCGCGCCCTGTACGTGTTCGGCGCCGACCACCACGGCTACATCGTGCGCCTGAAGGCGGCCGCCAAGGGCCTGGGCCTGGACGAATCGAAGATCGAGATCCAGCTGGTGCAGTTCGCCATCCTGTACCGCGGCGGCGAACGCGTGCAGATGTCGACCCGCGCCGGCAGCTTCGTGACCCTGCGCGAGCTGCGCGAGGAGGTCGGCAACGACGCCGCCCGCTTCTTCTACGTGATGCGCAGCAACGACCAGCACCTGGACTTCGACCTGGACCTGGCCAAGAGCCACTCCAAGGAAAACCCGGTGTACTACATCCAGTACGCCATCACCCGCTCCGCCGGCCTGTTCCGCAAGCTCAAGGAAAAGGGCTGGAGCTACAACGACAGCGCCGCGGTGGCCAACCGCGAGCGCATGGACAGCGACGCCGAGATCGTGCTGCTGGGCGAGCTGATGCGCCTGCCGGAGATGGTCGAGTCGGCCGCCGCCAACCGCGGCCCGCAGATCCTGGCCAACTACCTGCGCGAAACCGCCAACGCCTTCCATTCGTTCTACGAGAACTGCGACATCCTCAGCGACGACGAAGACGTGCGCAACGCCCGCCTGGGCCTGTGCAAGGCGACCTCGCAGGTGCTGTCCAACGGCCTGGCGCTGCTGGGCGTGTCCGCCCCGGAGCGCATGTAAATGGCGCGTAAGGCGCAGGCGCGCCGGCAAGGCGGCAACCGCGGCACGCCGGCCTGGGCCTGGCTGCTGGTCGGCCTGTTCGCCGGCGCGCTCGGCTATTTCGGCTACCAGCAATACCGCGAACTGACCGCTCCGGCACCGACCGAGGTGCCGGTGCCGGATACCGGCGCCAAACCGGCCAAGGCCGATGCCGAGCCGGCCGTGGAGCCGCCGGCCAGCGGCGTCGACGACGGCGTGCTCGACACCGACTACAGCTTCTATGACGTGCTGCCGGCCGATGAAGCCGGTGCCGTGGCCGACGCCCCGGCGGAGGAAAAGCCCGGGGAAGCCGCCGGCGCCAAGGCCGAAACCAAGCCGGAAGCCAAACCCAAGAGCGCGGCCGAGGCGGCGAATGCGCCGGCCGACACCGCGCGCTACCTGCTGCAGGCCGGCGCCTTCGAGCGCGCGGCCGATGCCGAAGACCTGAAGGCGCGCATCGCCTTGGCCGGCGAAGCGGCACGGGTGGAAACGGCCGAGGTGGACGGCAAGACCCTGCACCGCGTGCGCTTGGGGCCGTATGCCGGCGAGAAGGCGGCGGCCGCCGCCAAGCGCGCCCTGGCCGACCAGGGCATCGCCACCGTCAGCGTCAAACTGCCGTAATCAGCGCTTGAGCAGGATCAGCGCCGAGGTGTCGTCCTCGCCGCGGCCCTGCGCCACCAGTTCGGCGTAATCGGCGAGCGACTGCTCGACCACGCTATAGCGCTTGCCCAGCGCCTCGGCCATGGCCTGCACGATGTGCAGGTCCTTCAGCAGCAAGGCCGATTTGAAGCCGGGCGTGAAGCGGTCGGCCATCATGGTGGCGCCGCGTTTGTCGAGGAACCAGTTGCCGGCGGCGCCGGCCGCCAGCGTCGGCACCAGCGATTCCGGCTTCAGGCCCAGGGCCTCGCCGAAGGCCAGGCCCTCGCACACCGCCTGCGCGATGCCGGCCACCAGCACTTGATTGACCGCCTTGGTGGCCTGGCCGGCGCCGGTCGGGCCCATGTGGGTGACGCGCAGCGCGTACGCCGACAGCAGATCCTGCGCGTGCGCCAGCACCTCGGCATCGCCGCCGACCATCACCGACAGCTTGCCGTTGCGCGCGCCTTCGACGCCGCCGGACACCGGCGCGTCGAGGAAGTCGATGCCCTTGCCGGCCAGCCGGCGTGCGGCCTCGATGGCGGTATCGCGCGACACCGTGGAGTGGTCCAGCACCAGCGTGCCCGGCGCCAGCACGGCGGCCAGCGCGTCCACGCACTGCAGCACGTCGGAATCGTTGGAGACGCACAGCACCACGGCGTCGCACCCGGCGAAATCGGCCGGGTCGCGCGCGGCGCGCACGCCCAGTTCGGCCGCCGATGCCTCGGCCTTGGCCAGCGTGCGGTTGCCGACCGCGGCGAGCAGGCCCTTGGCCTGCAGATGGCCGGCCATCGGCGCGCCCATGGCGCCCAGACCGATGAAGCCGACGCGGGAAATGGCGTGCATATCAGGCTCCGTGCAGGGTTTCTTCGAGATAGGTGTAACCGGTCAGGCCGGATTCCAGCGCCGCCAGCGCGGCATCGGACGCGGCCGCGTCCAAGCCGGCGTGTTCGACCAGATGCCGGTAGCGCGCGCGCAGTTCGTCCAGCCGGTAGCCGACGTAATCGAGCATGACGTCGGTGCTGTCGCCCTTGCGCTGGCGTTCGATGCGGTAGCCGCCGAGCGCGTCCAGGCTGACGTTGGCGGTGTCGGTGTCGCCGAACAGGTTGTGGATGTCGCCCAAGGTCTCCTGGTAGGCGCCGACCATGAACACGCCGAGCCGGTAGCTCTCGCCGGTTTTCGGCGCGTGCAGCGGCAGCGAATGGCCCAAGGTCTGCGACTGCACGTAGGTGTCGACGCGGCCGTCGGAATCGCAGGTCAAATCGGCGATCACGCCATGGCGCTCCGGGCGTTCGTCCAGGCGCGCGAGCGGCATGATCGGGAACACCTGGTCGATGGCCCAGACGTCGGGGATGGATTCGAACACCGAGAAGTTCACGAAATACTTGTCGACCAGGCGCTCGTCGAGTTCGTCCAGCACCTCGCGGTGGGATTTGTCGTCCGGATTCAGCTGGCGGCGCACGGCATGCGCGATGGCATAGAACAGGTCGTCGAGCAGGGCGCGGTCGTCGAGCCCGAGCTGGCCGTGCGCGAACAGCGCCTGGCCTTCGGCGAGGTAATGCTGGGCCTCGAGATAGACCTCCAGCGCGGTGCGGCGGTCGATGCTGCGCACCAGGTCGCGCAGGTGCTTGATCACCAGCGGTTCGCCGGCGCGCGCCTCCGGCACCGCGCCGTCGGGCGCGCGCTCGACCTCGGAGACGTTGACCGCCATCATCGCGTGGTGCGCGGTCATCGCCCGGCCGGCCTCGGTGATCATGCGCGGCTCGGGCAGGCCGTGCTCGGCGCAGGCCTCCTGCAAGGGCTGCACCAGGGTCTGCGCGAACTGCTCGAGCCGGTAATTGACCGAGCAGGCGCCGCGCGAGCGGGTGCCTTCGTAATCGACGCCCAGGCCGCCGCCGGAATCCATGAAGCGGATCAGGCAGCCGGCCTTGCTCAGCTCGACGAAATAGCGCACCGCCTCGCGCATGCCGGCGGCGATGTCGCGCAGGTTGGAGATCTGCGAGCCCATGTGGAAATGCAGCAGCTGCAGGCAATCGAGCTGGCCGGCGGCGCGCAGGCGCTCGACCAGATCCAGCACCTGGCGCGGCGACAGCCCGAACTTGGCCTTGTCGCCGCCGGAATTCTGCCACTTGCCGGCGCCCAGGGTGGACAGCCGCAGGCGCACGCCGATGCCGGGCGCGACGCCGAGCTTGGCCGCCTCCTGCAGGATCAGGTCGAGCTCGGAGGGCTTTTCGACCACGATGGTGGTGTCGAAGCCCAGGCGCTTGCCGAGCAGGGCCAGGTGGATGAACTCGCGGTCCTTGTAGCCGTTGCAGACGATCACGCTGCCGGGCTTGGCCAGCGCCAGCACCGCCATCAGCTCGGGCTTGGAGCCGGCTTCCAGGCCGAACTGCTCGTTGCCGGCCGCGGCCAGCACGCCGGCCACGCCGAAATGCTGGTTGACCTTGATCGGATAGACCGCGGTATAGCCGCCTTTGTAGCCCAGATGGCCCATGGCGGCGTTGAACGCGCGCTGCATGGCCTGCAGGCGGTGCGGCAGGATGTCGGCGAAACGCAGCAGCAGCGGCAGCTTCAGGCCGTCGCGCGTGGCCTGCTCGAGCAGCTCGGGAATCGGCAGACGCGGACCCTCCGGCCCCAGCGGCTGGGCACAGACCCGGCCGGCGGCATCCACGTCGAAATAGCCTTCCGACCAGAACGGCAGGGAATACAGCTGTTTGGCGTCGTCGACCGACCAGGCGCTCATGGGCAGGGATCCTCGTTCAGGGACGCGTATTGTACCCCCCCCTACCCGTTATCGGATACAATTGCGCCTCATTTTTCAAGCCCCTGCGCCCGAGGAGACGCCATGTCCGACACCCCCTGGTTCTACGAGAATTTCGAGCACACCGGCTCGGCCATCGGATTCCGCATCGTGCGCAAGCTGGACGAGGTGCAGTCGCCGTTCCAGAAGATCGAGATCTTCGAGACCACCGACTTCGGCAACCTGATGGTGATCGACGGCGCGATGATGGTGACCACGCGCGAGAACTTCTTCTACCACGAGATGATGTCGCACGCCGCCATCTACACCCACGCCGCGCCCAAGGACATCGCCATCATCGGCGGCGGCGACTGCGGCACCCTGCGCGAATGCCTGAAGCACGCCGACGTGGCCAGCGTGGTGCAGTGCGACATCGACGAGCAGGTCACGCGCATGGCCGAGAAGTACTTCCCGGAACTGTGCGAAAGCAACGCCGACCCGCGCGCGACGGTGATGTTCGACGACGGCATCGCCTTCATGCGCGACGCCGCGCCGGAAAGCCTGGACATCATCATCGTCGATTCGACCGACCCGGTCGGTCCGGCCGAAGGCCTGTTCAACCGCGCCTTCTACGAGAACTGCTTCAAGGCCCTGCGCCCGGACGGCCTGCTGGTGCAGCAGAGCGAATCGCCGCTGGCGCTGATGCACCTGATCCAGGACATGGTCGGTGCGATGGGCGATGCCGGCTTCCGGAGCTTCCGCACCCTGCCGTTCCCGCAGCCCTGCTACCCGACCGGCTGGTGGAGCTGCACCATCGCCGGCAAGCAGGCGCGCGACCTGGCCGGCTTCCGCCTGCAGGACGCCGCCGCCAAGCCGTTCCGCACCGAATACTACAACGCCGGCGTGCACGTGGCGGCGCTGGCGCAGCCCGAGTTCATGAAGCGCGCGCTGAAGCAGACCCCGTAAACGGCATAAAAAAAGCCCCGGTGGCGGGGGTTCGCCAGCGGGGCTCAAGGGGTAAGGAAGGGGGCCGGGGAAAGCCGCACTTCCTCGGATCTCTCAGGGGATGGAGATGATCCTGTGTAGGCGTTGCGCCTACGGGATTAGTTAATCACGCAGGCGGTTAACAAACGGTGAACGGGGGCGCGGCTTTACGCATTCTTCACAAAACCGTCATGGCCGGATGCGCAATCAGTGCGCCTCGTCCCAGTTTGCGCCCACGCCCGACTCCACCAGCAGCGGCACCTTCAGCGCCGCCGCGGCCTCCATGCGCGCCTTGACCTCGGCCAACAGCTCGGGCACGAAACCGGCATCGGCCTCGAACACCAGTTCGTCGTGCACCTGCATCAGCATCCGCGCCCGGTCGCGGTGCCCGCCGATCCAGCCGGCCACGTCGATCATCGCGCGCTTGATGATGTCGGCCGCGGTGCCCTGCATCGGCGCGTTGATGGCCGCGCGCTCGGCGCCGGCGCGTTGCGCGGCGTTGCGGCCGTTGATCTCGTTGAGATACAGGCGCCGGCCGAACACGGTCTCGACATAGCCGACGGCCTTGGCCTGCTGCCGGGTGTCGTCCATGTAGGCGCGCACGCCCGGATAGCGGCTGAAGTACAGGCTGATGTACTCGGCCGCCTCGTTGCGGCCGATGCCGAGCTGGCGCGCCAGCCCGAACGCGCTCATGCCGTACATCAGGCCGAAGTTGATGGCCTTGGCGGCGCGGCGCTGCTCGGCGCTGACCGCGTCGGGCGTGGTGCCGAACACCTCGGCGGCGGTGGCGCGGTGCACGTCCTGGCCGGAGCCGAACGCGGCCAGCAGGCCGGCGTCGCCGGACAGATGCGCCATGATGCGCAGTTCGATCTGCGAGTAGTCGAACGACACGATGCGGCGCCCGGGCGGCGCGATGAAGGCCTGGCGGATCTTGCGGCCGTCTTCGGTGCGCACCGGGATGTTCTGCAGGTTCGGGTCCGATGAACTCAGCCGGCCGGTGGCGGCGCCGGCCTGGTGGTAGCTGGTGTGCACGCGGCCGGTGCGCGGATTGACCATCTGCGGCAGCTTGTCGGTGTAGGTGCTGCGCAGCTTGGCCAGGCCGCGGTGCTCCAGGATCAGACGCGGCAGCTCGTGGTCGTCGGCGATCGCATCCAGCGCCTCTTCGTTGGTCGAGGGCGCGCCGGTCGGCGTCTTCAGCTTGGCGGTCAGGCCCAGTTCCTCGAACAGCAACGCGCCCAGCTGCTTGGGCGAATCCAGGTTGAAGTGGCGGCCGGCCAGTTCGTACGCCCGGCCCTGCAGCTGCAGCATGCGCGCCGAGAGATCCGCGCTCTGCCGCTGCAGCAGCGCGGCGTCGATCAGCACGCCGTTGTCCTCGATGTCGCACAGCACCTGCACCAGCGGCATTTCCAGCTCGCGGTACAGGGCCGCCAGCGCCGGTTCGGCGGCCAGCTGCGGCGCGAAATGCCGCTGCAGGCGCAGGGTGATGTCGGCGTCTTCGGCGGCGTAACGCGTGGCGTCGTCGATGGCCACCTGCGAGAACGGGATCTGCTTGGCACCCTTGCCGGCCACGTCTTCGTAGGCCACCGTGCGGTAGCCCAGATAGTTCAGCGCCATCGAATCCATGTCGTGGCGAGCGCGGCCGGCGTTGAGCACGAACGAGGCCAGCAGGGTGTCCTCGGTCAGGCCACGCACGGCGATGCCGGCGCGTTGCAGCACATGCAGGTCGTACTTGCCGTTCTGCGCGCACTTGCGCTTGCCGGGGTCGGTCAGCAGCGGCGCCAGTTTGGCCAGCACCGCCTCGGCCGGCAGCTGCGGCGGTGCGCCGGGGTAATCGTGCGCCAACGGGATGTACCACGCCTGCTCCGGCCGCACCGCGAAGCTCAGGCCAACCAGATTGGCCTGCAAGGCGTCGAGCGAATCGGTTTCGGTGTCGAAGCACACCAGCTCGGCGGCCTGCAGTTCGGCCAGCATCGCCTCGAACGCCGGCCAATCGAGTACGGTTTCGTACACGCCCGGCCGCGCCTCCGGCATCGGTTCAGCCGGCTTCTGCGCCGCCGGCGCGGAAACGGCCGGCGCCGACGCGCCGCCCTGCAGCTCCTTCAGCGCCTGCTTGAAGCCGAAGCGGGCATACAGCGCGGCCAGGTCGTCGGCGTGCGGCGGCAGCTGCAACAGCTGCGTGTAGTCCTTGTCGAGCGCGACATCGGTCTTGATGGTGACCAGGGTGCGGTTCAGCGGCAGGATCGGCAGCGCCGCGCGCAGGTTCTCGCCGATCTTGCCGGAGATCCTGTCGGCGTGGGCGATCACGTTGTCGAGCGTGCCGTATTCGGCCAGCCATTTGGCCGCGGTCTTCGGGCCGCACTTCTCCACGCCCTTGACGTTGTCGACCGTATCGCCCATCAGCGCCAGGTAATCGACGATCTGATCCGGGCGCACACCGAACTTCTCCGGCACGCGCGCTTCGTCGGTGATACTGCCGGTCATGGTGTTGGTCAGCCGGATATGCGGGCCGACCAGCTGCGCGAAGTCCTTGTCGCCGGTGGAGATCACCACGTCGACGCCGTCTTTCGCGGCCTGCACGGCATAGGTGCCGATCACGTCGTCGGCCTCCACGCCCGACACCCGCACCACCGGCAGGCCGAGCGCCTGCACGATCGCCATCATCGGCTCGACCTGCGCGCGCAGCTCGTCCGGCATGGCGGCGCGGTTGGCCTTGTACTCGGGGTACAGTTCGTCGCGGAAGGTCGGCCCGGGCGCGTCCAGCACGAACGCGATGTACTCGGCGCCCTCCTTCAGGCTGCTTTTCAGCATGTTGACGATGCCGAACAGCGCGCCGGTCGGCGTGCCGTCGGCGGCGGTCAGCGGCGGCAGCGCGTGGAAGGCGCGGTACAGGTAGGAGGAGCCGTCGATCAGGACGAGTTTGGGCATGGCGGACGGCCTCGGGGAAATGGGTTTATTGTATGCCAATCATGCAAATCCGATCCCGCAGCCCCGAATGGCCGCTTGGCGCACCGCGTCTCCGGCAAGCCATCACGGCGACCGCACTCGCCGCGGCGCTTATGGCCTCCGGCACGGCCTTCACGCATGGCGGCGGCCTGGATGCCAGCGGCTGCCACACCAACCGGCGCACAGGCGAATACCACTGCCACCGCGGCGCGCAACCGGCCCGCCCCCAATCCGGCACATTCAAGGGCGCATTCGCGAACTGCGCCGAGGCCCGTGCCGCGGGCGCGGCGCCGCTGAAACGCGGCGAACCGGGCTACGGCCCGCACCTGGACCGCGACAATGACGGAATCGCCTGTGAATGACGGCTAGCCGCAGCGGTTGACCTGCGCCGGCATTTGGCCTTTAATGTCCCCATCGCGATCCGGTTTCACCACCGGGTCTTTTTTTTTGCCAGAGGAGTGAGTCATGTCCGAACTGCCGCCGATCACCATCACCCAGACCGACTGGAACCGCCTGGACGCCCTGCTGTCCTCGGACCGCTACGAAAACCTGCCGGGCCTGGACGGCCTGCGCGTGGAGCTGGAGCGCGCCAACGTGGTGGCCGACGACGCCATTCCGGCCGACGTGGTGGCCATGGATTCCACCGTCTGCTTCGTGGAAGAAGCGGCCGGCCGCCAATTCGAGCTGAAGCTGGTGTACCCGAACGACGCCGGCGCCGACGGCACGGTCTCGATCCTGGCGCCGATCGGCAGCGCGCTGCTCGGCCTGTCGGTCGGCCAGGAAATCGACTGGGCGCTGCCCGGCGGCCGCAGCACCAAGGTCCGGGTACTGTCCGTCCGCCGCTGAGATTCAGGCCGCCTGCAGTTTGGCGTAGGCCAGCACCAGCCACTTGCTGCCGGCCTCGCTGAAGTGCACCTGCACGCGCGCGTGCGCGCCGGAGCCCTCGAACTGCAGGATCACGCCGTCGCCGAAGGTGGCGTGGCGCACGCTCTGGCCCAGACGGAAGGCGCCGGTGTCCTCGGCCAATGAGCCGCCGCCGTAGCGCGGGCCGCCGCTGCCGTAGTGCGCGGTCTTGGGCCGGATGGCGTTGATCAGCTTCTCGGGGATCTCGCGGATGAAGCGCGAGGGCGTGCCGTACATCTCCATGCCGTGCAGGCGGCGGGATTCGGCGTAGCTGAGCACCAGCTGTTCGCGCGCGCGGGTGATGCCGACATAGGCCAGCCGGCGCTCCTCCTCCAGCCGGTTGGCTTCGTCCAGCGAACGCGTGGACGGGAACAGGCCTTCCTCCAGGCCGACTAGGAACACGAACGGGAACTCCAGGCCCTTGGCGCTGTGCAGGGTCATCAGTTGCACGCCGTCGGCGCCCTCCTCCACTTGCCCTTCGCCGGCCTCGAGCGCGGCATAGGCCAAAAACGCGGCCAATTCGCCGGTGCTTTCCTCTTCGTCGGGCACGATGCGGCGCGCGAAGCGGCTGGCCACCGAGACCCATTCGTCGAGGTTGTCGACCCGCGAATCGAGCTCGCCCTTGGATTCCTTCGAGTAGTGCGGGCGCAGGCCGGAGCGCTCCAGAATCAAATCGAACAGTTCGTACAATTCGAGGCCGTCACGGTTCTGGTCGATGCCGTCGATCAGCGCCAGGAATGCGGCCAGCGCGTTCTTGGCGCGGGCGTTCAGCGCGCCGCCCTCTTGAATGAGCACCGCGGCGCGCCACAGCGACAGCGCCGAGTCGCGCGCCAGCCGGCGCAGTTCGTCCAAGGTGCGGTCGCCGATGCCGCGCGGCGGCGTGTTGACCGCCCGCTCGAAGGCCGCGTCGTCGTCGCGGTTCGACACCAGGCGCAGATAGGCCATGGCGTCCTTGATCTCCATGCGCTCGAAGAAGCGCTGGCCGCCGTACACGCGGTACGGCAGCGCGGCCGACAGCAGCTGCTCTTCGATGGCGCGCGACTGCGCGTTGTTGCGGTACAGCACGGCGCATTCGGAGGCATTGTGGCCGTGCTGGATCAGCGCCTGGATGCGGCCGATCACGTAGCGCGCCTCGTCGACCTCGTTGAACGCGGTGTACAGGTCGATCGGCGCGCCGTCGCGGTC
>ERZ1645185.569-NODE-569-length-15409-cov-12.180735_pt1 | contig 15409 bp, 13 predicted proteins | sample MGYA00575351_ERZ1645185 | MGnify/ENA primary metagenome ERZ1645185 (study PRJEB40838, sample SAMN11284767) | freshwater sediment metagenome | isolation source: river sediment | host: Sediment | place: India: Jana village, Kanpur | collected 2015-12-17 ...
CGGCCACGATGAACACCTTGTCCTGGTTGACCAGCTTCTGCGCCGCAAGCACCGCGCGCTTCGGGTCGTAACCGGAGTCCTCGGCCACCAGCTTGAGTTTGCGGCCATGCACGCCGCCCTGCTCGTTGGCTTCTTCGATGCGCAGCAACATGCCTTGGCGCAGGGCCTTGCCGAACGCGGCCAGCGGGCCGGACAGGTCCTGGATCGTGCCGACCAGGATCTCGTTCTTGCTGACGCCCTGTGACTGCGCCGCCGCCGGCCCTGCGGCAAGCAACGTCGCCGCGCAGACGACGGACAGGCTCATCTTCACGGAGGTGACTTGGTATCTGTTCATGGCTAAGTGCAGGTAGTGAAACGGATTCAGCGGTACATGGCCTCGATGGCCTCGGCGTACTTCTTCTCGACCAGCTTGCGTTTGAGCTTCATCGTCGGGGTCAGTTCCTCGTCCTCGGCCGTGAGCTGGGTCTGCAGCAGGTAGAACTTCTTGATCTGCTCGACACGCGCGAACTTGGCGTTCACGCGTTCGAGTTCCTTCTGGATCAGGTCCTGCACCTCGCGCGTCTGCGTCAGGCTGGCGTAGTTGCTGAACGGGATGTCGTGATCCTGGGCGAACTTCTCGACGTTCTCCTGGTCGATCATGATCAGCACCACCAGGTACGGGCGCTTGTCGCCCACCACCACCGCGTCGGTGATGTAGGGCGAGAACTTGAGTTCGTTCTCCAGCTCGCTGGGCGTGATGTTCTTGCCGCCGGCCGTGATGATGATGTCCTTCATCCGGTCGGTGATGTAGAAGTAGCCGTCGTCGTCCACATGGCCGACGTCGCCGGTGTGCAGCCAGCCGTCGGCGTCGATGGTCTCGGCCGTCTTCTCCGGCAGGTTCAGGTAGCCCAGGATCACGTTCGGGCCGCGCAGCAGGATCTCGTTGCTGCCTTCGGCAATGCGCATCTGCAGCCCGGGCCCGGGCCGGCCGATGCTACCGGGCTTCAGGCCGTAACGCGGCGTCTGCGTGCCGCCGCCGGTGGTCTCGGTCATGCCCCAGCCCTCGCGCAGCGGGATGCCCAGCGCCATGTACCAGCGGATCAGCTCGGGCGAGATCGGCGCCGCACCGGTCAGCCCGACCTCGACGCGGTCCATGCCGATCATGCGCTTGACGTTCTCCAGCACCAGCGTGCGCGCCAGCCAGTAGCGCCAGCGCAGCGGCGCGGGCGGATCGCGCCGCTCCAGCGTGCACTTGGCGTATTCGGACCCCACGTGCAAGGCCCAGCCGTAGGCCAGCTTCTGCATCTTGTCGGCCTCGCTCAGGCCGATGGACACCTGAGAGTAGATCTTCTCCCACACCCGAGGCACGGCAAAGAACAGGTGCGGCCGCACCTCACGCAGGTTCTCGAACACCGTCTCGGGGTTCTCGACGAAGTTCACCACCGACCCGCGCTCGAGCGGGATGAACGCACCGATCAGGCGCTCGGCGATGTGACATAGCGGCAGAAAAGCAATTCGCTCCCCCCCCCGCTCGACACCCTCGTACAGCGTCGTCGACAGCCCGGAGAGCACCGCGATGATGTTGTTCTGGCTGATCATCGCCCCCTTGGGCTTGCCGGTGGTGCCCGAGGTATAGACCAGCACCGCCACCTCGCCCGGGTCGCGCGCGTTGCTGCGTTCCTGAATCAGCTGCGGACGCTGCTTCAGATGCAGCCGGCCCAGCTCGCGCAGCTGGTCCAGGCTGATCACGCGTTCGTCGTGGAAGTTCGCCAGCCCGTCCATGTCGAAGACGATGACGCGGCGCACCTGTGGCAGGTGCTCGGCGATCTCCAGGTACTTGTCGAGCTGCTCGTCGTCCTCGACGAGCAGGTACACGCTGCGCGAGTCGCTGCACAGGTATTCCACCTGCTTGGCCGCGTCGGTCGGGTAGATGCCGTTGCACACGCCGCCGACCGACTGCACCGCCAGGTCGCACCACACCCATTCGCGGCAGGTGTTGGCCAGCACCGAGGCGACCTCGCCCGGCTCGAAGCCCAGGCTGACCAACCCGGCGCCGATCTCCTCGACGATGGCGTGGACCTCGTTCCAGGTGTAGGAACGCCAGATGCCGAGCTCCTTCTGGCGCATCATCGTCGCGTCGCCCAGTTCCTTCACCCGCAGGCGGAACAGCTCGGGGATCGACTTGTAAGGCAGCGGCTCGGTCTTCCAGCCGAACTCCTCGCCGGTGACGATGCGGTGCGGGTCCTTGCTCATCGCCATGTCTTCTTCTTCTTCCAGCGCCGCTCGCCGCGCACGCCGGTGTCCTTCTTGCCCAGGTAGAACTCCTTGATGTCCTCGGCCTCGCGCAGCACGGCACAACTGTCGTCCATGACGATGCGGCCGCTCTCCAGCACGTAGCCGTGGTCGGCGACGTTCAGCGCCATGTTGGCGTTCTGCTCGACCAGCAGCATGGTGGTGCCACGCTCGCGGTTGATGCGCACCACGATCTCGAAGATGTCGCGCGTGAGCTTCGGCGACAGGCCCAGGCTCGGCTCGTCGAGCAGCATCAGCTCGGGCGCCGCCATCATCGCGCGCGAGATGGCGAGCATCTGCTGCTGTCCGCCCGACAGCAGCCCGGCGTCCTGCGCCGCGCGCTCCTTCAGGATCGGGAAGTAGGTGTAGGCCGTCTCCATGTCGCGCGCCACGGCGTCGCGATCGTTGCGCGTGTAGGCCCCCATCAGCAGGTTGTCGCGCACCGACAACAGCGGAAACACCTCGCGCCCCTCGGGCACGTGGCTCAGGCCCATGCGCACGATCTGCGACGGGTCCAGGCCGGTGATGTTCTCGCCCTTGTAGGTGACCGTGCCGCGGCTCGGGTCGATGATGCCGGAGATGGTCTTCAGGATCGTGCTCTTGCCCGCGCCGTTGCTGCCGAGCACGGTGGCGATCTCGCCGCGGCGCACCTTTAGGCTCACGCCGCGGATGGCCTTGATCGGCCCGTAGGCGCTTTCGACGTTGGCCAGGGCGAGGATGACCTCGCCGGCGCCGCTGCCCACCACGCTCATGCCGGCTGCCTCCGCAGGCTGGACAGGTCGTCGGTGCTGCCGAGGTAGGCCTCGATCACGCCGGGGTGGGCCTGCACCTCGGCCGGCGAGCCCAGCGCCAGCACTTCGCCCTGGTTCATCGCCAGCACCCGGTCGGACACCTTCGACACCAGGCTCATGTCGTGCTCGACCATCAGCACGGTGATGCCCAGGTCGGACTGGATGTCCTCGATCCAGAACGCCATGTCCTCGGTTTCCTCGACGTTCAGGCCCGACGACGGCTCGTCCAGCAGCAGCAGCTTCGGCTCGGCGCACAGCGCGCGCGCCAGCTCGACCACCTTGCGCACGCCGTAGGGCAGCCCGGCGACCATCGAATCGCGGTGCCGCTGCAGGCCGAGGAAATCGATCACCTCCTCGGCCTTGCGCCGCGCGTGCAGTTCGGCCTTGCGTGCCGCGCCGGTGAACAGCATGTCCTGCCACAGGTTCGTTCGCCGGTGGGTGTGCGTGCCGATCAGCAGGTTCTGCAGCACGCTGGCGAACTCGAACAGCTCGATGTTCTGGAAGGTGCGCGCGATGCCCAGCGCCGCCACCGCATGCGGCGGCTGCGCGATCAGGTCCTCGCCTTCGAAACGGATGCCGCCGGCAGTGGGCTGGTAGATGCGGCTTATGAGGTTGAAGACCGTGGTCTTGCCGGCGCCGTTCGGGCCGATCAGCGTGAACACCTCGCCGCGCTGCACGTCGAAGCTGACCTTGTTGACGGCCACCAGCCCGCCGAAGCGGACCGTCAGGTCCCGGGCGCTGAGCAGGGCCTCGCTCATTTCAGACGGTCCGATTTCTGGAACGCCTTCTGGCGCTTGAACATGCCCGCTCGGTAGAAGGGGAAGATCTGCAGGTAGGTACGGATCTTCAGCCAGCGACCGTAAAGGCCGTGCGGCTCGAACATGACGAAGGCCACCAGCACTGCGCCGTAGACCACCAACTGCAGCCCCGGCGACTGGCCGACCGACTCCGGCAGGTAGTCCTTGCCGATGGCGATCAGCTGCGGCATGGTGATCAGGAAGATCGCGCCGAAGAACACGCCGTGCACCGAGCCCAGCCCGCCGACCACGACCATCAGCAGCAGGTCGATCGACTGGATGATGCTGAACTGCTCGGGCGACAGGAACTTGATCTTGTGCGCGTACAGCGCGCCACCCAGCCCTGCCAGGCCGGCCGACAGCGCGAAGGACATGGTCTTGTAGCGCGCGAGGTGGATGCCCATGCTCTGCGCCGAGATTTCCGAATCGCGGATGGCCACGAACGCGCGGCCGGTGGGCGAGCGCAGCAAGTTGAGGATGGTCAGCGTGGCCAGCACCGTCACCGCCAGGCACAGGAAGTAGAACTCCACGTTGGTGTTCAGCGTCCAGCCGAAGAACGACGGGTCCTTGACGTGCAGCCCGGCATTGCCGCCGGTGACCGACTCCCAGCGCGCCATGCCTTCTTCGACGATGAAACCGAAAGCCAACGTGGCGATGCCCAGGTAGATGCCCTTGACACGCAGCGCCGGCAGGCCGACGACGATGCCGACGATGGCCGACAACGTGGCCGCGCAGGCCAACGCCAGAGGGAACGGCCAGCCGGCCGCGGCCAGCACCGCCTGCGTGTAGGCGCCGACGCCGAGGAAGGCTGCGTGGCCGATCGAGAACTGTCCGGTGAAGCCGGCCAGCAGCATCAGCCCCAGGCCGACCACTGCGTAGATCAGCACGAAGATCAGCTGCGCCAGCAGGTACTCGGACAGCAGCCAGGGCGCCAGCAGCAGTGCCACGCCCAGCAACCCGTACCAGAAGGCCTGGCCGCCGTGTTTGACCAGGCGGATGTCCTGGTCGTAGTCGGTCTTGAAGATGAAGCGCATGGTGTGTGACTGTTCTTCAGACCTTCTTGCGCAGCTTTTCGCCGAACAGTCCGTTGGGCTTGATCCACAGCATGATCAGCACCACGATGTAGGGCGCGATGTCCTTGAAGCCCTCGGGCAGGTAGAAGCCCGAAAGGCTCTCGACGATGCCGATGATCAGCCCGCCGACGATGGCGCCGGGCAGGCTGCCGAAGCCGCCGACCACCGCCGCAGGGAAGGCCTTCAAACCGATGAAGCCCATGTTGGCGTGCACGAAGGTGATCGGCGCCAGCAGCAGCCCGGCGATGGCCGCCACCGCCGCCGCCAGCCCCCACACCAGGCTGTTCAGCCGCTGCACCGGAATGCCCATGTAGTAGGCGGCCAGCTGGTTCTGCGACGACGCCTGCATGGCGATGCCGAGCTTGGTGTAGCGGAACATCGCGTACAGCCCCAGGCACAGCACCGCCGTGGCGCCGATGATCACCAGCTGCTCGTAGGCCAGCACCAGCTCGCCCAGGCGCAGCGTCATGTCCTTGTAGGGCACCGGCAGGGTGTGCGTCTCGGTGCCGATCACCGGCAGCATGGTGATCAGGCCACGCACAATGAAGGCAATGCCGAAGGTCAGCATGACGATCGAGAACTGCGGCTGGCCGAGCACCGGCCGGATGACGAGGCGCTCGGCGAACATACCGAACAGCGCCATCGCCGCGATCGCCGACGGCACCGCGATCCAGAACGGCATGCCGACGATGGTCATCAGCACCAGCCCGCCGAAGGCACCGACCATCATCAGGTCGCCCTGTGCAAAGGTCACCGTCTCGGTGGCCTTGTAGATGAGTACGAAGCCCAGCGCGATCAGACCGTAGATGCAACCCTGCGCGGCACCGCTGATGATCAGTTGAATGAACTGCACTGGGAGAGGAGGGATCGGGCCTGCGAAATCGACGCGGGATGCTAGCGGCGAAGTGCCGCTTCCCGACCTAAGGAAAACGCTGACGAAGTGCCAGCGCGCGCCGAGGTGCTGCCGTCGCGTGCGCGACAACCCGAGGTGGCTAGCGGGCCGGCAGCAACCGGGCCGGGTCGACCGGCTTGCCCTGGCGGCGGATCTCGAAGTGCAGCTGCACCCGCTCGGCGTCGCTCGAGCCCATGTCGGCGATGCGCTGCCCGCGCCGCACGGCCTGGTCTTCCTTGACCAGCAGTGTCTGGTTGTGCGCGTAGGCCGTCAGGAACAGCTCGCTGTGCTTGACGATCACCAGGTTGCCATAGCCACGCAGTGACGAGCCGGCATAGACCACCCGTCCGTCGGCCGCAGCCAGCACCGGGTCGCCGGCCTTGCCGCCGATGGTCAGCCCCTTGTTGCGCCCCTCGTCGAAACCGGCCAGCACCGGCCCTGCCGCGGGCCAGACCCAGGTGGGCTGGTCTGCTGCGTCCGCGGTGGACACCGGCGGCGGGACGGGAGGCGCAGCCGTGGCGGCCGACACCGTTGTAGCGGGTGCGGTTGCAGGCGCCGGTGTGGCGGCCGCGGCCGCCGCCGGGAGCGTGGCCGCAGTCGCTGGCGCTGTGCTCGTGGCCGTAGAAGGCGCCGCGGGTGTTGCCGTCGAAGGCGCTGCCGGCGCTGTCGCAGGACGCGCATCGAGCGGCCTGGACTCGACCCGTCCGGCCCCAGCCACCGCCTGTGTCGTTGCCGACCCGGAATCCAGCGACGGCGCCCGCACGCGCAGCACCTGACCGACCTCGATCACGTTTGGGTTGTCCAGGTTGTTCCAGCGTGCCAGGTCGCGCCAGTTCTGGCCGTGCTCCAGCGCAATGCGCAGCAGCGTGTCGCCCGGCCTGACGGTGTAGAAGCCGGCCTTGACGGCGTCGTCGGCAGCAGGCGACGGAGTGGCCGCCGCCGGCGCAGCCGGTGCCGGAGGCGTGGGCGCAGGCGACGATGGTCGCACCGCCGCGCCCCGGTCCTCGACCGGGGCCTTCTTGCCCGATGTGCTGCATCCGGCCGCCGACGCCAGCGCCAATACGGCCAGCAGCACGACCGGCCAGCTGTCGGGTCGCGTTCGCATACCCGCCCCTCCCTATTCGATGCCGGATTTTAGGGGCACGAAGTGCACGGCCTCGAGAATCGAGCGCCGAATCTGGTCACCGTCCCGGTCGGCCACCAGAAGCCGCTGGCCACTGCCGGACGTGGCGCGCATGGGGGCGACGAGGCGCCCGCCATCGGCCAGTTGCTCCAGCCAGGCCTCGGGGAGCTCGCCGCCACCCGCTGCGGCAATGATCGTGTCGTAGGGCGCATTCGGCGCGTGCCCCAGATGTCCGTCGCCATACACCAGCCGGATGTTCGTGCCGCGCTCTGCGGCCAGCTGCGCCCTGGCCTTGTCGTGCAGCGGCTTGAGCCGCTCGATGGAGACGACGTGCCGTGCCATGCGCCCGAGCAGCGCGGTCTGGTAGCCGCAACCGGTGCCAACCTCCAGCACACGGCCCAGGTGTCCACTCCGTCTCGCCTGGGCCCCTTCGTGCAGGAGGCTCAGCATGCGCGCCACGACCGACGGCTTGGAGATGGTCTGTCCGAGCCCGATCGGCAAGCTGGTGTCCTCGTAGGCCTGGGTGGCGAGGCCGCTATCGACGAAGTGGTGGCGCGGCACTTCCCCCATGGCCTGACACACCGCCTCGTGGCAGTGGAATTCGGCGCGCAACCGCTGCACCAGGGCTTGGCGCACGGTCGCCGAATCGAGCCCGATGCCGCTGGGCCGGTGCCGCTGCACCGCATCGCGGGCGGCATGGTGCAGCGGCGCCTGCGGCCGCAGCGTCTTCGCGGCCGGCGAGGCCAGTGGCAGCGCGGCCGGGAACCGCGCACCCCGCGGTGCAGGCTTTCCGCTCATGTCAGCGCCGACCAGCGGCCCAGCGACCCGTGGTCGCTCATGTCCACCTGCAAGGGCGTGACCGAGATGCAGTCCTGCGCGGTGGCGTGGAAGTCCGTGCCCTCTCCGGCATCGCGTGCGTCGCCAGCCGGGCCGATCCAGTAGATGGTGTCGCCGCGTGGGCTGACCTGACGGATCACCGGCTGGCTCGCGTGCCGCCGTCCCAGCCGGGTGATGCGCCGCGGCAGTTGCGCCGCATCCGGGCGGTTGGGAATGTTGACGTTGAGCAGCCACGGCCCGCTCGGCACGTCGCCCGCGAGCACCCGCTCGATCAGCGCGCGCGCGGCGGCCGCCGCGGCATCGAGTTCGCCCCAGCCCTTGACCACCTGAGAGAAGGCGATCGCGCGAATGCCGAAAAGATACCCCTCGGTCGCCGCCGCCACCGTGCCCGAGTAGAGCGTGTCGTCGCCCATGTTGGCGCCGTTGTTGATGCCCGAGAGCACGAGATCCGGGCGATGTGGCAGCAGACCGGTGAGGGCCACGTGCACGCAATCCGAGGGCGTGCCGTTGACCACGCGGAAGCCCTTGACGGCATCGCCACTGGCTTCGAAGACCGACAGCGGGCGGTTCAGCGTCAGCGCATTGGACGTGCCGCTGGCGTTCTGCTCCGGGGCCACCACGTCGATCTCGCCGAGGCCGGCGCAGGCGCGAACCAGCGCCGCCAGACCGGGGGCCAGGTAACCGTCGTCGTTGGAGATCAGGATGCGCATCGAATCATTGTAGGCAGCCGGCCCGACCGGCCGAACTGCCTATCATTCACGACCCCATTGAAGGAGAGCATCGATGCGCGCCTGGATCTGCGAGACGCTGAGCGGCCCTGACGGCCTGCAGTGGAAGGAAGTGCCGACGCCCGACCCCGGGCCCGGCGAGGTGCGCATCGCCATCCGCGCCGCCAGCCTCAACTTCCCCGACATCCTGATCGTGCAGGGCAAGTACCAGTTCAAGCCGCCGTTGCCCTTCGTGCCAGGGTCGGAGTACTCCGGCCATGTCGAGGCCGTCGGCCCCGGCGTCACGCGGCTGAAAGTCGGCGACGCGGTGGCGGCCATGGGTTCCACCGGCGGCTTTGCCACGCACGGCATCGTCGAGGCGTCGCGCGTGCTGCCGCTGCCGCCGGGCTTCGCGCTGGAAGACGCTGCCGCGTTCGCGCTGACCTATGGCACCTCGCACCACGCGCTGATGGACCGCGCCGCGCTCAAGCCCGGCGAGACGGTGCTGGTGCTGGGCGCGGCGGGCGGCGTGGGTACGTCGGCCATCCAGATCGCCAAGGCCGCCGGCGCAAGGGTCATCGCAGCCGCATCCAGCGACGAGAAGTGCGCCTTCTGCCGGCAACTCGGCGCCGACGCCACGCTGAACTACGCCACGCAGAACGTGCGCGATGCCTTGAAGGAACTGACGGGCGGCAAGGGCCCGGACGTGGTCTACGACCCGGTCGGTGGCGACCTGGCCGAGCCGGTGTTCCGCTCGATCGCCTGGCGCGGCCGCTACCTGGTGATCGGCTTCGCCCAGGGCGGGATCCCGTCGCTGCCGCTCAACCTGACGCTGCTCAAGGGCGCGTCGATCGTCGGCGTCTTCTGGGGCGATTTCGTGCGCCGGGAGCCCGAGAACAGCGCGCGCGGCATGGCCGAACTGGCGCGCTGGTACGCAGAGGGCAAGGTCAAGCCGGCCATCGACCTGCGCCTGCCGATGCGCGAGCTGCCTGCCGCCTATGCGCGCATGGCCACGCGGAAGGTGCAGGGCAAGGTGCTGATGGTGAACGACTGACACGGCTTGATACAGCCCGCCTGCGTTAGCATGACCCGGCGCGGAGGAGGACCGGCCCGATGGCAGTGAAGGTACTGATCGTCGAAGACAACCCTGTGGCCCGCAGCTTCCTGTGCCGCGTGGTGCGCGAGAGCTTCAGCGACGTGATCGCCATCACCGAGGCCGGCGACCTCGAATCGGCGCGTCAGCAGATCGATCTGACCGGTGGCCCGCAGGGGCTGCACGGCACCGATCCGTTCAAGCTGCTGCTGGTCGACCTGGAACTGCCCGACGGCAACGGCATGGATCTGCTGCGCGAGCTTTCGCACTACCCGGCGACCAAGATCGTCACCACGCTCTACTCCGACGACGACCACCTGTTCCCGGCGCTGCAATGCGGCGCCGACGGCTACCTGCTGAAGGAAGACCGCTTCGAGGTGCTGGTCGAGGAACTGCAGAAGATCGTGCGCGGCCAGCCGCCGCTGTCTCCGGCCATCGCGCGGCGGCTGCTCACGCACTTCCGTCCCGGTGGAGGTGGCGAGGCGGCGCCGTCGGACTCGGGGTTCAGCACGGCCGGCAGTTTCCAGAGCAGCCGTCCGGTGCCGATCGAGAAGCCCCTGGACCACGAGCGCCTGACGCCGCGCGAAAGCGAGGTGCTGACCTACCTGAGCAAGGGCTTCACGATCAAGGAGATCGCCTCGCTGATGGGCATCAAGTGGTTCACCGTCAACGACCACATCAAGTCCATCTACAAGAAGCTGAACGTGTCGAGCCGGGCCGAGGCCGCCGTGCTCGCCAGCAAACAGGGGCTGGTGTGAGAGGCCGTCTCGCCGCCGGGCTGCCGCGCTGCGCCCGCGGCCCGATCGGCCGTATCGCGCTGTCGCTGCGGCGCTAGCCGCGGCGCGGGCTGCGCAAATGAATCCACGCGCCGCACGCGACCTGCTGCAGGGTGGCGCAACCGACGCCTCCAGGCCCGCACCACCACAGGCCCGCCCTGGCGAGATTCCGACCCGCACCCGGCACGGGACGACGCGAAGCGCGGGCACACCGCTAGGGCAGCGCGAGGTGTTGCTGCTGGCGGCCGTGCTGGCCGTGGTCCTGCTCGGGCTGAGTTACCTGCTGGCGCAGCAACCCTACCTCGACGCGCGCTGGCGGCAGGAGCCGCCGGCCGCGGTGCAACTGCTGTCCAGCCCACTGCCGGCGCTGCGGGAATTCCAGGGCGCCAGGCTGCAGCGCATCGCCGGCGCGGCCGGCCAATCGATTGACGTCGACGCGGGCCTGCTGCACCGCTCGGCCCGGTGGAGCGTCGACGACCGGCAGCGCCAGCGCCAGCTCGAGCAGCGGCTTCAACTGGCGAAGATGCTGCAGCAGGGTCCGGTGAGCTTGCACTTCGGCGATCGCGGCAGCACCGAGCTGCACCCGAAGCCGCGCGGCCTGCTCGGCCTGGGCTTCTTCTACTGGGTGCTGAACGCCGCCGCCATGGCCTTGGTGCTGACTGCCGCTGCGGTTCTGCGCACTGAACCGAAGGGGCGCAACCTGCCCTATGTGCTGATCGCTCTAAGCCAGGCCGCCAACCTGGTGCTCATCGCGGTCGAAACGCTGCCGGGCCTGGGTCTGCCCGTCTGGTTGGGATCGATGCGCGCCGGATGGCACGGTGTGCTCGACTTGTGCAGCGCCGCGGCGCTGGTGCACCTGGCCACGCTGCAACCGCTGCGTCTGCCCAGGGGTCGCTGGATCGCGACCACCGCCTGGACCGGCTGCGCGTTGCTGTCGCTGGCGGTGCTCCAGGGCGTCCTGCCAGGGGCCTGGTGGTGGACGCAGGCGGCAATGCTCGCCTGCGGTGCCGTGACCATCGCCTTGATGACCTGGTCGTACAGCCTGGAGCCCAATCCCTTTGCGTTGCTGATGCGTCGGCTGGCCGCCGCTGCCGCGGTGACGCTGCTGCTGCTCAGCGTGGCGGTGCTGGCGGCGGATGCCGACCCCGCCGTGGCACAGGGCGATGCGGCGCTCAGCTCGGTGGCCTGGTACCTGTTCCTGGCGACATTGATCCTGGTGCTGCCCGTCTTCTCGCGGGTCAAGCCCGTGATGCGCGAGTTGATGCTGCTGGCCGGCACCAGCACCGTGGTGACGTCGCTGAACCTCTTGTTCAGCGGTCTCTTCGGCCTGAGCGGCACCGTCGCCCTGGCGCTGTCCGTGTTCGTGGCCTTGGGCGCCTACGCCGGCACGCGCCGCTGGTTGCTGCAGCCGGTGCGCGGCCGCCACGCGCTGGGCCTGGACCGCATGTTCGGGCAGCTGTACCGTGTGCTGCGCGAGGTCGAGGCCCGACCGCGCGACAGTGCCGAATTGCTGACCGGGCTGCTGCGCGAACTGTTCGAGCCGATGCAGGTGCATACGCTCGAGCGCCCGGCAAGCCGCTCACGCGTGCTCGGAGAGGGTTCGGCGCTGCTGGTGCCGCTGCCACGCATCGATGCCGCACACGCACCGACCAGCGACGGCTCGATCGTGCTGCGCTTCGCCGAGCAGGGCCAACGCATGTTCTCCCGGGACGACGCGCAGCTGTGCGACCGCGTGGTCGAACAGCTGCGCCGTGCCGTGGCCTACGACAAGGCCGTCGAGCGCGGTCGCAACGAGGAGCGCGCCCGCATCGCGCAGGACCTGCACGACGACATCGGCGCACGGCTGCTGACGCTGATGTACCAGGCACAGACGCCGGAAATGGAGGACTACCTCCGCAACACGCTGAAGGACCTGAAGACGCTGACGCGGGGTCTGGCGGCCAGCGAACACCACCTGTCGCACGCCGCGGCAGAGTGGAAGGCCGACATCGGCCAGCGGCTGGCGGCCGCACAGATCGAGCTGCGCTGGAACCTGATCTACGACCGCGACGTCGTGCTCGGCGTGGTGCAGTGGTCCGCGCTGACGCGCGTGCTGCGCGAACTGGTCAGCAACGTCGTCCAGCACTCGTGCGCGACGCAGCTGGAGTTGTCCATCGCGCTGGATGCCGGGCGGTTGCGGCTGACGCTGGCCGACGACGGCATTGGCCGCGCGCCGCAACGCTGGTCGCTCGGCCTGGGCCTGGGCGGCGTGCGCAAGCGCGTCAAGCTGCTCGGCGGCGACGTGCAGTGGCGCGAGAACGGCAGCGCCGGCATCGTCTGCACGGTGGTGGTCGCCGAGCTTGCGGGGCGCGACGCGGCGCGTCCGTAGGCAAGGTGGCGCGGATAATCGCGCGATGAATCCGCTCCTTGCCAAGCTGCACCCCTACCCGTTCGAGCGCCTGCGCGAGCTGAGCGCCGGCATCGTGCCGTCGCCTGGCCATTCACCGATCAGCCTGGGTATCGGCGAGCCGCGTCACGCGACGCCGGCGCTGGTCGAAGAAGCGCTGTTGGCCGCCCTGCCGGGGCTGTCGAGCTACCCGGCCACCGCCGGGTCGCCGGAACTGCGCGAGGCCTTCGCCGCCTGGCTGCTGCGCCGCTACGCGGTGCCGGTGGACCCGCACACGCAGACACTGCCGGTCAACGGCTCGCGCGAGGCGCTTTTCGCGCTGGCGCAGGCGCTCGTCGACCCCACCCGCCCGGGCGCCACGGTCGTCTGCCCCAACCCCTTCTATCAGATCTACGAGGGTGCCGCGTTGCTCGCCGGTGCGCGCACGGCCTTCGCCAACAGCGATCCGGCGCGCAACTTCGCCGCCGACTGGTCGCAGGTCAGCCCGGCCACCTGGGCCCAGACACAGCTGCTGTACGTGTGCTCGCCGGGCAACCCCACGGGCGCCGTGATGCCGCTGGACGAATGGCGGATGCTGTTCGAACTCAGCGACCGGCACGGTTTCGTCATCGCGAGTGACGAGTGTTACTCGGAGATCTACTTCCGTGAGGAGCCGCCGCTCGGCTCGCTGCAGGCCGCGCGGGCGCTGGGCCGCGACGATTTCCGCAACCTGGTGGCTTTCACCAGCCTGTCCAAACGCTCCAACGTGCCCGGCCTGCGGGCCGGCTTCGTGGCCGGCGATGCGCGGCTGCTGCGCGCGTTCCTGCTGTACCGCACCTACCACGGCAGCGCGATGAGCCCGCTGGTGCAACGCGCCAGCATCGCCGCCTGGGGCGACGAGCGCCATGTCCAGGAGAACCGGGACTTCTACCGCAGCAAATTCGCTCAGGTTCTGCCGTTGCTGGCCGATGTTCTCGATGTGCGTCTTCCCGACGCCGGTTTCTACCTCTGGGCGGGGGTGCCGGGCGGCAACGACGTGGACTTCGCGATGCAACTGCTGGCTCAATACAATGTGACGGTTCTGCCCGGCAGCCTGCTGGCGCGCGAGGCCCATGGGCACAACCCCGGGGCGGGGCGCATCCGCATGGCGCTGGTCGCGCCCACTGGCGAGTGCGTCGAAGCGGCGCAGCGCATCCGGGCCTTCACCCTCTCCTACCGTCCAAAGCCATGACACACCCGCATCAGGACCTGATCGATCGCGCCTGGGAAGACCGCGCGCAGATCAACGCCGCTTCCGCCCCCGACGTCGCCAAGGCCGTCGATTCGGTCATCGCCGACCTCAATGCCGGCCGGATCCGCGTCGCCGAACGCCAGGGCGTGGGCCAGTGGATGGTGAACCAGTGGGTCAAGAAGGCCGTGCTGCTGAGCTTCCGCCTGAACGACAACAAGTCCATTCGCGCCGGCGAGCTCGGCTTCTTCGACAAGGTGCCGACCAAGTTCAGCCACCTGGACGAGGACGCGATGCGCGCCACCGGCGTGCGCGTGGTGCCGCCGGCGGTGGCGCGGCGCGGCAGCTACATCGCCAAGGGCGCGGTGCTGATGCCCAGCTACGTGAACATCGGCGCCTACGTCGACGAGGGCACGATGGTCGACACCTGGGCCACCGTGGGCTCGTGCGCGCAGATCGGCAAGAACGTGCACCTGTCGGGCGGCGTCGGCATCGGCGGCGTGCTCGAGCCGCTGCAGGCCAACCCGACCATCATCGAGGACAACTGTTTCATCGGCGCGCGCAGCGAAGTGGTCGAAGGTGTGATCGTCGAGGAGAACTCGGTCATCAGCATGGGCGTGTTCATCGGCCAGAGCACCAAGATCTACGACCGCGCCACCGGCGAGGTGCACTACGGCCGCGTGCCGGCCGGCTCGGTGGTGGTCAGCGGCTCGCTGCCGGCCGCCGACGGCAGCCACAGCCTGTACTGCGCGGTGATCGTCAAGCGCGTGACCGCTTCGACACGCGCCAAGACCAGCATCAACGAACTGCTGCGCACCTGAGAACGCGCCGCAGCCGGCAACGCAGCGAAGGAAAGCGCCGATGAGTGCAGGCAACATGGAGAAGGTTCTGCGGTTGATGGCCGACAGGAAGGCCTCGGACATCTACCTGTCGGCGAACACGCCGATCCTGATCCGCATCAACGGCCAGATCCTGCAGCTGTCCGACCAGGTGCTGTCGCCGTCGCAGATCCGCCAGTTGCTGGGCGAACTGCTGACGCCTCAGCAGTTCGAGGAGTTCGACGACACCGGAGAACTGAACCTGTCGCTGGGCCTTGCCGGCATCGGCAGCTTCCGCCTTTCGGCCTTCAGGCAGCGCGGCACGATGGCCGCGGTGTTCCGCTGCATTCCCTTCGACATCCCGTCGCTGGACACGCTCGGCGTGCCACCGTTGCTGTCGACACTGGTGCTCGAAAAGCGCGGCCTGATCCTGATGGTTGGCGCCACCGGCACCGGCAAGAGCACCACGCTGGCCTCGATGCTGGAGTGGCGCAACCAGCAAGCCACCGGGCACATCCTGACCATCGAGGATCCGATCGAGTTCCTGTTCACGAACAAGAAATCGGTGGTCAACCAGCGCGAAGTGGGCCGCGACTGCGAGACCCTGCAGGTCGCACTGAAGAACGCGCTGCGCCAGG
>ERZ1645185.570-NODE-570-length-15385-cov-16.473712_pt1 | contig 15385 bp, 15 predicted proteins | sample MGYA00575351_ERZ1645185 | MGnify/ENA primary metagenome ERZ1645185 (study PRJEB40838, sample SAMN11284767) | freshwater sediment metagenome | isolation source: river sediment | host: Sediment | place: India: Jana village, Kanpur | collected 2015-12-17 ...
TGCGCTTCGGCACCTGGGTCGGCGGCGACATGGACGGCAACCCGAACGTGGGCGCGTCCACCATCCGCGACGCGCTGGCCGCGCAACGCGCGCTCGCGCTGTCGTGCTACCTCGCCGACCTGCGCGCGCTGGGCGACATCCTCACCCAGAGCCGCAGCCGCAGCGGGCATGCGCCGGCGATCGACGCGCGCACCGAGGCCAACCGCGCGCTGCTGCCGGCGGACGCGGTGCATGCGCGCCCGCGGCTGGCGGACATGCCCTACCGGCAGCTGTTGTGGACGATGCGCGCGCGCCTGCAGGCGACGCAGGCCGGGGGCGCCGCCGCCTATCCCGATGCCGCCGCCTTCATCGACGACCTGCAACTGATCGACGACAGCCTGGCCGCGCACCGCGGCGGGCATGCCGGCCGCTTCGCGGTGCAGCGCGTGCTGCGCCGGGCGCGCACCTTCGGCTTCCACATGGCCGCGCTCGACCTGCGCCAGGATTCCGCCGCGCACGACGAGGCCCTGGCCGCGCTGGAGGCCGACGCCGACTGGGCCGAGCGGCCGCTGCCGTCGCGGGTCGCGCGCCTGCATGCGCTGATCGGCGGCGCGCCGGTGGCGATGCCGGATGCCGGCGGCGCGGGATCCGCGCTGGAGGTGTTCCGCACCGTGCATGCGTTGCGTGGCGCGTTGGGCGAGCATGCGTTCGGGCCGTACATCATCAGCATGAGCCGTACCGCGGCCGACGCGCTGGCGGTGCTTGCGCTGGCGCGGGTGGCCGGGTGCGTGGAAGGCGGCGAGGTGCCGCTGGACGTCGCGCCGCTGTTCGAGACCGTCGACGACCTGCAGGCCGCGCCGTCAGTGATGCGCGCCCTGTTCGAGGATCCGGTGTACCGCCGGCACCTCGACGCGCGCGGCGGTCGCCAGGTGGTGATGCTGGGCTACAGCGACAGCGCCAAGGACGGCGGGATCTTCGCCTCGCGCTGGAGCCTGCAGCGGGCCCAGGTCGACCTGCTGGCGCTGGCCCGCGAGGCCGGGGTGTCGATCGTGTTCTTCCATGGCCGCGGCGGCTCGGTCAGCCGCGGCGGTGGCAAGACCGAACGCGCGATCATTGCCGCGCCGCGCGGCTCGGTGGAGGGCCGGCTGCGCGTCACCGAGCAGGGCGAAGTGATCCACCGCAAGTACGGGATCCGCGCGCTGGCCTTGCGCAACCTCGAGCAGATGGCCGGCGCGGTGCTGCGCGCGAGCCTGCGCCCGCGCCCGCCGGAACCGCGCGAGGATGCCTGGCGTGCGCTGGCCGCCGAACTCGCCGGGGTCTCGCGCGCGCATTACCGGGCGATGGTCCACGAGCACCCCGATTTCCCCGCCTACTTCCGCGCGGCCACGCCGATCGACGTGATCGAGCGCCTGCACATCGGGTCGCGCCCGTCGCGGCGCCGCGACGGCGGCATCGCCAACCTGCGCGCGATCCCGTGGGTGTTCGCGTGGTCGCAGAACCGCTCCGGCCTGACCGGCTGGTACGGCGTCGGCACCGCGCTGCGCCACGGCATCGACGCGCACGGGCTGGAGGCGATGGCCGGGATGGCCCGCGACTGGCCGTTCTTCGCGGCGATGATCGACGACGTCGAGATGCTGATGGCGAAGTCCGACATCGACATCTTCGAGCGCTACTCGCAGTTGGCCGGGCCGCTGCACGCGGCGTTCTTCCCGCGGATCGCCGAGGAGTTCGAGCGCACGCGCGACGCGATCCTCGCGATCAAGGGACGCCAGGAATTGCTGGCCGACGATTACCGGCTGCGCCTGTCGATCCGTCTGCGCAATCCGTACGTGGATCCGATCAGCCTGCTGCAGGTCGACCTGTTGCGGCGTTGGCGGGCGACCGGCCGCGAAGACGAAACGCTGCTGCGTGCGCTCATCGCGACCGTCAACGGCATCGCCGCCGGAATCCAGAACACGGGCTGAGCCCGCCGCCGCCGGGCGGCGGGCATTGCGCCGACGCTCAGCGCCCGAGCGTCCTGGCGATGACGTCCGCCGTGGGCGTGGTCGCGCGACCGATCAACCGGCCCAGCGTGCCGCTGCCGTCGAACAGGCCACCCTTCGCCGCGCCGGCATCGGAATCCGACAACAGTTCGGCGAATCCTGCGGGCAGGCCTGCCGCAAGCAGCGCGTCGCGATAGTCCTGCTGCGGCAGATCCTGGTAAGCGATGGATCTGCCGGTCTGCCGCGCGAGCTCGCCAGCGAAATCGGCGAGGGTGATCGCATCATCGCCGGCCAGTTCGTAGACCTTGCCGGCCTGCGGTACGTCGCTGGCGATGACGGTGGCGGCCGCTTCGGCATAGTCGGCGCGCGCCGCCAGCGACAGGCGGCCATCGCCTGCGCTGCCGAACATCGCGCCGTGTTCGAGGATGCCGGGGATTCCGGCCGCGTAGTTCTCCGCATACCAACCATTGCGCAGCAGCGCGTGCGGCAGGCCGGACGCCTGCAAGGCCTGCTCGGTCTGCACGTGTTCAATCGCCAGGCCCAGCGGCGACGTGTTGGCATGCAGCAGGCTGGTGTAAGCGATGAGGCCGACGCCGGCGCGCGCGGCGGCGTCGATCGCCGCCTTGTGTTGCGGTGCGCGCTTGCCGACCTCGCTGGACGAGATCAGCAGCAGCCGCTCGACGCCGACCAGCGCTGCATCCAGGGTCTCGGGGCGGTCGTAGTCGCCTTGCCGCACCTGTACGCCGCGGGCAGCGAGGTCGGCGACCTTGGCCGGGTCGCGGACGATGGCCACGATGCGTGCCGCGGGATAGTCGCGGGCGAGCAGTGACTGGATGGCCAGCCGGCCGAGTTGGCCGCTGGCGCCGGTGATGGCGATGAGGGGAGTGGTGGTCATGGCGTGCCTCGATGTGGGGATGGGCGCATCGATCCGATCGATGCGTGCAGGTCAGGCTAGACGCTGTACTTACGTTTCGTAAGTACGTACCTGGAGGTAAGTGCCATGTCCGTTTCGGGCGCTGCTGTCCCGCTCTCCGACCGTGTCCGTCGTGGGGAACTGCTGTCCGCCGCCTGTCCATCGCGCGATGTGCTGCGGCACGTGACCAGTCGCTGGGGCGTGCTGGTGCTGCTGGTGCTGGCCGATGGCACGCAGCGTTTCAGCGGCCTGCGGCGGAAGATCGGCGGCGTCAGCGAAAAGATGCTGGCCCAGACCCTGCAGTGGCTGGAGCAGGACGGACTGGTGGATCGGCACGAATTCCCGGTCGTGCCGCCGCATGTCGAGTACAGCCTGACGCCGATGGGCGCGGAGGCCGCCGAGCACGTGCGCGGACTCGCCGACTGGATCGAGGTCAACCTGCAACGGATCATCGCCGGCCGCGCCACAGCCGATTGATGGCGTCGCCGCTCCAGGGGTGCCTTGCCGCAGTCCGCGACGTATACTCCCCACCAGTATCAACCGCCGACGTTCCGATGCCGCATTCGCCCGACGAAAAGAAGCGCGCCATCACCCGCTTGCGCCGCATCCGTGGCCAGGTGGACGGGCTGGAGCGCGCGATCGAGGCCGGCACCGATTGCGGGCCGGTGCTGCAACAGATCGCCGCGCTGCGCGGTGCGGTGAACGGCCTGATGGCCGGCGTCCTCGATAGCCACCTGCGCGAGGAATTCACCCAGGTCGCGACCGACCCGAAGATCCGCAAACAACACCAGGCCAGCATCGACGAGGTCGTCGCGCTGGTCCGGTCCTATCTCAAGTAAGCAGGAGTCTCGCCATGAAATCCCGCGCCGCCGTCGCCTTCGCCGCAGGCCAACCCTTGAAGATCGTCGAGATCGACGTCGCCCCGCCGCGCAAGGGCGAAGTGCTGGTGCGCATCACCCACACCGGCGTCTGCCACACCGATGCCTTCACCCTCTCGGGCGAGGATCCGGAAGGCCTGTTCCCGGTGGTGCTGGGGCATGAGGGCGCCGGCATCGTGGTCGAGGTCGGCGAGGGCGTGACCAGCGTGAAGCCGGGCGACCACGTGATCCCGCTGTACACCGCCGAATGCGGCGAGTGCCTGTTCTGCAAGTCCGGCAAGACCAACCTGTGCACCTCGGTGCGCGCGACCCAGGGCAAGGGCGTGATGCCGGATGGCACGTCGCGCTTCTCGTACGAAGGCCAGCCGCTGTACCACTACATGGGCTGCAGCACCTTCAGCGAGTACACCGTGGTCGCCGAGGTCTCGCTGGCCAAGGTGAACCCCGACGCCAACCCGGAGCATGTCTGCCTGCTCGGCTGCGGCGTGACCACCGGCATCGGCGCCGTGCACAACACCGCCAAGGTGCAGCCGGGCGATTCGGTCGCGGTGTTCGGGCTGGGCGGGATCGGCCTGGCGGTGATCCAGGGCGCGCGCCAGGCGAAGGCGGGCCGCATCATCGCGATCGACACCAACTCGTCCAAGTTCGAGATGGCGAAACAGTTCGGCGCCACCGACTGCGTCAACCCGAAGGACTTCGACAAGCCGGTCCAGCAGGTGGTGGTGGAGATGACCGGCTGGGGCGTGGATCATTCCTTCGAGTGCATCGGCAACGTCAACGTGATGCGCGCGGCGCTGGAATGCGCGCACCGCGGCTGGGGCCAGAGCGTGATCATCGGCGTGGCCGGTGCCGGCCAGGAGATTTCGACGCGTCCGTTCCAGCTGGTGACCGGACGCAAGTGGATGGGCACCGCGTTCGGCGGGGTCAAGGGGCGGTCGCAGCTGCCGGGCATGGTCGAGGAGGCGATGCGCGGCGACATCGAGCTCGCCCCGTTCGTGACCCACACCATGGGCCTGGACGAGATCAACACTGCCTTCGACCTGATGCACGAAGGCAAGTCGATCCGTTCGGTCGTGCACTACTGACGAAAGCCTGCTGCGCTCGGCGGACTTGCGCCCGCGCAGTGCTCGGAATCCTCATGTACCGCTCGTACACTCCGGTTCCCGCGCGCTGCGCGAACGCAATCCGCCTTCGCTCGCGACGGTTTTCGCGTATCGCCCACCCGGGCTTGCGAGGATTGGTACATGACGCTTGAACGCATCGAACATCGCGCCTGCTTCGGCGGCTGGCAGGACGTGTACGCGCACGCATCGTCCGCGCTCGGCTGCACGATGCGTTTCGCGATCTACCTGCCGCCGCAGGCAGCCGATGGCCCGGTGCCGGTGCTGTACTGGCTGTCGGGGCTGACCTGCAACGAACAGAATTTCATCACCAAGGCCGGCGCACAGCGGTATGCGGCCGAGCACGGCATCGCCATCGTCTGCCCGGACACCAGCCCGCGAGGCGACGACGTGGCGGATGCGGAGGGCTACGACCTCGGCCAGGGCGCGGGCTTCTACGTCAATGCCACGCAGGCGCCGTGGGCCGCGCACTACCGCATGCACGACTACGTGGTCGATGAACTGCCGGCGCTGGTCGAGGCCCACTTCCCGGTCACCGATGCGCGCGCGATCAGCGGGCACTCGATGGGCGGGCATGGCGCGCTGGTGCTCGCGCTGCGCAACCCGGGCCGGTACCGCAGCGTGTCGGCGTTCTCGCCCATCGTCGCGCCGTCGCGGGTGCCGTGGGGGCAGAAGGCGTTCGCTGCCTACCTGGGCGACGATCGCGCCGCGTGGGCGGACTACGATGCCGTCGAGTTGCTGGCGCAGGCCAGCGACAGGCGGCCAATCCTGGTCGACCAAGGCGACGCCGACGAATTCCTCGAAGGCCAGTTGCAGCCATGGCGCCTGCAGGCCGCCGCAGACGCCACCGGGCACCCGCTCACCCTGCGCATGCAGCCCGGGTACGACCACAGCTACTACTTCATCGCCAGCTTCATCGGCGAGCACATCGCCCACCACGCGGCCGCGCTCAGGCCAGCATGACGTCGGTGTAGGCGAAGCGCCCGTCGCGCAGCACGGTCTCGCCGCGCTGCAGCGCCAGTGGCGCGTCGAACATCGGCCCGGCCGCGACGCAGGTGTGGAATTCGCCGTTCTCGCCGCAGGGATCGATGCCCGCCGGCAAGGCACGCAACAGGTCGTCGTCGAACGCGTGGCCGGCGAAGCGCGGGTCGAGCCGCGCGGTGTCCACGCAGCACAGGTGCGCACGCAGGCCGCCATCGATCATCGCGCGCGCGAGCTGCGTGGTGTCGCGGCCGAACAACGGGTAATGCGGGGTCCAGCCGAAGCGCGCGCACAGCGCGTCGCGGTAGGCCTTGATGTCGGCCAGGAACAGGTCGCCGAAGGCGATGTCGCGCACCCCCGGCCAGCGACGCGAGGCCTCGGCGAGTGCATCGCCGAACGCGGCCTCGTAAATCAAGTTGGTGGCGGCTTGCGGGATCCACGCCTCGACCAGCGGCAGTCCGGCGGCGCGCGCCTGTGCATGCAGGACATCGCGGCGGATGCCCTGCATCGACACCCGGTCGTGGCCTTCGGTGAGCGTGGTGAGCAGGCCGACGATCTCCAGCCCGCCGTGCATGCGCGCCGCGTGCAGGGTCCACGCGGCATCCTTGCCGCCGCTCCACGACAGCAGCGCGGGGATCATCGGGGTGGAGGCTCAGGCGGCGGTGACGTCGCGCAGCTGCCAGCCGCTGCCCGCCAGCAGTTGCAGTCGCTGGCGCAGCACCGCGGACGGCAACGCGGTCACCACCACCAGGTCGATGTGCAGGTCGTCCTGCGCACCGGTGACGGTGGCGGCGGGATCGGTGGCGCCGAGCGCGGGGTCGACGTCGTCGGGTTCGTCCTGCAGCGCCCGCCAGCGCTCGAACAACGCGTCGGAACGCAGGGCCTGCTGCAGCTCGTCGGCGAAGGCATCGGCGCCGTGCGCGCGGAAGGCGAGGGCCGGGTTCGGCCCGCGCGCGGTCGCGGGGTCCTGCAGGCGGAGGTAGTAACGGGTGGGCATGCGCGGCTCCGGGGGAGGTCCCCGACAGGCTAGCGGAGCCGCGTTAGCGTGGCGTGGTGGCTCAGGACAGCTTGGCGGCGTCGCCGGCGAAGCCCACCACCAGCGCGCCGATGCCCACGTTCACCAGGCCGGACAGGCCCATCACGCTCTCGAACACCTCGACGTTGTGGTCGGCGCAGACCTCGCGCAGGGCCTCGTAGCCGGGCAGCGCGCGCATCTTCTCGAGTTCGCCGCCGTAGCTCAGGCACATCGTCGGTGTCATCAGCCCGGCGCGCACGCGCTGCGCGGCGAACGAGAACAGCTTCTCCGCGGCGGTGTCGAAGCCCTTCACCTTCGCCACCGGGCCAGTCTCGCCCTTGTTGCAGTGGAGGATCGGCTTGATGTCCAGCGCGGTGCCCAGCGCGGCGCTGAGCAGGCTCACGCTGCGGTCGCCGCGCTTGCGGATGCGCGCGCGCAGGTAGTTCAGGTCGGGCGGCACCATGTAGCCCTGCAGGTTCTGGGCCACCGCCTCCAGGCGCGCGCGGATCTTCGGCGGCACCTCGCCGGCGGCGCGCAGCCGCGCGGCCTCGATCGCCAGCACGCCCACCGCGGCGAACACGTTCTGGCTGTCGATCACCCGCAACGAGAACGGCGTGTTGTTGCCCGCCGCCTGCCGCACCGGCTTGTAGTCGTTGAGGATGGTGTAGCTGGCCTGCTGCGCGTTGTCGTGGATGCCGCTGCGCGTGCGCGTGGTGGTGATGCAGAACACGTAGTCGTAGTCGAGCACCAGTTGCGAGATGAACAGGTCGTGGACCTGCTGCACCGTGAACGGCGTGGTCTCGGCGTCGATGCCGTGCTTGGCCACGTGGTCGTGCAGGAAGTTGAGCGTTGCTTCCTCGTCGCGGTGGTCGGCCAGCACGGCCTGCCCGATCTGCACCGTCACCGGCAGGATGGTGACGTTCTCCCGCTCGATGAACTCCGTCGGCACGTCGCATGCCGAGTCCACCACGATCCCGATCCGCATCTCGTTCTCCCGTCCCCCCGGACTGAAGCGCCGAACCTACCGCAAACCGAGGCGGGGCGCATGTGGCAGAGCGGCATGGCCGCCCGGGCGTATCAGTGCCAGAGCCCCAGGATCACCCCGTACAGGGTGAACTGGAGGGTGTGGTAGCCGCCGTCGATCAGCCACAGCCTGAAGCTGCGGCCGGCGAAGGCGTAGTTGATGCCGAAGCTCATCGCCACGTAGGCCAGGCCGGTCAGGAACCCGGCGTGGGCGGCGATGAACAGCGGCGGGTCGGGGCGCAGGATGATGGCGAAGGCGGCGGCCGAGACCAGCGCCGCCAAGAACGCGGTGCCGAAGGTGCGGCCGGGATGCCCGGGCGGCGGCGCATCCGGGTCGATGCCGTTCTCGCGGCACCAGGCGCGCTTGAACAGCGGGCCGTACCACAGCCCGCCGAGCAGGAAGGCGGACATCGCCGCCACCAGCACCGCCCACCAGTTGATGTCGACGAAGTTCGGGCCCATGGCGTGCGCTCCGGGATGGGGACGGGCCGCCAGCTTACGCCGGAGGCCCGTCCGCGCGGTCAGCGCGCGCTGTCGGGGTAGGCGCGCGGCAGGCCATTCTCGCTGTGCAGGTAGCGATCGCGCAGGTCGGTCTGGCGGCTGCGCATCGGCATCGCCCGGCCATCCAGCCACACCTGCTGGGCGACGTGGGCGACGTCCAGCGGGTCGCCGCTCCACAGCACCAGGTCGGCGCGTTGGCCCACCGCGATGCTGCCCATCTCGCCGGCCACGCCGAAGGCCTCCGCCGGCACCCGGGTCAGCCCGGCCAGCGCGTCATCCCAGCGCATGCCGTTGGCGACCGCATTGCCCGCCAGCTGGCGGATCTTGCGCGCGTAGTGCGACTGGCTGTCGGACTGCGAGAAACCGACCTGCACGCCCGCGGCGCGCAGCAGGGCCGCGTTGTCCATCCGCGCGCCGAGCTGGTCGAAGTCGCCCGGCAGGTTGACCAGCGGATCCACGAACACCGGCACGCCGGCGGCGGCGAGTTGCGGCGCGACCTTCCAGGCCTCGGTGGCCCCGACCAGGGCGACCTTCACCCCGTGCTGCTTCGACCAGCGCAGCAGGCGGGTGATGTCGGCGGCGCGGTGGATGTTCACCGCGATCCGCCCGCCGCCACCGATGAAGCGCGCCAGCGCGGTGCGGCCGGCCGGGGTGAGCAGGGCGAACTGCGAATCCTGCGGGATGCGCCCGCGCAGCTCGTCGACCAGCTGGTCGAGGATCATCCACTGCGCCGCGCGCGAACCACCGGTGAGGCTGGCGCCGTCGCCGCCGAGGGTGATGAACAGCACGCGCCCGCCGACCGGATCCAGGCTGCCGTCGAAGCGGACCACGCCGCCCTGGCCGCCGATGAAGGAGCCGCCGCCGGTCGGGGTGGCCGCCAGCGTGGTCCAGCCCAGGCCTTCCACGCGCGCCACCGGCACCAGCACGGTGTCCGGGTTGTAGGCGCGGGTGACGTCGAACTCCGGGCGCACCTGCATGTCCTTGCCCGACTGGCCCAGCGAGACGCTGTGGTCGACGGTCGCGGATTCGCCGCTGACCTCCTCCACGCCGATGTCGGTGATGCCGGCGAACAGGGTGGGCGTCAGCGGCCGGCCCTGCGCATCGACGGTGGCGACGCCGGCGGCCGACAGCCCTTGCCCGACCGCGGCGATGCGCCCGTTGCGCACCAGCACGTCGGCCGCTTGCAGGGTGCCGCGCGCGGTCGCGGTGTGCACCGTGGCGTTGCGGATCAGCAGGTCCTGTGCGCCTGCGGGGGTGGCGGCCAGCGCCAGCAGCAGCGCCGCGAGCGCGCGGCTTGCGGGACGGCGGCTCATCGCACACCTCCGGGCGAATTGCCTTGGCCGAGCATGAAGTCCGAGACCGCCTGCCGCGACGGGTCGTGGCGGTCGTAGAGGCGGGCGCCGTCGACGTAGACCTGGTCGGCCAGCGCGTAGCTGCTGAAGGGATTGCCGTTCCACAGCACCACGTCGGCCTGCTTGCCCGGCTCCAGGGTGCCGGTCATGCCGTCGATGCCCATCGACTTGGCGGGATTGGCGGTCAGCCAGCGGATCGCGTGCTCGGGGGTGACCTCGATGCCGATCCGGCGCGCGTTGGCCATCACCTTCGCGGCCTCCTGGTTGAGCCGCTGGATGCCCTCGGCGGAATCCGAATGCACGATCGCGCAGCCACCCTTGGCGCGGTCGACCAGCAGGATGTTCTCCTGGATGCCGTCGAAGCTTTCCATCTTGAAGCCCCACCAGTCGGCCCAGAGCGCGCCGCAGACGCCTTCGGCGCCCAGCCGGTCGGCGATCTTGTAGGCCTCCACGCCGTGGTGGAAGGCGGCGATCTTGAACCCGAACTCCTTGGCGAGGTCGAGCATGATCGCCATCTCGTCGGCGCGGTAGCAGTGGTTGTGCACGCGGATGTCGCCGTTGATCGCGCCCGCCAGCGAATCCAGCTTGAGGTCGCGCTTGCCCTCCGCGTCCTTGCCGCCGGCGCTGCGCTTCTTCATGTAGTCCGCGGCCTCGATGAAGGCCGCGCGGAAGCCGGCGATGTTGCCCATCCGGGTGGAGGGGCCACCCTTGTTGCCGTACACGCGCTTGGGGTTCTCGCCGCAGGCCATCTTCAGGCCCCAGGGCGCGCCCGGGAACTTCATGCCCTGGTAGGTGGTGGCCGGGACGTTCTTGAGCGTGACCCCGCGGCCGCCGATCAGGTTGGCGCTGCCCGGCAGGATCTGCATCGCGGTGACGCCGCCGGCGCGGGCGGCGTGGAAGCCCGGGTCCTGCGGCCAGATCGAGTGCTCGGCCCAGACCTGCGCGGTGACCGGCGCGGTGGCTTCGTTGCCGTCGCTGTGCGAGGCCGTGCCGGGGCTGGGGTAGACGCCGAGGTGCGAATGCACGTCGATGATGCCCGGCGTGACCCAGCGCCCGGTGGCGTCGACGCGGACCGCGTCGGCAGGCGCGTCCAGCCCGCTGCCGACCGCCACCACCAGGCCGTCGCGCAGCAGCACGTCGGCATCCTCCAGCCGCGCCCCGGTCCCGGTCAGCACGGTCGCGTGCTGCAGCAGCACCGGCGGCGAGGCCACCCGCTGGTAGGTGCTCGGGTACGGGTTGGCGGTGTAGTCGTAGGGCGTGGCGGGCGCGGCCGGCTGCTGCGGCGTACTCGCGCAGCCGGCCAGCAACGCCGCCAGCACGGCGGCGGTCAACGGTTTGGACATGCAGGCATTCCCCTTCGCACGGCGTGCGATGCCGGGAACCCTAGCGCGCCGGCGCCGCGCGCGCCACATGACCCAAGTCACGGACGCGTGGGAGAATCGTCGCGAAACGGAGGCGTCATGAAGGACAAGCACGAGATCGTCGACAACTGGCTGCCGCGCTACACCGGCGTCCCCCTGGACCAGTTCGGCCAGCACATCCTGCTGACCAACTTCGGCGGCTACCTCTCGCATTTCTCGGAGATGACCGGCGCGCCGGTGGTCGGCACCGACCGCCCGTTCCCCAGCGCGACCGCCGACGGCATCACCCTGATCAACTTCGGCATGGGTAGCCCCAACGCGGCGACGGTGATGGACCTGCTGTCGGCGATCATGCCGAAGGCGGCGCTGTTCCTCGGCAAGTGCGGCGGGCTCAAGCGCAAGAACAAGCTGGGCGACCTGATCCTGCCGATCGCGGCGATCCGCGGCGAGGGCACCAGCAACGACTACCTGCCGCCGCAGGTGCCGGCGCTGCCGGCGTTCGCGATGCAGCGCGTGATCTCCACCACCATCCGCGACAACGAGCTCGATTACTGGACCGGCACGGTGTACACCACCAACCGCCGGGTCTGGGAGCACGACGCCGAGTTCAAGCAGAAGCTGCGCGCGATGCGCTGCATGGCGATCGACATGGAGACCGCCACGATCTTCGCCGCCGGTTTCGCCAACCGCATCCCCACCGGCGCGCTGCTGCTGGTCTCCGACCAGCCGATGATCCCGGAAGGGGTGAAGACCGAGGCCTCGGACGCCAAGGTCTCCGCCGACTACGTGCGCAACCACATCCACGTCGGCATCGAGTCGCTGCGCCTGATCCGCCGCCACGGCAAGTCGGTGCGCCACCTGCGCTTCGACGAATAGCCGGCGATGCCGCGGTCACGCGGCGGCGGGCATGCTGGAGGCCCGATGACGGAGGAACCCCCGATGACGACGCCCGCGGACGTGCTCGCGTTCTGGCGCGAGGCCGGCATGGCGAAATGGTTCAACGGCGGCGCGGCCTTCGATGCCGAATGCCGCACGCGCTTCCTCGATGCCCACCACGCCGCCGCGCGCGGCGAATGCGAGGCCTGGCTGGACGATGCCGATGGCGCGCTGGCCGCGCTCATCCTGCTCGACCAGATCCCGCGCAACGTCTATCGCGGCAGCGGCCATGCCTTCGCCACCGATGGCCTTGCCCGCCGCTACGCGCTGCAGGCGGTCGAGGCCGGGCTGGACGCGCGGATGCCGGCGGACCTGCGCCTGTTCGCCTACCTGCCGTTCGAACACGCCGAGGACCTCGCCGACCAGGACCGCGCGGTGGCGCTGATCGGCGCGCTGGGCAACGCCGAACTGGACCGCTACGCACGGGCGCATCGCGAGGTGATCGCCCGCTTCGGCCGCTTCCCGCATCGGAACGCCGCCCTCGGCCGTACCAGTACCCCCGACGAGCAGGCGTGGCTGGACGCCGGCGGGGGCTTCTAGGACGCACCATGCAACACGCACTGCTGTGGTTCCGCGACGACCTGCGGCTGGCCGACCACCCGGCGCTGCAGGACCTGCTGCGCCTGGGGCTGGCGCCGGTGCCGGTGTACATCCACCACCCGCAAGGCGAGGGCGCGTGGGCGCCCGGCGCGGCTTCGGATGCCTGGCGGCTGCGCTCGCTGCGCGCACTGGATGCCGACCTGCGCGCGCGCGGCTCGCGGCTGCAGGTGTTCGAGGGCGACCCGGCCGAATGGCTGCCGCGGCTGGCGGCGGCAGCCGGCGCGGGCGTGGTGCGCTGGCACCGGCGCTATGAACCCGCGATGGAAACACGCGACGCGGCGATCAAGCGCAGCCTGCGCGAAGCCGGCCTGGACGCGCGCAGCCACAACGGCGCCCTGCTGTTCGAACCGTGGCAGGTCGCCACCCAACTGGGCGACCCGTACAAAGTGTTCACCCCGTTCTGGCGCGCCGCGCTCAAGCAGTGGCGCCTGCCCGCGCTGCACAAAGCCCCGGAGTCGTTGCCCGCGCCGCCGTCGTTGCCGGGCGCGGTCGAACTCGATGCCCTCGGGCTGGCGCCGGCGCTGCCGTGGGATCGCGGTTTCTGGGAGCAGTGGGAGCCGGGAGAAGCCGGTGCGCTGGCGGCGCTGGAGCGCTTCGCGGAGGGTGCACTGGCGGGCTACGGCGAGCGCCGCGACATCCCCGGCGTACCGGGCACCTCGCGCTTGTCGCCGCACCTGCACTTCGGCGAGGTCGCGCCCTGGCGCATCGCCCATCGCCTGCAGGACGCAGGGCCGGACGGCGACCGGGCCGCCTACCTGCGCGAACTCGGCTGGCGCGAATTCGGCTACCACCTGCTGCACCACTTCCCGCGCACGCCGGAGGCCAACTTCAACCCGCGTTTCGACGACTTCCCGTGGGTCGAGCCCGACCCGGCGGTGCTGGCGGCGTGGCAGCGCGGGCGCACCGGCATCCCCATCGTCGATGCCGGCATGCGCGAGCTCTGGCACACCGGCTGGATGCACAACCGGGTGCGGATGATCGTGGGCAGCCTGCTGACCAAGCACCTGCGCGCGCACTGGTGGCATGGCGCGCGCTGGTTCTGGGACACCCTGGTCGATGCCGACCTCGCCAACAACACGCTGGGCTGGCAGTGGATCGCCGGCACCGGCGCCGACGCCGCGCCCTACCACCGCGTGTTCAACCCTGTGCTGCAGGCCGCCAAGTTCGATCCCGCGGGCGACTACATCGCGCGCTGGGTGCCTGAACTGGCCGCGTTGCCGGCCGCGCAGCGGCATGCGCCGTGGACCGGCGTGCCCCCGCGCGGCTATCCGCGCCCGGTGGTCGACCTGGCCCGCGGGCGCGAGCAGGCGCTGGCCGCGCTGGCGGCCATCCGCAAGGACTGAGGCTCAGTAAGGCCGCAGGTTCGGGTCGAGCAGCGCCCAGGCGTTGATGCCGCCGGCCACGTTGTAGAGCTGGGTGAAGCCGAGCGCACGGAAATGCTCGGCGGCCTGGGCACTGCGACCCCCGCTGCGGCACAGGAAGGCGATCGCGGTGTCCTTCGGCAAGGCCTCGAGGTCGGCAACGCCCTGGTCCAGGTGGCGATACGGCACCGGGGCCTCGGCCATCAGGCGTTCGTCGAGCGGGCGCACGTCCACCAGCAGCAGGGTGCCGGCCTGCACGCGCTCGGCCGCCTGGGCCGGGGTGAGGTCGCGGACCTTGGCCGGCGCGTTCGGGTTCTCGATCACCAGGCCGCGGCCGCGGGCATCCTCGACCCAGTCGATCGACAGGCCGCGCGCGCGCGGCGCGCTGGCGAGGTCGAACTGCACGCGGAGGCCCTCGAGCTCGCTGGCGATCGCCTGCGCGTCGCGCGGCGCCAGTTGCAGCCGGGTGTTGAAGCCGGCATCCACCTCGACCTGCAGCGCGAGGTCGTGGCCGGCATCGGCGATCGCCTTGCGCAGCATGTCGGCGGCCGCCGGGGTGATGGTGATCGCGGGCGGGGTGCGGTCCGGCGCGGGCTGGCCCAACGCGGCATGCAGCTCGCCGCTGCCGGCCATCTGCACGATGATGTCGGAACCGCCGACCAGCTCGCCGCCGATGTACAGCTGCGGGATCGTCGGCCAGTCGCCGTAGGCCTTGATGCCCTCGCGGATCTCCGGGTCGGCCAGCACGTCCACGTGCGCGTAGTCGGCGCCGGTCGCGGCCAGCGCGGCCACCGCCTTCGCCGAGAAGCCGCATTGCGGCGCGTCCGGGCTGCCCTTCATGAACAGCACCACGGGATGGGCAGCGAGCAGCGATTCGATGCGGGCGCGCAGGGCGGGGTCGAGGGACATGGCGGGGTTCCGGCGTGGGGTGCCCGATTTTACGCTGCCGCAAGCAAGCCCATCGCCACCGGGAGTGCCGCCGCGGCCCAGCGCGCGTACTGCGTGGCCGAGGGATGCAGGCCGTCGTCGGCCAGCATCTCCGCGGTGCCGCCGCGATCGCGGCTGATCCCGGTGATGTCGACGAAGGCCACGCCATGCGCCTCGCACAGGTCGCGCGCGGCGGCGTTGTAGGCGTCGAGGTCGGCGGCGATGGCCTCGCGGTCGCGGCCGCTGGCGAAGGCGAACGGGGTCACGCCCCAGTCGGGGATCGACAGCACCAGCACGCGGTCGACGCGGTCGCCGGCCAGCGCGATCGCGCGCCGCAGCAGCCGATGGAACTCGCCGACGTAGTCGTCCACGCTGCGGCCGCGGTACTGGTTGTTCACCCCGATCAGCAGCGAGACGAAGTCCCACGCGCCCAGTGGCTCGGCCGCGTCCATCGC
>ERZ1645185.571-NODE-571-length-15320-cov-5.698919_pt1 | contig 15320 bp, 15 predicted proteins | sample MGYA00575351_ERZ1645185 | MGnify/ENA primary metagenome ERZ1645185 (study PRJEB40838, sample SAMN11284767) | freshwater sediment metagenome | isolation source: river sediment | host: Sediment | place: India: Jana village, Kanpur | collected 2015-12-17 ...
GGGGATCCCGCTCCCCGTGTCCTGCACCGCCACGATCACGTCGTCCCCCGCGACGTTCGCGCGCACGTCCACGCGCCCACCGCGGTCGGTGTGCCGCAGCGCGTTGGAGATCAGGTTCGCGAGCACCTGCACGAGCCGCTCGCGGTCGCCGTTCACGAGGGGCAGTGCATCGACCGGATCGAGCGTGAGCCGGATCTCTCGGTCGTCCGCCTCCCGCCCGAACAGCTCCACCGCCTGCGCCAGGATCGCGCCCAGCGGCTCGATGCGCCGCTCGATCGACAGGCGGCCCATCTCGATGCTCGCGACGTCGAGCAGGTCGCGGATCATCCGCTGCGTGAGGTCCTGGCTGTCCATGATGTTGCGCACGAGGTCGCGCCGGTCACGGTCCTCCGGCGGGATCGATGCGAGCAGGGCGCGCGCGCTCATCCCGATCGCCGAGATGGGATTGCGCAGGTCGTGCGAGACCACGCCGAGCGCGTGGTCGCGCGCGTGCGTCGCCTGCCGCGCGGTGGCGTAGAGCCGCGCATTGTCGAGCGCGAAGGCCGCGCGCAGCGCGAGTTCCTCGGCGAGCGCGCGGTCCCCGTCGGTGTAGGCGGGACGCCCCGGCCGCCGGAAGAGCTTGAGCACGCCGAGCACGTGCTCGCGCGCCACGAGCGGCAGGAGCATCAGCGTCCCCATCCCCATCGCGCGGTTGCGCGCGAACTCGTCCGCGTCCGCCGAGTGGGCCTCGATCCACTCGTCGGTCACCACCGGCACCACGTCGGTGCGGCCGCGCCGCAGCACGTCCACCGCGCGTGATGGCGAGTCGAGGTCGATGGGGTGCGCGGCCACGGCCGCCAGCGCGGCGTCGAGCGCGGGATCGCCCGTCACCGGCGCCACGCGCCGGAGCTCGCGCGAGCCGGTCAGCACGTCGAGCAACGCACCGTCAGCGAGCCACGGGATCGCGAGCTGCACCACCGAACGCTCCGTCGCCTCCACCTCGAGCGTCTCGCCCAGCGCGGCGACGGCGGCCGCCAGCCGCTGCTGTCCCTCCTCGCGGCGCTTCCGCTCGGTGACGTCCCGCAGCAGCACCGTGTAGATCCGCGCGCCGCCCACCTGACCCAGCTTCGAGATCGACGCCTCCGCCGGGAACTCGCTGCCGTCGCGCCGGCGCCCGAAGATCTCGCGCCGCTCGCCCATCTGCCGCGACGTCTCGGACGCTCCCCCGAACGACCGCACGTGCGCGCCGTGCGTCTCGCGGTAGCGCTCGGGGAGGAGGATGCCGAGGGACTGCCCGAGCACGTCCTGCGCCGCGTAGCCGAACGTCAGCTCCGCGCCGCGGTTGAAATGCAGGATCCGCTGCTGGTCGTCCACCGAGATGATCGAGTCGGCGGCGATCTCGAGGATCCCCGCGAATTTCGCCTCCGAGGCGCGCAGCGCCGCCTCCACCGCCGCGCGCCGCGCGAGGTCGTCCTGCAGCGACGCGTAGGCGAACCAGGCGAGCACCACGGCGAAGAGCAGCAGCACCGCGAGCAGGCCCTGCACCACGCGCAGCTCGGCGGTGGCGCCGGCCGCGGCCACGGCGCGCTCGGTCGCGCTCAGCGCCACGGCACCGATCAGCAGCACCGCGATGGTGCCGGCGCCCACCGTGAGGCGCAGCTTGGCGGAGGTCGTCAGCATGCCGCAAAGAATAAGGCGGGAGCACTCGATGGGCACCCCCGCCTCGACCTGCTCGGCGCCGGCCGGGGGCCGCGCCGTCCCTGCGCGCCGTCAGGCGTGCAGCAGTCCCAGCCGCAGCGCGAACTGCACGTACTCGTGGCGATGGCTCAGCCCGAGCTTGTCCTGGATGCGCTGCTTGTACGTGTCGACCGTCTTCGGCGAGATGAAGAGCCGCTCGCCGATCTCCGGCGCCGAGTAGCCCTGCGCGGTGAGCCGCAGCACGTCGCGCTCGCGCTCCGTGAGCCGCTCGTACCGCGCGCGGTCCTCGTGCATCGGGTCCTTGCGCTGGTACCCCTTCGCGAGGATCCGCGCCGCCTCGGCCCGGACGAAGACGTCGCCGCGCGCCACCGTGCGCACCGCGTCGAGCAGGTCGCGGTCGGCCGCCGTCTTCGGCAGGAAGCCCGAGGCCCCCGCCTCGAGCATCGGCACGAGGTAGTCCTCCTCGGGGTGCATCGTGAGGATGAGGACCCGCGACGGGATGCCCTTCTCGATCAGCATCTTCGTCGCCTGCCCACCGTCCACCTCGCCGATGGAGAGGTCCATGATCACCACGTCAGGCGTCAGGCGCTCCGCCAGGGCCACCGCCTCAGGGCCACTGGAGGCCTCGCCGACCACCAGCATGTCCTTCGCCGAGCCCAAGACTGCCTTGAGGCCGGCGCGGACGACAGCATGGTCGTCGGCAAGAATCACGCGAATGAGGTCGTCGCTCATGGCGTGAAGGCTAGGCCTGCGTCCCAAGCCGGACCATAAGGCGGCATCCCAATTGTCTTAGGGATTTTCCCTACACGGGAATTCCGACCTTCCCCACGGAGCAGTCGGCAGACGACAGTCGGCAGCAGGCTGGGCGGGGGTGCCGTCCCAGCCCACTGTCTCCTGCCGACCGCCGATTGCCTACTCGTCAGTGATGCTTGTGCTCCCCCACATGATTCCCGTCCTTGTCGTGCCGCATCACGTACCCGCGCGGCACCGTCGGCTTCGGGAGCTCGGGCAGGAAGCCCACGGCGGGTCCGCCCTGGTTGTGCACGCCCATCATCTCGGTCATCCGGCGCCACCCCTCCACCGACATCACCTCGGTGGTATCGTCGCGGTACTCGCGCGCCGCCTTGAGGATCAGCGTCCGCTTCTCGCCGCGGGGCACGTCGGCGTTCGCGAGGATGTCCGAGATCACGTCGTGCATCGAGTGCAGGTTGTCGAAGATGATCGCCAGCTCGGGCCAGCGCGCCGCGAACGTCGGGGCGATCGCGGCCGTCATCGGCATCACGACCGGGAAGCCCTCGGGCGCGCCGGGCAGCATCTGGCGGAAGCGCGCGACCGTCGCAGCCACCCCGGCCTGCCGCTCCTCCACCGTGCGCCCCACGACCAGCGGCTCGTACAGGCCCACCTGCAGCCAATGGTACGACCAGATGAGCCCGTTGAACTTGGGGAAGCGCTGCCGGAACGCGAGCGAGTACGGCTGCTCCTGCATCAGCGCCATCGTCTTGGGCTTCAGGCTGAACGCGAGGTCCTTCCGCGCGAGGTAGTACGCGAGCAGGCGCTGCAGCTCGCGGTCCTTCGCGGCCTCGTCCAGCCGCTCGTCCGCGAGGATGTCGTAGACCTGCCGGTGCAGGATGTGGGCCCACTCGAACATCGCCTTCGCCTCGGGGGCGAGGCGCGCGTAGCGCGGCTCGATCGCGTCCTCCACCAGCGGCAGGCGCGGCGGGCGGTTGAGCAGCGTCGTCGTCAGGAAGGCGTACTCCTTCTCCTCCAGCAGGCGCACCGCGTCGTCGGGCCGCGTCCAGAGCTTCTCGTAGAGGATCGCGTGGCCGTAGTCGAACGCGTTGAACAGCCGGTCGGCCGCGGGATAGTTGGTGCGGAAGACGAAGTTGTGGTCGGCCGGCAGGTAGAACTGCTCGTAGACCGTGGTCCACTGCGCGCGCGCCTCGCGCGCGGGCAGCGTGAGCGCCGCGGCGGCCGCGGCGGCGAGGATCAGCGTCCGCGCGGTCATCGCGCACCTCCCTGGAACCCGGGCATCCCCGGCGGCGCGAACGCGTAGGCCGCGCCCATCGTGAAGGTCCAGCCGCTCTGGCCCTCGGAGAGACGGCGCCCGATGCCGGCGTCCATCGCCAGCCGCGGCGTCACCTGCTGCCGCACGCCCACCGACGTCCGCCACTCGGTCTCGCCGCCGGCCAGCAGCGGCGCCTGCGCGAACACCTCCGCCCCCACCAGCAGCGAGCGCAGCGCGAAGGTGCGGTCCACCGCGAGCCCCGCCTGCCAGCGGTTCGCCTCCATCACGCCCGGATCGGTCGGCGCGAGGTCCTCGCCCGGCGTGTAGGCGCCGTTGAGGTGGAACCGGCCCCATCCCATCGTGCGCGTCAGCAGCCCGCGCACCACCGGCAGCGCGCGCGTCGGCGCGAGCGGCCCCACGGGCAGGTGCACGCCGGCCCCGAGCGCCAGGGCCGGCATCAGGGTCGTCTCCGCGTTCAGCTGGTGCAGCAGCTCGAACTCCATCCCCGCGGCGGCGACGAGCGCCTGCCGGCGCGTGCCGTCGTCCTCCACGGCGATCGGGAGGGAGAGCTCCATCTGCGTGCGCGGCGCGAAGCCCCACGCGAGCTCGGGGGCCACGCCCCAGTGCGACACGCCGCGCGCGACGCGCTGGAAGGTGAGGGGCGCCGCCTGGAGCTCGAAGGCGCGCCGTTCGACGACGATCGCGTCCTCGATGGTGAGCGGCCTGCCGCGGTCGGTGTTGTAGAAGTCGGTCTGCGCGCGCGCGGCCGGAGCCGCCGACGCGACGAGGGCGAGCGCGAGGAGCGCTCGGGGCATCGTGATCATGGTTCGCTGAGTGGGCCGCAGGCGGGCGCATCGCCGGATGTGGCGTGGCCGGGTGCGGTCGTGGTCGATCGGTCGCGCGCCTGGGGCGCGCGGGCGCTCAGCGCTTGGGCGGCGGCGGCTCGAGCGCGCGCACCGGCGCGTCCACGGCGCGGGTGTCGCTCGGCGGTTCGGGGGCGGCGATCTCCGACTCGGTGGCCACCAGCACCGCGCCGGTCGAGAAGGCGATCGGCGAGCAGCCGACCAGGTGGTCGCAGTGCGGCAGCGCCGGCGCCTCGGGATTCCCGTCGCGCGGCCCCCGCTCATCGGCCGAGGACGCCGCGGTCGCGGAGGCGTCCATGTGATGATGCTGGTGTGCCCCAGCCTCGCCGGACACCTCCGCCGGCTGCGAGATCCCCGCCGCGGACGGCATGGCCGCCATGTCGCACGCGAGCACCCCGCGCGCCGGCACGGCGAGCAGGGCCAGCGAGGCGAGCAGCGCCGCGGCGCGGCGAAGGTGGGGGCGCAGGGTCACGAGCACGAAGGGAATGTATATACCCCCCTCCCCTATAAGCAATAGGGGGAGCGACATGACCCGGCTGGGGCTCGAACCCAGGACCTACGGATTAAAAGTCCGTTGCTCTACCAGCTGAGCTACCGGGTCGCGACCAGCCCCCAATCTACTCTCGGGGCCCCGCCCCGGTGCAGTCGCGCCCTCAGGGCGACGCGACGCGCGACGAGTGCGACGCCGCCATCACCCAGGCGCGGTCGTGCCGCACCCACACGCGCGTGAAGCGGAACCGCCCGCTGAACGGCTGACCGTCCGCGCCGATCCCCGACTGCACCGACGCCCCCGTGATCACGGCGGTCTCGCCGTAGCGCCGCACCGCGACGCCCTCGTTGGTGATCGCCGTGTTCACGCGCCCGCCGCGCGCGCCGCGACCGAGCTCCGCGAGGTAGTCGCGCTTGTCCTGCGTGCGGCCGTCCGAGTGCGTGAGCAGCCAGTCGTCGGCGAGCAGAGGGGCCAGCGCGGCGGCGTCCCCCGTGAGGCGGAGCGCGTTCCAGAGGGAGTCGCGCGCGAGGAGCGCGGGGTCCGTCGCCGGGCGTAGCCGGGCGGCCTGCGCCCGGGGTGGCGGGACCGCGACCGGCCTCGCGACGGCGGAGGGCGCGACGGCCACGGAGGCGAGCAGGGTGAGGGCGAGTCGCATGGCCTGACTACGGCCGCGCCCAGCGCCCGGGATTCACCCCGGCCCGAGCGGCCAGCCCAGCAGCATCCAGCCCACCAGCAGCAGCGGCCACACGAGCAGGTTCGCCAGCGAGTACGGCAGCATCGTCGCCGTCACCGTGCCGATCCCCGCCTCGGGCTCGTACCGCTGCACGAACATCAGCACGAGCGGGAAGTTGCTCGCGAGCGGCGTGATGATGTTCGTGATGCTGTCCCCCACGCGGTACGCCGCCTGCGTGAGCTCGGGCGGGCTGCCGAGCAGCATCAGCATCGGCACGAGCACCGGACCCAGCATCGCCCACTTCGCCGCGGCCGAGCCGAGCACGAGGTCGAGGATGGCCGTGAAGAGCACCAGCAGCAAGAGCAGCGGCACGGGGCCGAGCGCGAGCGACTTGAGCGCCGTGGCGCCGTGCACCGCGAGCACCACGCCGAGGTTGCTCCAGGCGAACAGGTTCACGAACTGCGCGATGAAGAACACCACCACGAGGTAGCCGGCGACGAGCGCGAGGTTCTCCTCCATCCCGCGGTAGAGGTCGCGCTCGGACCGGATGCTCCCCGCGAGCGCGCCGTACACGAGCCCCGGCACGAGTCCGCCGACGAAGAGGAAGAACACGAGCCCGCGCACGACGACGCTGTCCACCATCGCCGGCCGCTCGGGGTCGCGCAGCACGCCGTCGGCGGGGAGCAGGCCCCACGCGATCAGTCCGGCGAGCGCGACGGCCGCGGCGAGCGCCCAGCGCAGCGCTCTGCGCTCGGCCGGCGACAGCGGCGCCTGCGGCTCGGCCGGGTAGGCGCCGCGGTACGCGCCGAGCCGCGGCGCCACCACGCGCTCCGTCACCAGCGTGCCGCTCACCGTGACGAACAGCACCGACGCCGCGAGGAACCAGTAGTTCGCCATCGGCGTCACGACCGCCTGCGGGTCGAGCAGCCGTGCCGCCTCCTGCGTGAGTCCCGCGAGCACCACGTCCGTAGGCGACAGCAGCACGTTCGCGGCGAACCCGCCCGAGACGCCGTAGAAGGCCGCCGCGAGCCCGGCGAGCGGATGCCGCCCCATCGAGTGGAACAGCGCCGCGCCCAGCGGGATGAGCAGCACGTAGCCCACGTCGCCCACCGTGTGCGACAGCGCGCCGCAGAGCACGAGCACCGGCGTCAGCACCCGCGCCGGCGCCGCGTGCACGATCCGCCGCACCACCGCGCCGAGCAGCCCGCTGCGCTCCGCCACCGACAGCCCGAGCAGGCTCACCAGCACGGGACCCAGCGGCGCGAAGTTCACGAAGTTGGGCACGAACCCCAACGCGAGCCGACGCAGCCCGGCCGCGCCCGCGAGGTTCAGCACGGGCACCGCCTCGCCGGTGAGCGGATGCGAGACCTGCACGCCGAGGGCCGCCAGCAGCGCCGAGAGCAGCACCACGGCCGCGCTCAGCAGCACGAACAGCGTCGCCGGATGCGGCAGCGCGTTGCCGGCGCGCTCGACGCCGTCGAGGAGCCGCCGCCCGAGCGTGGGACTCGGCCGCCCCGCGTCGTGCATGCCGTCAGCCATCGCGCGCCGCCTCCCGCGCCGCCTCGCGCGCCCACGCGGCCAGCTCGCGCGCGAGCGCCGAGAGGTCGGCCTGCAACGGCGCGAACCCCGCGTGCGGCTCGCACGTCGCCTCGTCCATGTAGAGCGAGCGGTTGATCTCCACCTGCACGCTCGACCGCCCGCGCGCCGGGTCGCCGAAGGTGCGCACGAGGTCGCCGCCCTGGTACGGGTCGTTCGCGAGCGTGCGGTAGCCGCGCAGCGTGAACCATCCGACGAGGCGCGCGACGAGCCCGGGGGCGGCCGTCGTCCCGCGCCGATCGCTGACGACGATCTCGGGCCGCGCCGCGCCTGCGTCGACGTTCATCGCATTGCCTCGCGACTTCATCGAGTGCCAGTCCACGTGCCAGACGTGGCCATGCTGTGCGTGCGCCGCGTCGAGCAGCGCGCCCAGCCGCGCGCGGTACGGCCGGTAGTGCCCGACGAGCCGCGCCTGCACCTCTGGCACCGGGAGCGGCGCCTCGTACATCGGCACGTCGGGCAGCGCGAGGCGGCGGATGAGCCCCATTCCGCGGCGGCTGTAGTCGGTCGGCGCGAGCGGCGACGGCCACGGCGCCGCGAGCACCGACGGGTCGAGGTCATCCTCGGCACGGTTCACGTCGATGTACGCGCGCGGGAACGCCGCGGCGAGCAGCGGCACGCCGGCAGCGGCCGCCCCCTCGAGCAGGCGGTCGACGTGCGCGTCCCAGGTCGTGCGGATCGCCTCGCGCGGCGCCGACGGTCGCCAGTCCGCGGGCCACGCGAAGCCGCTGTGCGGCGAATCGAACACCACGGGCGACGCCGCGCCGGCCGCCGGACGCACCACGAACGAGGGCTCGTGCGCGTCCGGTCCCGCCATCACGCGTCCAGCCGCGCGCGCGAGGCGCGCCGCTCCGACCACCAGAGCAGCAGCGCCGACACGAGGAGCACGCCCCCGCCCACCTCGGCCACGCCGTCGGGGCCGAGGTGCACGTAGCCGTACAGGAAGGCCGTCGACACGACGAGCGTGAAGGCCATCACCCGCATGCCGGTGGCCATGAACTCCTTGAACCCGATCCGGATCCCCTGCCGCTCCGCGAGCCCGAGCGTCGTCACGTTGGCCGACGCGCCGATCGGCGTGCCGTTGCCGCCGAGACAGGCGCCGAGCGAGAGCGCCCACCAGAGCACGCGGCCGTCGCCCGGCAGCGCCGCGACGAGCGCCGCGATGATCGGGATGCTCACCGCGACGAACGGGATGTTGTCCATGAAGGCCGAGAGGACGCCCGCCACCCAGAGGACCAGCAGCGCCGCGAAGAACAGCGTGCCCGCGTCGCCGAGCCCGAACGCCTCGCGCCCGCCCATGATCGCGCGCTCGAGCGCCCCCGCGAGCGTGGCGATGAGCCCCGTCGCCACCGCCGCGCCGACGAGGATGAACAGGAACGCGAAGAAGGTGAGCGTGGGCCACTCGATCTCCTTCTCCAGCACGTGCAGGATCCCGTGCTGCCGCTCCTCGTGCGTCGGCTTCGCGCGGCGCAGGTAGCGCACGTCCTGCACCACCAGCGCCACCGTGGCGCCCACCACCGCGGGCACCGCCGCCGGCATCCCGGTGAAGCCGTGCGACACGAAGCCCACCAGCACGAACAGGCAGATCCAGCCGAGCCACGTCAGCAGGCCGGGGTCGGTGATCATCGGGCCGGTGCCGGGCTCGTCGGCCTGCGCGGGCACGTCGGCGCGCGCGCCCATCGCGGCGCGCAGGCGGCGCACGCCCCACCAATGGAGCGCGCACATCATCACGAGCACCGGGATCGAGAGCTCCTCGAGGAAGTCGAGGAACGTCAGCCCCGCCCCCGAGCCGATCATGATGTTGGGCGGGTCGCCGATCAGCGTCGCCGTGCCCCCGATGTTCGCCGCCATGATCATCGGCAGCAGCACGAGCGTCGGCGGGGCGCCCAGCCGCTGCACCGTCGCGAGCACGATCGGCGTCACGAAGATCACCGTCGTCACGTTGTCGACGAAGGCCGACGCGATCGCCGTGAACCACCAGAGCACCGCGATCGCGCGCGCCGGGTCGTGCCCGAACCGCTCCAGCAGCCGCTCCACCGCCCACGCGAACACGCCCGTCTCCTTCAGCACGCCCACCAGCGCCATCATCGCGGCGAGCAGCAGCAGCACGTTGATGTCGAGCGCGGCGGCCGTGGACTCGAGCGGCAGGAGCTTGTACGGCGTGAGGTACGTGACCGCCCACATCACCGCCACCGCGCTCATCACCACCAGGACGCGGTGCGCGGCCTCGAACGCCAGCACCGCGAAGAGCGCGACGATGAGGACGCCGACGATGAGCTGCGAGACGGGGTCGGTGGTGCTGGCGACGAGTTCGGCGTGCATGGCGCGGTGGGTGGTGGAACGGTGCCGAAAGCTCGCGACCCCGGGCGTCGCGCGTCAGGGGGCGGACCCCGACCGGCGCGGGTGGGTAGCACTCCGCGTGGGTTGCGATGCCGCGCCGGTCTGGCGAGGTTGCGCGCGTCCCGCCCCACCCTGCCACGGACCACGTGCTCAGTTCACTCGCCCGCCTTCCCCGAATCGCGCTCGCGCTGTTGGTCGCCCTCGGCGCGGTCGCCACGCGCGCGCCGTCCGCCGATGCCCAGCCCCTGCGCCCGGGACTGCTCGTCGGCCGCGTGACTGACGAGGCCGGCGAGGGCGTGGCCGGCGCGGTGCTGCGCGCCACGCGCGGCCCGCGGACGGTGCTCGCCTTCTCCAATGACAAGGGCGACTTCCGGCTCGGCGGGCTCGAGGCCGGGCCGTGGACCATCGCGATCCGGCGCCTGGGCTACCGGCCGCTGGTCGTCGACGTCGAGATGCCGCCCGAGGGGAACCGCCGCACCTTCACGCTCACCGCCGCCGCCACCTCGCTCGACCCGGTGCTCGTCGCCGAGCGGTGGACCGGCGTGCGCGGCCTTGTCGGGGATGCGCGGCGCGTCAGCCCCCTCGCCGGCGCCCTGGTCCGCGTGCTCGGCTCCGACGTGTCGGTCGGCAGCGACTCCGTGGGGCAGTTCGCCGTCTCGCTGCCCGGAGGCCGCGACGTGCTGCTGCGCGTCGAACGCGCGGGATACGCCACCCGCCTCATCAGCGCCTCGGTCCCCGTCGAGGGCTACCTCCAGCTGGAGGTCGCGCTCGACACCAACCCGCAGGCGCCGCGCGACTACTGGGTGTGGCGGGACCTCGACCAGCGCCTCAAGTTCGCGACGCCGCGCGCGGTGCTCGTCGGCCGCGACGAGATCGAGGCGACCGACGCCGTCAACCTCGGCGTCGCGCTCCCGGCGACGCGCTCGGTCACCGCGGCCAACGTACTGATCGACCGTCGCGCCTGCCTCTACGTCAACGGCCAGCCGCGCCCGGGCTTCCCGGTCGATGCGATCCAGGCGGGCGACGTCGAGTTCGTCGAGGCCTATCCGCCGGGCTCCGACCTCACCCGCACGCTCGCCCAGCGATGGCCGGCGGGCGCGCAGTGCGGCGTGCCCGATGGCCCGCGCCGCTCGTCGGCATCGGCCAGCCGCCTCTCCGCCCAGTTCGTCTCCGTCTGGCTCCGCGCGCCCTGAGCGCGCGCGCGACGCGCTAGAGCTCGAGCTGCCCGCCCAGCGCGTTGCGGCAGAAGCTCACGCGATGGTGCGCGGTGAGCCCGTGCGCGCGAAGCCCCTCGAGGTGCGCCGGCGTGCCGTACCCCGCGTTGCGCTCCCACCCGTAGTGCGGATGCCGCGCGGCGAGCCGCGTCATCAGGCGGTCGCGCACGACCTTGGCCACGATGCTCGCACAGGCGATGCTGTAGCACGTGGCGTCGCCGCCCACGACCGCGTGGTGGGGCACGGCGAGCGTCTTGATCGGCTTGCCGTCCACGAGCACCGCGTCAGGGGCCGCGCCGAGCCGGGCGCCGAGCCGCGCGAGCGCGCGTCCCATCGCGCGGGCATTGGCCTGGTAGACGTTGTGCCGGGCGATCTCGTGCACCGGTGCGGCGGCGAGGGCGAGGGCCACGGCCACCTCGCGGATGCGGTCGGCGAGGCGTTCGCGCTCGGCGGCCGTGAGCTGCTTGCTGTCGGTGACGCCGGCGATCGCGCGGCGGTCGTGCGGCATCACGATGGCGCAAACGACGACGGGGCCCGCGAGGGGGCCCCGTCCGACTTCATCGACACCGGCGATGTGCGTGGCCCCCTGCTGGCGGAGCGACCGCTCGAGCGCGCTCCAGCCCCCGGCCACGGCCGGGTCTTACGCCTTCGCCTCGCCCGTGGCGGGCACGGCGACGCGCGTCTTCTTCTCGGCGATGCGGGCGGCCTTGCCCGTCACCTCGCGGAGGTAGAAGAGCTTGGCGCGGCGGACGCGGCCACGACGCACGACCTTGATCTCGGCGAGCATCGGGCTGTGGAGCGGGAAGATGCGCTCGACGCCGACGCCGTTGGAAATCTTGCGCACCGTGAAGGTGGCCGAGACGCCCTTCTCGCCCTTGCGCGCGATGCAGACGCCCTCGAACGCCTGGAGGCGCTCCTTCTCGCCTTCCTTCACGCGCACGTTCACGCGGAGCGTGTCGCCGGCGCGGAACGCGGGCACCTGCTTGAGATACTCCTTCTGGGTCTCGACGAACGGATGCATATGCGTCTCCGGGCCTGATGGCGGCCCGTCTGGGGTGTCGTGTTGAGCCTTGTAAGCTACTGTCGCCCCGCGCCTTGCGCAACCGGCGGGGGCGATGCGTCCTGCCGGGGGGTCAGGGGGTGCCGTCCGGCCCCGGATCGGCGGACGCGGCGGACCGCAGCCGGGTCAGCCGCTCCCCCTCCTCCCTCCGCCACTTGTCGATCGCGGCGTGGTTGCCGCTGAGGAGGACGTCCGGCACCCGGTGCCCGCGGTACTCCGCCGGCCGCGTGTAGCTGGGCGCCGAGAGCCCCCGGTCGTAGAACGAGTCGGTCCGGGCGCTCTCGATGTCGCTCATCGCCCCCGGCAGCAGCCGGACCACCGCGTCCACGATCGCCAGCGCCGCCGGCTCCCCGCCCGAGAGGACGAAGTCGCCGAGCGAGATCTCCTCGGTGGCCAGGTGGTCGGCCACCCGCTGGTCGACGTCCTTGTAATGCCCGCAGAGCAGCGTGAGCTGGGTGCCCGCCGCGAAGCGCTCGGCGTCGGCGTGCGAGAACACCTTCCCCCGCGGCGAGAGCAGCACGATCGGCGCGGTCGCCCCGATCGACTCGACGGCGTCGAAGAAGGGCTGCGGCTTCATCACCATCCCCGGCCCGCCGCCGAACGGCGCGTCGTCCACCGTCTTGTGCTTGTCGGTGGCGAAGGCGCGGAGGTCGATGCACCGGTACGACACGAGCCCCGCCTCCGCGGCGCGCTTGGGGATGCTCAGGCCAAGCGGGCCGGTGAAGAAGTCGGGGAAGATGGAGACGATGTTGACCTGCAGCATCAGTCGAGCAGCCCCTCGGGCAGACGGACGGCGATCCTCCGCGCCTCGCGATCCACGTCCTCGACGAACTCCTCGACGAATGGCACGCTCGCGACCGCCCCGGCGGGCGTCCGGAACTCGAGCAGCAGCCCCTGCGGGAGGTCGTAGAACTCGATGACCTCGCCGATCACGGCGCCGCCCTCGGCGTCGACGAGCGTCATCCCGACGAGTTCGTGCGCGAACACCTCGCCCTCGTCGGGCTCGGAGAGCTCGTCCAGCGGCGCCAGCAGGTGCCGGCCGTTCCACTTCTCGGCCTCGGTCCGGTCGGCGACCTCGGCGAGCGTGAGCAGCCACCCGTCCTTCACGGGACGGAGGTGGGTCACGTGCAGCTCACGGGGAGCGCGGGTCTTGGGGTCGAGCCAGAGGGCGCCGTCGTGCGTGCCCTGGAAAACGCGACGGCCGGGCGCGAGGATCGCGTCCGGCTCGTCGGTCAGCGCTTCCACCGCCAGCTCTCCCCGCACGCCGTGGGGACGGCGCACCCGCGCGACGGACGCGCAGTCGGGGAGGGCCACGGGTTACTCCTTCACCGGCACGGCCTGGGCGGCGAGCTTCGTCGCGAGGCGCGCCTCGTGACGGGCCTTGAGCACGCCGGCCTTGCGGAGCAGCGAGCGGACGGTGTCCGACGGCTGCGCGCCGTTGTCGAGCCAGTAGTTCGCGCGATCGGCGTTTAGCTGGAGGGCCTGCTCACCGGTCCGCGGCGCGTACTGCCCGAGGATCTCGATGAACTTGCCATCACGCGGCGACCGGCTGTCGGCGACGATGATGCGGTACGTGGGCGACTTCTTGCGCCCCTGGCGGCGGAGACGGATGCGAACGGCCATGCGAGGATCCTCGAACGGGTTGGGCACTGCCCCTCGGCTCTTCGCGCTCTCCGGCGTTTCCGGTGCGCACCGAGGGTCGAACGGTCCGGCTAGAAGGGACGCCGCCCACCGGCGGCCACCTTCTTCATCATCTTCTGCATCTCCCGGAACTGCTCCAGGAGCCGGTTGACCTCGCTCACCGGCCGGCCGCATCCCTTGGCGACGCGCGCGCGGCGCGACCCGTTGAGGATGCTCGGGTCCTTCCGCTCGGCGGGCGTCATCGAGAGCACGATCGCCTCGAGGTGCTTCATCCGCTTGGGATCGACCTGCGCGGCCTGCTTCATCACCTTCGCGTTCACGCCGGGGATCATCCGCAGGATGTTCTGCATCGACCCCAGCTTCTCCATCTGCTTCATCGCGCCGAGGAAGTCCTGGAGGTCCATGCCCTCCTTGCGGATCTTCTTCTCCATGCGCTTGGCTTCGTCGGCGTCGAAGCTCTCCTGCGCCTTCTCGACGAGCGTGAGGACGTCGCCCTGCTGGAGGATACGGCCCGCCATGCGGTCCGGGTGGAACTCCTCGAGCGCGTCGGTCTTCTCGCCCACGCCGATGTACTTGATCGGCTTCTTCGTGACGCCGTAGATGCTCAGCGCGGCGCCGCCGCGGGCGTCGCCGTCCATCTTCGTGAGCACCACGCCGGTGACGGCGAGGGCGTCGTTGAAGCCCTGCGCGATGCGCACGGCGTCCTGGCCCGTCATGCCGTCGGCGACGAGCAGGATCTCGTCGGGCTGCACCGCGTCCTTCAGCCGGCGCAGCTCGTCCATCATCGACTCGTCGATCTGCAGGCGGCCGGCGGTGTCGATGATGACGACGCGGTCGCGCTCCTTCTTGGCCTGGTCGATGCCCGCGCGCGCGATCCGCACGACGTCGGTCGTGGCGCGGTCGGCGTAGACGGGCACCTGCAGGTCGCGCCCGAGCGTCTCGAGCTGGTCGATCGCGGCGGGACGGTAGACGTCGGCGGCGACGAGGCGCGTCGCCTTGCCCTCGCCCTTCAGCTTGCGCGCCAGCTTGGCCGCGGTCGTCGTCTTGCCCGAGCCCTGCAGGCCGACCATCAGGATGATGGTGGGCGGCAGCGTCGACATCTTGAGCGGCTCGCGCCGCTCGCCGAGCATGAGGGTGAGCTCGTCGTAGACGATCTTCACCAGCTGCTGCGCGGGGGAGACCGACTTCAGCTGCGCGATGCCGACGGCGCGCTTCTCGACGCGCTCGAGGAACTCGCGGGTGAGCTGGAAGCTGACGTCGGCCTCGAGGAGGACCCGGCGCACCTCGCGCAGGCCATCCTTGATGTCGGCTTCGGTGAGGACGCCACGGCCCCGCAGCTTCGCGAAGGTGGCTTCCAGCTTCTCGGAGAGTTCGGCGAACATAGAGCCATCAAAGATACCCGGGCCCCGGTCGGGAACCAAGGGGAGCGTGTCGCTCGCGCGGCGCCGCGGCGAGGCGGTCCGACGGCCCCCCTCAGGGTGCGCGAAAGCGAGCAAGGGCAATACATTAGGGTCCGTGAGCGACCCCACCGCCCCGAGCCTCCCCGCCGACCTGCCGCTGCTCGCCCTGCGGTCGACGATCGTCTTCCCCGGCGGCCGGATCGCCGTGCAGGTTGCGAGTGCCGAGAACCTGGCGCTCCTCGAGGCGCACCCCGAGGAAGGGGCGTTGGTGATCTGCGTGCTCGACCCCGAGGACCGCAATGGCGCCCCCCTGCGGGCGGAGGGGCGGATCGGGGTGGTGGCCCGGCTGAGCGACCGGCTC
>ERZ1645185.572-NODE-572-length-15319-cov-4.397733_pt1 | contig 15319 bp, 15 predicted proteins | sample MGYA00575351_ERZ1645185 | MGnify/ENA primary metagenome ERZ1645185 (study PRJEB40838, sample SAMN11284767) | freshwater sediment metagenome | isolation source: river sediment | host: Sediment | place: India: Jana village, Kanpur | collected 2015-12-17 ...
CGGCCGCGGTCGGTTCGTTGATGATGCGCAGCACCTCAAGACCGGCGATCTTGCCGGCGTCCTTGGTGGCCTGACGCTGGGCGTCGTTGAAATAGGCGGGCACCGTGATGACGGCCTGCGTCACCGGCTCGCCCAGATAGGACTCCGCCGTTTCCTTCATCTTCTGAAGGATGAACGCCGAGATCTGGCTGGGCGAGTATTTCTCGCCGCGCACTTCGACCCATGCGTCGCCGTTACCGCCGTTCACGACGTGGTACGGCAGGTTCTTCTTGTCCTTGGCGATCATGGGGTCGTCGACCCGGCGCCCGATCAGGCGCTTGACCGCAAAGACGGTGTTCGTGGGGTTGGTGACCGCCTGGCGTTTCGCCGGCTGGCCGACCAGACGTTCGGTTTCGGTGAAACCGACGATGGAGGGGGTGGTGCGGGCGCCTTCCGAGTTCTCGATGACCCGCGGTTGTGCGCCATCCATGATGGCAACGCAGGAGTTCGTCGTCCCGAGGTCGATCCCGATGACTTTGGCCATATTAAGCTACCTCTTCTTTCGGCGATGTTGTGGGGCCAAGAGCCGATTGCGGCCTCCCGTCCCCGATCCCATTTCTGACCGGGAAAGGCGGCCGCCCCGCCCGGCTTCGAGGGGTATATAAGAGGGGGTCTTGGGGCCTGCAAGCGTCACAGAGCCGTGATTTTCGGGGAATTTGATCAGGATGGCAGACATCGGCGAAAGGGCGGAACCGGGGCTCAGGGTCGGCGGGTTCGAAGTCTATCCCTCCCTGCTATCGGTCACGGAGCAGGCAGCGATGGTCGAGGACTTGCGGCAGGTGGTAGCGGCCGCGCCGCTTGTTTCGCCTGTCACGCCAGGCGGCCGGCCAATGAGCGTGCGCATGACGGCGGCTGGGCGGCTGGGCTGGATCACCGACCGGAAGGGCTATCGCTATTCGCCCCTGCATCCGCGCGGAACGCCCTGGCCGCCAGTTCCCGACCGCGTGCTTGCCGTATGGGACAAAGTGACCGGACTCTCCCGCCAGCCGGATTGCTGTCTTGTGAACTTCTACGGCGAAGGCGCGCGGATGGGCCTGCACCAGGACCGGGACGAGGGCGATTTCACCTTTCCGGTCGTCTCGATCTCTCTCGGCGACAGCGCCCTGTTCCGCATGGGCGGCGAAGACCGCAAGGAGCCGACGCGCAGCCTGTGGCTGGCCTCGGGCGATGTGGTGGTGATGGGCGGGGCGGCGCGGCTTGCCTGGCACGGGATCGACCGCGTGCGCCACGGGTCCTCGGGGCTGCTGCCGCAAGGGGGCCGCATCAACCTGACGCTGCGGGTCGTCGCGGCTGCGGACTAGCCGCTGGCGCTCCAGCTGGCCGAGGCATGCCGGCGGGTGAAGTTTTCAAGCAGCAGTCCGACCATGAAACAGGCCAGCGTCACCTTCAGCGGATAGGTCAGCGAGGTGAAGCGTGGCGTGTAGTTCAGAAAGACGTAGCCGCGCGTCTGGTCGATGATGTGAAACAGCGGATTCCACCAGAACATCGCCAGCATTGTGCTGGACAGGGTGTTGGCAAGGAACATCTTGCCGGAAAAAAGCAGGTTCAGTCGCTGAAAGACCGTCGCGGCAAGTCCGAACAGGTTGGGGGACCAAGGTCTGGCGGCCAGGAATACCATCCCGACCGAGATGCCCCAGATCCACGCCATGAGCAGCGTCATGAGCGCGCCCACGGGTTCGTCGATGGTAATCGGATTGAATATTACATCGTAGAAGAACAGGATGACCCCCGCCGACAGGACCTGGATATACAGAGATGCCAGGGCTGCAGCGCCGATCGACACAAAGGTGTTCATCGGGGCGTGCTTCATCATCTGCGAGGTCGAATTCTCGGCCCCTGAGACCGCGCCCATCGTCTTGCTGAAGGTCATGAACATGAAGACGCCGGTCATGGTGTAAAGCATGAAGTCGCCCCGGACAGCGGCCCGGCGCATTCCCAGCAGGCTGAAGACGAAGTAGAGCAGGACCACGAAAAGCACTGACTGGATGATGTTCATCAGCAGGCCGAAGGCTGCGTTGCGGTGGGATTTCCGCACCCGGCGCACAGCCGCATGGAACGTCACTTCCATCATCGCGAAAGCGGAACGCAGGCGTGACGTCTTCGTCGGGGTGCGGAACATGCCTGTTTGCTTCCTCGGGGGCGAAGGGCTTCGCCGCAATCTGCGCAGGGAAATCTTGCCGTTCCCTTTGCAGCCTATCATAAGAACATGCCGAAATTATTCAACCGCGGCGACTGGATGGGTTTGGAGCACACCTGATGGATCACGATCGTTTGCTGACTGTCATGCGCCGGCTGGCGCTCGAGGCGGGCGACCGGATCATGGAAATCTATCAGGGCCCGGATTTCGAGGTGAAGGCCAAGTCCGATACCAGCCCCGTCACGGAAGCCGACGAAGCCGCCGACGCGCTGATCTCGGCCGGGCTGCGCGCGGCCTTTCCCGACCTGCCGCTCATCACCGAGGAACAGGCAGCATCGCATGGCCAGACGGCCTCGACCTTCCTGATCGTCGACCCGCTGGACGGCACCAAGGAATTCGTCCAGCGGCGCGGGGATTTCACCGTGAACATCGCTTATGTCGAGAACAGTGTGCCGACGCGCGGCGTCGTCTATGCCCCGGCGAAGGGACGGCTGTTCTACACGCTTGCCGACGGACGTTCTGTCGAAGAGGCGGGTCCGCATGACCGCGACCGCCCCGGCACGCAGACGGAACTGCGGGTCTCGAACCCCGACAACGCCGCACTGATGGTTGTCGCCTCGAAGTCGCACCGCGATCAGGCAACCGACGACTACATCGCGAAATATGCCGTCCGCGACATGACCAGCGCGGGCTCGTCGCTGAAGTTCTGCCTTGTGGCAACGGGCGAGGCTGATCTCTACCCGCGCCTCGGCCGCACGATGGAATGGGACACTGCCGCAGGCGACGCTGTCCTGCGCGGTGCAGGTGGATGCGTGGTCCGCTTCGACACGCATGAACCGCTGGCCTATGGCAAGGCGGGCTGGGACAATCCCTTCTTCATCGCCTACGCGCCCGGTGTGGACCTGAAGAAATGAGCGTGCTGATCGCCATTCCGGCCCGCTATGCCTCGACCCGCTATCCGGGCAAGCCGCTGGTCGAGCTGAAGGGGCCGGACGGGATCGCCAAAAGCCTGATCCGCCGAAGCTGGGACGCCGCCTGCAGCGTCCGCGGGGCGGATCGCGTGGTCGTCGCCACCGATGACGATCGTATCCGCGACCACGCCGAAGCCTTTGGCGCCGAGGTCGTGATGACCTCGCCCGACTGGCGGAACGGAACCGAACGCTGCGCCGAGGTCGCCGCGCGCCTGCCGGGCTACGACATCGTCGTAAACCTTCAGGGGGACGCGCCCCTGACCCCGCCATGGTTCGTCGAGGATCTGGTCGCGGGCCTCATGGCCGCTCCGGAGGCCGACGTGGCGACCCCGGTCCTGCGGGCGGACGGGCGCGCGCTGAACGGCTTTCTCGCCGATCGCCGGGCGGGTCGCGTCGGCGGGACGACCGCCGTCTTTGGAACAGGCGGGCGCGCGCTCTACTTCTCAAAGGAAGTGATCCCATTCACCGGTCAGACCTATGGCGACCACGAGGCGACGCCGGTGTTCCATCATGTCGGCGTCTATGCCTATCGCCCCGCCGCGCTTCAGGCCTATGCCGACTGGGAACAGGGGCCGTTGGAGCAACTCGAGGGGCTCGAGCAGCTGCGCTTCCTCGAGAACGGGCGAAACGTGCTTTGCGTCGAGGTCCAGGCGCGTGGGCGGCTGTTCTGGGAATTGAACAACCCGGAAGATGTCGCCCGGATCGAGGCAATGTTGGCCGAAATGGGAGGCGCATGACCGACACGCCGGTCAGCGTCATCGTCGTCAGCCGTCACCGGACGGAGCTTCTTCTACGCTGCATTGCTGCGCTGCACCTGCAGGACCATCCGCAGATGGAGGTCGTCGTCGTGGCCGATCCGGCAGCGGCCCGCGCTGTCGAGGAACTTGGACTGCCGCTGAAACTGTCGCGTTTCGACGAAGCGAACATTGCCGCCGCCCGCAATGCGGGCCTTGTGCTGGCCGCGGGCGATGTCGTCGCGTTCATCGACGACGACGCGGTGCCCGAGCCGACCTGGCTGCGCCTGCTGACGGCCCCGTTCGCCGATCGTGCCGTCGAACAGGCCGGCGGGTTTGTCCGCGGCCGCAATGGCATCTCCTGGCAGTGGCGGGCGATGGAGGTCGACAGCGACGGCCAGGATCATCCGCTGGAGGTGCCGGAAGAAGCCAGCCTGCATCGGGGCTCCGCTCAGCGCGCGATCAAGACACAGGGCACGAACTGCGCCTTTCGCCGTTCAGCACTTCTGGCCGTCGGCGGTTTCGACCCCGCCTTCCACTTCTTCCTGGACGAGGCCGACGTGAACCTGCGCCTTGCCGAACACGGAGGTCTGACAGCCGTGGTTCCGTCGGCCATCGTGCAGCATGGGTTCGCCGCGAGCGAACGCCGCCGCGCCGACCGGGCGCCGCTCGACCTGCACGAGATCGGGGCCAGCGCCACTGTCTTCGCGCGCCGCCATGCACCCCAGGGCATTGAACCGGCGCTCGACCGGCTGCGCAGGGGCCAGCGCAGCCGTCTGATCCGGTTGATGATCAGCGGCGCGATCGAGCCGCGCGACGCGGGCCGGCTTTCCTTGTCGCTGGAGGCGGGCATCGTCGATGGGCTGGCGCGGCCTCTTCCACCCCTTCCCCCGCTTCAGGCCCTGCCCGCGCCCTTCTGCCAGATGCCGGGAACCGGACCGCGCCACGCGGTCCTGTTGTCAGGCTGGATCTGGAACCACCGCCGGCTGGTACAGGACGCAGAACACCACGCCCGCGAGGGGAGTATCGTGTCGGTCATCGAATTCACCCCCGGCCTGCTCCGCCACTGCGAGCGATTCGCTGGCGGGATGTGGTGGCAGCTGGGGGGAATTCTTGGCAGATCAGATCGTGAGAGCCCGGTTCTCGCCGATCGCGACCCCCGGAACAGGTTGGCGCGTGAGGCTAAAAGATTCCGATTTGTGCGAGGGTTGGGCAAGTCGCTCTCTCAGAAGCCGCGATAGGCAATGTTTCGCCCGAGATGACGATTTTCCGGCAAGCTCACGCTTCTTTGCCTTTATGCCTGAATCCTGTCAGATTTCTATGTGACTAGACGGCAATGCCCGGATATGAGGGCGCTCACAGCGACCTTTTGAGAGCTGAATTAGAGTAGAGAAATGACAAAATACAAGGTGACTAAAGCCGTCTTCCCGGTTGCAGGTCTTGGAACCCGTTTCCTTCCCGCGACCAAGTCGATCCCGAAAGAGATCATGACGCTCGTCGACCGACCCTTGATCCAGTACGCGATCGACGAGGCTCGTGCCGCCGGCATCACCGAGTTCATCTTCGTCACCTCGCGCGGCAAGAGCGCGCTTGAGGATTATTTCGACCACGCTCCGATCATCGAGGCGGAACTGAAGGGCAAGAACAAGAAGGACCTGCTTGAGGTTCTGCGCGCCACCGACATGGAGTCGGGCGCCATCGCCTATGTGCGCCAGCAGAAGGCCCTTGGCCTTGGCCATGCCGTCTGGTGCGCCCGCCGGCTGGTCGGCGACGAACCCTTCGCGGTCCTGCTGCCAGATGACGTGATCGCCGCCGAGAAACCCTGCCTGCAGCAGATGGTCGAGGCCTATGAGGAAACCGGCGGCAACATGGTCGCCGCGATGGAAGTTTCGCCGGCCAAGGCGTCGTCCTATGGCGTCCTGGACATCAAGGACGACATGGGAACCCTGGTGTCCGTCAAGGGCATGGTCGAAAAGCCCAAGGCCGAGGAAGCGCCGTCGAACCTTGCCGTCATCGGCCGGTACATCCTGTCGCCAACCGTGCTCGACAACCTCAACCGGATGAAGCAGGGCGCCGGCGGCGAGATCCAGCTGACCGATGCCATCGCCGACGAGATCACGGCGGGCAATCCTGTCTACGGCTTCCGCTTCCGCGGCCAGCGCTATGACTGCGGCTCGAAGGCTGGCTTCCTGCAGGCCACCGTGGCCTTTGGCCTTGCGCGCAGCGACCTGGCCGAGGAATTCTCGGACTACCTGCACCACATGATCGCGCAGCAGAAGGCGGCGCAATAACAGGTGGCTGCCCCCCCGGCGCGGATCCTTGACCTGACGCGGCTTGTCTCGCGGATCGGATCAGGACCGCCGACCGGGGTGGACCGCGTGGAACTGGCCTATCTCGACCGCTTCCTGAATGATGAAACCCCCGTCTTCGGCCTTGCGCGGGCCGCATGGGGGTTTTTTCTGCTCGATCGCGCGGGCCTGACGCAGCTCTGGCCGGCGCTTCGCGTCCCGCTGCCGCCCGGGCGGACAGGTCGCGACCTGCTTGCCCCGCTTGCCATCGCCCGTGGTCCGCTGGCGGCCCTGCTTCTGCGACGGCGCGTGCCGGCAGGTGCTGACTATTACAATGTCGGTCACACGAACCTGTCGCGCTGGCGGCTGAGGGCCATCCGCCGCCTCGGCCGGTGCCGTATCAGCGTCCTGATCCATGACGTGATCCCGCTTCAGCACCCCGAATTCACCCGACCGGACACCCTGGCCAGCTTCAGGCGCAAGCTGAAGGCGGTCGCGCGAGAAGGGGGCCGGGTCATCTGCACCTGCAACACGACTGCGGCCGATGTCCGCAAGGCGTTGGCTGACCTTGGCCGCACCCCCCCGATCCTGATCGCGCCGCTTGGGGTCGATCCTGTCGAGGCCAGGCCCGACCCACAGGTCACCGACTGGCTTGCAGGCAGGCCCTGCTTCCTTGCTGTCGGAACTATCGAGCCACGCAAGGGCTACGACTTCCTCCTGGACCTTTGGGAGGACATGCACAGGACCCGCCCCGAGACAGAGATCCCTTGTCTGGTAATTGCCGGACGCCGGGGGTGGCGCAATGACGCTGTCTTTCGCCGCCTCGACGGCCTGCCCATGGTTGGGCGCACGGTATTCGAATGCGCTGACCTGCCCGACGCAGCGGTCGCCGCGCTGATGGACGGTGCCGAGGCCCTGCTTTTCCCCTCAAGGGCCGAGGGCTATGGCCTGCCCGTGATCGAGGCTGCCGCTCGAGGTTGCCCGGTGCTTTGCCAGCCGCTTCCGGTATTCGGCGAATTGCTTGGCGACTATCCGGTTTACCTGCGCGAGGGCGATCGTTATTCTTGGTTGGAAACGATGGACGGGCTGATCAAGACAGGCCGGCAGCGCGACGGGTTGGAACGACGGAGACTTACAAGCCGCCGACCGCCCGGATGGGAGAGCCATTTCAACCGCGTCTTAAGCCAGCCGCTATAGTTCGACCCAAGAGGCGCGATATCAGGGGCAGGGCGCGGATTGGACGTGTTCAGAAGCTACAGGCTGCGGCTGATCCGCCGGCGCTGGCGGTTCCGCGGCTGGCGCAAGAGCCGGGAACTGCGGCCGCTCATGAGCCGGGTCCAACGCATTCGCCGGCATGACATCCTGGCTTTCGTCGTCCTGCGCAACGAACGCATCCGGTTGCCCTTTTTCCTGGATTACTACCGCAAGCTTGGCGTCAATCATTTCCTGATCGTGGACAATGGCTCCACGGACGGCTCGCGCGAATGGCTGGCTGAGCAGACCGACGTTTCGCTTTGGCATACCGAGGCAAGCTACAAGCGGGCGCGCTTCGGCATGGATTGGCTGAATGGTCTCTTGCGCCGCTATGGTCATGGGCACTGGACGCTGACCGTCGATCCCGACGAGTTCTTCGTCTATCCGTTCTGCGATACGCGGCCGCTGCGGGCGCTGACCGACTGGCTCGACAGTTCGGCGATCCGGTCCTTCTCGGCGATGCTGCTCGACATGTATCCAAAGGGCCCGATTGACGCCGAACCCTATCGCGAAGGCCAGGACCCGTTCGAGATTGCCAGCTGGTTCGACTCTGGCAATTACCAGATCGCGCGGGACAAGACCTATGGCAACCTGTGGATCCAGGGCGGACCGCGGGCGCGGCAGTTCTTCCAGGATGTTCCGGCGCGGGCCCCGGCGCTGAACAAGATCCCGCTGGTGAAGTGGCACCGCAACTATGTCTACGCCAGCTCGACCCACATGCTGCTGCCACGCGGGCTGAATCTCGTCTACGACGAGCAGGGCGGGGAAAAGGCTTCGGGCTGCCTGTTGCACGCGAAGTTTCTTGACGGCTTCCCGGCCAAGGCCGAGGAGGAGATGGACCGCAAGCAGCATTACGCGGCCAGCCACGAATACCGCGCCTATCGCGACGGCCTGTCGCGCCAGCCCGAGCTTTGGTGCAAGTGGTCCGAGAAATACATCAACTGGCGCCAACTCGAAATTCTCGGGCTGATGTCGAAGGGAAACTGGGCATGAGGGCGAGCGCCGCTTGACCGTCGGGTTCATCATGCTGTGCCATACGGCGCTGGATCGCGCCGCGCAGGTGGCCCGCCATCTGGCCGAACGCGGCTGCCCGGTCGTCATCCATGTCGATCGCCGCACCGGCCGGCGTCAGGTCCATCGGCTGCACGAGATGCTGAAGGATGTCGCGGACATCCGCTTTTGCCGGCGCCATGCCTGCGAATGGGGCGGCTGGGGTCTTGTCGCGGCGACGCAGACTGCATCCGAGATGATGTTGAAGGAGTTTCCGCAGGTTCGGCACGTCATGCTGGCATCGGGGTCCTGCCTGCCGTTGCGGCCAGTGGCCGAACTGGTCGATTATCTGGATGCCCGACCCCGGACAGATTTCATCGAAAGCGTGACCACCACCGATGTCGGCTGGACGGTCGGCGGGCTGGACGAAGAACGGTTCACGCTGCGCTTCCCGTTTTCCTGGCGCAAGCAGCGGCGGCTGTTCGATGCGTATGTCCGGCTTCAGCGCCGGGTGGGATTCCGCCGGAACATTCCGGCCGGGATCGTCCCGCATCTGGGCAGCCAGTGGTGGTGCCTGACCCGCCGCACGCTGTCCGCAATCCTGGAAAGTCCGGACCGGGCCGGACACGACCGCTATTTCCGAAAGGTCTGGATCCCCGACGAAAGCTATTTCCAGACCCTGGTGCGGCTGTATTCGGACCAGGTCGAAAGCCGGTCCCTGACCCTGTCGAAGTTCGACTTCCAGGGCAAACCGCACATCTTCTACGACGACCACCTGCAGTTGCTGCGCCGGTCGGATTGCTTCATCGCCCGCAAGATCTGGCCGCATGCGGAACGCCTTTACGCGACCTTCCTGTCCGATGACATCGCCGGCCAGCCGCGGGCGGAGCCCAACCCCGGCAAGATCGACCGGCTCTTCGCCAAGGCGGTCGAACGGAGGACGCGCGGGCGACCCGGACTTTACATGCAAAGCCGCTTCCCCGGCGCAGACTGGGAACCGAGCCGCACCTGTTCGCCCTATTCGGTTTTCGAAGGCTTTGCCGACGTGTTCGATAACTTCGACACCTGGCTTGGGCGCGCGGCGGGGATGCGGGTGCATGGCAACCTCTTTGCACCCGACAAGGCACATTTCGCAGGCGGAGAGACGGTTTACAGCGGCGCGCTCAGCGATGGAGCCGCGCTGCGCGATCGCAATCCGTCGGCGTTCCTCAGCAGCCTGATCTGGAACACGCGCGGAGAGCGTCAGTGCTTCCTTTTTGGGCCGCGCGACGTGCAGACGGTATCGGAGCTGATCGCGGCCGACGCGAATGCCCATGTCTCGGTCATCTCTGGCGCCTGGTCGATTCCGCTGTTCAAGGCGAACCTGAACTTCGCGGAAATCCGGCGCGAGGCGGCGCGCCTGCAGAAGATCGAGCTGACTCATCTGGACCTGCTGCGGCGTCCCCAGTCGAAGGCGCGGGTCCGTGTCTGGACCCTGGCGGAATTCATCGAGAACCCGATGGAGCCGTTGCAGACGATCGTAGACGAGATCAGCCCCCGGTCGCTGCGCCGCCTGACCGAGGTTCCGCGGATGACGGACCTGACCGGCTTTGGCCAGTTCCTGCAGAACCTGCGCAACCAGGGCATGCAGCCCGTGCTGATGGGGGACTTCCCTACCGGCGCGGACGACGCGGCCGGCGACAACCGGCGCGGCCGGCCCTATCTGGTCCGCTAAGGGATGGGCCGGTTCACCAGTTTCGTGCTGCTCGGCGGAATGCGGACGGGGTCGAACTTTCTCGAGGCGAACCTGAATGCGCTGCCCGGAATTCACTGTCTGGGCGAGTTGTTCAACCCGCATTTCTTCGGCAAGAAGGATCAGACCGAAGCCTTCGGATTTGATCTTGCCGCGCGGGAGCGCGACCCGCTGGCGGTGCTGGCGCGGGCTCGGGGGGCGCACGACGGCCTGACCGGCTTCCGGCTGTTCCATGATCACGACAATCGGGTTCTTGATGCGGTCCTGTCCGACCCCGGCTGCGCCAAGATCGTGCTGACGCGCAACCCGCTGGACAGCTACGTCTCGCTGAAGATCGCGCAGGAAACCGGCCAGTGGATGCTGCGCAATCCCAAGAACCTCAAGACGGCGAAGGTCCGGTTCGATGGCGAGGAATTCGCGGCCTATGTCGCCGCCCAGCAGGAGTTCCAACTGGCGATCCTGCATGCGCTGCAGGTCAGCGGGCAGACCGCGTTCTATCTCGATTACGAAGATATCGGCGATGTCGCGGTGCTGACGGGTCTTGCCCGCTTCCTTGGCGTGGACGCGGCAATCGAAGCGCCGGATTCGACCCTGAAGAAGCAGAATCCGGAAGAGATCGAGAGCAAGGTCTCAAATCCCGCAGTCATCGCCACCGCGCTTCAGCGGCTGGATCGGTTCAACCTGTCGCGCACCCCGAACTTCGAGCCCCGCCGCGGGCCGGCCGTTCCGGCGATGGTCGTGGCCCGCAATGCACCGCTGCTTTTCCTGCCGATCAAGGCCGGGCCGGAGGCAGAGGTGGTGTCCTGGCTGGGAGCGGCAGGCGGCGGGACGGACAGCGGGCTCAGCCAGAAGGATCTGCGGCAATGGAAGCGGGCCCGGCCCGGCCACCGCAGCTTCACCGTGTTGCGCCATCCGGTCGAACGGGCCTATGCGGCTTTCGCGGACCGGGTGCTGAACGGACCGGCAAGCGAGGTGCGCCGCGCGCTGCACCGGCAACATGGGGCGGATCTGCCGGAGGTCGGGGAAGCAGTCGCCGCAGAGCAGCTTCGGCCTGCCTTCCTGGCCTTCCTGCGATTCGTGCGGATGAACTTGTCGGGCCAGACCGCGCTGAAGGTCGATGCCCATTGGGCGACGCAGGCCGCGGCTATCCAGGGCTTTGCCCAGATCGTGCCGCCAGACGCGATCCTTCGCGAGCCGGAGGCAGCAGAGTCCCTGTCCGAGTTGTGCGAGCGGGTCGGCTGTGCCTGCCCGGCCTTCATCCGCCAGAATGCCCCGGCCGATCTGACCGCAATCTACGATGACGAGATCGAGCGCGCCGCGCAGGAGGCGTTCCAGCGCGACTACGTCACCTTCGGTTTCGCGCGCTGGCGCTAGGCTCAGGCGGCCTGGGTTGTGCGGGCTTCGGTCAGGATCGCGTAAAGCTTCGCCGGATCGGTATTGGCCCGCAGCTTGGCGCAGACCGTCGGGTCGCGCATCGTCCGGCTGACCAGCGCCAGCGCCTTGAGATGGTCGACGCCGGAATCCTTCGGCGCGAACAGGGCGAAGACCAGATCGACCGGCTGACGGTCGACCGAGTCGAAATCCAGCGGCTTTTCGAGGCGCAGAAAGATGCCGACGATCTCCGGCAGATCCTCGAGCCGGGCATGAGGCAAGGCGATGCCGTGGCCGACGCCGGTCGGGCCAAGGCTTTCCCGCTCCTGCAGGCCATCGACGGCGACAGCGGCATTCAGCCCATAGGCCTGGGCGCCGATATCCCCCAGCTCCTGGAACAGGCGTTTCTTGCTGGTCAGGGTGCCGAGAACCCGCACGGCACCCGGTTTCAGCAGCTTGGAGAGTTCCATATCTCGATCAGTTCCCGCGCCTGCTTGCGCTATTTGCTGTTGCGCGGATCGATCCAGCCGATGTTTCCGTCATCGCGTCTGTAGACGACATTGACCCCGCCATGCCCTTCGTTGCGGAAAACGAGCATGCGGTGGCCGGCGAGTTCCAGCTGCATCACGGCTTCGCCGACGGTGATCGAAGGGATCTTCGTCTCCATCTCGGCGATCACGATGGGCTGGAGGCTGTCGGCCTCTGCATCCTCGGTCTCCTCGGATGGGGCGAGGATATAGGAGGAGCCGGCGTCGAATTCAACAGGTGCCGTACGGTCGCGGTGATGACTGCGCAGACGGCGCTTGTAGCGGCGCAACTGCTTGTCCAGCTTTTCCCGGCAACTTTCGAAGGCAGCGTAGATTTCGGCGGCGTGACCCTTTGCCTGGGCGGTCAGGCCGGTGGACAGGTGAATGACGCTTTCGCAGAAGAACTCATGGCCAATCCGGCTGAAGACCACGATGCATTCGGTCGGGCGTTGGGCGTATTTCTCGACCACCTCGCCCAGTTCCGCTTTCACATGGGTCTGCAGCGCCTCCCCGATGTCGATCTGCTTGCCGCTGATCTGGTACCGCATGGCTCCTCCTTCAGATGGTCGCTCGGCCTGGAAGACGCGCGGGTGCCGCGACCCGGCCACCTGCTCGTCCTGAATTTTTCGGAAAACCCTGGCCCCGTGCCAGTACCTTCACAGGGGGCAGAAATCCTGCCTGTGCCGGGGGAGTCGGAGGGGGCGACGTGCGCTTGCATCCACGTCATTTGGCGGCAGATCAGCCTGCAAAGTCAACTGCATCGTCACGGGATTGTCATCGTCCCTGCGCCGGTCTCAGCCGATACGGAAATCCCGGCCCAGATAGACGCGCCGGACGTTCTCGTCCCGCACCACCTCGTCGGTCGTGCCGCTCATCAGGACGGCGCCGTCGTTCAGGATATAGGCGCGGTCGACGATCTCCAGCGTCTCGCGGACGTTGTGATCGGTGATGAGCACGCCAAGTCCCCGCTCCTTCAGATCGTGGACGAGTTGGCGGATATCCCCCACCGCGATCGGGTCCACTCCGGCGAAGGGTTCATCAAGCAGCAGGTACTTCGGTTCGGCCGCGAGGCAGCGCGCGATCTCGACCCGCCGGCGCTCGCCGCCGGACAGGGCCAACGCCGGTGCACGCCGGATGTGGGTGATCGAGAAATCGGACAGAAGCTCTTCCAGCCGCTCGCGCCGCCGCCGCTGGTCAGGCTCGCGGATCTCGAGCACGGCCAGGATGTTGTCCTCGACCGACAACCCGCGAAAGATCGAGACCTCCTGCGGCAGATAGCCGATTCCCAGCCGCGCCCGGCGGTACATCGGCAGGCCGGTGACATCGCGCCCGTCGATGATGATCTGACCGCCTTCCGGCTGGACCAGGCCGGCGATCGCGTAGAAACAGGTGGTCTTGCCCGATCCGTTCGGCCCCAGCAGCGCAACGACCTCGCCCCGCTGCAGGCTCAGGCTCATGTCGCGGATCACCGGGCGCCGCTTGTAGCTCTTGCGCAGGTGCCGCACATGCAGGCCGGCGGATCCTTCCGCCACGGTCAGAACCGGATCGGGACTCACGGTTGCCCGCCCGATGTCTGGCCCGGAATGAACACCGTCTGGACCCGGCCTTCCATCAGGCCCGTGCCGGTCACCAGATTGACGTTTAGCCGCTGGCCCGAGATCGCGCTGGTGCCCTGGGTCAGAAGCACGTTGCCGGTCATCAGCACATGCCCGTCATCGACGGTATAGACCGCTTCCTGCGATTCCGCAGACTCGCCGCCATTGACCAGCGTCACCCCGCCGGTCGCATGCATCCGCGTGATCTTCTTGGTGGTTTCAGCATATTCGACCGTGACGGTCGGCGCGGTCAGCCGCATCTCGCCCTGCACCACCAGCACATTGCCGGTGAAGATCGCCGTGCCGTCGGCCTGGTTGACCGTAAGCTGGTCCGACGTCACCTCGACCGGTTTCGTCGGGTCGCCCTTCATGCTGCCAAAGGCGACATTCGTCCCCTGTGCCTGCGCCACGGCGGCGAGCGGCGGCGTTGCCAGAAGAAGGCCCAGGCAGATGGCGCGCAGAAGGAATGGCATTCGGTCTCGCAAATCGGCAAATGTCATTGTTTCGGATCGTATACCAGTCGGACGCGACCGTTGAAAACCAGAACATATTGCCCAGGCACATTCGGGTCGGGACGAATATGCATGGTATCCGACGTCAGCGGCCCCATCGGAGCCTGGCCTTTGACACCACCCGTCGCGTCGATCAGCGTCTCGGCGGTCGATCCGGTGACTTCGGGTGCGGCAACCTGGTAGCCTGCCGAATTCGTCAGGGTCACGTCGCCTTGCATGGCGAAAATCTGTTTCGTGGTGTCGACCTGACCGGCATCCCCCGTCAGCTTGGTCACGGCGCCATCGGGCGTCAGCATGGTTCCGACCATCCCCGAGGCCCGGCCGCGTCCGGGATCGACGAGATCGGGTCGCGCTTCGGCCGCGTCGATGGTGACAAGCGCGCCGTCGCTGGTCATGCCGGAATATTTCGGCTGGGTCAGCCGCGGCTCGCGTGCCCGGTCGTCCAGTTCCGCGCGGCTATAGGGCAAGGCCTCGGTCGGGTCGATCTTGTTAGAGAACAGAAAGATCGACGACATCAGCGCCAACGCCACGAGCGGCAGCACGATCTTCAGCCAGCGGATCAGCCGGGAATAGGCGTTGTCCGCCTGCGCCATCGCTCAGACCACGCCAGCCCGCAGGCAATCGTGGATATGCAGGATCCCGACCGCCTTGCGGCTGCCTTCGGGGTCCACCACGAACAGGCAGGTAATCTTGCGTTCGTTCATCACGGCCACGGCCTTTTCCGCCAGCGCCTCCGGCCCGATCGTGCGGGGGTTGCGCGTCATCACTTCGGCGGCGGTGCGGGACAGAAGCCCGTCCATGTGCCGCCGCAGGTCACCGTCGGTGACCACGCCCGCCAGATAACCATCGCCATCGGTCACGCCAACCACGCCAAAGCCCTTTCGGCTGATTTCCAGCAGGACCTCGCTCATCGGGGCGTGCTCCGGCACCAGCGGCATGGCGTCGTGCATCAGGTCGCGCACCCGCATCAGGCGCGCGCCCAACCGCCCGCCAGGATGGAAGACACGGAACTGTTCAGGCGTGAATTGGCGATGTTCCATCAGCGCGACTGCGATCGCGTCGCCAAGCGCCAGCGTCATGGTGGTCGAGGTCGTGGGAACGATGCCCGTATCACAGGCTTCCGGTGCGGCCGGCAGGATCAGCGCGACATCGCTTTGCCGGATCAGGGT
>ERZ1645185.573-NODE-573-length-15290-cov-4.662225_pt1 | contig 15290 bp, 11 predicted proteins | sample MGYA00575351_ERZ1645185 | MGnify/ENA primary metagenome ERZ1645185 (study PRJEB40838, sample SAMN11284767) | freshwater sediment metagenome | isolation source: river sediment | host: Sediment | place: India: Jana village, Kanpur | collected 2015-12-17 ...
GACGGGATTCACGGCCTTGTCGGTCGAAATGAGAATGAAGCGCTCCACTTCATGGCGATGCGCGGCCTCGGCCACAATGCGAGTGCCGCCGACATTGTTCAACACCGCTTCACAAGGGTTGCCCTCCATGAGCGGCACGTGTTTATGCGCGGCGGCATGAAATACCAGCGTCGGACGATATTCGGCAAACAGCCGGTTCATCTGGCCGACCTCAGTGACGTCTCCGATCACCGGAGCGATCGACGAATGCCCGGCGGCCATGAGCTCATTCGCGACGGCGAACAAGCCGTTCTCATATCGATCCAGCATCACCAACATCGTCGGCGCCAGTCGCGCGACCTGCCGGCATAACTCCGAACCGATCGACCCTCCGGCGCCGGTCACCAACACGCGCGCCCCTTGCACCAGCGCGCGCAGAGGCTCGGGGTCCAAATCGACCGGAACCCGGTCGAGCAGGTCTTCAACGGAGAGGTTGCGGATCTGGCCGACCTCCACGCGACACTGCAACAGGTCTCGCAAGTTCGGGAGGGTTTGAATCGGCAGATGGAACGGTTCGAGCGCCGTGACCACTTCCCGAATCGTGGCGGGTGCCGCACTCGGCATGGCCACCAACACCACGTCTGGCGCGTCCTCGGCGATGATCTCCGGCAGGCGGACTCGGCTTCCCAAGACCTTTACTCCGTGAATGCGGTGTCCGACTTTTCCGGGATCGTCGTCCACGAACCCGATGGGCCGGTAGCCGGACGAGGGATTGTTCCGCATCTCCCGCACAATCATCGCTCCGGCATCACCCGCCCCGACGATCAACACCCGCTTGCGGCCCGTCCCCATCCAGCCACGCTCCCGCAGAAGCCGGGGAATCGCGCGCACCCCGGTTTGGAAACAGAACAGCAGCAGCGCATCAATGACAAAAATCGAAGATGGATAGGCCCGTATCCCCAACCCCAGCCTGACCACTCCCACAAATACCAGGGTACTGAGCGCGATGCTCAGCGCCAGATCACGGACATCCCACAAACTCGTGTAGCGCCAGAGGCCGTCATAGAGCCGGAAGGGATAGAAGGCCAACGCCCGGATCGCCAACAACAACGGGAGCAGGGTGAGGCACAACTCCCACTGAGCGGCCGGAACCACGTGATCGAAACGAAGCAGAAAGGCCGCGACATTAGATAAGGCCGCCAGCCCCAGATAGGCGAGGAAGAGGAGGACACGCCGATGGACGGCCGTCATGGTTGTGGAAACCAGAGTCGACATGACAGTCTCGGGACAGAGAGTGACTCGAAACCCCCGATGGGACCAGTCAAGAACATACTCCGTCTCTAATCGCCGAATCCAGCCCTAGGAGATGCCTCAGGGCCAATTCAGAGAGGGACTGCGAGCAGGGCAGACGGCTCTGCGAACGTCAGGCTGATCGGCCAACTGCAAACAATACTTTGTAGTCACAGACCGGCTGGTCCGATTCGATCGGGACAGGCTGCGCATAGACCGCCATGCCGTCAACCACCGCCGCGGGAAACGGAACGAGGGTTCCAAAGAACAGCCGCTTGAGCCAGCGCTTCCCGGTCATGGTTGAAGGAATCAGACGCCACGCCGCCGCCACTCGTTTGAGCCGGCCCACCAAGGCGGCACGCCAGGAGGCAGGCTCAGTCGGAAACGCGCCGAACAATTCGCACGCAAAGCCGGACTGTTGCAACAGGGCCGACAGCTGCCGGGCGGAGTAATATCGGCAGGCATAGGAATTGGGATTGAACTCCGGCCACTCAGGGTTGACCGTGCAGAGGACCAGCCGCCCCTGCGGAGCCAGCACCCGCCGGCACTCCCTCAAAAACGTTTCGACGTCTGCAAAAAAATAGAGTGCCTCGTAACAGACGATCACGTCACGGGATGCTGCGCACAACGGCAAGGCTTCGGCTTGGAGTCGCACCAACGGCGTCGCGCCCTGCACAGCGCGGTGCGCCTGGCGCAGCAAAGGTTCGGTCAGATCCCCCCCGACAATCGCCTCGGCTTGCCGCCCCAGATACCCGAGTCCGACGCCGGGGCCGCAAGCGACTTCGAACACTCGCCGACCGCGACAGAAGTCCAACGCAAACCGGTACCGCGTATAGACCATGGACAACGCCTCAGGCGTTACCCACTCGCCGCACGTTTCGGTCACGGGACTGTAATCGGGAAAAGTCACGGCTGCATGGAGAAAAACGTCCGGAGCGCGGCCACGACGAGATCGACCTGCGCCTCGGTGGTTTCGGCGCTCATCGGCAACGACACCACTTCCCGGCAGATGGAGAGGGTTTCCGGAACGTCCGGGGCCGCCAGCCCCAGACCTTTATGCTCCCACATGGGCTTCTGCCAGTGAACCAAGGTCTCGATCCCCTGCTCCTTCAGATAGGCGCGCAATTGCTCACGCACCCTGGTGCGGATGACGTAGTTCTGAAAGATGTCCTTGCGCCGGGTCTCGTCGAATTGAGGAATGCGCAGCTGTGTGATTCCGGACAGGCCCCGATGGTAGGCAGCAGCGATGCGACGCCGGTGGGCGATCCAATCGGGCAAGTGGCGGAGCTTCACGTCCAACACCGCCGCCTGGACGTTGTCCAACAACGCGGTCTGCCCATGGTAGTGATATTCGCCGGTGGCACGGTCCTCGCCGTTATAGCGAAGGAGTGTCGCCATGCGGGCCAGCGCCGCATCGTTCGTCGTAATGGCTCCCCCGTCCCCGAATCCGCCGAGCACCTTGAAGGGATAGAAACTGAAACAGCCGGCCCGCCCCTGGCTCCCGGCGCACTTGCCGTCGAACGTGGCCCCCAACGCCTGGGCCGCATCCTCGATCACCGCCAGCCCGTGCTTGTCGGCCAGCGCCAGGATACGGTCCATCTCACAGACCCGTCCGTTCAGGTGCACAGGAAGCAGCGCTTTTGTCTTCGGCGTGATGGCGCGCTCAATCAGGTCGACATCCATGTTGAAGTCCGGGGCCACGTCGATCAGCACCGGCTGTGCGCCGCAATGGACGATGGCCGACACCGTCGCGACGAACGTGTGGGCCACCGTGATCACTTCATGGCCCGGCCCGACTCCGGCGCCGAGCAGTGCGAACAGGAGCGCATGGTAGCCGCTGTTGACGCCGACAGCATATTTCACGCCGACGAACTCGGCCAGATGCTGTTCGAAATCCTTCAACTGGTGCCGGTTGACCAGATCACCGTTGGTCAGACAGTCGATGATCGCCCGATCGATCTCCGGCTTGAGCTTGGCGTAGTGACTGCGGGGGTCGATGAAGGGAACCTGATACGACATGCGCGGCAAGACCTTTACAGCAAGACCTTTTCCACTGCGGAGACCATCTCGTCTGCGCCGACGTAATAGGCCTGCTCCAGCACCGCGGAGGTGGGCGCCGGCGCATCCGGCAGACAGACTCGAGCAATCGGAGCTTTCAAGGCGTGAAAGATGTCTCCCGCCACCGAGGCGGCGATTTCAGCAGCAATCCCGCCGCTCACCCAGGCGGCATCGGCAATGACCAGGCGGCCGGTTTTGCCGACGGACGAATACACCAGGTTGCGATCCCAGGGTTTGATCGAACGCAGGTCGATCACTTCCACATCGATCCCTCGCTGCGCCAGCCGCTCGGCTGCCCGACCGGCCTCGGCCGCCATATAGGACGTGGCTGCCAGGGTGACATCCTTCCCGCTCCGACGGACCGCGGCCGACCCGATCGGGACTTCGTACAATGCCTCCGGCACCTCGCCCTCTGCCTCATACAACCAGCGGTCGTCGATGTAGAGCACAGGATTGCCGTCCCGGACGGCGGCGACGAGCAGGCCTTTTGCGTCATAAGGGGTCGCGGGCATGACGACCTTCAGTCCCGGCACATGCGCAAAGAGCGCCTGCACGGCTTGAGAATGTTGCGCGCCCTGTTCTCCTCCCCGGTTGATCACCGCCCGAATCACCACCGGCACGGACACCTGCCCAGCAAACAAGTACGACCAGTTCGCCGCCTGATTCATGATCGGGTCCGCCGCCAGCAGCATAAAGTCCATGCGCGGATGAAAGACGATGGGGCGCATACCCGTGATCGCCGCGCCGATGGCCGCGCCGGTCGTCGCGTTCTCGGAGACCGGAGAGTCGATCACCCGCTCACGGCCGAACTCCTTATCGAGATCTTGCAGGCTTGTGCCCGCATACCAGGGATTTCGAACGCCCTGCCCGATCAGGAAAACGCGCGGATCCTGGGCAAGCAATTGGGCATGGGCCTCCCGAATCGCCCTGGCGTAACTCAACCTGCGCATCCTCTTAGACTCCTCGCCGGGACACGTAGACATGGTGGAGTAATTCGCTGTCATCCGGGGCAGGGGACTGGCGAGCAAAACTCACGGCCTCCTCAACCTCGTCCCGAACAGCGGCCTCAAGCGACTCGAACCAATCCGAGGACAGCCCCTGTCCGCGGAGCCGTTCCCGGCATCGTGCGATCGGATCCCGCTGCCGCCATTCATCCAGTTCACGCCGCCGGTCCTCGCCGACCTCAAGATCGGCTGCCGGTCCGACGTGGCCCCGCCATCGATAGGTCCGGCATTCCAAGAGTGTCGGCCCGGCGCCGGCCCGAGCACGTTGCACAGCCTGTTGCGCAGCGCCACGCACTGCCATGACATCGTTCCCATCCACCCGCTCACCCGACAGCCCGTGCAAATCCGCGCTCTCCACGATATTGTCCTTCGCCCGCCGCTCCTTCATCGTCAGATGTGTGGAGTAAAAATTATTCTCACACACAAACAGGACAGGCAACCGGTAGAGCGCTGCCAAATTGAGCGATTCGTGAAAGTGCCCCTCGTCGGTAGCCCCGTCGCCAAAAAACGCCACGGCGATCTGCCCCGTGCCCCGGAGCTTCGCGGAGAGGGCGGCGCCTACGGCCAACGGAATGGTCGCTGCCACCAAAGGGACCGTGCCGAAAATGCCCTGCGCCGTATCGACCAGATGCATGGAGCCCCCGCGCCCGCGCGCACAGCCCGTGGCCTTGCCGAAAATCTCCGCCATCATGGCGCGCAGATCCCCACCCTTCGCGAGATAGTGCCCGTGCGAGCGGTGTCCGCCCCACAGGCTATCGTCCGGCTGCAACGCGGCGCACACACCGGCCGGAATGGCCTCCTGTCCGATCGAGAGGTGGCAGGGGGTCTTGATCTCTCCCGCCAAGACCAACTCGCCGATGCGATTCTCGACGGCGCGGATCAATACCATCATCCGCCAGAGCGACTGCTCGATAGTCATCACCTCGTCTGACGCTCCCGTTCCTTGCACGTCACACGCCCTTTTCAACAATCAGCGGTAGCGGACGGGCCCCCTTGCCTCGTGCCAGCGCGATCGCGGTATGGAGGAGAATGCGGAGATCGGTGCCGAAGCTCCTCTGCCGCACATAGGCCAGTTGGAGCCGGAGCTTCACCGGCCGGATGGTTTCTAAATAGACTTTCTCGGGATCGGGGCTTCCCTTGAGTAACGCCCCCTCATCGATATTCCATAAGCTAGCCCAGTCCGTCAACCCTGGGCGAACCGTCAGAATGACGCGCTCCTCCTCCGAATACAAGTCGACATAGTGCTGCACCTCCGGCCTCGGCCCGACCAGACTCATCGTCCCGCCGCACACGTTGAACAACTGCGGCAATTCATCCAGCTTGTGTTTTCTCAACCAGCGACCGATCGGGGTCACCCTCGGATCTCCGTCCGGCGTCGACGGTCCGCCGAGCCGGTCCGCGTGCTGCACCATGGTGCGGAACTTCAACATGCGAAACGACTGTCCCCTCAACCCCACCCGAGGGGCTCGATAAAACACCGGGCCGCCGTCGCTCCACGTAATCACCAGCGCAATCACGAGCAGGAGGGGGCTCAACAGCAGCAGCAACACCGAAGCCACCAGCACATCACACAGACGTTTCATCACTTACACCCGCTCTCCGGAGACCACGGCAGCCGCGCGACGGCTTCCGGTCCATCCCACCCTGCGCCAGAATTGCGGCAAGCCGACCAGTCGCACCAGGCCCCACAGGGACCCAAGCCCATACCCCACATGCAGCGTAACAAAGACCAATGGCAGCAGGAACCCGATCGCCGCCGACCGTTCGCGCCACGCGGCATGCAGTGACGCAAGCAGGTTCACCACGCCGTAGAGGCCGGCGATTCCGACACTCCCCCACAAGAACGACGGCATCACGAGACCTGCCGCCGCCGTCACCACCACCGACAGCACGAAACCCAAGGGGATTAAATGGCGCAACGAAATCGACGTGCCCGAACTATAGGCAAAAGGCAGGATCGCCCACTCCCCGTTGCTCCAGTTCTGGCTCCAGAAGGATCGGATGGTCGAACGGGCATAGTAGTTGGTGCTGATATCGGGCAGCAGGAGCATGCGGCCTCCGGCCTTGCGCAGCCTGACACTGAAATCCATATCCTGTCCGCGAACAAGCGCCGCATTAAACGGACCCCTAGTATCCAAGGGTACATCACCTCCGCCTGCGGTCTCATGAACGGCCGGCTCGTCCGATGCCGGTACACGATCAAACGCCTCGCGCCGGTAACAACCGCAGAACACGGTATCCACCCAGGTCGGGCGCGAGACATGGATGCGAAAGTACGAATTCCCGACTCCGAATGGATGGCCGAGCGCGGCAGCAATGGCCCTTCCCATCGGGCCCTCCGTCGCCGGGACGGTGTGCATCACCCCGCAGACCACATCGGCCCCGTACTCCTGTAGCGCATCCACACAACGCCGGAGATACCCAGGCGCCAGACAGGCATGGGCGTCCACTCTGAACACGATTGGCCCCCGCGCTTCCCGTAACCCCAAATTGAGCGCCTTCGGGGTCGTCCGGCCCTGGTTGTCGATCACGCGGACAGACTCATGGTCGCGTGCATAGGCCTCAAGCACCGCGCGCGTGCCGTCGCCACTCATGCCATCCACGACCAGCACGAAGAGCCGATCGGACGGATAGCCGTTGTGCACAATCGAGTCCAGACATCGTGCAATGAACGCCCGCTCATTGCGACAGGGGACGAGCACGGTAATAAACGGTAACGGCTGCTGTGCCTGCATCTCGCGTTACTCCGTACGGGCCGGTAGACCCTCGACCGGTCGGGATGCCCGCATCGCCAGGCGAGTCCACAAACCGGCGGCATAGGACGCCAGCGTGATCACGATGGTCGGGACCAGCAACGCGTCGATCACCAATCCTTTATATCCCTCCAAGCCTGCTCGAACGAGCGGCGGAATGTAGGCCACGAACCCCCAGGGCGCCAGGACCGCCAACACATACTGCCACCGAGACCAGCGATCCCGGTTCTCGTCGGCAGACAGGTAGGCGTTGTAACAACGACTCCAGATCCATCCCCAGACCATCGCTCCCAGCACCAAACCAAGTAAGCCGAAGTTGAGATACCAGCCGGTTGCGTGATGGATACTGAATCCCTGCTCGCCGACCCCTTCGACGATGCCGACCGAAGCCGCATAGTGCGAATAGATGTCGCCCGGCCGCTCCGGCCAGAGGATGCGCGGCACCACCGAGGCCAGCAGCGAGGTCAGGCTGGAACCGTAGGTCAACGGCGAATGGAAATACAAGACCCCGTACAAGGACAGATGGGCGCCGAACGCTTCGTTGCTCGCCCGGATTTCCGGAACCCACTGGGCCGCTTCCCACCAATCGATGCCTTCCCAAAGATCCGGTAGAGGAAAGGCCCGCAAGAAGTCCACGAGCGCGATGCACAGGAACATGCCCCCGGCCCCGGCTGCCACAAGCCCCCACCGCACGCTGCGCGCATTGGCCAGGTAAAACAGCCCCCCGAGAATCAGCCCTGAGAACAGTTCATTCTTGTTCCCCAGCACCGTGACATAGCCGAATACTGCCGCCAGCACCAGCCCATACCCAATCCCGACGGCGATGGTGGGCTCGCCCGCCAGCCAGCGGCCATGCCGGCCGGTGAACCAGACCGCACCCCCGAGGGCGAGGGAAAACAGCGCGACTCGATTGAGGACCTGATGCAACGTGAAGAGCGGCACCATTTCGCCCAGTCCCCCTCGCGTCGCGGCATAACCGGACTTGCCCAACAACATGGCGGTTGCAAGCTGGTCCTTCACGATCAAGAAACTCGCCACCCCGGCCAAGACGGACATCACGAGCAGGCTGACATGGGAGATCCACAAGGCCGGACGGAGTGGGTCGGGACGGGAACGGGCTTCGACGAGCCCGGCAAGCGCCGTGAGTTCGATCACGATCACGAACAAGGCATAGTAGAACAGGGTCTCCTGATAGGCGCCATTGAGTTCCACCGGAAACACTTTGCGATAGAGATAGTGGTGCTGCATCTGACTATCCGCACCCAATCCATCGGCCACGATCGACCACCCGCCATGCATCGACCAGAAATACAAAAACAAGACGCCCAACGGAAACGACAGGCTACCCGAGCGCTGGTACAGCAGGGCGGCGAGCCCGGCGATACAGGCAGTGGTGAGAGCCAGTAGGAGGTAAAAATCCATCTGTCGATTCCCTGTCAGTCCTGACGCTGATCCTGCAGCCCGCCACTAGATGGCGCTGACGCGTGGACGCCGGTTTCCCGGCTCCCGCGCTTCCGGATCAACCATCGATCGACAACCAGATCGTCCAATCCAGACTTGAGCAACACCTCGATCGCATCACAAGCCCCGCCCACGATGGGAGACCCGTGCAAATTGAAGGAGGTATTGAGCAGCACCCATCGGCCGGTCAGCCGTCCAAAGGCTTCGATGAGCCGATGGAAGAAGGGGTTGAGCTCCTTCCATACCATCTGCACCCGCGCCGTCTGGTCGGCAGGATGAACGGCGGCGGCCAACTCAGCCCGTCGTTCGGTGGTGTCGAACGCATGCATCATGTGCGGGCTGATTCGCGGCTGCGGCAACGAGGCAGGCACATGGACATACTCGCAGGCCCGTTCACCCAGGACCGCCGGCGCGAACGGCATCCAGAAATCGCGCTGCTTGATCAGCCGATTGATCGTCTGGACCACGGACTGGTTGCTGGGGTCCGCCAGGATAGACCGGTTCCCCAACGCCCTCGCCCCGAACTCCATGCGCCCTGAGCAACGAGCCACAATGTGACCCTGCGCGAGCAGCTCCGCCGTGCGGAGTTCCGGATCATCAAGTTCATGAAATTCCACGACCTCGCCGTAGCGAGCGCGAGCTTCGGACAGGTCCGTCCCCGCCTCCGGCCCAAGATACAGACCGTCGAACCGAATATCGGTGAGCGCGCCACCCTGGCGAACGTGACATTGCCAGACCGCCCCGAACGGCAGCGTCTCGTCGCCGCAGGAAGGAAACACGTCGAAGTATTCGAGGCCAGGCAACGAGGCGATGCGTTGATTGGCCTTCACGTTCATGAAGACTCCTCCCGCCGCAAGCACCTTCCGCACACCGGTGTTCTCCACGGCGCCGGCAATCCAGCGCAAGACCAGTTCTTCCGTGAACCGCTGCAATCCTGCGGCCACCAGATCGAACCGAACCACGCGAAAATCCCGCAAGAGTCTGGGCAACATCGCGCTCGTGCGCTCTGGGATGGCTCGACGAAACCGCAATGGATCAGCCGGATCGAGATCGAGGTACCGTGCAAACACCTTCGCCTGCAGGTCCGCCTGCTCCGGGTCCGCATAGGGCGCCAACCCCATCACCTTGTATTCATGCTCGTGCGGCCGCATGCCCAGCATATGCGTCACAGCCGCATAGATATTCCCCAGCGAATGGCCGGTCGGCGTGGCGGCCAACAGCCGAAGCGCCCCGTTCTCGGCGAGATACACATGGGCACAGGCATCGTCGCCCCCGCCGTCCAACGTAAACACCAAATGCGGTTCATGCCCATTCTGACGAAGGCCGTAGTAGGCGGACGCGGCATGGTTCGAATGGTGATGAAAGCGGCTGACAGGAACCCCGTCGAGGCCACAACGCGCCAACTGCTCCGCCACCGTCCGGTTGTTCACCTCGCCACGCCGCGCCGCTTGCCACTCCCGTATCCGATTCTCCACCGAACCCGGTAACATGCCTGCCAATCGAGCGAGCGATCCGGACAGGTCCGCCTCCCGCAGCAACTCTCGTCCCGACCGGCCGCGCCGGGCATATTCACGCAACAATTCGTCGCGAGTCTCAGCCTTCGGGCTCCGCAGATTGCTCAGACAAACATGGTTCAGGTTCCGGGCGTTCAAGCCGAAGTGTTTGACGCAGTGGAGGACCGCTTGGGATGGAAAGCCGATGGCGCCCTTCTCACGGGTCAGGCGTTCCTCCTGCACGGCAAACAGGATCTTGCCGTCCCGGCAGAGAACAACCGACGCCTCGAAGCCCTCGTTGATGCCAAGTATCAGCATCCGTCGCGCCTCCCGAGCGCCTCATGGTAGACCGCGAGAGTCTGCCGGGCGATGTGGTCCTGAGCCACAACCGCGATGGAGTCTCGACCGTTGGACCTCGCCGGCCTCGCGAGCAATTCCGCCAAGGCCCGCGCGATCTGTGCCGGGTCCCGGCCCACGATCCCGGAGGGCGTCACCGCGGCCAGCCGTTCCCGCACATCTCCGACCTCCACCGACAGCACCGGCAGATTACAGGCCATTGCTTCCTGCACGATGGTCGGCGACCCTTCCCAGTCGCTGGTCAGCAGCAAACAATCGGCCCCATTCATCATAGTCGCCACCATCGCCTGGGGCACCAGCCCATCCAGCAACTGCAGACGAATCGGCCCGCACAACTGTTCGGCCTTTCTCACCGCCGCCTGGGCCAGGTCGAGGCGTTTCACCGCCGGTGACAGTCCCGCATTGAAGAGCACAATCCGTTCAGTTGCGCCCCAGCCAAGTTCGGCCCTCGCTTGCGGTTGGGGGCGAGGGACAAACACGTCGGTATCGACTCCGGATGGCAGCACCAGCGCGCGATCACGCCGCCACCACAGACGCCGTTTCAACTCCTGACTCACACAAACCATCCGTGCCGCTTTGCGCGCCGCATACTGGGAGAGCCCGCGCCGGACGGCGGAACGCAGCCACGGGTCGCTGGGCGCGGGATTCAGATCACTGCCGCGAAAGGTAATGACCAGCGGGACCATCGTCATCAAACCGGCGAGACAGGCGGTCACGGTCCCGTATTGCGCATGGATCAGGTCCGGACAAAACGAGGCGATGCACCGGCGCAATCGCTTCGACTCGCGGCTCACACAGGCCAGGTCCGTGCGTGACTCCAACGCGAAGGTCTCAGGAACCACCCCCAGCCCGCGCATAGCCTCCACCTGCTTGCGCGCAAAAATCATCGCTGAGCCTTCGGCCGGTCCAGGAAAGACATACAACACCCGGAGACTGCCGTTCGTGACAGCGCTCGCCGGATCCGAACCGGGCTCAACCCTGCGCATGACCTCGACCATCATGGCTGGCTTCTCCCCCTCACGGTTGAACGAACCCGAAGGTGTCGCGATACACCTTCGACCGTTGGAGCAGCCCGGCGAACACCTCGTGCCCGGTGCCGTTCCAGTGGTTGTCGTCCGGATACTCGAAACGAAGGCGACGCTGCGCGTAGTCCGCGATAAACGCCGGTTGCATATCAAGCACCTCGAACCCCCCCGCGCGCGCCCGGTCCATGAGGTGCGCGCGCATGATGGAAAAGTAGGAGCCTGACACGGCCTTCAGCGCAGAGGCGTCGTAGAGTTCAGGCCTGGGCGCGTCCACCACCAGCGCGATACGAGAAGCCGGCAATCCCGCCATCTCGGGCAGCTGCCGGAGGAACGCCTCGATCACCCGGTCCGAATCCGCCACACGTTCCGGCGTCGCCTCCGCCGCGGTATTGCCGACAAACCGTGGGCGGCTGATGGCCGACTGCCCGGGCCGATAGGCAAACCGTTTCCACACGTCTCGAATTTCCAGGTTCACGTAGAGGTACATCGCCAGGGACGAGCCGCCGACCCAGTCACGCCACCAAGGCACAGGGCGGTCGAGGCGGGTCAGGGTGAGATCCCCCGCCGGCGACTCCGCGAAGTAATGCAACCCCGGCTCATTTTTATATTTGCGCAGGCTTTCATCGAAATCATTCCCGACGATCACCACCGTCAATCCAGCGGGGTGAAAAGTGTCCCGCACGTAACGGGCATAGGCCAGATACTGGCTGAGCGACGACCCGGACGTACCAAACCCGTACACCCGGCCCGCGGCCCCGACCGCGTGAGCGAGTCGCGCGACGCCCGTCTGTGCGAAGGGCACCATCACGGCTTCCACGAAACTATCCCCGATGACGGCCAGCAACGGCGTGGTGAGCGCCGGGTCATAGTCATGATCGTTGATGAACCCATAATTGTTGGTGCGAACACGGTTGACGATTGAAAAGTTCCAGCCGCGCGAATACACCGACTCGCGGTGGGGCGTAAATCGAAACACGGGATTCTGTTCATCGACCGAGAGCCCGCGCAACCCCTCGTTGACCGGCAACAGGCGGAAGACGCCCTCCAGCACAAGCGCGACCAGGCAACACGCCAGCAACACCACGACTGCTCCCAGCCAGATGTTCCGCCGGGAACGTGCTTGCCTGTCCGGGACACATAAGGCTTCGCCGTTCTGGAAGTCGCGATGCTCCATATAGCCGGTCACGCATCACACACATGGGCGCCGAGTTGGCGATCTCTCTATGACGAATGCTCCGGTGTCCCGACGGCCATGAGGGTCGGCACGGAGCCGGGTGCGGTATCACGCAGACGCGCCGCCATGCGACGGGAGAACAGTAGTCCGAGCAACAGGCTGGAGAGCGCATACTGCACCGTGGTGGCGACCGCAATGCCGAGCAACCCGCCCATCAGGAAGCCGATCCCCTTCAACGCGAGACCGGCGAGACTGGTCCCGATTTCCACCTTGGCCGGAACGCTGGTGTCACCTTGGGCATAAAACGCATTGACCAGCACATGAGTCAGCCCCCCGAACAACAACAGACCAGCACCGGCCAGCAGAATCATCTGGATGGTCCCCCACATCTCCGCGGTCACCCCCAGGGAGGACAGACCCTCACCGAGGCTGCGGCCCAGCGTCGCCATGCCTATCAACAGGACGGTGGCCATCGCGCCGGCCCCTCCCATCCACAGCAACCGCACGCGGCACAGCCGGGCAAACTCAAGCCACCTCCCGCTCTCCGCCAGCGTCGCCAAAGTCGGAACCACCGGGGTCACGAGTCCCTGGTTGAAGATACGCACCAGCGCCGCCATCACTCGCCAGGTCATATCCAGCAGCACCAGGCTGCCGGCGGCGAGGAACGAGGTCAGGAACCGGTCCACCACAAACCCGGTTCGCACACAAGCCGCGCTCAACAACAGGGGACGGACACGCATCCACAGCTCACGAAACACGGTCTGGTGGGTGGTAGTCCCAGGCGACCAGGGGCCCAGGCCCTGCAGCAGCAATAGCGCCGGCCCACACCACAGCAGCACCTGCACCCAGGCCGCGAGTCGCACCCCCAGACTCGGCAACCCCGCGACCAGGAGGCTCCATCCAATCAAGGAGCACAGCAACACCGCGCCGCTCGGCCACAGAAACCGGTTCCTGGCCTGGTAGAGCGCAGACAGGACCGTGAAACAGGCGGCGCCAAGCAGACCCACTAGTTGAATTCTTGCCAGTTCCACCGCCAACAAGGCCGTGGGTTCGGCAAATCCAGGAGCCATCACCGGCACCAGATATGGCGCCACCCCATAGAGCAGCAACGTCGCCAGCGCAAACAACGAGCCGATGCCGACAAACAACGGCCAGGCCAGTGCCGCCCGTTCACGTTCCTCACGAGCAGCCAGCAGCGGCACCAACACGAACGACACCTGGTCCAACACCACAGCCGAACAGAGCTGCAACACTGTCGAACCGGCGTAGAGGGCATCGGTGTGACTCCCCGCCCCCAGGCGCGCGATCGTGTACCATTGAATGCCGAACGAGGTGAGCAGCTGCCCGGCGGTCAACAGGGAAAGACTCACCCCCACGCGCACGCCGTTCCGCTCCAGACTTCCTGTCATTGCTGCCTACTCCTCACGCGTGGAGGGGCCCGTTCCCAGGCCTCGCCGGCTCACGATGGCCCCTTTGACGGGCACAAGTCAAGGCGCGACGCTTCGATCTCCGCGCTTCTGCGTTGACGTTTCGCCTCGCGCCCTCTTATGATCGGCTCCCATTGTGCGGCACCCAACTCCCTCCACATGGCGCTTGTGGCTCATTGTTGTCGGACTGACATGGCTCGCGCCTTTCCAGGTAATCGAGTCGGGCGCTGAGCCCTCCAGATCGTCGGCCTCGGCCGCCGACGACCTGGAACTGCACCTGGACACCACCACCTTCCTGCTCAACCTCGAAAAGCAGGGACTGGAGGACAACACCTTCACGAACGGCCTCGGCCGGGATACCACGCTCATCGGCAATCTCCTGAATGTCTATGCGCGAAAACGGCTCTTGTCTTCGGTCGAGCTGGATGTGGGTGTCTTCGCGAATATGCCCTTCGGCCATGACACGGAGGTGTCGCAGGTCCGACCGATCGTTCGTCTGCAGTATCGACCGACGGATGAGATCATGACGGTGCTCGGCACCCTCACCAGGCCGCACCGCGACTTTCACGATGCCGTCTTCGACAACGCCAACCGGTTCGTGCGACCGCTCGAACAGGGCGCGCAGGTCCTCGTGAACTCCCGGTATTACCGGCAGGATCTGTTTATCAATTGGGAACAGGCGTTTCGGGGCTCCGCCACGAATCGCTTCGATGTGGGTTATGCAGGCCAATTTCTGGCCGGCCCCTTCCGGTTCAACGCCCAGGCCCATTGGGTCCACAACGGCCAGGCACTGCTGAAGCTGGATCGATCGTTCGACACCGCCGACAATCTCGTGACCGCCCTGGGGCCAGAACTGGTGCTGGAACCCTCTACCTATTTCCCGGCGCTCACCTGGTGGCGGCAGGCGGGCATTCGCGCCACCTACCTGACGTCGTTGAATGAACCGCTTGCCGGTGGCCCGGCCATTCGCGGGCGAGGCTATGAACTGACTGTCTGGATGGACGTCTCCGGATGGAAACCGTCGGTTTCATTCTGGAGAGGACGACATTTCCTGAGCCAGCAGGGTGATCCCGAATATGCCGCGAGCAACTTTCCGGAGTTCGGCCTCTCGAAAATCATTCCGCTTGGCGAATCAGCCTCTATCGAGTTCGGTGTCCAGGCACGCCGCATCCGGGCTTTCTTCACGGAAGACGGCATCACCTATCAGAATCGTGACACGTTCAAGTGGGTCAACCAGCAATATCTCCTGTTCAATTGGAATTGGGACAC
>ERZ1645185.574-NODE-574-length-15286-cov-9.551179_pt1 | contig 15286 bp, 12 predicted proteins | sample MGYA00575351_ERZ1645185 | MGnify/ENA primary metagenome ERZ1645185 (study PRJEB40838, sample SAMN11284767) | freshwater sediment metagenome | isolation source: river sediment | host: Sediment | place: India: Jana village, Kanpur | collected 2015-12-17 ...
TCGACCAGCGTTTCGAACCCGGCCTGGATCAGGTGGGTGATGCCGCCGCACAGCACGGCCTGTTCGCCGAACAGATCGGTTTCGCATTCCTCGCGGAAGTTGGTTTCGATGATGCCCGAACGGCCGCCGCCGACGGCCGACGCGTAGGAGAGCGCCACATCCATGGCGTTGCCGCTGGCATCCTGCGCGATGGCGACGAGGCAGGGCACGCCGCCGCCCTTCACATATTCCGACCGCACGGTGTGGCCGGGGCCCTTGGGCGCGATCATGATGACATCGAGATCCGCGCGCGGCTCGATCAGGCCGAAGTGGACGTTGAGGCCGTGGGCGAAGGCCAGCGCTGCGCCCGGCTTCAGGTTGGCGGCGAGATCGTCGGCGTAGATGGCGGCCTGATGTTCATCGGGCGCGAGGATCATCACGATATCCGCCCATTTGGCGGCATCCGCGTTGGACAGCACCTTGAAGCCGGCCGCTTCGGCCTTTGCGGCCGTGGCGGACCCGGCGCGAAGGGCGATCGCCACCTCTTTCACGCCCGAATCGCGGAGGTTCTGGGCATGGGCATGGCCCTGGCTGCCATAGCCGACGATGGCGATCTTCTTGGCCTGCACCAGCGCCAGATCGGCATCGGCATCATAATAAACGCGCATTGGTTGGTCCTTCGGGGGGTTTGAACTGGGCCCCGGATCATGGCCGGGACGATGGAAAGGGTCAGTGGGCGGCGGCACCCCGCGACAGGGCGACGACGCCGCCGCGGGCGACTTCGACAAGGCCGACTTCGCGCATCAGTTCGATGAACTGGTCCACCTTTTGCGTGGAGCCGGAAATCTCGAACACGAAGCTCTGCGTGGTGGTGTCCACGGGCCTTGCCCGGAAGATGTCTGCGAGGCGCAGCGCTTCCACCCGCTTTTCCCCGACGCCGGCCACCTTCACCAGCGCCAGTTCGCGCTCCACGAAGGGGCCGAGTTCGGAAAGGTCGGTGACGCTGTGCACCGGCACCAGCCTGTCCAGCTGGGCGCGGATCTGATCGATCACCCGGCGCGGGCCGGAGGTGACGATGGTGATGCGGCTGACGCTTTCGTCCTGCGTCACATCCGCGACGGTCAGGCTTTCGATATTGTAGCCGCGCGCCGAGAAGAGGCCGGTGATGCGGCCCAGCACGCCCGCCTCGTTGTCGACGAGGATGGACAGCGTGTGGCGCTCCACCGGCTCGGCCGGGAACAGCGATTTCGCACGAGCGGCCATCAGACGAGCGCCTCCGCAGACTTGTCCACCTTGCCGGCGACCTGATCCGGCCCCAGCAGCATTTCCGTGTGGGTCGCGCCCGAGGGGATCATCGGGAAGCAGTTGGCATGCTGTTCCACATGGCAATCCACGAACACGGGGCCATCATGCGCCAGCATGTCGGCAATGCCCTGTTCCAGCTGGTCCGCCGTTTCGATGCGGATGCCCTTCCATCCATAGGCTTCGGCCAGTTTCACGAAATCGGGCAGCGAATCCGAATAGCTGTGCGAATGGCGGCCCTCGTACGTCAGATCCTGCCACTGGCGCACCATGCCCATATATTCGTTGTTCAGCACGAACACCTTCACCGGCAGATCATATTGGGTGGCGGTGCCCAGTTCCTGGATGTTCATCTGGATCGAGGCTTCGCCGGCGATGTCGATCACCAGGCTTTTCGGATTGCCCAGCTGCGCGCCGATGGCGGCGGGCAGGCCATAGCCCATGGTGCCCAGCCCGCCGCTCGTCAGCCACTTGTTGGGCTTCTCGAAATCGAAATGCTGGGCGGCCCACATCTGGTGCTGGCCGACCTCTGTCGTGATGATGGGATTCAGCTTGTGCGTCGCCTCCCACAGCTTGCGGACGGCATGCTGCGGCTGGATCTTTGCGCCTTCCTGGGTGAAGGCCAGGCTGTTGCGGGCGCGCCAGCCCTTGATGCGGGCCCACCAGTCGTCCTGCGGCTGCGCCTGGTGGCCGCGGGCGCGCCACAGCTTCACCATGTCCTCGATCACATGGCCGACATCGCCTTCGATGCAGAGGTCGACGCGCACCGTCTTGTTGAAGCTGGAGGGATCGATATCGACATGGATCTTGCGGCTGTGCGGGCTGAAGCCATCCAGCCGGCCGGTCACCCGGTCGTCGAAGCGGGCGCCGAGGCACAGCATCAGGTCGCACTGGTTCATCGCCAGATTGGCTTCATAGGTGCCGTGCATGCCCAGCATGCCCAGGAACTGCGGATCGGAGGCCGGGAAGGCGCCGAGACCCATCAGCGTGGAGGTGACGGGCGCCTTGGTGAGGCGGGCCAGATCCTTCAGCAGCTGCGACGCGCCGGGGCCGGAATTGATGATGCCGCCGCCGATGTAGAGGATCGGCCGTTCGGCCACGGCCAGCATTTCCACCGCCGCCTCGATCGCGGCGAGGTCCCCCTTCACGCGGGGGCGATAGGTCTTGTGCTCGATCCGGGCGGGCTTTTCGTAGCGCGCCGTCGCGACCTGCACATCCTTTGGAATGTCCACCACCACCGGGCCGGGGCGGCCCGTCGTCGCGATATGGAAGGCCTCGTGGATGACGGGGCCGAGACGCGACGTCTCCTTCACCAGATAATTATGCTTGGAACAGTGGCGGGTGATGCCGACCGTGTCGCATTCCTGGAACGCATCGGACCCGATCAGATGGGTCGCCACCTGCCCCGTCAGCACCACCAGCGGGATGGAATCGAGAAGCGCGTCGGCGATGCCGGTGACGGCGTTGGTGGCGCCGGGGCCGGAGGTGACGAGCACCACGCCGGGCTTGCCGGTGGAACGCGCATAGCCTTCGGCCGCATGCACCGCGCCCGCTTCGTGGCGGACGAGGACGTGCTGGATCTGCTTCTGCCGGAACAGCGCATCATAGATGGGCAGCACCGCGCCGCCGGGGTAGCCGAAGATGGTGTCGACGCCCAGATCGACGAGCGCCCGGACGATGATCTCGGCCCCGCTCTGTTCCCGACCTTGCATGACATGCTTCCTTCGTGATGCTGTTCGATGTGGAGGGCGCGGAATAGGGAGGCAGCCCCCGGCTGTCAACGCCGGAAGCGACACAGGATTTCGAAATTTGAACTTTTCTTGTTCTTTTATGTCTGAACTTGCCGCTTCATGATGCGATTCATGCGAATTCTGGCAGGTCTGGTTGGCCTGGCCCTGCTGGCCGGGGAGCTGGCGCGGCGCGGCGAATCGGTGCTGGCGCAGCCGAAGGCGTGGGACGACCTGGTGGCGGGCGCGCTGCTGCTGATGCTGGCGCTGGCTGGCGCGCGGGCCGGGCCCGCGCTGCATGCGGCGGGCTGGGCGCTGTTCACGGGCGTGATGCTGGCGACGCTGGGCGTGAACCTGGACGCCTGGATGACGGATGCGGAAAAGCCGCGCGCCGGGCTCTATTCCGGCGCGCTGCTGGCGATGCTGGGGGTGGGTGCCGCCGCGACCCTATGGTGGGCGCGGCGGCGCTAGGCGCTTCAGGCGCTGGCGCGCGCGATGCCGCGGTTGCGACGGCGGATCATGGCGCCCACCATGCCGAAGCCCGTGATCAGCATGGCCCAGGTGGCGGGTTCCGGCACCGCTTCCGCGCTGCCGAAGCCGAGGTCGCTGCCATGGTAGGTGCCGAGGTTGACGCCGCTGCTGGCCTTCAGGTCACCGGCGACGACGCTGCCGTTGAGCGCCGAGTTGGCGGCCACCTTGGCGAGCGGCGCGAGGATCGAGCCGTTCACGACCTGCGAGATATCGAGCTTGGTGGCGTCGGAGAAGTTCCAGATCACCTCGCCGGCGAAGCCCGCGAAGGCGCCGGCCAGCGCCGTGTTCCAGTTGTAGCTGCCGTCGCCGCTGACGTTGAAGATCACCGTCAGCGTCGGGTCCGCGACGTTCAGGGTCCACTGCCAGCCGCTGAAGGCCGCTTCCGTCAGGTTGAACACGCTCTTGCCGGTGCCGTCGCTGACGGCGTTGAACGTCCAGGCGCCATAGCTGTTGCTGACGCTGTTGCCGGCGGTGGCGCCCAGCCCCGCGAGCGACGCGGAGAGCGCGGTGAGATCGGCTTCGAGCTTCGCCGCCTCGGCGTTGATGCCGCCCTGCAGGCCCGAGGCGTAGGCCGCGCCCTTGTTCGTGGTGATGGTGCCGCCGTTGGCGTTCAGATAGCCATGGCCCGCGCCGCCGGATTCGACGGTGCTGCCCGCGGAGCCGTTGGTGTTGGCGATCGTGCCGCCGACCTTCACGCTGGCATTGCCGGTCGCGAGGTCGAGCTGCTGGACATTGCCGCCCACGAGGATGCTTGCGGGCGCGCCGACCGGGCCGGCCGCGCCGTTGGCGCCGTTCTGCAGGCGGGTGTAATTCTGGATCTTGCCGCCCACCGTCAGCGTGGCGCGGTCTGAGGCGGCGGCGCCCCTGGCGCTGTTGCCGATGCCGAATTCGCCGCCATTCTTCACGTCGCCGGCCACGAAGGTCTTGCCCTGCACGGCAAGCCAGCCCTGCGTGTCGCCAAGGACGATCGCGTTCAGCTCGCGCATGGCCTGAAGCCCCGCGAGCGGGTCACCGACAGGCGCCGTCGCGAGCGCGGGTTGCGCTGCGAGCAGGAGGCCGCCGAGGGCTGCAAGGGTGCGGTAGGTCATGATGCTCACTTTGTGTCCGTGTCGTTTCGATACGGCTGATATGGGCGCGCGCTTAGGGGATTTTGAGGGCGTTAACCGTGAGCAATTGTAAACCCGGAGTCTGATCTGCCCTTCAGCGGGGCGCGTGGCGGGGCCATCCACCCGTCTGGTTGCGGGCCCATGTGGCCTGGCGTTTCGCATATTGGCGGGTATCGAACCGCCAGCGTTCGAGGGCGGCGGCTTCGTCGAGATCTCCCGACAGGTGGGCGAGCAGCGGCGGCACGCCGATCGCGCGCATCACCGGAAGTGCGGGCGAAAGCCTGCGCGCGGCAAGTCGCCGCACCTCATCCAGCGCGCCGGCGCGCCACATCGCCCCCACCCGCGCATCGATGCGCGCCACGAGGATTTCGCGCGGCACCTCCACCACCAGCGGGCGCAGCGCCACATCCGGCAGCAGCCCGCCTTCGGGGGGCGCGGCCTGCCAGCCGGCAAGCGAACGGCCGGTGGCGCGGATCACCTCCAGCGCGCGGGCGTTGCGCTGGCTGTCGTTGGCGTGGAGGCGCGCGGCCATGGCGGGATCCTCGGCCTGAAGCGCGGCGCGGACCTGTGCGGGCGGCAGCGCCCGGATGGCTTTGCGCACCTCGGCCGGAATGGCGGGCACCGGGGCGATGCCGTCCAGCAGGGTGCGCAGGTAAAGGCCGGTGCCGCCGACAAGGATGGGCAGTTGCCCGGCGGCATGGGCGGCCGCGATCTCGGTCCGGGCGAGCGCGGCCCAGCGCGCGGCGGTGCAGGCTTCGGCCCCGTCGATCACGCCGAACAGGCGGTGGGGGGCCTGCGCCTGCTCCTCCGCCGTGGGCGCCGCCGACAGGATGGGCAGGTCGGCATAGACCTGGCTGGCATCGGCGTTGATGATCACGCCATTGTCCGTGGCGGCCATCCGCAGCGCCAGCGCGGACTTGCCGCTGGCTGTCGGCCCTGCAATGACGGCCAGCGGAGGCTTTTCCCGTTCCATGACCGTTCCCGACGCCCTGATCGCCACCCTGATTTCGCCAACCGGCTTGTCGCAGGCCGATGTGCTGGCCGCAAGCGATGCCGTCGCCCGCGCGGGCGGCATCCCGAGCGCCGAAGTGGCGGTGGACCCGCCGCACGCGACCGACCTGATCCTGCGCGGGCTGACGGCGGCGGCCGCGCGCGCCGCGCTGGAAGCGGCCCTGCCCCATCTGGACGTGGTGGTGCAACCGGCGGCCGGCCCGCGCCGCAAGGCGCTGCTGGTGGCTGACATGGATTCGACCATGATCGGGCAGGAATGCATCGACGAACTGGCCGATTTCGCCGGACTGAAGGCCGAGATCGCCGCCATCACCGAGCGCGCCATGCAGGGCGAGCTGGATTTCGAAGCCGCGCTGGACGCGCGGGTGGCCGCGCTGGGCGGGCTGGGCGCGGAGGCCATCCGCCGCTGCCTGGACGAGCGCATCACGCTGATGCCGGGCGCGCGCACGCTGATCGGCACGATGAAGGCGGGCGGCGCGCGCACCGTGCTGATTTCCGGCGGCTTCACTGCCTTCACCGCCGAAGTGGCGGACCGCATCGGCTTTCACCGGCAGGTGGCGAATGTGCTGCACATCCGCGACGGCCGGCTGGCGGGGACGGTGGAAAAGCCGATCGTCGATTCCGCCGTGAAGCGTGCCACCCTGCTGGCCGAGCGTGACGCGCTGGGGCTGGCGGGCGCCGCCACGCTGGCCGTGGGCGACGGGGCCAATGACATCCCCATGCTGGAGGCCGCCGGGCTGGGCATCGCCTATCATGCGAAGCCAAAGGCCGCCGCCGCGGCCGATGCCGCGGTGCGCGTGGGCGACCTGACCACCCTGCTGTGGGCGCAGGGCATTCCGCGGGCGAACTGGGCGGCCGGCTGACCGGCTTCAGCCGGGGCTGTTGGCGAAGATCGCGGAGCTGACCGTGGGGGAGCCGGGGCCGCCCGCCAGCAGGCAGGTGCGGGCGCCCGCGACGGGGTTCGCGCTTTCGCCGCGCAGCTGGCGGACGGCTTCCACCGCCAGGCCGATGCCATGGATGAAGCCCTGCGCGAGATTGCCGCCGGAGGTGTTCACCGGCAGCCGGCCGCCATCCGCGATCAGGTTTTCGAAGCGGATGAGGTCTGCCGCGGAGTCGGCCGTGCAGAAGCCATGGTCGATCAGCGACATCACGCCCTGCGCATCGAAATTCTCGTAGAGCTGCACCACGTCGATGTCGGCGGGCGACAGGCCGGTGGCGGCATAGAGGTTGCGGGCGACGGGGCGGAAGCCGGCGGTCGCGTAGAGATCGTCGTCGTCATTGTCGAGAAGGTCGCCCCAGCCCGCTTCGGTGCCCTGCGCGCAGCCGAGGAGATAGACGGGCGGCTTTGCAAGATCGCGCGCGCGCTCGGCGGATACCATCAGCAGGGCGCCGGCGCCGTCATTCTCGCGGCTGCAATCGAACAGGCGGAAGGGTTCCGCGATCAGCCGGGAGTGGCGCAGCATGTCTGCATCGAAGGGCTGGCCATAGGCGACGGCCTCGGGATTGCGGCTGCCGTGGTGATAGGAGGCGCGGACCAGTTCCTCCACGATGCCGCGGGGGACGCCATGATGTTCGAACAGGCGGTTGGCGCGGATGGCGCAGACCTGGGCCGGGCTGACGAGGCCGGCGGCCAGCATGTGATCGTTCAGATGGTGCGCCATCACCGCCGCCGACATGCGGCCGCTGCCGCCTTCCACCAGCGCGCGGAAGATGACGACGGCGCTGGCCTGCCCCGACAGGATCGCGGCGGCCGCGATCCCGAACGCGCCGGCGATGCCGCCGCCGCCGCCGCCCCAGACCGAGGCCGACCAGCGCAGCTCCCTGAGGCCCAGCGCAGGCATCAGGCGCACGGGTTCGTTCTTGTCGTCGCCATAGGAGACGAAGCCGTCGATCCCGGCGGGATCGAAACCGGCTTCGGCGCAGGCGGCCAGGATCGCCTCTACCAGCGTGCTGCGTTCGGGCAGCGGCGAGGCCCCGCGCCGGTACTGGCGCAGGCCGACGCCGGCGATGGCGGTGGTGCCGTAGAGCGGATGGGTCACGCGGAACGGCTCCAGATGATGGTGGGAATGGCGCGATCCGACACGCGCGTTTCGCCGATGCGGCCGGACAGCGGCTCGCCGATGCGCGGGTCGATCCGGTCGGGATCGTCGAGGCGGCCGTAAAGGCGGATGCCGCAGCCGTCCACGGCGGCGACGACGCTGGTGAAGGGCAGGTCCAGCCCCTCGGTCAGGCCGAAGCGGTGCCAGGTGCGCGTCCAGGAATAGAGGGTGGCCCGCATCGGCAGATCCTGCCAGTCCATCGTGGTGGACCCGCACTGGCCGCAGCGGTGCGCGGCCGGCCAGGTCCAGCGGGCGCAGCCGCCGCAGCGGGGCAGCCTCAGCACGCCGCTGGCAAGGCCCTGCCAATAGGGTTCGTCTTCGCCCCCCATGCCGTTCATTTGCGCGTCCAGCGGATCGGCAGGGTGTCCAGCGCCATCACGGTGCCGGTGCGGAAGTGGCGCGGCGCGCCGGGCACCAGCTCGAACGATTTCACCCGGCGGAACCACGCCTCTGTCAGGATGCGGATTTCCGCCCGGCCCAGCACATGGCCGACGCACAGGTGCGGGCCTGTCGAGAAGGTGATGTGCTGGGCGCGCGGGCGATCGATGTCGAGCAGGTCCGGCTGCTCGAACTTGCGGTCGTCGCGGCTGCCCACGGGCAGCAGGTTCAGCACCATGTCGCCCGCGCGGAAGGGCGCGCCGAGAAGATCCTTGTCCTTCACGACGAGGCGCGGCGTGTTGATCACCCCGAAGGCACGCACGGCCTCGTCCGCGAAGGCCTGGGACAGCCCCTCCGGATCGGCGGCGAGCCGCGCCTGAAGCCCGGGCATCTGCGCCAGCTGCTGGAAGGCGAAGCCGGTGACGTTGGTGACGGTGTCCATGCCGCCCAGGAACAGCACGAAGCTCATCGCCAGGATCTCGTCCTCGCCCATGAAGCGCGGCTCGCCGCCGCGTTCCGAGACGTCGGCCTGGATGAAATGGCTCATCAGCTTGTCGTCCGGATCGGCGCGCTTGGCATCGACCAGCTGCTTCAGGATGCCGAGGATCTGGCCGCTCAGCCGTTCGAGTTCGGCCGCGTCGTTCTGGGACGAGAAGAAGCTTTCGGCGAGGTGGCGGAATTCCTGCAGCCGCGAGAGATCCATGCCCATCAGTTCCATGAACACACTGACGGGATAGAGCTTGGCGACATCGGCCATGAAGTCGCCCTCGCCGCGCGCGACGACGGCGTCCACGATCCTGTCGGCCCAGTGCTGGATATGGGGGTTCAGGGCCTTCACCGCGACCGGCCCGAACATCGGCGCCATTGCCCGGCGATAGGGCAGGTTTTCCGGCGGATCGAGGCTGAGGGGGATGAAGAAAGGCGGGTTGGGAACGCGCGGAATCTGCATTTCCCGCACCGAGAAATGCTCGGGGTCGCTCACCACCTCTGCGATGGCGTCCATCCGCTTCACCATCCAGTGGCCGCCGTTGGCCGGTGTCCAGAAGATGTCGGGCGCGTCGGCGATGGCGGCCGCATAGCTGCCCTGCACGTCGCTGTTGATGCGCGGATCGGCATAGATGTCGAAATCGAACACCAGATGGCCCGGCACATGGGGCGGAACGGCGGCTGCAACTGTCATGTGCGTGGAATCTCCCTGTGCATCCTGTCTGGCCCGGTGCATCCTATCGCACGCGCGGCAGGCGCTCGTGTGCGCCGGCGTAGCGTTCGCGGACTGCGGGTTTCGAAAGCTTGCCCGTCGCCAGCCGGGGCAGCGGCTCGGGCGACCAGACGACGTAGCGCGGCACCTTGTAGTTGGAGAGGCTGATGTCGCAGTGGCGAATGAGGTCCGCCACATCGACTTCGGCGGGGCCGTGATAGACGAGGAAGGGGGTTTCCCCGAAGCGCGCGTCCGGCGCGGCGATCACCAGCGCTTCGGTGATGCCGGGAAACTCGCTCGCCACGCGCTCCACCTCGGCGGCGGAAATGTTGAGCCCGCCCGAGATGATGATGTCCTTCATCCTGTCCACGAAGGTGAGCAGGCCCTGTTCATCCAGCGTGCCGATGTCGCCCGAATGCAGCCAGCCGTTCCGGATCACCTTCGCGGTTTCTTCCGGGTTGCGCCAATAGCCCTGCATCATCCCCGGAGAGCGCATGATGATCTCGCCGGGTTCGTGCGGGTCGCAATCGCTGCCGTCGGGGCGGACGACGCGGATGTCGGAGAACACCGTGCCCCAGCCGCACTTCTCGGGGCTTTCGAGCGCCAGATGTTCGGGCATCATGGTGACGTTGCCGCCGATTTCCGTCTGCCCATAGATCTGGCGGATCGTGACGCCCTTGGCGGCATAGGTTTCCAGGAGCTGGCGCGACACGCGCGAGCCGCCGGCGGTCGCCAGGCGGAGCGAGGAGAGATCGGCGGCCTGGAACTCCGGCAGCGCGGCGATGAATTCGAAGAAGGCGGGCACGGCGCCGAAGCAGCTGATCCGCTCTGCCTCGATCAGGCGCAGCGCGCGCAGCGGATCGAACTGCGGCTCCATATATAGGGTGCAGCCCTGGGTGGCATAGTGCAGCAGTTGCACGAACCCGGCCGAGGTGTTGAGCGGCGCCAGCGTGATGACGCGCGCGCCCGGCGAGGAAGAGACACTCTCCACCGCCCAGATGGCGGCATAGGCCGTCATCGAGCGGTTGGTATAGACGACGCCCTTGGGTTTCGCGGTGGAACCGGAGGTGGCGATGATGACGACGGGGGCATCCGGCTGCGGATCATGCGCCACATGCGCGGGATCGCCCGCCCGCAGCGCGTCGATCACGGCCATCGGGTGCGGCGACAGGCCCGCCGCCGCCATGTGCGCGGCCTGATCCGGGCCTGCGAAGGCGATGGCCGGGTCCGTCGATTCGCAGAGTTCGGCGATCTCGCGCGGGGTGCAGCGGAAATTGACGGGGCTGACGATGCCGCCCGCGCGGATCACCCCCAGGATGAGGGCGACATAGGCGAGGCTGTTGGTGGCGCAGATCGCCACCCGGTCGCCCGGCTGAAGCCCTTCTGCCAGCAGCATGGCGGCGACGCGGTCAGACCAGTCTTTCCAGGCGGCATAGGTGAGGATGTCGCCGCCCAGCACGACGGCGGGCTGCTCGCCCCGCATCCTTGCCCACCAGGCGATCGCGCCCGGCAATGTCTGCGCCATGCCATCCTCTCCCCGTCGCGCGGCTTCCGGCCTGCGATCCTGATTCCGTGCGGGCCTTGGCCCGCGCCGGCATCCTTCCCATGAAATGCTATGCAGCGCTTTACCTAATGGCAATAGATTTTTTCGGACAGGGCATCGCGGCTCTTGTGCAGGAGGGCGGAATGCGTTTATCTATCACCCATAGATAAGGCGGCAGGGAGAGCCGCTTCCGGGGAAGGATGCGAAGCGCGTGACGGGCGTTGCACAGGCCAGCCATGACTATGTGATCGTGGGCGCGGGCGCGGCGGGCTGCGTGCTGGCCTATCGCCTGTCCGAAGACCCGGAGGTGTCCGTCTGCCTGATCGAGGCCGGCCCGCGCGACACCCATCCGTTCATCGCCATGCCCAAGGGGCTTGCCAAGGTGATGGCCGATCCGCGCCACCTGTGGGCGCATGCCGGCAAGCCGGAGGCGAGCACCGCCGGGCAGACGGAGACCTGGGTTCGCGGGCGGGTGCTGGGCGGCTCCACCTCCATCAACGGGATGATGTATGTGCGCGGCCAGCCGGCCGATTTCGACGGCATCGCGGAACTGAGCAGCGAGGACTGGAACTGGGCCCATATCGGCGCTGCCTATGCCGCGCTGGAAGGGCATGAACTGGGCGCCGCGCCCACGCGCGGCGCGGACGGCCCGATGAAGATCACCATGCCGACCCTGCGCGACCGGCTGTCGGCCGCGATGATCGGCGCGGGCGTCGCCATGGGCTGGCCGCTGAAGGACGATGTGAACACGCCCGACAATGGCGACGGGATCGGCCATACGCCGCGCACCATCGCCAACGGCCGGCGGCAGAGCGCGGCGGTCGCCTTCCTGCGCCCGGCGGAGCGGCGACCCAATTTGAAGGTGCTGACGGGTTGCACGGTGGACCGGGTGACGTTCGACGGCACGACGGCGACCGGCATCGAGATGCTGCGCAACGGGCAGCGCGAGCATGTCGGCGCAAAGGAAGTGATCCTGTGCGGCGGCGCGATGGCCAGCCCCGCGATCCTGGAACGATCCGGCGTCGGAGACGGCGCCCGCCTGTCCGCGCTGGGCATTCCGCTGGTGCATGACAACCCCGAGGTGGGCGAGGGCCTGATCGAGCACCGCGGGCTGATCCTGCAGTGGAAGCTGACGCAGCAACTGTCGCAGAACCGGATGTTCCACGGCTGGCGGCTGCTGCTGTCTGCGGCGCGCTATTATCTGAACCGCAGCGGGCCGATGGCGGCGGCGGCCTATGAGATCGGCGGCTGGTTCCGCACGCGGCCCGGCCTGAACCGCCCGGATGCGCAGGTTCTGGTGGCCCCGTTCTCCTTCGATTTCGACAAGCAGCGGCAGGATGTGGAGCGGTTCCCCGGCATGCATGTGGTGGTCTATCCGCTGCGCCCCACCTCGCGCGGGCGCATCCATATCGAAAGCCGCGATCCCGATGCGCCCGCCAGCTTCGAGCCCAATTACCGGGCGAACGAGGCGGACCGGCAGGCGATGATCGGCGCCGTGCGCGTGGTGCGGGACTATGTGCGCCAGCCCCCGCTGGCAGAGCTGGTGGGCGAGGAAACGCTGCCGGGCGAAGCCGTCCGCACCGACGCCGAGATCCTGGACGCCTACGACCGGCTGGGCACCTGCGGCTATCACGCCGTCGGGTCGTGCCGGATGGGGAAGGACGCTGCCTCCGTCGTCGATCCGCGCCTGCGGGTGCGGGGCGTGGAGGGCCTGCGGGTGATGGACACCTCCATCATGCCGGTGATTCCCGCCGGCAACACGCAGGGGCCGACAATGGCGATGGCCTGGCGGGCCGCGGACCTGATTCTGGCGGACCGGCGAACCGGCATGGCGCAGGCCTGAGCGGCAGGCGGAACGCTTTATCTATTGACATTAGATTTACGGCTGTGAACATTGCACGCGAGGAAGAACGCTGACCCGAAGGACGGCAAAAATGCCGCCGGGTTCGCCGGGGAGGAAAAGCAGATGACGAATCGCACGACTTTGGCTGCACTGATGCTCGGCACCGCGCTGGGCTGGCCCGGAACCGCGATGGCGGCCGACATGGCGGAGGCCGTCGAGGCGGCCGGCGGCTCAGAGGAGATCATCGTGACGGCCCGCCGGCGCGACGAGCGGCTGGTGGACGCCCCCGTGGCGATCACCGCCGTCGGCGGCGAGACGCTGTCGCGCTATCAGGCGACGCGGGTGACCGATATTGCCACGATGGTGCCCTCGCTGATCGCGGGCAAGGCGGCCTCCGGCTCGTCGGCCAGCATCTTCCTGCGCGGGGTCGGCTCCACGGCGCTGTCGGCCGGGTTCGACCAGTCCGTCTCCTTCGTGATCGACGGCCTGCCGATGAGCCGCGGCCGCGAGATCGCCCTGCCGCAGTTCGACATCCAGCGCGTGGAAGTGCTGAAGGGCCCGCAGGCGCTGTTCTTCGGCAAGAACACGACCGGCGGCCTGATCAGCGTTTCCAGCAACAACCCGACCGACGAGTTCGAGGCCGGCGTGAAGGCCGGCTATGGCTTCAAGGCCGAGGAAAAATATGTCGAGGCCTTCATCTCGGGCCCGCTGACGGACACGCTGCGCGCCCGGCTTGCGGGCCGCTTTTCCGACAGCGAAGGCGCCTTCACCAACACGGCGGCCGAAACCTACACCAACTATATTCCCGGCCAGTACCGCACCCGCAATTCGAACAAGCGCGGCTTTTCCCAGAGCTATGGCCTGCGCGGGACGGTGGACTGGGACGTCACCTCGAACTTCAGCCTGCAGCTGAAGGCTGGGATGACCAGCGTCGAGGATGGCGGCCCGACCGACCTGGTGGAGCGGATCTGCGGCGGCGGGCGGACGACGCCGCTGGGCGCAACCGCAGGACCGGGCCTGGTGTTCCCGCCCAGCCCCAACGCCGACTGCTTCGTCAACGGCCGGTCCGACAGTTCGGCGCTGCCCATCCAGGTCGCGGAAACCAACTATCGCTACGCCCGCGACGGCCGCCTCTATGGCGATTTCAAGTCGCAATATGCGATCCTGAACGCCGGCATCGACAGCGACATGTTCGATGTCTCGTCGATCACCGGCTATTATCATTTCCGGCAATATGACCTGAACAATGTGTCGGGCGAGGCCTATCCGGCCAGCTTCTCGCAGAAGGCGGACTTCACGCAATTCTCCGAGGAGCTGCGCTTCCAGTCGAAGTTCAGCGGGCCGTTCAACATACTGCTGGGCGCCTTCTATGCGCATGGCAAGTTCGTGTTCAACACCGACGCCTATATCGTGCCGCTGCCGCTGGATCCGATCAACAACACCTTCGTCACCTTCAAGCGCGACAATGGCTTCAACACGGATTCCATGTCCTTCTTCTTCGAAGGCACCTACGATATCACCGATGCGCTCGAGCTGTCGGCCGGGGCGCGCTACAGCATGGAAGGCCGCAGCAGCTATCAGCGCTCCCTTCCGGGCCACATCGCCTTTTCGGCCGCCTTCCCCGGCGGGCTGGAGCTGAGGGACCGCTATAGCGACGACAATCTGTCGCCGCAGGTGACGCTGCGCTGGAAGCCGCAGGAAGACACCACGATCTATGCCTCGTACAAGCAGGGCTTCAAGGCGGGCGGATACAATATCTCGCAGGTGCTGAACCCGGCCTCTACCGTGGCGGGCGGCCAGTATGAATCCGAAACGGCGGAAGGCGGCGAAATCGGCCTGCGCACGCTGCAGTTCGATCGCGCGCTCAGCTTCAGCCTGACGGCCTATTACTATCTCTATTCCGATCTGCAGGTGCAGTTCTTCGATCCCACCACCGTCTCCTTGACGGCGGGGAACGCCGGCGAACTGCGCACGATGGGCCTGGAAGCCGACGTCAACTGGCGCGTGCCCGGCGTGGACGGGCTGAGCCTGCGCGGCGCGGCCGCCTTCAACGACGCCGAATATCGCAACTTCGTCGGCCAATGCTATCCGGGCCAGACCATCGCGCTGGGCTGCAACCAGCTGCCCGCGAACGGCGTGTTCAACGGGCAGGATTATGCCGGCCGCACGCCGCCGAAGGCCCCCCGGTTCGCCGGGCGGGCGGGCGCGGACTTCCGGATTCCGCTGAGCGACAACGGCCTTGGCCTGCGCATGTCGGGCGATGTCAGCTATACGTCGAGCTATGCCTTCACCGACGCGCTGCGCCCGGATGCCTGGCAGAAGGCCTATGCCAAGATCGACGCCGCCGTCAGCCTGGACGGGCCGGACGACCGCTGGAGCCTGTCGCTGATCGGCCGCAACCTGACCAACCGGCTGGTCGTCACGTCGGCCAACGACATCCCGTTCATGGGCGGCACCGGCACCGGCACCACCAGCGGAACCGTGGCGGACATGTCCTCGTTCGTGGACAACCCGCGCGAGATCTTCCTGGAATTCGCCGTGAAGTTCTGACGATCCTCCCCGGCGGCTG
>ERZ1645185.575-NODE-575-length-15285-cov-7.774787_pt1 | contig 15285 bp, 21 predicted proteins | sample MGYA00575351_ERZ1645185 | MGnify/ENA primary metagenome ERZ1645185 (study PRJEB40838, sample SAMN11284767) | freshwater sediment metagenome | isolation source: river sediment | host: Sediment | place: India: Jana village, Kanpur | collected 2015-12-17 ...
CGCGTTGCCGTCTTCCTCGACATCGCGGGCAACCGATGGGATCTGCTCGGTAGCGCCGCCGTTGATGCTAAGCCTTGAGCAGACATGTAGCCCACTTATGACCACCGGCGAACACCGCGCACTAAACAACTCACCACTGGCTCGACAATCCTATGGCCAAATTGTGACGTCCACGCACGTTCCTGCTGCTCCATCTGTTCTTGGCGTTGGCCGCGACGGCCACCGGCTATCTCTGGCGTCCGAAAGCCGACTGGTATGGAGCCACGCTGATCTACGCGAGCGTGGGGCAGACGGCACAGTGGGTGGCTTCGGGCATTACGATGAGGCGACCAAGGGGAATGTCCTGCTGGCACCGTTCGCACACGCCGTACGACCCGTCGGCGATGCGCTCCAGTGCTGCCACGAGTGCATCGCGGCGCGCCGCGATTTCCGTGTGCACACCAACGGCAATCTCCTTGAGGTCGAAGTCTTCGAGCGCCAGCCGACGCTCAAGACGCGCGCGTTCGGTGTTGAGATCTTGCACGAGGCTCCGGAGTTGGGCTGTCGTCAACGAGCGGGATGTGCGGAGCATAACGGTCTCCCAACGGGCAGAATGGGTAGCCGACGGCGGCGCGGTGCCGGAACTCCGGCGGCGCGCACATGGCGTCAGTAGAAAGTCGAAGCCCCGCAACTGCGCGAAGCGCAGGCGGGGCGGAGACGTGGTGACCGAACGGCGCACCGGGCGCGAAGCGCGGTGCGAGGCTGGTACTACACGAACCCGCGCGACGTGGTCGCGCGCGAGATCGGCGCGTCGCGAAAGGCGCTCGCAGCCGAGGGGAGGTGGATGGTAGTCCGCATCATGGCCTATACTCCGGTGTTGCGGAGAAGTTCCGTCATGCAGCTTTGGCGACGTGGCCGTCATTGATGAAAATTTCCTTCAGGATGCGCGGTCGTGCCCGTGGGGCAAAGGCTCTTGAACTGATTTGTTCGCCGCCGAAGCCCGCGTTCTGCAATTCAGCGTTGGAGGACTGTTGAATGTTTGAGGTACGTCCCGTAGCAAAGCCTGAGCAACTGTGGCTCCGTGCATGGCGAACGCTCAAGCCATCGCCCCGAGTCGTCAGTACAGGGCTCATGATAGCCGGCGGTTGGACGCTGATTCACGCAGCGCAGCTCGCCGATGCCGCGACCGTGCTTGTGTCGTTCGCGGTTCCCGTGGCGATCGGCGCGCTGCTTGGTTCAATGCTGACCAGTCTCTCTGACTTGGCCGTTGACCGCTTGAAGTCCGATGTTGACTGGGTCGAGCGGATTCGTACCGGCGTCGTCATGCTTGGTGTATTCTTCCCGCTGTTCCAGTACACGCGCAGCCATCAGGGGGCCAGTACGTGGTTTGCGTTTGCGGGAGGGGCGCTGGTGATGTCTGCACTCCAACTCATGCTCCGGCTGCTCGTGGCGCCTCCGCGCGCGACCGATGTGCCACCGAGCCATCCATGAAAGACGCTCCTGCTGTCGCGGCGACCATCGACCAGTACATCGCCGGCCATGCACCTGCGGTGCAAGCGCGGTTGGCCGCCATGCGCGCGACCATTCGCCAATACGCTCCAGCGGCGGAGGAGCGAATCAGCTATGGCATCCCGACGTTCCATCTCGGCGGGAACCTGGTGCACTTCGCCGCCTTTGCGAAGCACGTGGGGTTCTATCCCGGCCCCACCGGCATCGCCGCCTTTCAGGAGGCGCTCGCGTGCTACAAGAGTGCGAAGGGGTCGGTGCAGTTTCCGCACGCCGACCCCATGCCACTCGAATTGGTGGCCGCCATCGTGCAGTTTCGCGTCGCCGAACAAGCGGCGCAGACGGTGGCACGCGCAAAGCGTCGCGTTCGCCCCGCCACGTAGCGAGCCAACCCATGAGCGAGACAAACCGCGCCCTGCCGCCCGGCGTGCTTCTGGTGCCACCGGGGGCTGGTCGTCACTACCCGTGTGGCCCCATGCACAGCGAGTTCCTCGCCGACGGTGAGGAGACCGGCAACCGTTATTGCGTGTCGTTGTGGTGGGTCGACGCGAACCAGCCTGTTCGGGAACCGGACCACGGAACGTGCGGGCGTACTGAACGTATTCATCCCTGGTGGTTTCGAGGTGCACATGCCGGAGCTCGTCGCGTGGTACGCGGCGCAGGCCACCGGCTGAGCATTGGTGTAGCCCCATCTGCAACGACAGTACAACGGATTTCATCGTGAGAATGGTCAATACTTTCGTCCGAAGCGTCCGCCTTTCCTCGCGAATACGAATGCACTGGCATTCGGGTGTCGTGAGTCGTTGGCTCGTCGCACTGGGCGTGGCTGCAATGCTGCTCAGTACCGGGGCAGCACTCGACGCGCAGTCGCCGCCGACACTCAAGCTCGACCTCGGCATGGGGTTCGGCCGCACATGGGGCACGGAGGCGCGAGATGTGCCCGCTGCCTTCGCGTTTGGCGCCGTGGCGGCGATACCGCTACGGAGGCGCGCGAACAGCGGACTCGTAGCAGGCGTTGGCGTCAATGCACACTGGCCGCTGGACTTCGGCACGAGTTGCATCATCCAGATTGGCTCGACCTCATGCCTTCCGGCGTACCCCAAGTTCACGGTGGTCTCGGCGTTGATTGGGCGGGAGTTTGGAAGCCGCAACCACACCGGTGCCACCCGCGTGCTGATTGGCCCCGCAGTGGTTCGCAGCGACGAGCAGCGCACCTTGTTCGGCGTGCAAGGACGAGCCGATGTGAGTGTGCTGCAGATGCGTCACGTCGGAGTCACGCTGTGGACGCAGGGTGCCACCATGTCGCCATTTCGCGACGCGAGCTACGTGACGCTGTCGACAGGCCTGGGAGTGCGGCTGCAATAACCGCCCGCTTGCGCGGTTCGACCTGTACCCATATACTGAACCGTATGGTTCAGTTTTCGTCGGCGCAGCTCGATCTCGCGTTTGCTGCGCTTTCCGATGGCACCAGGCGCGGGGTGCTCGAGCAGCTTGGCGGTGCCGATGCCTCCATCAGTGACCTGGCCGATCAGTTCTGCATGACGCTGACCGGCATGAAGAAGCATGTGGGCATTCTCGAGGACGCCGGTCTCGTGGAAACAGCGAAGATCGGACGCGTGCGGATATGCCGGCTGGGACCGCAGCGCCTGGCCGATGTGAGCACCTGGCTGGAGCGGTATCGCCAAATGTGGGAAGCGCGCTTCGCCCAACTGGACGACGTGCTCAACGAGCTACAACTCCAGGAGACGAACCATGCACGCCGATCGACGCGGTGACACCAGCAGCGGCACCACCATTGAACGCACGTCCGACCGCGAACTGGTAGTGACGCGCAGCTTCCGGGCTCCCCGACATCTCGTGTTCCGAGCGTGGAGCGAGGCGGAGCTGTTCAAGCGTTGGTGGGTGCCGAAGTCGGCCCCCATCACGCTCGTGTCCTGCGAGATGGATGTGCGCACTGGCGGCAGCTACACGCTCGTGTTCAGTCACCCGGCGGCGCCGGAGCCGATGGCGTTCTTTGGCCGCTATGTCGAAGTGGTGCCACCGTCACGCATCGTGTGGACCAACGAAGAAGCGGGCGAGGCGGGACAGATTACCACGGTCACCTTCGAAGAACAGGACGGCCTCACGCGCGCGGTGATGCACGATTTGTATCCGTCGAAGGAGGCGCTCGATGCAGCGTTGGCGTCGGGGAGCACGAACTGGAACGACGAGACCTTCGAGCAGCTCGACGCCGTCCTGGCTGAAGCCTAAGGGCACCGGCGGCGAGCGGCCCAACGACGCTACGAGTGGATGAAGCGCTGCAGCGTGGCGATGGTGTCTTCGTGGTCGGTGATGATGTCGTCGAGAATATCCCGAATGGAGATCATCCCGAGCACGCGGTCACCATCGAGCACGGGTAGATGGCGAATCTTGCGCGCGCTCATGATGGCCATGCACTCATGTGTCGATGTGGTGGGACTCACCGACACGACCGTTGCCGTCATGATGTCCACAACCCACGACGCTTTCGAGTTACGACTCTGCAACGCGATCTTGCGCGTATAGTCGCGCTCGGAGAATACCCCGACGAGCTTGTCACCGTCCAAGACAAGCAGCGCGCCAACATCGTATTGCGCGAGTCGTTCGACGGCGGCGTAGACCGTCATATCCGGCGTCACGTGCCAAAGTGCGCCATCGTGCTTCCGGAGCAGATCCCCGACTGTTCTCATCTGTCGCCATCCGGGTGGAAGAAAAGCGTGCCCCAAGCTTACGGGACAGCAAGCAGGGGCGCCACATCGTCTGCCTCCCCGGTGCGGTCACGGCGTGGAAGAAGAGCGCTGAGGCCGCCCACCCATTGCGATGCTCACGCCAACGCGAATGGCGTACAGGTTGGCCGGTGAGCGCTTGATGTCGAACCCGAGCGAGCCATCGGACCTGTCAGTGAGTCCGCCCTTGATGAGGTAGTTGCGGGTGCCGTGGCTTTCGTAGCTCACGCCCAGATCGAGGCTGGTTCGGCGATGCACTGGTATCTGCAGGCCAACGCCGCCGCTGAGCACGACCCCGCCATCGGCGAAGTTTTCACTCGCGCCCACGAGATCCGGCACTAGCCGGCCGTCGAGTCCGCTGAGTGTCGCGAAGCGGCTCATGCCAACGAGCCCGTAGCCGTAGGCGCGTACGCGTCCCAGCGGCATCGCCAACTGCGGCCCCACGGCCAGCGACAGGATGCCATTGGCGGTGGTGAGGTTCACGGTCACGCGACAGTGTGGCGCCGTACCCAGACAGCTGCGCTGGCCTTCGCGCCCGTAGTTGAGCCACCCGCCCTGCAACCGCAGCGAGATCACGCCGATACGGTCGAGCCGGAGCAGCCCGTAGGCCTGAAGCCCGACCGCGTTGTTCACGTTGCGCTTGAACGCGCCAACCGGCTGGCCCGCATCGACGGTGCCCCCCACGTGCCAGCGGGGCAGCGGCGCGGCCGTGCTGTCGGGAGGCGGCCCCGCGATTTGTGCGGAGACTGGGCCAGCCGCGGCCAGCAACCCGGCGAGGGCAACACACGAGGGGCGCAGGATGGGACGCCGGGGATGTCGGGAGGAAAGTGGCATACGGAGCAAAAATGAGCAGAGGTTTGACTTACGGTGTATGTTACAGCGTACACCGTAAGTTTCCGCCGGTCAAGCGCGGCCGGTTGCTTGCCTTGCACCGTCGGTGCCTCTAGAGTCTCCCGCATGCCTCCCGCTCGACGCACGCCCCTGAGTCGCGACCGCATTCTGCACGCTGCCATCAAGCTCGCAGACCGGCACGGTCTCGACGCCCTCTCCATGCGCAAGCTCGCCACGACGCTCAAGGTCGAGGCGATGTCGCTGTACAATCACGTCGCGAACAAGGACGAACTGCTCGACGGCATGGTCGATGTCGTGATTGGCGAGATCACGCGCCCCACCCCCGGCGGTGATTGGAAGGCAGCCATGCGTGCCCGCGCCCACTCGGCGCTGGCCGTGATGACGGCGCATCCGTGGGCTCCCATGCTGGTGGTGTCGCGCATCAGCGTGGGGCCCAACATGCTCGCGTACATCGACGCCACGCTCGGCACGTTGCGCGAGGCCGGCTTGTCGTGGCACGAGACCGACCGCGCGTGGCACACCATGGACAACTACATCTACGGGTTCGCGACGCAGCAGCAGAACTTCCCCGTCAATCCTGAAGAATACGCCGCAGCTGCGGCGGCATACCTTCCAATGTTGCCCGTTTCGCTGTACCCCTACATGCACGAGATGTCGTCGCATGTGGCCGATGGCTCACTCGACGGCACGCTCGACTTTTCCTTTGGGCTCGAACTGATTCTTGACGGCTTGGAGCGGTTGCGTAGTACGCGCGCGTAGAGGTTGAGCACGAGACAGACACGATCTGCGAGTACCATTCTTAACTGCATGCCGTGCTGCTGACGTAGTCGGCGATAAAACCGCGCACCGACGCGACCCCCGCGCGGAGCGCAAACATCAGCTTCATGGCCGCGTAGCCGCTGGTGACCTTCGTGACGATCCTGAGCGTCTGTTGGAGCGCGAAAGGAGCGTCGGGGCCATCCGGTTGGCGCCGAATGTTGTGTATCCCGACTCAATGCCGGAGCCCCTCGGTGTGCTGAAGACGTGTTGCGACGACCGTCCCTTGTACTGATTCGGGTTGGAGCTCAGCTGGCCGTAGCGTCCAGTGGGCTCTCGGAGACTTTGCGCCACTCCGGGCATGCTTCAACGGTCCGCGCCGAACAGGGTTAATACGCCCTCAATGATCGCTTGAATATGACGCGCCTCGTTCTGAGTGGTGCCCCAGAAGCCGCCGTGTCCACCGAGCAACGCGGTCAGAAGGTGCGCCACGTCAACCATGGGCACCACGAACCCGCTACCGCCGTAGAAATCGAATGAGGGATCGATGTCTTGGGAATCGAATCCGCGAGGTGCTGGTGGGCACGATTGGCCAAGCCAGCCAGCGCCCCCATTTCGACAAGCCGAAGCAGGGCGGCCACCGAAAAGGTCCTGGCATTGCTCGCCATGCGTACCGGCTGTGCCAGAGACAGGTGGATGTTGCGAGCCGTGTTGGACCGGACGACCACGGCGCTCAAGTGCATACCATGGACGTATGGCACGTGAAGGTGGCGCGTCGTGCGTGGCCTCAGACGCGAACTGGCAGGAAGCTCTGTGCCACGCGGTCGAGCAGGGTGTGATCGTTCAATGCTGTATTCAGTCGCTGACTGATGAGGCGCGCATTGCTGAAGGCATTCGCGCCGCCGTTCTGTTTTGGCCAGATATGATCAACCACCGCCTTGGCATCGGTCGAGGCGGGCATCAGGTCCCGAAACGGATCGAACGCCGCCAAGTCGGACCGGAGCACACCCCCGTTGCGCACGACGTTCACGTAGCGGATGGCTTCCAGTTGTTGGGTCGAGAATTCTGTCACGTTCTGCACTGTCGGGGTCGGAAACCCGAAGCGCGCGTAATCCGTCGCGTGACGATAGCGCAGATAGTCGAGCACCGCGTAGGGGCGGGTTGCATAGTAGGTGAGCGTGCCAGCCATATCGCGACCCACTCCGAAATCGGCGCGCGACGGTTGGCGGAGCCCGACGCTGAGTGTGCTATTGCGTCCGGGGCTCGCGATGTGATCCTCCACGAACCAGCCCGCAGCCACCATCTCGGATTCCCGTGTCTCCAGCAGCTCGCCCAGTTCGTGATCGCGCTCATCCAGCACCTTCGTTTCCACAGAAGGCGGTGTATGCAGCAGAATCCGCAGTCCCTGCAGCGACGCCGGCAAGGCGGCGCCCCGCGCACTGACCGAGACAGCGATCACGCTCGGAACCTGCGCCGGTACGTCCGTGGACGAACCGTAGGTGAGCGTGATGAACATGTCCAGCGCGCGTCCCCGCACGGCGAGGAACTCGCGGAGCGTGCGCTCAAAGCTTCCCCACGCGCCACTTTGTCCGTTGAAGCCCGAGTACATCGGGACGAGGTTGAACGGATGTTCGGGGCCGCCGAACTGCAGCCCCACGAGATGTCCGCGATCGGTGTGGGTGACGCGAGCCGCCACCTGCACGTCGCTGAGATGCTGTGACAGGGGCATGGGCGCTGCCTGCCCGGCGAGCCGAGGGGTGCCACGCGCTGGCAGATAGAGATGCGACACCTGCACCTTCGTGACGCGTTGGCGCATTTGTCCGTCGACGGAGAACGCTTCCGACTCGAAGGTGGCCACCATCGGGTCGTGGCGGTAGGTCCAGACGGGCATGGGCGGGTTCCTCGGTGTTGATCACGTCCTCGCCGCAAATGAACTCCCGCCGAGGTGGGATGAGTATAGAACACGATCTTCAGTCCCGCGAGCGGCGCCGCTACGCGGGCGACTCGGGCCTCACTCTGCAGCGCTGCGGGCCACCAGCCACTCGATGATTGAATCGAACCGCTCCTGGTCGAGTGCGTGGCCACGGTCCACGTGCAGCGACGTGATGAAGTCACCACCAACTTTGGCCACAACGTCATCGGCATCGCGCGAGTATTTGTCGTCGGACCCTGATACGACCAAAGTAGGTCGCGGGCCGATTGCGGCCAGTACGTGGTGCGTGTCGAGGTCGCGCGCGAGTCCGGGTACCGTTTCGAACAGTGTCATGCCGGTGCGCTCCCGCTGTCGCGTGGCGAAGCTGCACACGGCCCCGCTGATGCAGGCAAATCGACAGCGGGTATCGAGCGCGGCGTGATAGAGTGCCGTGTAGCCGCCGTATGAATGCCCGGCGATACCAATGCTTCGTCCTTCAAGCGTCGCCGCGTCTGTGAGCACGCTCACCGCTCGCTGCGCATCGTCAAGGACTTTGCGCATGAGCGTATCGCCAGCCAACAGCCGATAGGCGAGCGCATTGTAGTGGCGGATGCCGTCGAAGTAGTCCGGCGCGACGCCCTGTATCGGGTCGCGTCGATCTTCGAAGGTGAGCGCATCGGGGGCCAATACGGCGAGGCCGCGCCGAGCGAGTGCCGGCCCGAAGGCCTGAAAGGGGCTGCCAACGTCGCCCGCGACTTCACTCTTGCCGAAGTGGAATTCGCCGTTGTGCTGATGAAACACCACCACGCCGCCGCGCGGCGCTCGCCCACTGGGTGTGAACAGGAACGCCGGAATGGTGTCGCCCTCGAGCCCGAGGAACTCGAGGCGCTCACGATGGAATCCATCGGCTTCGCGATGTTCACCGCGCTGAAATGGTACCGGGGTTGGCGCTGCGAGTGCCAATCGTGCTCGCAGTGTGGTAGCGACATCCGTCATCATCAGGAAACATAACGGCCCCCGCGGCTTCAGCTGCCGTCGAGGGGTACTCTGCTTGAGGCGGGTGAAATTTCAGTCAAGCGCCGGCCTGGTTGATGGGCTATCTCTTGTCCATGCCAGGTCGCGCCCAATCCCCTCGACCCGTCGTTCGCGGCAACCGCTCGCTCGTTCGCGCGGCACTCTCCACCCTGCAACGACATACCGATGCGTCGCCGCTACGCTTGGATGATCTCGCTGTCCACCTGCAGGTGACGCCGGTACGGCTGTTGCGCGCGTTCCAGCAGGAGGTGGGGCTCAGTACCATGGACGTGGCGCGACGGCTTCGGCTGCGCCGGGCCGCCATGCAGCTGGCCTTTCGACATGGTGAGCCCATTTCCGCCATCGCATTTCGAAGCGGCTATGTGAGCCATGAAGCGTTCACGCGTGCCTTTCGGCGTGTACTCGGCTGCACCCCCTCGGCCTTTCGCACCAACCCCGACTGGAGCGCATGGCAGCGAGAACTCGTCATTCCCGCGCTGCACGGTCTTTTGGTGGCGCCACTCAAGCCGGTTGGCCGCGGTCCCACATCAATTGGCGCCGCAGCAGCGTGGGCCGGGCTGGTTTCGGTGGTGACACTTCCCGCCATCCGCACGCTGGCCATGATTCATCGGCCCAACACCGAGCGCGCTCGACTTGAACACACCCTGGGCGCGTTCATCGCGTGGCGGCGTGAACGGGGTGGGCTCTCGCCTCGTACACACCACACCTGGAACTGTCTGTTCCCACCCGATGAGGCACTCGAAGCACCGGCGACGGCGGTTGCCGTCGCGACCGCCGCGAAGATCCGCATGAGCGATCGTGCGGTCGGCATCGTGCCGATGCTGATCGGCGATGGGCGTTATGTCAGACTGCGATTGGAGGGACCGGATGCGTTGCTTGGCGCGGCCATCATGTTCCTTCAGCACACGTGGTGTCCAGCGCAGGGGCTCCGTCCACGACACGCGCCCGTGCTGTTGCGACGCGTGCGACTCTTTCCCGATGTACCGGAGCACCTCGCCGTGACCGATATCCACCTTCCCATTCACCACTGATCCCGTGAGTAGCATTCGAACGACGGCCATTGCCGCTCGCCGCCTTCACGCCGAGTCGGGGGGCGCGCCGCTTCCGGTATTGGCGCTGTATCCCACCACCGCGGAAGCCGCCGAGCAGGCCTTTGGCCCCTATAGCATGGCGGTGGCGTTCGATGCCCCGGTAGTTACTCACGGCCAGGGCGCGCTGCCGGTGGCGCTGATCAGTCACGGCAACACCGGGTCGCCGTTCACGCACCGGGGTACCGCCATGGCGCTCGCGCAGGCGGGCTTCATCGTGCTGATGCCCGAGCATCTTGGCAATAGCCGATCAGATGCGTCGCTGACCGGCACGGTGGAGTTGCTGCGCGTGCGGCCGCAGCAGGTGGTCGACGCCTTTGCGGCGTTGCACGCCGATGCGCTGCTGGCGGCGCACGCTGACGCAACACGACGCGTGCTCATTGGCCACTCAATTGGTGCCTACACCGTGCTCGCCTGCGCCGGCGGTCAACCGGTGAACACGGCCTACGACACCCCGCCGGGCCCGTCTGCACGCCTCGAGGTCGCCACCCTCGATGGCGTACGGGGCGTGGTGCTGCTGGCGCCAGCTGCCGGCTGGTTCATGCCGCCGGCGCAGCTGGACGCTGTCGCGGCGTCTGTACTCCTGTATCGGGGCGCCATGGACACCGTGACGCCGAGCTTCCACGCCGATATCCTGCGCGGCGGTCTCACTTCGGTTGCGAGTTGGGACGAAGTCGAGGTGCCCAACGCCGGTCACTTCAGCTTCCAGACGCCCTTTCCGCCACGCATGGTGACGCCCGGGTTTGCGCCCGCCACCGATCCGGCGGGCTTTGATCGCGCGGAGTTCCACACCCGCCTGAACGATGAGCTGGTAGCCTTCGCGCGGCGCTGCTCCGCCCCGTGAATGTCTCGTGCGGATGGCGTTCCCCGCGCTACATTCGCCACGTATCGTAGTGCCGTTCTACTCCCGCCGCCAATCGAGGACCTGCTGCGATGAACAAGGTGACGCCATTCCTGATGTTCAACGATCAGCTCGAAGCGGCGATGGCGTTCTATGCCGCGACGTTCCCCGATTCGCGCATCACCACCGTCGCGCGAACGGGCACCGACGGACCGGTGACCTCGGCCGAGTTCGTCGTTGGCGGGCAGCGCTTCATGGGATACAACGGTGGGCCGTACTTCAGCTTCTCGCAGGGCTTCTCGCTGTTCGTTGATTGCGCTGATCAGCGCGAAGTCGATGCATACTGGGACGCACTGGTGGCCGCCGGTGCCACCGTCTTGCAGTGCGGTTGGATAACGGACCCGTTCGGCGTTACCTGGCAGATCGTGCCGCGGCGTTTCATGGAACTCATAAACGACACCAATACCACCAAGGTGAAAGCGGTCATGGATGCCATGATGACCATGAAGAAGCTCGACGTGGCAACGTTGGAGCGCGCCTATGAAGAGGCCTAGTCCGACGAACCGCTTACCCGAGTCGGTTGCATGGGAATCCTGACCTTCTGTCTCAACGTCACGCTTGATGGATGTGTCGACCATCAGGAAGGAATTGCCGACGAGGAGACGCATGCCTTCTACACCCGTCTCATGGACGAAAGCGGAGCCATGCTCTGGGGGCGCGTGACGTACGAGATGATGGAGAGCTACTGGCCTGCTGTCGCGCGCGGTGAGACAGAGGCGCCGGCGGCGATGCGCGCGTGGGCGGAGAAGCTGGATGCGAAGCCCAAGTACATCGTGAGCTCCACGCGAAGCGATTACCCATGGCGCCAGAGTCACCACATAGGCGGCGATCTTCGCGAAGGCGTTCAGCGGATCAAGGAGGCAACACCGTCGGGCGTGTTGCTGGGGAGTGGCATGTTGGCCACGGCGCTCGACCGGCTGGACCTGATTGATGAGTACCGGTTTCTGGTGCACCCTCGCATTGTCGGACACGGCCCCACGCTTCATGCGCGTGGTCTGCCGCACACACGACGGTTGGCACTGATCTCGGTGACGCCGTTTCGCAACGGCGCGGTGGCCATGCACTATCGGCGCGAGCCAATCGGTTGAGGTGCACTCCTGCCTATGTTGAATGGCTCGACTCGCGTTTCGTTTCAGAACTGTCACCTGGTGCCTGGGCCGTTCTACCACGGCACCAAAGCCGAGCTGATAGTAGGGGATGTCATTGCCACCGGCTATCAGTCGCACTTCGAAAGCGGCCGCTCACTCAAGCATGTGTACTTCTCCGCATTGCTCGAACCAGCCATCTGGGGAGCGGAGCTCGCGATGTCGTTGTCTGGTCTTGTCGGTCGCGGCTACATCTACGTGGTCGAACCCACGGGTCCCTTCGAGGACGATCCGAATCTTACGAACAAGCGCTTCGTCGGTAATCCAACGCAGTCCTATCGGAGCACGGCTCCTCTGCGCATTGTCGGGGTGGTGCCCGATTGGACCGGACATCCAGCGGAAGTCGTGCAGAACATGTTGAACTCGCTTGCAGACCTGAGGCAGCGCGGTCTCTACGTCATCGAGGACTGAGGGAGCGCGGCGACCATCCAATACAGACGAGCCTGCATCGTGGCCTCGTGACGACACGCACAGCGCAGTCGGGCGCTCGCTTGACACCCCGTGCGCTGCTGATGTGTTTGTATTACATGGGCAACAGAATGAGAATGCCGTGCCGCATGTCGCTGCGGCAAGCACGCGCCGCAATGGTGGCCGCGTTGGTACGCGTGGTGGCGGTACTGACCATCTCGGCGTGTGCCGACGCGCCGTTCGAACGCATCAGTGCGTGGGACGGCCAGTTCACCACATCAGGTAAGATTGTGGGGCTTCCAGACACCCTCACGGCCGTGGGTGATTCGGTGCAACTCACCGTAGACGCAGGCGAGCGCTATCGCAACGTGCAGCGACGATGGTCTGTACGGCAGATTGACTTCGAGGCGTGCCCGCTCGGCTGTGGCTCAGTGCAGGTGGGTGAATTCACGGGGAAACTCGTCGCCAGTCCCACGTCGTATCCACGCCGATGGGAGGTGCGCGTCTTGATGGGCGTGCAGCAATACTTGGACACTGTTACGACGAGGCAGGTCCCGTCAGGATTTCGACTGCTGTGCGACGCTGACACGGGGTGCGGCACCAGCGACTATGACGCGCCGCTCGACTTTCTGTTGACGAGTGTACAGCTGGTGGATGCCAACAAGGTGCCCCTGCTCTATCAGCCAGACAGTGCGAAGCTGGCGGGAGCCTCGTTCAGCACGCGTGATCCCCGAATCGTGGATATCGTCGACGGGACGCCGCGGTCACGATTTGCCGACGGTCGCACATGGATTCTGCGTCACCAGTTCGGCACGGTTGACTCCGTGCAATGGACGGTTCAGCAACAGCTCGGGTCGCTGCATGTGAACTGTCCCGCCACGGCTGCCGTCTCGGATACCGTGCGCCTGGTGGTAACCGCGAGGGACGTACGCGGTGCACCGATGAACACGCCGGTGACGTTCACCTGGTTGCTTTGGTATGGGTTTGTCTGGGATACGTTCTCCCGGCCCATTGCGCAGAACGGGAGCTTCGTACCCACCGAGCCGGGCGATTGGTTCGTGACTGTATTGGGCGCGCATCCCACTGCAGGTCGGGGCGCGGACTGTAAGGTGTTGGTCCGATGACCCACATACGGTTCGCCAGCCTCGCCGTCTCCATGATGCTTGCGCTATGCATTCCAGTCACGGCATCGAGTCAGCAAGTACTACACATCAGCCGTGCCCGTACCTCTGTTGCACTAACCATTGTCGGTCGGGCGCTGCCAGAGGCCGAGTCGCTGCTGAGTGGATTGCGACGCGGCTGCCCGTATACGCCAGACACCGGCGGGATGGCGGCTGTACGCGTTGGCACCGCTCTAGCCGAAGCGGTACCGGCAGATGTGTCAGCAGGACAAGTACTCATCACCGTTACGACACAGGCCAATAATACGGACTGTGTGCCAGCGGCCGACGATGTTGGGAGTCTGACAGCCGCGGCAGTCGAAATACTGCGCCCTGCATCGCATGCGCCGATAACGCGTGTCGCGTTGTCGATCGCCGATACGATCGTCGTGCCGACCCTGTCGAGAACCATCCGTACGCTTGCCCTCTGGTCAGACGGTCGCAACGACCGTGACTCGCGCGCCCGCACGGCCACCGTTCCCTCGACGGCGTTGCAACTTGTGATTCCGCTCGAGCGGTTCCTCCCCGTTGCCCATTCGGCCAAAAAGGCGGTTGCGCTACTCATCATGCGCCAGGAAGAGACCACGGTCGAGCGAATCCTGCTGTCCGAGCAGGATATCGATGCACTCTGGCGACTCGCGTTGCCCGTTCGCGCCGCCAGGGTCGGTGCAGATTCACTTTGGGCTCGTCGACTGGGACACACGGCGCCGCTCACCATTGCGGAGCTCCCGATGGCGACGGCAATACTGCAACAGCTCACGGCCGCCGGCGACTCGTTAGCAAGTCGCTCACTCGCACGACATGCGCTGTCCGTCGAGCCTTGCCTCCGCCTGCCGATGGAGGCGCCGCTGGCGGCTGGCGCGCTCTTCGACCAATTGCGCCCTCAGGCGTACTGTCGGCCTCAGCGGCCCGCCGTGGCACTTCTGAGGGGATCGTTCGTTCCCGGACTCGGTCAGGTGAGTTCGCGTAAACGTACCATCGCTGGTGTGCTGGTCTTGGGGATCGTCGCGCAGCGCCTACACGCGTCACAGGTGTCGAAGCGTGACGCCCGCCAGCTTTATCAGCGGTACGTCGACGCAAGCTCGACAGTCGAAGCCAATACATTCTGGGCACGAGCTGATGCCGCACGTCGACGAACCGACGCCCAAATTCTTCAGGCCAGCGCGTTGTGGCTTGGCGCCGCGTCCGAGGCCACATGGTTCGAGTGGCGACTTGGGCGTCGTCTGCGTCTGGCAGCGGTTCCGCCACGCGAGTAGCGGTACGAGCCGAGTGGGCCGCACCTGAGCGTGGGGGCAGCATAGCGCTTCCGCGTTTCGCGCTGCAGGCTTGAGGGGTGCACGGCCAATACGTGCCGTTTTCGACGCCCGCCTCCCTGCGTACCCATGTTCATTCGTCCTCTCCGCCTTCTCGCTGCAATCGGCGTGCTCGGTGCATCGCCGTTCCTCGGTGCCTCGCCCGCGCTCGCCCAACAGCCACTCACCGCCTCCGATCTGCTCGATGTGGGCAATGCCACCGTGGCCGATCTCAGCGACGATGGCAAATGGCTGGCGCTCACCATCAATACGCGTCGCGACAATCTGGGCGTCGACGCTTCGCGTGACGGCGACCCGAGTTACTTGCGCGTGGCTCCGGCGCTGCTGCACGCCGTGGACACGCGTACACTGGCGCGCACACCCGTGTTCTCCGCAGCGCGCCCGGTACGGAACGCCGTGTGGTCGCCCGATGGTACACGCCTCGCCTTCTTCGAACTGGTGAACGGCGAGCTGCGCCCCACGGTGTGGGAGCGCGCGTCGAAGCGC
>ERZ1645185.576-NODE-576-length-15280-cov-5.166174_pt1 | contig 15280 bp, 15 predicted proteins | sample MGYA00575351_ERZ1645185 | MGnify/ENA primary metagenome ERZ1645185 (study PRJEB40838, sample SAMN11284767) | freshwater sediment metagenome | isolation source: river sediment | host: Sediment | place: India: Jana village, Kanpur | collected 2015-12-17 ...
ATAAGCTAGTGACTGGAGTTCAGACGTGTGCTCTTCCGATCTGTCGTCCACGCGGCCGAGGATCCACCAGTAGCCGTCCTCGTCGAGCTTGGCGCCGTCGCCGGCGAAGTAGAGGTCGGGCCGCCCCGGCCACTTGGAGAAGTAGGTCTCCACATAGCGCTGGTCGTCCCCCCAGATCGTCCGCAGCATCGACGGCCAGGGGCGCGTGAGCGAGAGCAGGCCGCCGCCGGTCGGGATCGGCTCGCCCTGCTGGTTGAGCAGCTGCACGGCGTAGCCGGGCAACGGCTGCGTCGCGCTCCCCGGCTTGGTCTCGGTGAGGCCGGGCAGCGGGGAGATCACGATCGAGCCCGTCTCCGTCTGCCACCACGTGTCGACGATGGGGCAGCGCGAGCCGCCGATGTGCTCGTGGTACCACATCCACGCCTCGGGGTTGATCGGCTCGCCCACCGAGCCCAGCAGCCGCAGCGAGGAGAGGTCGTGCTTCCGCGGGTGCTCGGTGCCCCACTTCATGAAGGCGCGGATCGCCGTCGGGGCGGTGTAGAGGATCGTCACGCCGTGCCGCGCGATGATCTGCCAGAACCGGTCGCGCTCGGGCCAGTCGGGGGCGCCCTCGTACATCACGCAGGTCGCGCCGTTGGCGAGCGGGCCGTACACCAGGTACGTGTGGCCGGTGATCCACCCCACGTCGGCCGTGCACCAGAAGACGTCGTCCTCCTTGAGGTCGAAGACGTGCCTCGTGGAGCTGGCCGCCCCCACCAGGTAGCCACCCGTCGTGTGCACGATCCCCTTCGGCTTGCCGGTGGTCCCCGACGTGTAGAGGATGAAGAGCACGTCCTCCGCGTCCATCGGCTCGGCGTCGCACTTGTCGTGCGTGTGCTGCATGAGGCGGTGGTACCAGTGGTCGCGCCCCTCGCGCATCTCGACGTACGCCTCGCCGATCGGGCCCGTGGTGCGGCGCTGCACCACCACGACGTGTTGGACCGACGGCACCTCCTCGAGTGCCTTGTCGGCGTTGCGCTTGAGCGGGACGATCTGCCCGCGGCGGTAGCCGCCGTCCGCGGTGATCACGACCTTCGCCTGTGCGTCGTTCATCCGGTCGCGCAGCGACTCGGGGCTGAAGCCGCCGAAGACCACCGAGTGGATCGCGCCGATGCGCGCGCAGGCGAGCATCGCGATCGCGGCCTCGGGGACGAGCGGCAGGTAGATGCCCACGCGGTCGCCCTTCTGCACGCCGAGGCTCTTGAGGACGTTGGCGAAGGCGCGCACCTCGCGCGCCAGTTCCCAGTAGGTGAGTGTGCGCCGGTCCCCGGGCTCGCCCTCCCAGACGATCGCCGCCTTGTTGCGCCGCGGGCCCGTGAGATGCCGGTCGAGGCAGTTCTCGCTCACGTTGAGCCGGCCGCCGGTGAACCACTTGGCGCGGGGCGGTTGCCAGTCGAGCACCTGCTGCCACCTGGTGCGCCACTGCAGCGTGTCCGCCTGCTCGGCCCAGTAGTGGATCGGGTCGGCGGTCGCGGCGTCGTGCACCGAGCGGTCGCGGATGTGCGCATCGCGCGCGAAGTCGGCCGGCGGCGCGAAGCGCCGCGTCTCGCTGAGGAGGACGGAGATGTCGGTCATGCGACAATGGTATGAAGGGCGGCCGGGGTTGGGCAGGGCGGTAGGGGTTCCGGCGCGTGCCACTTCTGGGCCCCGGCCGCTTGGGAGTTGCGGGCCGAGCCGTAGGTGGTCAGTATTGCGACACCGCATCGTATTTCGCCAGTCGCGCCGCACATTCCACCCGCGTCCGGCGCCGACACGTTGTGATAGGCATGTAAGGCGTTGTTGTGTAATGGTTTGCACGAATGTCTGACGTGGCACGCTTCTGGCATACTTGCATCGCTGAACGCGCAGAACGCCACACGACAAGAGCACACCCATCGCGAGGTGGGGTCGCAAAGCCAGGAGTCTCGGGTCCGCCCGAGATGGTCCGGTTGCCGAAAGTGGATCACACACCCGGGGGCGCTTCCCCGGGGCCACGGCACCACCCCCTGGACGTCGGATTGGCCCCTTTCCCTGCGCGGGAGGACCAGATGGCCATTCCGACGATTCCCTTCGCCGTGGAGAATGACGTGCAGCCCCTCACCGCGCCCGCCCGCCTCACCTCGGACCATCGGCTCGAGTTCCGCCGCGCGGCGCTCGAGTCGCTCGAGGAGGCCGCGCGCCACGGCGCCCCGGCCGTCGCCATCGACCTCGGGGCGACGGTGGAAGTGGATGCCAGCGGGCTCGGCATCCTCGTGCTCCTGCAGAAGCGCGCGCGCGAGCGCGGCCTGCGTACGCGGCTCGTCCGCACCCCGGCGAGCGTGCAGGAGATGCTGCGCCTCACGCGGCTCGAGACCCTCTTCGAGCTCGCGCACGGCGACTGACCGGGGCGCGCGCGGGGCCGGCACGGGTCGCCGCGCGCCGTTCCGAAGCCATCGCCGGTCCGCTACCCTTCTTGGGATGCGCACCCCGGCCCTGATCGAGCGATGACGACGCGTGTCGAAGCGGCGGGCCTGGTCCGCGCCTTCGGTGCGCGTCGTGCCGTCGATGGGCTCTCGTTCACGCTCGGCGCCGGCGACTGCCTCGCCCTCTTCGGCCCCAACGGGGCGGGCAAGACGACCGCCCTGCGGATGCTCGCCGGCCTCCTCTCGCCCACCAGCGGCCGTGCCGCCATCGAGGGCGTCGCCCTCCCCAAGCCCGAGGCCCGCGCCCGCGTCGGGCTCATCTCGCACCGCACGATGCTCTACGAGGCGCTCACCGCGCGCGAGAACGTGCGCTTCGCCGCCGAGCTGCACGGCCTCGCCGACCGCGAGGACGCGGTCCAGCACGCCCTCGAGCAGCTGCGCGTCGCGGACCGCGCCGAGGTCCCGGTGCGCGCGCTCTCGCGCGGCCTGCAGCAGCGCGTCGCCATCGCGCGCGCGATCGTGCACGCCCCCGAGGTGCTCCTCGCCGACGAGCCCTACACCGGCCTCGACGAGCAGGGGGCCGCCGCGCTCACCGCGCTCCTGCGCGAGCGCCGCGACGCCGGGGCCGCGCTCATCGTCGTGACGCACCACCTGCACGAGGGGCTCGCGCTCGCGACGCACGCGGCGATCATGCGCGCCGGCCGCTTCGCGCGCTTCGAGCGCGCCGAGGGGCTCGAGCGCGACCGCTACGCCGCCGAGTACCGGGAGCTCGTCGCGTGAGCGCGCGCACCCCCGGCCTCCTCGCCGCCGCCTGGATCGTCGCCCGCAAGGACCTCGCGATCGAGTTCCGCACGCGCAGCGCGTACCTCTCGGCGCTCGTCTTCTCGCTCCTCGCGATCGTCATCTTCTACTTCGCCTGGGACCCCACGGCGATCGGGTCGTCCGACCTCGCCCCCGGCGTCCTCTGGGTGACGTTCACGTTCTCGGGCCTGCTCGGCCTCCACCGCTCGTTCGGCGTCGAACAGCAGGACGGCGCGATGGACGCGCTGCTCATCGCGCCGGTCCCGCGCGAGAGCCTCTTCCTCGGCAAGGCGCTCGCGAACCTGGTGTTCGTGCTCGGCGTTCAGGCAGTGGCGCTGCCCGCGGTGGCGCTGTTCTACAACCTGCCCATCGGCCCCGCCCTCGGTCCGCTCGCCGCGCTCATGGTGCTCGCCAGCGTCGGGCTCGTCGCGGTCGGAACCATGTTCGCGGGGATGACGGCCAACACGCGCCTCGCGGAGCTGCTGCTGCCGGTGCTGGCCCTGCCGTTCTTCGTGCCGATCGTGCTGCCGGCCGCCAAGACGACGGCGCTGCTCCTCGCCGGGCGGCCCGTCAGCGAGGCCGTCGCCTGGCTGCGCATCCTGCTCGCGTTCGACCTCGTCTTCGCGTACGCTTGCATGCTGGTGTTCCCCTTCACGCTCGACGACTGACCCGATGACCGCACCCGCCGCCGCGCCGCGCCGCGGCCCCGACCTCCTCATGCTGTCCGCCGTCGTGGTGGTCGCCGCCGCCTACGCGCGCGCGATCTGGTTCACGCCGCCCGAGATGGTGCAGGGATACGCGCAGAAGATCCTCTACGTCCACGCGCCGGCCGCCTGGGTCGCCTTCCTCGCCTTCGGCCTCACCGCCCTCGCCGGCGCCTTCTGGCTCTTCCTCAAGGACCAGCGCCTCGACCGCTTCGCCGAGAGTTCGGCCGAGGTCGGCGTCGTCTTCACCACGGCGGTGCTCGTCACGGGCCCGCTCTGGGGAAAGCCGATCTGGGGCACCTGGTGGACGTGGGACGCGCGCCTCACGCTCACGCTCTTCCTCTGGTTCGTCTATGTGGGCTACCTCGTCCTCCGCGGCGTGGTGCCCGAGCGCGAACAGCGCGCCCGCTACGCCGCCGTCGTCGGCATCCTCGGCGCCCTGCTCATCCCGTTCATCCACCTCAGCGTCTATCTCTTCCGCACGCTGCACCCGCTGCCGGTGGTCGCGCGCACCGACGGCCCGCAGATGCCGCCGGTCATGCTGGTGACGTTCTTCTCCTGCTTCTTCGCCTTCACGCTCCTCTACGTCGCTCTCGTCCGCGCGCGCATGGCGCTCGCCGCCGAGCGCGACGCGCTCGACGACGCCGCGCTCGCGGAGGCCTGATGCCCGACAACGCGATCTACTACCAGATGGCCTACGGCGCGACGATCGTCCTCTACGCCGGCTACGCGCTCTCGATCGTCCTGCGGCGCCGCGCCCTCGGTCGCCGGCGCGACCGCCAGCAGGGCGGACGCGCATGATCCACCCGTGGAAGGACCTCGCCCCCGGGCGCACGCCGCCCGAGGTCGTCACCGCGGTGATCGAGATCCCGCAGGGGGCGCGCAACAAGTACGAGCTCGACAAGGACTCGGGCCTCTTCCGCCTCGACCGCGTGCTCTACTCCGCGGTGCACTACCCCGGCGACTACGGCCTCATCCCGCGCACGCTGCACGAGGACAACGACCCGCTCGACGTCCTCGTGATGATCAAGGAGCCCACCTTCACCGGCTGCCTCATCGACGTCCGGCCGGTGGGCGTGCTCAAGATGCTCGACAAGGGCGAGCCCGACGACAAGATCCTCGCGGTCCCCTGCGACGATCCCGCGCACGGCGAGTACTTCGACATCGCCGACCTCCCCGGGCACACGCTCCGCGAGATCGAGCACTTCTTCCAGATCTACAAGGACCTCGAGGGGAAGCGCGTCGAGATCGTCGGCTGGGAGAAGAGCGATGCGGCGATGCGGGTGATCGAGGAGAGCATCACGCGGTACGCCGAGGCGTACCTGTCCCAGGGGCCGTAGGCCCGGGCGACGGCGCCGGCCGTCCTCAGCTCCAGCCCGACCCGCTCCCGTCGCCGCCGAACAGCTGCTTGAGCTGGGCGCGCCAGCTCTCCATCCGCGCCGGCTTCGGGAGCTTGGTCACCACGACGATCGAGCCCATCAGCGCGCTGCCGCGCACCCGGACCATCGGGGCCCCCGGCAGCGCGCGTTGCGCCTTGTCGGTCACCTCGCCCATGATCGCCGTGGCATCGACCTCCGCGCCCACGCCGGGCGGCAGCAGCACGCGCATCTCGCCCATGAACACGTCGGCCTCGATCTCCACGCCCTCGGGCGGCAGCGCGGCCTCGCGGAAGTCGAGCACCACCTCGCCGAGGATCGCCTTCGCCTGGATGCGCGGCGCCGGCGACCACGCCCCCTCCTTCTTCAGCGACGAGAAGAAGCCGAGGTAGCGCTTGAGGCCCGTGGGCAACGCCCCGCGCGCCGGCGCCACCTGGAAGAGCGGGCCGGGCGCCGGGGTGCTCGTCCGGAGCGCGGGCAGGCCCGCGAGCACCGTGTCGAGGTCGGCGCGCGAGGACGCCCTGTACGCGCGCTCGAAGCGCGCCTCGAGCTCCTGCGTGCTCAGGTGGTCCTGCGCGTAGTGGGCGCAGAGGGCCTGCACGGCCTCCTCGCGCTGGATCTCGAGCGTCACGTGTCGGCGAGCCTCGCGTAGCGGCCGCGGAAGTAGAGGAGCGGCGCGTGGTCGTGCACCTCCGCCTCGAGCACCTCGGCCACCACGATCACGTGGTCGCCGCCGGGGTGGCGGTCGGTGATGCGGCACTGCAGGCGGACGATCGCGCCGTCGAGCAGCGGCACGTCGCCGGCGCCGCGGCGCGGCTCGATCCCCGCGAAGCGGTCGCCGTCCTTCGCGGCGAAGCGCCGCGAGAGCGATTCCTGGTCGTCGGCGAGCACGTGCACCGCGAGGTGCGTCGCCGACGCGAGGGGGGTCGCCATCGAGGCCGCGCGGTCGATGCACACGAGCACGAGGGGCGGGTCGAGCGAGAGGGAGCTGAAGGCCGTCGCGGTCATCCCGTGGTCGCGGCCGTCGGCGGTGCGCGTGGTGAGCACCGTCACGCCGGAGGCGAAGCGGGAGAGCGAGGCCCTGAAGGCCGAGGCGTCGAGGGGCATGGTCAGTCGAGCAGGGAGGCGACGCCGAGGGCGAGCCCGGCGCCGATCACGGTCGCGAGGAAGTTGACCGTGTCGTTCGTCATCCATCGGATGCCGCGCGCGTGCTTCGACCGGTACTGGCAGGTATGCACCCTCCGCTCGGTCCACGTACGGCATTGGTCGCACCACCGTTTCGACTGCACGCTGGCGCCCAGCAGGCTGTCACCGAGGCAGCCCCCGATGCCGGCGAACAGCACGGCGGGGACCACCACGGCGGGGGCGACGCCCGCGGGGCGCAGCAGCGCGACCGCGGCCGCCGCGACGAGCGCAGCCGCCACCGCCCCCGCCGCGGTCCCCGTCCACGTCACGCCGCCCGACGCGCCGGGCTCGAGCGTCGCGAACCCCAGCACGGCGCGCGGACGGCCGCCCCACAGCGTACCGACCTCGGTGGCCCAGGTGTCCGCCGCCGCGGCCGCGAGCGCGCCGGCCGCGGCGACCAGCAGCAGCGGCGCGTCCGCCGCCTCGCCCGCGAGCACCAGGGCCGCGAACGTGCCGCCATTCGCCGCGACCTGCGTCGCGTCGCGGGCGGTGACGCTCGGCAGCATCGACGCCGTGCGCGCCGCCTTCTCGCGCGCGCCCAGCCGCGTGAGCAGCGTCGATGCCACGAAGTAGCCGATGAGCAGCGCCGCGTGGCCCCAGCCGGCGGCGCTCACCAGCGTGCCCATCGCGAACGCGGCCCACTGCCCGCCGGCCGTGAGGCTGCCCGCGCGCCGGGCGGCCGCGGCCACCACCCCGGCCACCAGCGCGCCGAGCAGCGCCCGGACGATCAGCGCGTCCGAGATCCGTGCATCCCGCGCATCGCGGCCAGCACCGCCTCGCGCAGTTCGGAGGGGGCCCGCTCCGCGTCGCCCGCGTGGCGAAGCCGGCGACGGTACGCCCGCGCGCCCGCCAGTCGCGCTGCGCACGGGGCGCACGCCTGCGCGTGCACCTCGGCGCGCGCCACCGCCAATGCATCCGCCTCGCCATCCACGACCGCGTCGAGCGCGGCGAGGAAGGTCGTGCAATCGCAGGGGACCGGACGGGGGAACGACGGGACGGACATGGGGGGTGACGGAATCTTCCGGCTCCGGGGAGGCGAGGCAAGCGCCGCCCCGGCGCCGATGGCTCAACGCACGGACGCTGCCGATGGTGCCGTGCATCGGAGGCGCCGCCGCGTTAGCTTGCCAGCCGGTTCCCACCACTCGTCCCCGCATGTCCGCGACCGTCGATCCGCTCGTCCCCCTCGTCCTCCTCGACGCCGTCCGCGCGGTGGACATGCCAGACAACGACTTCGAGGCCGAGTTCGTCGACGAGCTCCGCGTGAAGCGCTTCGGGCTCAGCGACACGGTGCGCGCGCAGATCCGCCGGTACGAGGACGCGGTGCGGCGCGGCCAGCGCCTGCCGCTCGAGGAGGCGGCCGGCATCGCCAAGCTCATCGGGCGGCGTCCGGACGCCGAGGCGGTGTTCCGCGAGGCGGGCCGCAAGCTCGCGCGGCACACCTACGGGCGGATCTCCGGTCCCGTCCGCGGCCTCATCCGCTCGCTCCCCACGCTGCTCGCCCGTCCCCTCGCGCTCGGCCGCGTCCGCCGCATCGGCGAGCGCGTGCTCGGCGGCTCGGTGCGGCGCGTCGGCGCGACGATCCTGCTCGAGGTGCCCGACTCCCCGACGCGCGACGCCGCGCCGCGGCAGGCGGGCTGCACGTTCTACGAATCGATCCTTCGCGAACTGATGATGCTGCTCGTCGGCGGCGTGGGCGCGGTGGAGCAGGTGCGATGCGCCGGCCGCGGCGAGCGCACCTGCGAGTGGCGCGCCGAGTGGCGCGGCATCCGCTGAGGCCCGGAGGCCCCGTGCTCACCCCCCAGACGCTCCCCGCGCTGCAGTCCGCGCTGCGCGACGCCGGCCTCGACGGCTGGCTCCTCTACGACTTCCGCGGCCTCAACCCCGTGGCGGGCTCCCTCCTCGGCATGCAGGGCATGGTCACGCGCCGCATCTTCGCGTGGGTGCCGGCCGAGGGCACGCCCGTCGCGATCACGCATGCGATCGAGCAGGCGCCGTGGGCCGACTGGCCGCGCGAGTGGGAGAAGGTCGTCTACAGCGCGTGGACCACGCTCGAGTCCGCGTTGCCGGGGCTCGTGCGCGGCAAGCGCATCGCGATGGAGTATTCCCCGGGCGACGCGGTGCCCGTCGTGGACCGCGTGCCGGCCGGCGTGCTCGAGCTCGTGCGCGCCAGCGGCGCCGAGGTGGTGACGAGCGCCGACCTCGTGTCGCGCTTCTTCGCGGTGTGGAGCGACGCCGAGGTCGCCGCGCACCGGCGCAACGCGGAGGTGCTGCGGTCGCTCGCGCTCGAGGCCTTCCAGCGCATCGGCGCCGCGGCGCGCACCGCGGCGCCGCTGCACGAGCACGAGGTGGCCGCGTGGATCCGCGAGGGCTTCGCGCGCCACGGGCTCGAGGTGGACCACGGGCCCATCGTCGCGGCCACGGAGCACGCCGCCGACCCGCACTACGCCCCGTCGTCCGACGCGCCACGCGCCTTCCGCGAGGGCGACGTGGTGCTGATCGACCTCTTCGCCACGGACATCGGCGGGGCGGGGATGTGGGCCGACCAGACCTGGATGGCGAGCATCGGCGCGCCCGGCGCGCGCGCGCTCGCGGTGTGGGGCGCCATCCGTGACGCGCGCGACGCGGCGATCGCGCTGCTCGAGCGGAAGCTCGCGGCCGGCGAGCCGGTGCGCGGCGGCGAGGCCGACGATGCCGCACGCGCGGTGATCGAGGCCCGCGGCTTCGGCCCGGCCTTCACGCATCGCACCGGGCACAGCATCGACCGCCGCGGCCTGCACGGCATGGGCCCGAACATCGACAACCTCGAGACGCGCGAGACGCGCCTGCTGCTGCCGGGCGTCGGCTTCTCGATCGAGCCCGGCATCTACCTCGCGGGCGAGATCGGGATGCGCACGGAGGTGAACGGCTACGTCGACCGCGACGGGCGGCTGGTGATCACGCCCGCGGAGATCCAGCGCGACCTCGTGGTCGTCTGAGTGCCGTGGCCGCCTACAGCGGCAGGTGGCGGTCGAGCACCATCGCGACGAACAGCAGCGCGAGGTAGAGCAGGGAGTAGCCGTAGACCCACCAGGCCGGCTTCACGTAGTCGGCGGCCACGCGGACGCGGTGCACGCCCCACAGCAGGAGCCCCCCGAGCACGAGGGCCAGCGCGAGGTAGACGGCGCCGAAGGCGCCGAACGCCACGGGCAGCACCGTGAGCGCGACCAGCAGGATCGTGTACCACCACATCTGCGCGATCGTCTCCCGCTCGCCCCACACCAGCGGCGCCATCGGCACGCGGGCGTTGCCGTAGTCCTTCTGCTTGTTGAGCGCCAGCGCCCAGAAGTGCGGCGGCGTCCAGTAGAAGACGATGAGGAAGAGGTAGAACGCCGTGAGGTCGAGGCCGTTGGTCACCGCGGCCCAGCCGACGAGGGGCGGGAAGGCCCCCGCCGCGCCGCCGATCACGATGTTCTGCGGCGAGCTGCGCTTGAGCCACCGGGTGTAGATGAACACGTAGAAGTAGAAGCCCGCGAGCGCGAGCGCCCCCGTGAGCACGTTCACGAAGGTCGCCAGCATCCACGTGGCGGCCGTCGCGATCCCCACGCCGAACGCCAGCACGAGCCGCGCGTGCATCCGGCCGCTCGGGATCGGCCGCAGCCGCGTCCGCGTCATCACGTCGTCGATGTCGCGGTCGAGGTACATGTTCACCGCGTTCGCGCCGCCCGCCATCAGGTAGCCGCCGAGCATCACCAGCAGCACCGTGCCGATCGTCGGGTCGCCGGCGACGTACATCGGTGCGGCGGTCGTCACGAGCAGCAGCGAGATGATGCGCGGCTTGGTGAGCGCGACGAAGTCCTGCAGCAGCGTCCGCTCGACCGGGGCGGGCGTGGGCGCGGCGGCCCCGGGGGCGGTGGCGCTCACAGGCGGATCTCCCCGGGCAGCGGGGTCACCTCGACCTCGATCGTCGCGGGGCGCATCGCCGCCTGCCACGAGAGGTAGAGCACCACCGCCAGCACGAGGGCCGGCCCCACCGCGAACCCCCACTCCACCAGCGGACGCTGCGGCGCGGCGGCACGCAGCACGCGGGCGGTGGAGCGCAGGATCATCGCCTGCGAGACCACGACGGCCACGACGGCGATCCAGAAGACGGCGGCGAGCAGGGGGGCGGGCATGCCCGAAATATCGCCCGGTCCCCTCCCCGGAGGGAGCCTCGCGGGGTAGTTTCGCGGGATGAACGCCTCCCCCCAGCAGGGTCTCGAGCGCCGCATCGGTCTCTGGAGCGGCATCGCCGTCGTGATCGGCTCCACCATCGGCTCGGGCATCTTCCGCTCGCCGGCGGGCATCGCCGACAAGCTCCCCGGACCGGTGCCGATGCTGCTCGCCTGGGTGGCCGGCGGCATCTTCGCCATCTGCGGCGCCCTCACCCTCGCCGAGATCGCCAGCGCGCTGCCGCAGACCGGCGGCGTCTACGTCTTCCTCCGGCAGGGATGGGGCAAGGTCCCCGCCTTCGTCTTCGGCTGGAGCCAGCTCGTCATGATCCGCGCCGCCTCGCTCGGGGCGATCGCGATCACCTTCGCCGAGTACTTCTGGCGCGTGAAGAACGGCGCGCCCGCCAGCGAGGCGCAGGCGATGACCGTGCGCTACATCGCGGCCGGCGCCATCCTGCTCACGGGCGTCTTCAACATCGTGGGGGTGCGCGTCGGCTCGGCGTTCACCAACCTCACGGTCGTGGCCAAGTACGGCGGCCTGCTGTTCATCATCATCGTGGCCTTCGCGCTGGGGCTGCCGCAGACCGGGGGGCATTACACGCCGGCGATGCCCGAGGGGAGCTTCGCGCTGCCCGCCTTCGGCCTCGCCCTCGTGAGCACGCTCTGGGCGTTCGACGGCTGGGCCGACCTCTCGTACAACGGCGGCGAGGTGAAGGACCCGCAGCGGAACCTGCCGCGGGCGCTCATCGGCGGCACGTTGCTGGTGATCGCCATCTACCTGCTCGCCAACCTGGCCTACCTCGCGGTGCTGCCGATCGAGGAGATTCGCGTCTCGAAGCTCGTGGCGGCGGACGTGGCCAACAAGGTGATCGGGGCGGGGGGCGTGGTGTTCGTCTCCGCGACGGTCATGGTGAGCACGTTCGGCACGCTCAACACCGTGCTGCTGACGAGCCCGCGGGTGTTCTTCGCCATGGCCTCGGACGGCCTCTTCTTCAAGTCGGTCGCGGCGGTGCACCCGACCTTCGGCACGCCCTGGGTGGCGATCTCGCTGACCGCGGCGCTCGGCGCGGCCTTCGTGCTCCTGCGGAGCTTCGAGCAGCTGGCCGACGCGTTCGTGACGGCCTTCCTGCCGTTCTACCTGCTGGCGGTGGCCGCGATCTTCCGCCTGCGGGGCCGGCCGGACTACCAGCCGAGCTTCCGGGTGCCGGGCTACCCCGTGGTGCCGCTGCTCTTCATGCTGGCGGTGCTCTACCTGCTCGGGAACGCGGTCGTGCAGGAGTCGAGCCGGTGGCAGACGCTCGGGGTGTTCGGGGTCTGCCTCGTGGGGGTGCCGGTCTACTACCTGACGGTGGGGCGGCGCCGGTCCGCGGCCTGACCGCGAATTGTGGACAACCTGGGCCGGACGGTTGCCCGACCGTTACCGATCGTCATTGACCGATTGTAACGGCGGGCGGTAGGTTTGGGGGGCTGTAACCTTCCTGTTTCCCACCCACCCAGGATATCACAAAATGAAGCAGACCCGTTTGAGCACCGTGCTCCGGGCGGTGCTGGCGCTGGTGTTCAGCGCTGGCATCGCGGGGGCGCAGGTGACGACCGGTTCGATCGGTGGTCGCGTGACCGACGAGGCCGGCGCCGGCCTCGAGTCGGTCCAGATCCAGGTGCGTAACTCGACGACCGGCGCGACGCGCACGGCCGTGACGAACGCGTCCGGCAACTATCTCGTGCTCGGCCTGGAGGTCGGCTCGGGATACGACGTGACCGCCCGCCGCATCGGCTTCGAGCCGGTGACCAAGCGCGGCCAGAACGTCACGATCGGCCAGACGACGCGCGTGGACATCCAGCTGACCGCGCGGGCGACGGTGCTCGAGGGCCAGGTGATCGTGTCGGAGATCGATCCGGTGATCACGGGCACCCGGACGGGCGTGAGCACGACGGTGTCGGACTCGGCGCTGCAGCGCCTGCCGAGCCTCGGCCGCAACTTCACGGACTTCGTGGCGCTGACGCCGCAGATCTCCAACACGGGCCCGGGCCTCTCGGGCGGCGGCACGAACAACCGCTACAACAACATCCAGATCGACGGCGCGACCGAGGCGGACCTGTTCGGCCTCGGCTCGACCGGGCAGCCGGGCGGCCAGGCCCGCGGCAAGTCGATCGGCATCGACGCGGTGAAGCAGTACCAGGTGCTGCTGTCGCCGTTCGACGTCCGCTACGGCAACTTCGCCGGCGCGCTGATCAACGCGGTGACCAAGAACGGCACCAACGACCTCAGCGGCTCGGCGTACGTGTTCTACCGCGACCAGTCGATGACGCGGTCGCAGCCGTACCTCAGCGACTTCGAGCAGCAGCAGTACGGCTTCACGCTCGGCGGCCCGATCATCAAGGACAAGGCGCACTTCTTCGTGAACGCCGAGCTCCAGGACCAGACGGCCCCGGCCTCGGGCCCGTACGTCGGCCTCGCCGGCACGACGAACTTCCCGGCCCAGGCGACGATCGACTCGTACAACACGATCCTCGGCAACTACGGCCTGCCGGCCTCGACCGGCGGCTCGCGGGTCAACGAGAACCCGCTGACGAACGTCTTCGTCCGCTTCGACATCCAGGACCTGCCGTTCAACTCGTCGCTCGTGCTGCGCCACAACTACGGCGAGGCGCAGGACGACGTCTTCAGCCGGTCGTTCACCAGCACGACGTTCGCGCTGCTGAACAACGCCTACGCGTTCACCTCGCGGAAGGGCGGCACGGTGGCCCAGCTGCGCTCGAACTTCTCGAACGGCTGGTACAACGAGCTCTACGTCGGCCTGACGACGATCCGTGACCGCCGCACGCCCGTCGTGGGCGCGGTGCCGCAGATCACGACCAACATGGGCGGCTTCAACATCGTGTCGGGCGCCGAGCGCTTCAGCCACGGCAACGAGCTCGACCAGGACATCGTCGAGATCACGAACAACCTCGTCATCCCGGTGGGCGACAAGCACCGCGTGACGGTGGGCGGCAGCTACAGCACGTACAAGGCGCGCAACCTGTTCGCGCAGTCGATCTTCGGCGTGTGGCAGTTCAACAGCGAGGCCGACTTCACGGCCGGCACCGCCAACCAGTACATCGTCGGCGTGCCGATCAACGGCGACGGCGCGGTGCGCTTCAAGTCGTCGCTCGCCGGCCTCTACGTGCAGGACGAGTGGACGGTGACCCCCTGGTTCAACGTCCAGTACGGCGTGCGCTACGACGCGCCGTCGTTCGCGGACAAGCCGCCCACGAACCCGACGATCCTGGCGCAGTTCGACCGCAACACCGCGGACGTCCCGAGCGGCAACGGCACCATCTCCCCGCGCGTCGGCTTCAACTGGGACATCACGAAGGACCAGCGCAACCAGCTCCGCGGCGGCGTCGGCCTCTTCGCGGGCCGCCCGGCGTACGTCTGGCTCTCCAACGCGTTCCAGAACTCGGGCATGGGCGGCGTCGCCCTGCTCACCTGCAACACGGTGGCGGCTCCGGCGTTCAACACCACGAACATCGCGACCCCGCCGCAGCAGTGCGCCAACGGCACCTCGGCCGCGCTCGGCTCCGAGATCAACCTGCTGCGCAGCGACCTCAAGTTCCCGCAGAACCTGCGCGGCTCGCTCGGCTACGACCGCTCGATCGGCAACGGCCTCGTCGCGACCTTCGAGCTCATGTACAGCAAGGGCGTGAACACGCTCTTCTACCAGAACATCGCCCTGCCGGACACGGTGCTCGGCTATGACCGCCTCGGCCGCGCGATGTACGGCACCGCCCCGCTCACGCCGACGCTCCGCGTCGCGGGCCGCAACACGGTTCTCGACGTCGAGAACCAGTCGAAGGACTACGCGCTCCAGTGGACGGTGGGCCTGCAGCGCCGCTGGCGCGACAATTGGGAAGGCTCGCTCTTCTACACCCGCTCGATCGCGAAGGACGTCCAGTCCCTCTCGTCGTCGACCGCCTTCTCGCAGTACCGCTTCGGCCGCCCGGCGGGCTACCTCCCGCAGGACGCGACGAACCTGGGCACGTCGCTCTTCGAGCAGCCGCACCGCATCGTGCTCGCCGGCTCGTACACGTTCGACAAGACCGGCACCACGCTCTCGGGCACCTACTTCGGCGAGAGCGGCCAGCGCTTCCACTACCTGTACGGTGGCAACTCGTCGGGTGACGTGAACGGCGACGGCATCGGCAACGACCTCATCTACATCCCGCGCGACGTCAACGACCCGAACGAGATGCTCTGGGACGGCTCGTTCACGACCGGCGGCGTGACCTACACGACGGCGCAGCAGGCCGCGGCGTTCGACGAGTTCATCAGCAGCAACAAGTGCCTCAACGAGCAGCGCGGCAAGATCATGGGCCGTCACTCCTGCTCGGAGCCGTGGCGCAACACGGTGAACGTGAGCATCCGCCAGTCGATCGGCGCGCTCGGCCTCGGCAGCGTGCTCAACACCTCGTCGCTCGAGCGCCTCACCGTCCAGCTCGACATCTTCAACTTCGCGAACTTCCTCAACCGCGAGTGGGGCAAGATCGAGTCGGTCGGCTTCGGCGGCGTGATCCCGCCGCTCGAGTACCGCAGCAAGGAGGCGGGCTCGATGGTCGGTGCCACCGGC
>ERZ1645185.577-NODE-577-length-15272-cov-9.837616_pt1 | contig 15272 bp, 12 predicted proteins | sample MGYA00575351_ERZ1645185 | MGnify/ENA primary metagenome ERZ1645185 (study PRJEB40838, sample SAMN11284767) | freshwater sediment metagenome | isolation source: river sediment | host: Sediment | place: India: Jana village, Kanpur | collected 2015-12-17 ...
CAGCATATCTGCCCTGCGGGTGCTTGCGGGGCTGGGCAGGCCGGAATAGCCTCCCCGCCTGTTTGCGTTGGGGAGGGCGTCGCGGAAAATGCGATGACGGCATCGTTCCAGTCCCGGCTGCGCGCCTTTGTCGATGGGCGCAGCGCCACTCGTTCGCGGTTCAGGCGCTCGCCGCCAGTGCCGGCGTCGATGTGCGTGGGGGCGCTGGACTAGCTTCACACTGGTTGACAGTTGAAGCCTTTGTCTGCCGGAGGGCATCGGGCACTATTGGTTACTCGTGGTTCACCGTGGTGCGATAAAGGGTGGGTGTGCGTTTTCTTCTGGCCTTTCTGATCCTGTTGTTGCCGGCCCCGTTGCTGGCGCAGTGGAAGGTGGCCGAGACCGGGCGGTTCCGGGTTCATGCGGACATGCCGGCGCGCGCGCTCGAATCCCGTGCGATCCTGCTGGAGGATTTCCACCGGCTGCTGGTGCGTGCGACGGGGCGGGATCTGCCCGCCGATGCGCCGCGGCTTGATGTGTTTCTGGTGCCCGATATCCAGTCCGCGAGCCCCTGGCGGCCGGTGGGGGCCAATGTGTCGGGCTTTTACCGGGCCAGTGCGGGCCGCATTTCCGCCATCGCACTGGAGGAGGTGCAAGGAAGCCGCTCCTCAGGGCTGGCGCAGGCGCTGCTGCTGCACGAATATGCCCATCACTTCCTGCTGGGCGCGAGCCGCACCGCCTATCCGGCCTGGTATGTGGAAGGTTTCGCGGAATATTTCTCGACCGCGCGGTTCCGCGATGACCGCATCGAATATGGGGAAGCGAGCCCGATCCGTGCCGCCGCCCTGGCGCGAACGCCATGGATTCCGCTGGAAGCGCTGCTGGCCCGCGATCCGGCCCTGCTGCGGGGCAGCCAGTCCGCGATCTTCTATGCGCAGAGCTGGCTGCTGACCCATTATCTGTTCCGCGCGCCCGGCATGCGGGACCGGCTGGCCGCCTATCTGAAGGCCTATGGCGCCGGCGAAGACCCGGTGGCGGCCTTCCGCACCCATGTCGATCCGGACTTCCGCGCGTTCGAGGCGAGGCTCAGAACCTATGTGACGCGTGAGGCGACCTATTCGCGCTTCGACAGGGCGGGGCCGCAGACCGTTTCGGTTTCGGTGACCGACCTGCCGCGCTCCGCCGCCGACATGCTGCTGCCGATGGTGGCGATCGAGCATGGCGTGCCGCCCGGCCGCCGGGCCGAGGCGCTGGCGGATCTGCGCGCCCGCGCCGCGCGCCATCCCGGCGATGCGCTGGCCGCGCGCGCACTGGCGCTGGCGGAACTGCACCTCGGCTCTCCGGCTACGGCGGCGACGCTGCTGGATGCGCAGCTGAACCAGCTGCCGCGCGATGCAGACCTGCTGCGCTGGCGCGCGCAGGCCGCGCGGATGTCGGACGCCAAGGCAGGCGGTGAGGATGCGCGGCGCTATCTTGTCCGGGCCTGGAACGCCGACCCACAGGACTGGCGCACGCTGCACGCCTATGCCCGGCTGTATCGCAGCCAGACCAGGCCCATGCCGGCCGAAGCGCTGGACGTGCTGCTGAAGGCCTATGGGCTGGCCCCGCAGGTGACGGACGTGGTGCTGGACACCGCGCTGGCGCTCACGAACGCCGGCCGCCTGAGGGAAGCGGCGCAGGTGCTGGAGCCGCTGGCCTGGTCGCCCCATGGCGGCCCGGCCGCGGAACTTGCCCAGCGCATGCTGCTGAAGGCGCGCGCGGGCGACAGGGCCGGTGTTCAGGCCGAGATCGGCGAGCTGCGGCGCGTGCGGCTGGCGATGGCCTCGACCGCTCAGCGCCTGTAGCGGATCAGCCCTTCCTGCACGACAGTTGCCACCAGCAGGCCATCCTGCCGGTAGATTTTTCCGATGTTCAGCCCGCGCCCGCCAGAGGCCGCCGGGCTCGCCTGATCGAAGAGGTGCCAGGCGGACGGGTCCGGCTGCTGGTGGAACCAGATGGCATGATCGAGGCTGGCGGCCTGGAGTTTCGGATCCGTCCAGGCCACGCCGTGGGGAAGCGTGCAGGTGTCCAGCAGCGTCATGTCGGTGGCATAGGCGAAGATCGCGGCACGAAGGGCCTGACCTTCGGGCACATCGCCGTCTGCCCGGAACCAGTTGTGGGCAACGGGCTCGGTCGCCTTTGGCTTGAAGGGGTTGTGCCGCTGCACCGCGCGGAATTCGAAGGGGCGGTCCCGCTCGGCCCAGATGGTGCGGAACGGTTCTGGAATGCGATCGCCGGCAAGGGCGTGCAGTTCGGCGTCGTTCAGCAGGCCTTCCGGGCCCTTCACCTCGGGCATGCTGTCCTGATGGGTCAGGCCCGGCTCCACCAGCTGGAAGCTGGCCGCCAGCGAGAAGATGGCCCGGCCGTGCTGAATGGCGGTGACGCGCCGGGTGGTGAAGCTGGCGCCGTCGCGCTCGCGGTCCACCTTGTAGAGGATGGGGATGCGCGGTTCGCCGGGGCGAATGAAATAGCTGTGCAGCGAATGCACGGGCCGGTCTTCGGCCACGGTGCGCTGTGCGGCGGCAAGCGCCTGCGCCACCACCTGCCCGCCATAGACCCGCACCCAGCCAGCGTCGGTGTTCGCCCCGCGATAGAGATCGACTTCGATCTCCTCGACATCGAGGAGCTGGACGAGGCGCGAAAGCGGGGTGGAGCCGGGCGTTGACATGGGCAGGCGGTTAGGCCGCGCGCGCGCCGCTTGCAACCTGCCGCAAGGATTGGCACCCCCATGGGCCATGCGACGCGCACCCATCCTGTTCATCGCCATGTGGCTGGCGCTTGGGACGGCCGCCTGCGCCGCGCCGGAGGACAGAGCCGTCAGCCTGCCCGACGGCCGCACCCTGAACCTCTATTGCCAGGGGCGGCAGGGGCCGGTGGTGGTGTTCGACAGCGGCTGGGCTGCCGACAGCCGGGTTTGGCGGCGGGTGATGGCGCAACTGCCGGAGGATGTGCGCGCCTGCGCATCCGACAGGGCGGGGCAGGGGCGGAGCAGCCCCGGGCCGCTGCCGCGAGACGGCGCGGCGGTCGCGGCAGATCTGCACGCTGCATTGAAGGCGTCAGGCCTGCCGGGGCCATGGGTACTTGTCGGCCATTCGCTGGGCGGGCTCAACATGCGCCATTTCGCGCGCGCCTATCCGACCGATGTCGCCGCCCTGGTGCTTGTCGATCCGACGGGCCTTTCCGCGCCGGGCGCCTTCGCGCCGCTCGCGGCCCGGTCGCGCAACTGTGTGGAGGCGCTGAAGGCGGATGCCTTTCCGCCCGACAGGCCCGATCTGGCCCGCTGCAAGGGGGAGGACAGGGCCGCCGCGCTCGCCCGGTGGGAGGCGAGGCTGTCCGAGATCGAGGCGGCAGGCGGGAGCACGTCTGCGGGCCTTGCCGATCAGGGCCCGGGCAGCCTCTCCATGCCGCTGATCCTGCTGCGCCCCCTGCCGCAGCAGGCCGCCGGGGCGGAGCCGCCTGCCCCGATGCCCATGGATCCGCTCGCCGGCCTGTCCACCAGGGGCGCGGCGCGGCTTGTGCCCGGCAGCGGCCACATGATCATGATCGACCAGCCGCAGGCGGTCGTTCAGGCGATCCTGGATGCGCTGAAGGCGGCGAAGCCGCCCGTCAGTCCCGGAACGGATCCCTGACGAGGATGGTGTCGTCCCGCTCGGGGCTGGTGCTGACGAGGGCGACGGGGCAGTCGATCAGTTCCTCGATGCGGCGGATATATTTGATCGCCGCGGCCGGCAGATCGGCCCAGCTGCGGGCACCCTGCGTGCTTTCCTGCCAGCCCTCGAAGCGTTCATAAACCGGCTTCGCAGCGGCCTGTTCGGCGGCGCTGGAGGGCAGATAGTCCAGCGTGCGGCCGTTCACCTCATAGCCGGTGCAGACCAGCAGTTCCTCGAACCCGTCCAGCACGTCCAGCTTCGTCAGCGCGATGCCGTCCACGCCCGACAGCGCGATGGATTGCTTCACCAGCGCCGCATCGAACCAGCCGCAACGGCGCTTGCGGCCGGTGACGGTGCCGAACTCCCGGCCCCGCTCGCCCAGCCGCTCGCCGGTCGCGTCGGTCAGTTCGCTTGGGAAGGGGCCCGATCCCACGCGGGTGGTGTAGGCCTTCACGATGCCCAGCACATAGTTGATCGCGCCCGGCCCCATGCCGGACCCGGCCGCCGCCTGGCCCGCCACCACGTTGGAAGAGGTGACGAAGGGGTAGGTGCCATGATCGACATCCAGCAGCACGCCCTGTGCGCCTTCGAACAGGATGCGCGCGCGCTGCCGCCGCTTGGCCGCCAGCGTCAGCCACACCGGGGCGGCGAAGGGCAGGATGTCGGGCGCGATGGCGCGCAGCTCGGCCAGCAGCGCCTCGCGGTTGATCGGCTCCACGCCAAAGCCGGCGCGCAGCGCATTGTGGTGCGCCAGCAGCCGGTCGATCTGCGGCGCGGCGTTGTCCAGATCGGCAAGATCGCACACGCGCAGCGCCCGGCGGCCCACCTTGTCTTCATAGGCGGGGCCGATCCCGCGCCGGGTGGTGCCGATCTTGCCCGCGCCGCTGGCGTCCTCGCGCAGGGCATCGAGATCGCGGTGGAATGGCAGGATCAGCGGGCAATTATCCGCCACCATCAGCTTTTCGGGCGTGATATCAACGCCCTGACCACGCAGGCGCGCCATTTCATCCTTCAGTGCCCACGGGTCCAGCACGACGCCGTTGCCGATGAGGGAGAGCGTGCCGCGCACGATGCCGGATGGCAGGAGCGAGAGCTTGTACACCTGCTCGCCAACGACCAGCGTGTGACCGGCATTGTGGCCGCCCTGGAAGCGCACCACCACATCGGCCCGCGCCGACAGCCAGTCGACGATCTTGCCTTTCCCTTCGTCACCCCATTGGGCGCCGATCACGACCACGTTCGCCAAGACGAATTCCTTTCGGGTCAGCCCTTAGCGACTGCTTCGCGCCCGTTCCAGACATGCGAGCAGCCTTCGGACGAATCCATTTCGCACAGGCCCTGCACGGTGGCCCAGCCGTCGGCCCGCAGCCGGGCTGCGACCTGAGGGTCGGTTCCCAGGGGCAGGAACAGGCGCCTGCCCGGCAGGATGCCCAGCCCGGCATCGACCAGCGTGTCCACATAGAGCGACACGCCCGCTGCCCGTTCCTCGCCGCCGTCCGGGTGGCGCACGCGATAGGCGCCGCCCCGCCCGATCTCGGTGGCGAAGGGCCGGCCATTGGCGCTGCCGAACAGGGAAAAGCCCACCCAGCTGTGATATTCGAAGCCGTGCCGTTCGGTCGGGTCCAGCGTGACGCGGACGTTGGGCAGGGCGCGCACCAGCGCCGTCAGCTCGATGGCGAGCGCCGGGGCGATCTTCGCGAGGCGCGGCAGGGCGGTTTCGGCGTCGCCCGCGAGATCCAGCAGCTGGCGGTAGGGCCGGGCCTCAGTCGCATCCAGTGCGCCCCAGTCCTTGCCGTCCAGCGCGGCCAGCAGCGAGTCGATATCGGCGACCGGCCATGAGCCGCCTGCCAGTTCGGGCACCAGATCGGGCGTGGTCAGGTCAACCGAAAGGTCGCTGACGCCGGCGGCGGCAAGTGCTTCCAGTGCCGTCGTCACCAGCTCGGCGAGCGCGGTCACGCTGTCGCTGCCGATCAGTTCGGCGCCCGCCTGCGTCAGTTCCCGCGACGGATCCAGCTGTCCGGCGCGGGCGCGCAGCACCGGCCCCGCATAGGCGAGGCGCAAGGGGCGCGGCGCATCGGCAAGCCGGGTGGCGGCGATCCGCGCGATCTGGCCGGTGATGTCCGGGCGCAGCGCCAGCCCCTCGCCGGTGGCGGGATCGGAGGTGCGGAACAGTGCCCCGCCCAGCGGCTTGCCCAGCCAGCCGGCCAGCGAGGCCTCATGCTCGACGAGCGGCGGCGACACGCGGACATAGCCGCGCGCCGCAAAGCCATCCACCACGATGCGCGTCAGCGCCGACGCGGCTTCCGCCGCCGGCGGAAGCCGGTCGCGGAAGCCCGACGGCAGGAGCGCCGCTGTCGGCCCCATGGCCGCATATGGGGGGCTGTCGCTCACCCGAACTTCAGCGCCTTCACCGTCTTCACGCCCGGCAGGCGGCAGATATCCCACAGCGTCGGCTCATCCACGCCCGAATCCACCGACAGCAGCAGGATCGCTTCCGCCCCGGCATCGCGGCGGCCCAGGTGGAAGGTGCCGATGTTCACGCCCGCTTCGCCCAGCCGGGTGCCCAGGCGGCCGATGAAGCCGGGCTTGTCCTCGTTGATGATGAACAGCATGCGCGGCGCGAAATCCGCCTCCACCTTGATGCCGAAGATCTCGACGAGGCGCGGCTGCGCCGCCCCGAACAGTGTGCCGGCGACGGATCGTTCGCCGGCCGGCGACTTCACCTTCACCCGCACCAGCGTCTGGTAATCGGTGTCGCGTTCATGGCGCACTTCGGCGACTTCGATGTTGCGGTCCCGTGCCATGGTGGGGGCGTTCACCATGTTCACCGTGTCGGAGAAGGTGCGCATCAGCCCGGCCAGCACCGCGCCGGTGATCGGCTTGATGTTGAGCTGGGCGGCCGCGCCTTCGACCTCCACCGTGACGGCGCGAATTTCGTCGCCCGTCAGCTGGCCGATCAGATGGCCCAGATGCTCCGCCAGCGCCATATAGGGTTTCAGCTTCGGCGCATCTTCCGCCGAAAGGCTGGGCATGTTCAGCGCGTTGGTGACGCCGCCCGTCAGCAGGAAGTCCGACATCTGCTCGGCCACCTGGATCGCCACATTCACCTGCGCTTCGTCTGTCGAGGCGCCGAGGTGAGGGGTGGAGATGAAGTTGGGGGTGCCGAACAGCGGGCTCGCCGTCGCCGGCTCCTCCACGAACACGTCCAGCGCCGCGCCGGCGATATGCCCGCTGTCGAGCCCGGCCTTCAGCGCGGCTTCGTCCACCAGGCCGCCCCGCGCGCAGTTGATGATGCGCACGCCCTTCTTGGTTTTCGCGAGATTCTCGGCAGACAGGATGTTGCGGGTGCTGTCTGTCAGCGGGGTGTGAAGCGTGATGAAGTCCGCCTTGGCCAGCAGTTCGTCCAGCGTCACCTTTTCCACGCCGATGTCCTGCGCGCGTTCGGGGGTGAGGAAGGGATCGAAGGCGATCACCTTCATCTTCAGCCCCAGCCCGCGTTCGGCCACGATGGAGCCGATGTTGCCGCAGCCGATGAGGCCCAGCACCTTGGAGGTGACTTCCACCCCCATGAAGCGGTTCTTTTCCCACTTGCCGGCCTGTGTGGAGGCATCCGCCTCCGGCAGCTGGCGGGCGAGCGCGAACATCAGCGCGATGGCATGTTCGGCCGTGGTGATCGAGTTCCCGAAGGGCGTGTTCATCACCACGATGCCGCGCGCGGTGGCGGCGGGCACGTCCACATTGTCCACGCCGATGCCGGCGCGGCCAATCACCTTCAGCTTCTTCGCCGCATCGAGGATCGGCGCGGTCGCCTTGGTGGACGAGCGGATGGCGAGGCCGTCATAATCGCCGATGATGGCGATCAGCTCGTCCTTGGTCAGGCCGGGCTTTTCGTCCACCTCGATCCCGCGGGCGCGGAAGATCTCGGCCGCCTTGGGGGACATCTTGTCGGAAATCAGGACACGGGGGGCTTTGGTGTTGGGCATCGCTCAGGCCTCCTTCGCGGTGGCATAGGCCCAGTCGAGCCAGGGAATCAGGGCTTCGATATCGGCGGTGTCGACGGTTGCGCCGCACCAGATCCGAAGCGAGGGCGGGGCATCGCGATAGCCGTTGATGTCGAACGCAACGCCTTCCTTTTCGAGGAGGGACGCCATCGCCTTCGGCAGCTCGGCCGGGCCGTCGATCCGGATGCAGACCGAGGTGTTGGAGCGCGTGGCGGGATCGACCGCGAGGTTCGAGGCCCAGGGGGTGCGATCCACCCAGGCATTCAGCGCGGCGGCGTTCGCGTCTGCGCGGGCGAACAGGGCAGGGCGGCCGCCGATGGATTCGGCCCAGCGAAGGGCATCCAGATAATCCTCCACGGCCAGCATGGAGGGCGTGTTGATCGTCTCGCCCTCAAAGATGCCTTCGATCAGCTTGCCACCTTTCGTCAGCCGGAAGATCTTGGGCAGCGGCCAGGCCGGGGTATGGCTTTCCAGCCGTGCGACGGCGCGCGGCGAAAGGATGAGGATGCCGTGCGCGCCTTCGCCGCCCAGCACCTTCTGCCAGCTGAAGGTCACCACATCGAGCTTCGCGAACGGCAGGTCCTGCGCGAAGGCGGCGCTGGTCGCGTCGCACAGCGTCAGGCCTTCGCGGCCATCCGAAATCCAGTCCGCGCCGGGAACGCGGACGCCGGACGTGGTGCCGTTCCAGGTGAAGAGAATGTCAGACGCCTGATCAATGGCGGACAGATCCGGCAGAACCCCGTAATCGGCCTTGATCACGGTGGGGTTCAGCTTCAGCTGCTTCACCGCATCCGTCACCCAGCCTTCGCCAAAGCTTTCCCAGGCGATCGCGGTGACGGGCCTTGCGCCCAGCAGGCTCCACATCGCCATTTCATAGGCGCCGGTGTCGGAGGCGGGGACGATGCCGATGCGGTAATCATCGGGCACCCCCAGGATCGCGCGGGTGCGATCGATCGCATCCTTCAGGCGCGTCTTGCCGATTTTGGCGCGGTGCGAGCGGCCAAGGCTGTCGGTGGGGAGCTTGGAAAGGTCGTAACCCGGCCTCTTGGCACAGGGTCCGGACGAAAAATGCGCGCGTGCGGGGCGCACGTCTGGTTTCACAGTCATATTCTCTCCTCTCAGAGAGCGCGCGCCGCGTTGGGACGGCGTGGCCCGCCGCCGCTCATAGAGAGGAAGCGCCGGAGGTCAAGAAAAAGCGGCGCGCATCATTCCGAATGGCTGCTCGCCGCGGCGCGTCGTGGGCGCGCGCCGGCCTGCCAGCCATGCCAGACGACCAGCGCGCCCAGCAGCGCGTGGAGGGCGAGTATCGGCCCCGGCGACAGGGTCGCAATCGACCGGTGAAAGGATGTCCAGGTGCTGGTGGCTGCGAAGGTTTCGAACAGCAGGCTCTGCACGATGATCATGCCGGCCACGATCAGGAAGGGGCGCCGGTTCCGTCCGGCGCGGCGGGCCAGCCACAAGGCGGCAAGAAATCCCATCAGCTGCGACAGTTGCAGGCTGATCCCGAACAGGGGGAAATCGGCCGGGCCGTCGATCCTGAGCCCGGGCATGAGATGGTTCAGCAGGCGCGAAAAGATCGGCATGATGACGAACAGCAGCGTCGCCACCATCGCATTGGCATGCATGGCCATGTTGCGGCGCTCCGCCAGCGCGATATGCACGAGCCACAGGATGGCGACGGCCGACAGTGCGTCGATGATCCCGAGCTTCGATCCCCACAGCTGATAAAAGGCATTGCCGGACGCTGTGGCCGCGGCCATCGAGTAGGTGACGGCGCCGGCCCCAGCCATGAAGAGCGGGAACATCGCAAGTGTCGCCAAGCCGCCCGCGCGGTGCACATCGCGGCGTTTGGCGTTCATCGACCAGGCCTGAAACCCGACTGCCATCATCCACAGCGTGGCCGTGATGCCGTGCAGGTGAGCCAGCCACGACGACGTGCCGATCTGACTGACATATCCCGGCCAGAATGCGACCAGCGCGAGCGCGATCAGGAAGCCCACGACATACGGCAGATTGCGATACGGCATGCCTACCCCCCCCAGAATGCCTAAAAGAATGCTCGCAGAGCAGCACGCAGGCGTCAATCGGCGGCGGAAGCGCGGGTGCAGGGTGTGGAAATCCTCCGCTTGTCCGACTATGTTGGGAGGCAATGAAAAAAGAAGCGATGCACACGCCGTTCAAGCCGGCGTCCCGCGAAGCGGATTTCGCGGCAAACCCCACCCCCACGGCGCAGACGGAACATCCTGCCTATCGCCTGGCCTTTCAGGACGACGACTTCCTGCTGCGCGAGGAGCTTCGCCCGGTGCGCTTCCAGCTGGAGTTGATGAAGCCGGAGCTGCTGCTGACCGAAGCCGGGATCGCCTCCACCTTCGTCTTTTACGGCTCCGCGCGGATCCCGTCGCCCGAAGAGGTGGAGGATCTGCGGGCCGGCGCGGACACGCCCGAGCGCAAGGCCGTCGTCGAGCGGCTGGTGGCCAAGTCCCGCTATTATGAGGAGGCGCGCAAGCTTGCCTATCTCGCCTCCTGCCGGGACTGCAACATCGGCGGCCCGCGCGACTATGTTGTCTGTTCGGGTGGCGGCCCCTCCATCATGGAGGCCGCCAATCGGGGCGCGCACGAAGCGGGAAGCATCTCGGTCGGGCTGAACATCATCCTGCCGCACGAACAATTGCCCAATGCGTTCGTCACGCCGGGCCTCAGCTTCCAGTTCCACTATTTCGCGCTCAGGAAGATGCACTTCCTGATGCGGGCGCGCGCGGTTGCGGTGTTTCCCGGCGGATTCGGCACCTTCGACGAGCTGTTCGAGCTGCTGACGCTGGTGCAGACCGGCAAGATGGCGCGCATCCCCATCCTGCTGTTCGGGCGGGAGTTTTGGGAAAATATCGTAAACTTCCAAGCCCTTGCAGACGAAGGCGTGATTTCCCCGCGCGACCTGGAGCTGTTCCACTTCATGGAAACCGCCGAGGACGCCTGGGATTTCGTCTGCCGCCACGCGGCCGAGACGGCGCAGGCGGCCTAGAAGACGCCCGGTATTTCCCGCTGCGCCGTGGTTTCGCGGGGCAGCGGCGTGCGGGGCGCATCGGCCGACATCGCGCGCGACAGGCCCTGCATCGCCGGGCAGCTCTGGCCGTTCAGGAACCAGAGCGCGGCCTGCATGGAGGCTTCGCCCTGTTCGCCCATGTCGGTGTTGAGATCGTCGATCGCCGCGCAGCTGGCGCCGGTCTTTCCCGCCAGCCCGTTGTAATAGTCGCCCTGCCGATCCGCATTCTGCGTCGCGAAGGCGACGATGCGCAGCCTGTCGTCGCAGGCGGCGCGGTCCACCGCGATCTGCCCCACCGGCTTGCCATAGGTGTTGGAGCCGATGATGGCGCTGTTTTCCCGCAGCCAGGGCGTCATCGCGTTGATGACCAGTTCGCTGGCCGAGGCGCTGGCCCCCGTGACGATGAAGGCGACGCGCACCGGCGCGATGGATTCGGGCTGCGGCTGGAAGCGCCGGGTTTCGTCATAGGCCGCCTTTGACGGGCGGAAGCTCGTGTAGCTGAGGACGTCGCCGCCGGCGCGGTTGCCGCCCAGCAGGTCCGCCAGCAGTTCCGCCACGCGCACCAGCCCCCCGCCGTTGTAGCGCAGGTCCACCACCACCCGTCGCACGCCCTTTGCGCGGAACTGCGCGAAGGCGCGCTTCAGTTCCGGCTCGGCCGTGCTGATGAAGGTGCGCAGGTTCAGATAGCCGATCGGATCATCCGAATCCGGATAGAGGATCGAAACGCCGAACTTCGGGGAGACCGGCGGGATCGCGTAGCTGGCCTTGGTGATCGACGCGGTTTCCTGGATCAGCCCGAGCTTCGGCGCCCAGGTGTAGCGCAGCACCCGCGTGATGCCCGCTTCGGAGGGGCCAAGCGCCGCGTACAGCCCCTCTTCGCCCTCGTTGCGGAGGATATCGGAAACGAGCCTCAGGTTCGAGGCGCTGGTGCCGACCGCCTCGATCAGGGAGCCGCGCGCCAGCTGGGTGGCGCCGGCGGGCGAGCCTTCATACACGTCCGTGACGACGACGCGCCCCTGGGCCGAATCCACCTTCAGGCGGATGCCGAAGCCCGCCGTCGCGCCCGTGTCGTAATAGGCATTCTCCTCCGCGATGGAGGCGACATGGGTGAAATAGCGATCCCGGTTCTGCGACCTTGCAGTCGCCGTCAGCGCATCGACATAGTCCGACACGCTGGAATAGGGCGCGGGGTTGGGCGCGGCGGGCAGCGTTTCGGGAAACAGATACCATTCGCCCAGCTGCGCGGCGGCCCAGTCCTGCCGCTCCCGCAAGGTGCAGCCGGATGAGGGCGGCGTGGGCGTTGGTGTCGGCGTCGGGGCAGGGGGGGCTCCACCCCCCGCGTTGCCGCCCGGGCTTCCGCCTGACGAGCAGGCGACCACAAGGCTGGAAACCGCAATGGCGGCAAGCAGGCGCAACCGGAACATCGGCCGCACAGTAACGCGCTTCGGCACGGAGGAAAGAGGCCGCTTCGCGCGGCCTCAGGCCCCGGCCAGGTCTGGATCAGGCCTTGGCGGGGGCAGCCGGCGCGGCGGCGGGCGCGGCAGGGGCACCCGCTGCGGGGGCCGCAGCGGCGTCGGCCGGCGCAGCCGCGGCGTCTGCCGCAGGCGCTGCTTCTTCCGCCGGAACGGCGGGGGCGGGCAGCGGGCTGTCGCTCTTGCTGTTCAGGAAGGCGATCAGGTTGGCCCGGTCTTCGGGCTTGCTGATGCCCGCGAAGCTCATCTTGTTGCCCGGAATGGCCTTCTTCGGGTTGGCGATCCATTCCGACAGGGCCTTCCAGTCCCATGTCTTGCCGGATTCGGCCTTCATCGCATCGGAGTAGCCGAAGCCGCCGGAATGGGCGTGGGCCGCGCCAACGATGCCATAGAGGTTGGGGCCGATTCCGGCCGCGCCGCCCTTGTCGATCGTGTGGCAGGACGCGCACTTCTTGAACTGGGCTTCGCCCTTCGCCGCATCCGCCGATGCCAGATAGAATTCGATCGGCTTGTCGGCCGCAGCCGCGCCGCCGCCGGCTTCACCTTCGGCTTCCACGCCTTCCACCACGAAGGCGGGCTTTTCCGGCCCGTGCGTGGGGAACAAATAGCCGGTCACGATCGACAGGCCCAGAACGGAAATGGCGGCCGCCAGCACCCAGCCGGCAATCTTGTTCCACTCGTAGCTGTCCACCTGTCCTGCTCTCCGAAGCGTGCGTCATGCGGGCGGTGCCGGGCGGTACCACCTTCCGCCGGGCCTCATAGAAACAGCCGGGAGCCTTTGCAATGGCCGCATGCCCCCGCCAATTGCCGCAGGTCCGGGCGCAGGGTTGATGGCCCGTGGTTGACGGAAAGGGGGAAGCACGGGCAAGCGCCGCTGATGCAAAGCTATCCGCCCCTCGCCCAGCATCTCGTCGACGAGATGCGTGCCCGCGCCGCAGCCGAACCCGCCCGCGCCGTCGCGTTCCAGGGCGCGCCGGGGGCCTATTCGCACCAGGCGGTCCGCGAAGTCGCGCCCGATGGGCGGCCGCTGCCCTGCTTCAGTTTCGAGGATGCGCTGGCCGCCGTGCAGGACGGGCTGGCGGCGCTTGCCGTGATTCCGGTGGAGAACAGCCTGCACGGGCGGGTGGCGGACGTGCATTTCCTGCTGCCCGAATCCGGCCTGTTCGTGACCGGCGAACATTATGTGAAGGTGGAACATTGCCTGCTGGGGGCGCCCGGCGCCTCTCTGGCAGAGGTGCGCGAGGCGATTTCGCACCCGCAGGCGCTGGGCCAGTGCCGCAAGCGGCTGCGCGCCCTGGGGGTGAGGCCCACCAGCTTCGCGGACACGGCGGCAGCGGCCGCCGCCGTCGGTGGAGAAGGCGATGCCTCCGTCGCCGCCATCGCGTCGCGGCTGGCGGGCGAGCTTTATGGCAACAGCCTGCTGGTGGAAGGCCTTCAGGATGCCGATCACAACCGCACCCGCTTCCTGCTGCTGTCGCGAACCCCGCGCGACCTTGGCCGGGTGGAGGGGCCGGTGAAGACGACGCTCGCCTTCGAAGTGAAGAACGTGCCGGCCGCGCTGTTCAAGGCACTGGGCGGGTTCGCGACCAACAGCATCAACCTGACGCGTCTGGAAAGCCATCTGCGCGGCGGGGCCTTCACCGCGGCGGAGTTCCTGATCGACATCGAGGGGCGACCGCAAGACGCCCATGTCGCCCGTGCGCTGGAGGAGCTGGCCTTCCATTCCAAATGGGTGCGCCTGCTGGGCAGCTATCCGATGGTGCCGCCGGAGGTCGCCGCGCCCTGATCCAGGGGCGGGCGCCTTAAGCCGCTGCGAAGGCTGCCGTTCAGGCCGACAGGGTCTGCGCGACGGGAGCCATCATGTCGACGGGACAATTCGGGCGGGACGCCCAATGACCATCATGTTCAAGCCGCCGGCTGCCGACCGCGCCCGGTTCGGCTGGCGCGATCTGCTGCGGCTGGGGCCGGAAGAGGATCCGTTCTGGCGACGGGTCAGGCGCAACCAGCTGGGCTATGTGGTGCGGTATCTGCCGGTGCTGGCGCCGGTGATGATCTTCTACAGCGCGATCGTGGTGCTGGCCTTTGCCCCGATCGCCAGCCCGGCGGTGTTCGCCGCATGGCTGTTCGCGCAGGGCCTGCTGTCGACGCAATGGCTGTTCCGGCGCACCTCGCGCCGGCTGCACGGCGGGGGCGCGCGCGCCACCCGCGCCTATATGCGCCGCCTGCTGGGCGAAATGGCGGTCAGCGGCTGCGCCTGGGGCCTGCTGTTCGCGGATATCCTGCCGCTGGCGTCCCCGGCGGACATGATGCTGGTGGTGGCCCTGGCGATGGCGTCGATCGGCGCCATGGCGATCACCACGGCGGTGTTTCCGCTGGGCGCGCTGATGCTGTGCGTGCCTGTCGTGCTGGGGGTCGCGCATGGGCTGTTCCGCATCGGCTGGACCGACCTGTGGATGGCGGTGGCGCTGTTGCTGGGCTTCATCGGCATGCTGGTGCGCGGGAACCTGCAATCCACCTTCGCGCTGCTGTCGCGGCTGAGAGCGGAGCAGCAGTTCGTCGCGCAGGAAGAGGTCGTGCGGCTGCTGCTGAACGAATATGACACCAACGGCTCGGAATGGCTGTTCGAGATCAACCGCGACGGCCGGGTCACCTTCGTGTCCTCCCGCTTCGCAGACGTCACCGGCACGCCGGTCGAATCGGTAATCGGCAGCCTCTGGCTCGATGCGCTGGCAGACCGGGAGGATGCGAGGCCGCTGTTCGAGATCGTGGCGAAGGGCCAGCCCTTCCGCGACCACCTGTTGCCGGTTGAGATCGGCGGCGAGCGGCGCTGGTGGTCGCTTTCCGGCACGCCGAAGTTCGGCCACAAGGGCGAGTTTCTGGGTTATCGCGGTGTCGGCTCGGACGTGACGGATCGGCAGCGCGCGTCGCAGCGGATCAAGGAACTGGCGACATTCGATGCGCTGACGGGGCTGGTGAACCGACGGATCGTGCATCAGGCGCTGGCCGAAGGGCTGCGGGCGGGAAAGGTGGCGCTGCTGTTCGTCGACCTGGACAGGTTCAAGGCCGTGAACGACAGCCTTGGGCATGGCAC
>ERZ1645185.578-NODE-578-length-15257-cov-7.564663_pt1 | contig 15257 bp, 9 predicted proteins | sample MGYA00575351_ERZ1645185 | MGnify/ENA primary metagenome ERZ1645185 (study PRJEB40838, sample SAMN11284767) | freshwater sediment metagenome | isolation source: river sediment | host: Sediment | place: India: Jana village, Kanpur | collected 2015-12-17 ...
GGGCGCGTGGGGCTCTCGAGCTTCGCGGTATTGGTACCGCGGTCGGTCCAGCGCTGCTGCCACTTGGGCTCTACGGCCGCGGGCACATACGGGGTCGGGGCTTCGGTCTCGTGCATCTCTGCAATTTAATCGACTTGAGGGGGTGGGTCTGGGTCGCGGTCGGGGTCGCGGTCGGTTCATGGCTCGTCGACCGGCGCTGGCGGAGATCCCGGGGACGTCGCGTTGCTTCGGGGGTGGCCGTGCGCCTTGGCTCGCGGGGCTCGCCGGCGCCGGCGTCACCCCCTCAGAGACGCGCCGCCACCGGGTCTCCGCCTGCGCCTTGGCCTCTACGTGAACCGAGACCGAGACCGAGACGACCGGCGCGCGGCCCTTTGGGCGCGCGCTGAGAGCTCAGACCTCAGGTCTCAGTGCGCGCTATCACCATCGCAGCCCCAGTCGCGCTGCCGCCCGGTGAGCGGCTCTCTGAGGGGGTGACGCCGGCGCACGTCGGTGCGCTCGGCCACCCCCGAAGCAAGCCGCGAGCGGGGTGGCGGTGTGGCTGGGGCGTGTTCCCCCCGCGGCTCCCGAAGCAAGCCGCGAACAGGGTGGTGCGGGAGCCGGGGCGTGTCGCTCGCGAAGACCCCGACCCCGACCCCGACTCAGCGACGGTACAAGTACGCCGCGTCCTCGAGCCGAGCGCCGCGCTCGTCGCACACAGCGAACTTGCCGCCCGAGTAGAGCGTGGCACCGCCGAACTGACCGTCCTTGGTCAGCGCGTAGAACTCGAGATCGAAGCGCGGCCGGCCACCGGGGCCCAGCAGTCGCGCCTCGGTCATGGCCACCACGCGCTCGAGCGTCTTGAGGCACGCCTGCTGCGGCGCCATGCCCTGCCGCATGAACTCTACGATCAGAAATGACGCGCAGGTCTTGATGTTCGCCTCACCGCGCCCCGTGCTGCCGGCGGCACCCACCGTGTTGTCGCAGTACTGCCCCGCGCCCACGATCGGCGAGTCGCCGATACGCCCCGGCACCTTCCACGCCATGCCACTCGTGGTGGTCACTGACCCCAAGTCACCGTTGGCGTTCACGGCGTTCATGTTGATCGTGCCCGTCGTGAATTTGATCTTGATGTCGTCATTGTGGTCGAGCCACGCGTCGTTGGCGTTGAGCCGCGACTTCCAGCGCATCCAGTCCTGACGTGACTTCTCGGTGAGCAGATTCTGCTCCTTGAAGCCCATCGCCTTCGCGAAGCGCCCCGCCCCCTCGCCCACCAGCATGACGTGGTCGGTGTAGTCCATGACCGCCTTGGCAACCAGCGACGGCGTGGCGATGCCTTCGATACACGCCACCGAGCCGGCACGACGCGTGGGCCCGTGCATGCACGAGGCATCGAGCTGCACGACACCCTCCTCGTTGGGCAACCCACCCAGCCCCACCGACTGATCGTCGGGATCGAGTTCCTGGATGTTCACCCCGGCAATCGCGGCATCGAGCGGGTCTTCACCGGCGAGCATCTTGTCGTACGCCACCTTCACCCCGCGGACGCCGTTCGAGGACGACACCACGCACGGTCGACCGCGAAACCCAGCGGGCGCAGCCGCCGGACTCCCCACGTCCGCCCACGCATCCGGAACTCGCGGAACGAACCCGGCCGCCGACAACAGGGCAGACCGCTCGAGAAAATCACGGCGGGAGATGGACATGGGACGGATTCGGTGGTGGAGGGTAGTGATTCAACAACAGGCCGCAGACGGCAGGAACCCCAGACGGCAGACCGCCGAGCACTGGTAGAACAATACGGGGGCGTCCGCTCCGCGGCGCCCCCAACTACCGAATCCCGGCGGTCTGCGGCGCCGGCCGTCCGCCGTCTCCCGGTCCCGCTGTTACGCTTCCGCTGTTCAAGCTTCCGTAGTTCAAGCTCCCGCAGTCCCAACTCCCGTAGTCCCCGCTTCCGCAGTCCTTCCCAACGCCATGTCCACTCCCGCCGCCATCGCCGAGCAGTTGCGCGCCACCTCGTTCCTCGAGGGACTCACCGACGCGCACCTCTGGAAGCTCGCCCGTCACGTCACGCCACAAGCCTTCGAAACCGACACCACGATTTTCACCGAAGGCGATGCCCGGCAGCGTTTCGCCATTCTCTTCAGCGGCGCCGTGGCCATCGAAAAGTCGGCCGACGGACGCACCACGCGCCTCGTCACCCTGGGGGCCGGTGAGGCCGTAGGCGAAGGGCTGCTGCTCGACGACACCAATCACGGCACCACCGCGCGCATCATCATGCCCGGCCACGGCGTGATGCTTTCGCGCGCCCAGATCGACGAAATCACGCGCGAAGCGCCGCAGCTGTACGCCGCCCTCGTTGGCCGCGCCGCTCGCTCGATTTCGGCGCGGCTGCGTCGCGCCGATGCCACGCTGGTGGGACGTGGTCGCACCCTCGGCTTCGGTGGCCACCGCACGCGCCTCGAGCACGACTTGCTTGGTGATCGCGAGGTGCCGTACGAGGCGCTCTACGGCGTGCAAACATTGCGCGCGCTCGAGAACTTCCCCATCACCGGCATCCCGCTGCGCGAATTTCCCGTGCTCATCGAGGCGCTGGCCGAAGTGAAGGAAGCGGCCGCGCTCGCCAATCACAGCTTGGGGTTGCTCGACGATGCCACCTGCGATGTCATCGTGCGTGCCGCGCGCGAAATTCGCGCCGGCCGCCATCACGAGCATTTCTTGGTGGACATGATCCAGGGCGGTGCCGGCACTAGCACCAACATGAACGCCAACGAAGTCATCGCGAATCGTGCGCTCGAATTGCGCAACGAACCGCGAGGCTCGTACCACGTGGTGAGCCCCAACGACCACGTGAACCTGTCGCAGTCCACGAACGATGTGTACCCCACGGCGGTTCGGCTCGCGCTGCACAAGAGCCTGGCCACATTCCGCGACGAGCTGGCCCGATTGGCCGATGCCTTCGCGGCCAAGGGCACCGAGTTTGCCCCCCTGCTCAAAATGGGGCGCACCCAAATGCAGGACGCTGTTCCCATGACGCTCGGCCAGGAGTTCATGGCCTTTGCCAACACGCTGCGTGAAGACGTCGATCGACTCGCCGAAGCGCAGGGACTCATTCGCGAGATCAACCTCGGGGCCACGGCTATCGGCACCGGAATCAACGCGCCGCCAGGCTACGCGCACACCGTGGCCACCTGTCTCGCCGAAGTTTCCGGCGTGGCCGTCATCACGGCTCCCGATCTGGTGGAAGCCACCAGTGACACCGGGGCCTTCGTGCAACTCTCGGGCGTGATGAAGCGCACCGCCACCAAGCTCTCGAAGATCTGCAACGACCTGCGCTTGCTGTCGTCGGGCCCACGCGCCGGATTCGGCGAAATCAACCTGCCCGCCATGCAGCCCGGCAGTTCGATCATGCCTGGCAAGGTCAATCCGGTGATCCCGGAGGTGGTGAACCAGGTGTGCTTCGACGTCATCGGTGGCGACGTCACCGTAACCATGGCTGCGGAAGCGGGCCAGCTGCAGCTCAATGCCTTCGAACCGGTCATTGCGTATCGCTTGCTGCGCGGCATCAACATGCTGCGCAACGCGTGTCTGGTGTTGCGTGAGCGATGCGTGACCGGCATCACGGCGAATGCCGACCGGATGCGCTATTTCGTAGAGCATTCCATCGGTATCGTCACCGCCCTCGTACCCGTCATCGGCTATGAGCAAGCGACTGACGTGGCGCGCACCGCGCTGACCAGTGGACGCGGGGTCTTCGAGATCGTGCTCGAGCGGGAATTGCTCACGCGCGAGCAGCTGGATGCGATTCTGAATCCGGAGGCTATGACGGCCCCGCGATTCACGAAGGAATTCGCAGCGGGCAAAGGCTGAGCCTGCTGCATTCGGACACACACTCCCGACCGAATCGTCCCGCGCTGTGACGATTCGGCCGGGAGTGTGATAGTCCGGCCCCTTCGATCGCTGTTCCCGCGACGGTGCGTGCCGCGGCCCTGACTTGCTCGTCTTTCTGACGGAAGTCATGCGACCCCCAATGCACCCGTGAAGCAGCCCTGATGCGCCCGCTCATACATCGCCCGCTTTTGCGCTCTGGCACCGCCCGGTTGGTCCAGGTTGGCAGCCGCGCAGCAACCCTCGTGGCCCTGCTCGTCGCAGCGGCCTGTTCCGGCGGCGGCGATGTCACCGGCAGCACCGGTGGAAACAACGGTGGCAACAACGGCGGGGGTACACAGAACAACGTGCCCAGCCGGATCGACTTGTCGTCCAGCGCCATTGGCCTGGGCGCCGTTGGCGCGTCGGAGAACATCACGGCCACCGTGCGCGATGCCGCCGGCAACATGCTGCCTACGGCTTCGGTCTCGTGGAGCAGCGCCGACATCACCATCGCCGATGTCTCCGGCTCCGGCAGCACCGCCACCATTACCGCCCGCGCGCCTGGCAGCACCACCGTTCGGGCCACCAGCGGGTCGGTGACCCAATCGATCTCGGTGAACGTGAGCATTGTGCGGGCCATCACCTTGCCGGCCTCGTCACAGGTCCGTACCGGGGGCAGCATCATCCTCACCCCCACGCTCGACGCCGACGCTGGGGCCGCTACGGCCCTGCGTTGGGAGAGCAGCGACCCCACCATTGCCACGGTGTCGAGCGGTGTGGTGACCGGCGTCCAGCCCGGCAACACCAACATTCGCGTAAGCGCTGTGGGCGACCCGCGCATTTCGGCGGTGACGCAGCTCACCGTGACCACCGCGCGCAGCGTGGTCATCCGCAACGCGCCGAGCGAACTATTCCTCGGCGACGAGCGTCAGCTCGAGACCATCGTCGATGTCAACGATGGCGAATCGCGCGCCGTGGAGTGGAGCACGAGCAATCCCACCGTCGCGTCGGTCACGTCCAGCGGACGTGTCATTTCCGTCGGGCTCGGCACAACAGTCATTCGCGTGCAGTCGGCCGCCTTCACGGGCATGAAAGACTCGGCGGTCATCGCCGTGCGCGTGCCGCGCATCGTGACCGTGTCGCCGGCTACTACCACGGTGGGCCCGGGGCAGACGCGTCAGCTCAGCGCGTCGGTACAAATCGAAGAAGGCATGAGCACCGCCGTCACCTGGCGGTCGGCGAACGCGTCAGTGGCCATGGTGTCGTCGAATGGCCTCGTGACCGGCGTGGCGCAGGGCACCACCACCATTACGGCGGTGTTGGTTGCGGATACCACGCGCCGCGGCGAAGCCACGGTAACCATCGCGGCCATGGTGCGCGATGTGGAAGTGCAGCCGGCCGCCGCGTCGGTGGCCGTGGGCGAAACGCGACAGCTGATTGCCAACGTGACCGGCGATGCCGGCGCCTCCACCGATGTGCTCTGGCGTTCGGCCAACGCGGCCGTGGCCACAGTCGACGCCACGGGTAACGTCACCGGTGTGACGCCCGGAGCCACGGTGATCACCGCCGTCTCGGTAGGCGATACCACCCGTCAGTCCACGTCGTTGATTACCGTGCGCAGCGCGCCGGTTGTCGCAGTGACCCCCGAGTCCCTCGCGCTCGAGCCGGGTGAAGTGGGATATCTCGGCGTCACGGTACAGGCCGAACCTGGTGTGAACACTGGCGTAACCTGGAGCACCAGCGATGCATCGGTGGCCACGGTATCGAGCGCCGGTCAGGTGAACGCCATCGCCAACGGCAGTGCCATCATCACCGCCGTATCGGTGGCCGACACCACGCGCCGTTCGTCGTCGACGATTACGGTGAGCACGCAGCCCGGGGTGCGCGCCGTGAGCGTGAGCCCGGCAGTCAGTTCGTTGCAGGCCGGCCAGACGGTGCAGCTGGTGCCGGCGGTGCAAGTCGCTGGCGGCGCGTCGGCCGCCGTAAGCTACCGCAGCAGCAATCCGGCGGTGGCAAGCGTGAACTTTGCCGGACTCGTGACAGCGCTCGGCAACGGTTTGGCCACCATTACGGTTACGGCCACCGCCGACCCCAGCAAGACGGCAACGGCCACCGTGACCATCACGGCGACTCCCACGCAGCTGGCCACGTCGTGGAGTAGTTCACGACTGGCTGGTGCGCTCCATGAAGACGTGGTGTCCTTCGACGCCATCGACGCGAGCACCGCCTTTGCCGTGAACTCCAAGGGCGATGTGTTTGTGGAGTCCGGTGGCACGTGGTCGCTGGGCACGCGCGGCAGCACGCACGGTACGCAGTTCCTCGCCGTGAGCGCCACGGGTGGCAGCAATGCCATCGCGGTGGGCACCAACGGTGTCATCGTGCGCTTCGACGGCAGTAGCTGGACGCGTCAGAGCAGTTCCACCCAGCAGACGCTGAATGGTGTGCACCTTGAAAGTGCATCAGCGGGCTTTGCCGTTGGTGCGAGCGGGCTTGTCCTGCGCTACGACGGTTCGTCGTGGACCGGCATGAATACCGGATCGAGCCAGACACTGTACGGTGTGTGGACATCGGGCAGCAGCGGCTATGCCGTGGGTTCGAACGGTGAAATTCTACGCTGGAACGGCAGTACGTGGTCGCGTCAGTCCAGCCCCACCAGCGAAACCTTGTACGGCGTACATGCGCTGAGTACGAGCAGCGCTGCTGCCGTGGGCGCGTTTGGTACCGTACTGCGCTTCAACGGGTCGAATTGGCTCCGTGTAAACAGCGGCTCGCTGACGGCCGACCTGCACGATGTGCAAGGCACGGTCTCCAACTCGCGTTACTACATTGCCGGCGACGACGGGCTGTACTCGCTCACCAACAATTCGCTGGCAACGGTGAGTACGCCTTATGCTCCGCGACTGTTCAGCGTGTCGGTCGACGGTGCCCAGAGCGTGTACACCAGCGGCCAGCGTGGTCTGGTGATGCGGTTTACCGGTGATGGCTGGAATACCGAAAACCTCGCGCCGGATCTCATCGACGTGTGGACTACGGCGGCGAACAATGCGTGGGCCGTTGGCGAATTCGGGTTCGTGTATCGCTGGAACGGCAGCAGCTGGGCGCGGCAGAGCACGCCAACTACCGCCACGCTGAATACGGTGTGGGCCAACAGCGCCACCGACGCGTTCGTGGGTGGTGACGACGGCACTATGCTGCGCTGGAACGGATCGAGCTGGAGCAGCATGTCGTTCCCATCCAGCGGCAACGTGTACGGCGTGTGGGGCACCGCCTCCAACAACGTGTATGCGGTCACATCGAGCGGCGAAGTCGTGCGCTACAACGGCAGCAGCTGGAGTGTCATGGCCACGACGTCCAACGCGCTTTGGTCGGTGTACGGGGCGGCCGCCAACGATGTGTATGTGGCCGGCGAGAATGGCGCCGCGATGCGGTTCAACGGCACGACGTGGAGCAACGTGAATGCGCCAACCACTGGCACGCTTGCCGGTGCATGGGCCAGCAGCCCGGCCAACGTGCTGTTCGTGGGCTCAGGGAGCAACCTCCTCACAGGTGTGGCCTTCCGCTACACCGGGAGCAATTGGAGCAGCGTGACCATGCCTACGACCACGGTGCTGACCTCGGTGTGGGGCACCGGCGCGAACGATGTCTACACCACGGGCGCGGCGGGCACGATGCTGCGCTGGAACGGTAGCGCGTGGAGCAGCATGAGCACGGGCACCACCGACTGGCTGTGGGCCGTGAGCGGCGCGCCGTCAGGCGTGGGCGGCGGCTTTGCGGTGGGCTACAACAGCACCGTGGTGGCCGCGACGAGCAGCAGCGGCATGGTCGTGTCGGGGCTGCGAGCACTCAGCACCGCGCGCGGGATGGAGCTGGACCCGCGGGCAGGCGCGAAGGCGGTGCGCGGAGCGTTGCCGAGCGGGAAGGCGCGGCAGCAGAGACGGTGAGACGGTGAGACGGTGAGACGGTGAGACGGTGAGACGAAGAGTTGAGACGCTGAGAGGCTGAGCGCGAGAGTTCAGCCTGGATAGCAGTGAGGCTGAGATGTTTTCGAGATGAGAATTCAGGCGGCGTCGCCCCTGACCTCTCGCTTCCAGAACACCTCAGCCTTACTGCTATACGCACGCGGGGAGACGGGAGAGGAACGGCGCCGGTTCAGACGGGAGGAACGGCGCCGGTTCAGACGGGAGGAACGGCCAAACAAAACAGGCAGAACGGGCAGAACCGACATCACCGGGCGGGGTGCACGGCGCACCATTGCCGGTTCTGTCGGTTCCGCCTGTTCGGTCTGTTCTGTTTAGCTGTTCCTGCTGTTCCTGCTGTTCCTGCTGTTCCTGCTGTTCCTGCCGTTCCTGCTGTTCCTGCTGTTCCTGCCGTTCCTGCTGTTCCTGCCGTTCCTGCTGTTCCTGCCGTTCTCCCGCCGCTGCCGTTCCTTACCGCTCAGTTCTGCCTAGTCGCGGGTGAAGGCGGCCATGGTTGGTCCCATCGCGTCGATCGTTTCGCGGGCGTGCCAGCGGTCCTTCCCGTTGTACAGGAATGCGAAGGCCAGAATCTCGCCGTTTTCGGCGGTGACGTAGCCAGACAGACCAATCACGTCGTTCGTGGTGCCGGTCTTGGCGTGCAGGTTGCCCTGCGCCGGTGTGGCGCGCATGCGGTTGCGCAGCAACTCAGACTCACCGGCCACCGGGAGCGAGGCGTGAAAGGCACTGCCCCACGGGGCGCGATGCGCGTGGTCGAGCAGTTGCACGAGCGCGCGTGGCGTGACACGGTCGAGCACCGACAAGCCGCTGCCGTCGGTGGCGGTCACGGCGTCCGCCGTGGTGCCCACTTCGCGCGTAAGAAAGTCGCGTAGCGTTTGCCCAGCCGTTTCGGCCGACCCCACGGCTTTGCGCTCAGGTCCACGCGCCGCGTTGCGGTACAGCAGTTCGGCGAAAATGTTGATGCTCTCGCGGTTCATCACACTCACAAGGCGCGCCAGCGGCGGTGACGGCAGACTCGTCACGATGGCCGCCGCCTCAGGAGTGCGGCCGGCCCGCAGTTCACCGTCAACGGTGACGCCCTGGGCCTCGAGGGCCGCCCTGAAGGCGCCTGCCGTGAACGTGACCGGATCGCCCACTACCAGTTGATAGCGCGCCGCACCGGCGCGCGCGCCAATGGTGCCAGACACCACCACGCGATCATCACCCACGCGGTGCGCGCTGATGCGCGTGCCGCCGCCTGCCACTGTGCGCACGGTGTTGGTCACGGTGAAACCGTGGGTGGCGGGTTCGAGAAACACCGACGCCGCGCCGCCCGCTTTGCCCGGGGTGACGCCCACAATCACGATGTTCTCGTTGAGCGTGAGCGCGGAGAAAGGCGCGGCATAGCCGGCGCCGGCGTAGCGCGAGAGCCAGCCTTCGGGAATGCGGCGACCTTCGAATCCGCTCGCATCGGCGATGAGATCGCCATTGACGCGACGGATACCGGCACCCGCAACGAGTTGCGCCAGCAACGTCATGGACGCCGACGGTCCGCCACGCACGAAACGCGGCGACAACGACGGATCACCGTCGCCGCGCAACACCAGGTTGCCCTTGAGCGTGCCGTCGGGCCCTACGGTGCCGTCACGCAGCACATCGGTGCTGAAGGTGTGTTCGGCGCCCAACTTGTCGAGCGCCAGCGCGGCGGTGAACAGCTTCATGGTGCTGGCCGGTACGAGTTTGCTCCCGGCCCCGTGCGCAAACAGGGTATCGCCGCGCGTGACGCTCACCACCATGGCGCCCCACTCACCGTTGCGCGTGCGACTGCCCAGCAGCGTACCGAGATCGGCCGTCAGCGCTTCGGCACCGCGCGGCGCCGTGTGGCGCAGCACCGGTACCACCGGTGTGCGCGCGCGACGCGTCGAACTTGCGGTCGCGCGCTTGGACCGAGTAGCCGGCTTCTTCTTGCTGGTGCGCGGCGGCTGGCGCTTGCGCGCCTGCAGCGGCGCTGCCGTGGGGGCGACGGTGCGCGTGAGGTCGACCGTGCCGGCCGACACCGGCGTTGGCGCCGGGACTAGCAGCAAAGCGGCCAAGGCCACGCTGCACGACCAACGATGGCTCAGTCGGGCGAGTGAACGGGCACGACGGATCATGTCTTCAGACCTTGAGAACGAAACCGCGCTTTCGGGCAACCAGCAGTACGAGGTACCAGAAGGTGACGAAAGCCACGGCGTAGGCAAACGACGCTTCCCTCGGCGGAAGCCATGACGCGAAGACCGTCTTGAATACGAACCCCTGAGCCGACATTCGCGTTCCGTTGCCGGCGTCCCAGGTCCAGAGCGACGCGATGCCGCGCGCCATGAGACCGGAGCCAAGAAACGCCAACATCGGATTGATACCGTACACCACGAATGGCTGCGTCCATCGACGCCACTGCTGCACATCGATGATCCACATGCAGGTGGCGAGCGACACGGCCCCGATACCCGCGGTGAACAGCACGTACGAACTGGTCCAGATGTTCTTGTTGATGGGGAACACCCAGTGCCACATGGAGCCGGCCATCATGGCCAGCGCTCCCACAGCAAAGAGCCCGGTCAGCCGTTCCGACAGCGGCCGCGACTGCATCGCGATCCACTTCCCGGCGAACGTGCCGCAAATCATGGTACCCGCAGCCGGTAGCGTACTCAGCAGCCCTTCCGGGTCCCACGTCTTGCCGCCAACCCATAGGTGATCTGTCCCGAGTATCGTGCGATCGAGCCACGCACTCAACAGTTGATCGGGTTTATCGAGCACAAAGCGCCCGGCGATGCCCGTATCCGGTACCGGGACCAGCGTCATGAGCGCCCAATAGCCGAGCAGAATGGCCGCGAGCAGCGCGATCTGCTGACGCACCGTGGTACGCCACGTGAGCAAGCCACCAATGATGTATGCGAGCCCGATGCGTTGCAGCACGCCCATCACGCGCCAATGTTCGATGCGATGCACGACGCGTTCGACGAACGAGGCCCCTTCCAATGCCGGTGGCCACGTGAAGAACGGGAACCCCGAGAGCAGGAACCCGAACAGAAAGATCAGCGCTCCACGACGCAGGATCTGCTGCAGGATGGCCCGCTCGTCGTCACCGCGCTGGCGCCGCGCGTGGAGTGAGAGCTCCGTGGTGATACCGACGATGAAGAGAAAGAACGGGAAGATGAGATCAGTCGGTGTCCATCCGTGCCACGGCGCGTGCGCGAGGGGCGGATAGATCGCCGACCAGGTTCCCGGATTGTTCACGAGCAGCATGCCGGCTACGGTCATGCCGCGGAACACATCGAGCGACAACAGCCGCTCGGACTTCATTTCGGCAGACGCCATCCCGTGGAGTCGCACTTCACCGTGATGGCACGCACCGCAGCCGCCTTGCCCTCGTGCTCACCGCCGATGTAGTGCCCACCGAGCGACACCGTGACCGTGTTGCCGTTGTCGGCCTCGGTCTTGCCCTTGTAGACCACGAGTAGCGTGGTGTACGGGCCGGCGTCTGCGAGCTTCTGCCGCACCTGCTCCTGGTTCTTCGGGTTGTCGTTCCAGTAGTAGGTGGGCCCTTTGTCCTGAAGCGCGATGAACCCGTCTTCGGGCAGTGCGGAGTCTGTACCGAAGGCGCTGAGGAATCGCTGCGGGCGCGGGTCGGCGCCGGTGATGTACTCGAGCACCGCCCGGCGAAGCGCCGTGGTGTCGGCACTGAGACAAGGCGACACTGCCGCTTCGGCTGCTTTGGCAGCGCGTGGCTCGGCTTTCGAGCCGCCACCATCGCCACAAGCCGACAGAGCGAGCACGAGCGGCACGGCACACGTCAGCGACGTGGCAAGAATCGGGCGTGGACGTGGCATTCCCCAGTGTCGCCAGCGTAGCAGGATTTGTCGAGGGGCCCGACGCACGAAATATCACAGCGACCGGTGAATTGTAACGAGCACCTCATTTCGTATAAGCACATGTATTTGAACACGTTAGACAGTGGAAAATCCCACGATTTCGGCAATTCATGTTCAATATTTCAGACCCTCGGTACGATACCCGTAAGTACCTCCGGCACGGGCAAGAGGCCTGGGCACGGGGATGGACGACGATGTCCGTCACCACCGAAAACCAATAATGCTGGGTACTCTGTTCGCTCGTCGGCCTGCGCGCTCGCAGGCCACCGGTAGTCTCGCCGTGAGTGATCCGGAAATCGCCAAACGCCTGCAGTTCATCGGACTGACCGCCCGCGACCTGGGCACCATTGCTACGTGGCGTGAGCCATGCGAACACGCGCTCGACGGCCTCATCGACCGCTTCTACGCGCACATTCTTGCGCTCCCCGACACCAAGGCCATTCTCGACCGGCACACCACCGTGGAGCGGCAGCGTGGCCTGGTGACGCCGTATCTGCGCACGCTGTTCACCGGCACCATCGACGATGCGTACGTGGCCTATCGTCGCCGCGTGGGCAAGGTGCACGACGACATCGATCTCGATTCGTCGTGGTACGTGGCCATGTACGAGATCATCCGGCTGGTGGCCCTGGAAACTGTACGCCAGGCCGGCGCCAGCGACCGCGAACAGCACGCGTTCGCGGAAGCGTTCAGCCGCCTCATTCAGGCCGATATCGCCGTGGTCATTACGGCCTTCACCGACTCGCGTCGCACGAAGCTCGAAGACGCGCGCGCCAGGGCGCAGGCGGAGCACGACCGGGCCGTGCATTTCCTCACGTCGCTGGGTCGGGTACTCGATGCCTTGGCCGCGCGTGATCTCACGGCCCGTATGGACGGACAGTGGGAGGGCGAGTACGGGCACTTGCTGCGGCAGCTCAACGACACGGTGGCTTCGCTCAACGGTACGCTGCACGAGGTGAATACCGCCGCCACGGAAGTCGCCTCAGCGGCACGCGAAATCAGCCGCAGCAGTGAATCGTTGGCGAACGCGGCGCAGGAACAGACTCGTACCATCGACGCCGCCAGTGTGGCCGTAGGCACCATCGCTGACGCGTCACGTGCAACCACGACCGCCGCCGGCGATGCCCGTCGTTTCGGCGGTGATGCCCAAAACCGCGCGGAGGCATGCATGACTGGCTCCGATCGGCTTGCGGCGGCGATGGAGCGTATCACCGCATCGTCACGCGATACCGCGCGCATCGTGAAGACCATCGATGAGATCGCATTCCGCACCAACCTGCTGGCGCTCAACGCCGCCGTAGAGGCCGCACGTGCGGGCGATGCGGGGCGCGGCTTTGCCGTGGTGGCGGAAGAAGTGCGCGCCCTATCCGGTCGCTGTGCCGAGGCGGCGAAGAGTACCACGGCGCTCATCGAGCGGGCGGTGCTGGAAGCCGCGGCGGGCAGCACGGCGAACGAGGAGGTGGGGGCCACCCTGCGCAGTGTGAACGAGGTCATCGGCAAGCTGGCCGACACCACCGAACGCAGCGCCAGGGCGAGCACCGCGCAGCTCACACAAGTGGACGGCTTACACGAGCTGCTCGATCGACTCAATGGCGCCAGTCAGAGCACAGCGGCCGGGAGCGAGGAAGCGGCCAGCGCCGCGCAGGAGCTCACGGCTCAGGCAGATGCCCTGCAACGTCTGGTGGGACAGTTCCGCCTCGCAATGCACCAGCATGTCGCGAAGCACGTATCGCCGCACGCGGGGCAACACGTGCGGCGGGTGGCTTAGTCCCAGGCGGTGTCGAGTTGATCTTGCAGGGCGGCCAGCGCGTGCGCCCAGCGTTCGCGCAGTTCCCGCTCGTCGGTGCTGTCGGGAAATTTGGTGAGCTCCACCGCCACCGCGCTGCGGGCATTCCCCAAACGCGTCACCGACACGGCCACCAGCGTGCCATCGGGGAAGGCAAGGCGAATGAAGCGCGGGGCAAGCACGCTCACCACGCGATACAGCTGCTGCGGTGCCCATTCGCGTCGGTCACGATCATTGATCGCGCGAATGACGGCACTGGCCGGCACGTTCAACGTGCGCTGCACGACGACCGCGCCCTTGGTGTCGGTGGCCACAGGTGCCGGTGCGCCGCCGTTCGCGACCGTGGGCTTCGTCGATGACGGCGACGACGTGGCCGCCGGCTTGCGAGGCCGCGGGTTGCGCCCGCGCCCCGACGGCTCGGCCGACGCGGGCGCGTCCTCCAGACTGGAGCGACCACCGAAGCTTTCCTTCTGCGCGCGGCCTGGCTTGCCACCGAAGCCCGCACTGGTGCCCCGGCCGGGCTTGCCACCGCGTGCGCTGGACTTGCCAGCACCACTTGGCTTCCCCCGGTTCGGCTTGCCGCTCCGTCCACTGCCCCCCTTGCCGCCCTTCATGCGGACGCCCTCGGTACCCAACCCACCTGCGCGCTTTCCTCGGTGTCTTCACCGCGGTTGGACCACTTGAAGAAGACCACCGTCATGACCGCATAGAAGAAGACACCACCTGGAATCCACATGATGAGACCACCGTACTGCTGGTCCTGCATGGGGGTGATACCCAGAATGCGCGGCGCGGCCGCGTACGCCGGGTAGAGCAAGGTATCGGCCATGGCGATGTAGATGGAAATGATCGACATGGGGATGACCATGAGGAAGCAATACAGCATCTGGGCCGGGTACGCAGCGCGCGGCAACTCGGGCAGCGGCGACATGAGCGGCCACCACATGAGCACCGACGCGGCGATGAACATGAGATGCTGCAAGATGTGCACGCCGTGATTGGCCAACGCGAGGTTGTACAGCGGCGGCAGGTGCCAGAAGGCCAGCACCACGTTGAAGATCACGAAGCACCAGGTAATGCTCGTGAGCTTTTTCGCGGTGGCTAAGAGCGACGGCTGGCGCAGGATGGGTCGCAGCATCCACCCCGGTGTGCCGAAGATCATCAGCGGCGGCACCACAAGCGTGAGTATGAGATGCTGCACCATGTGCCCGCTGAACAAATAGAAGTCGCTCAGATCGTGGAGCGGCCCGTTCAGCGTGAGAAACAGCAGCGCCAACGAGGAGAAGTAGGCGAGCTTCTGACCGGTCGTCGGCCCCTGCGGGGCGGCGGCGAGGTCGAGCTGATTCGCATCAGCGGTGGTGGCCGTGGTGGTAACCGGCAAACGATCAGCCGCCGACGGACCCTGCCGCGCACGCCAGATGTACGCGGCCGCGAAGATCGCGATACCGATGGTGGTACTCGGATGAACCGAGAACTCGGACAGCGAAAGACGGGCGACGGGATGGAGCAAGTACATATCAGAAATCTAGCGGGGGACCGCGAGCGGGGAGACCTGAGGCCCGAGAATCGAGTATGAGAATCGAGCATGAGAATCGAGTATGAGAATTGAGAGGTCAGAAGGAGAACTCAGCCCGGATAGCGGTGAGAATTGAGTTGTCTCGCGGTGAGAGTTGAGGGGAAATGGAAAGGGGCGCCCTGATGGGCGCGAGGGTGTCGGAAATTTTGTGTATGAGCCATAACTCTGTATTACGACGGAGGATG
>ERZ1645185.581-NODE-581-length-15247-cov-7.518694_pt1 | contig 15247 bp, 17 predicted proteins | sample MGYA00575351_ERZ1645185 | MGnify/ENA primary metagenome ERZ1645185 (study PRJEB40838, sample SAMN11284767) | freshwater sediment metagenome | isolation source: river sediment | host: Sediment | place: India: Jana village, Kanpur | collected 2015-12-17 ...
CTGGCCGGTGCTGATACCGCCTAGAATGCCACCGGCATGGTTGCTCAGAAAGCCATCGGCCGTGATCAGGTCGCGATGCACGGTGCCCGGCTGCGTCACGGCGTCGAAACCGGCGCCGATTTCGACGCCTTTGACGGCATTGATTGACATCATCCCCGCGGCCAACTCGGCATCGAGCTTGCCGTACACGGGCTGGCCCCAACCGACCGGAACGCGGCTGGCACTGACATGCACACGGGCACCGAGCGAATCGCCGGATTTCCGGGTGGCGTCAAGCAAGGCCTCAAGCTCCGGTACCTGCGCCGCAACCGGCCAGAAAAAGGGATTCGCCTCGACTGTCGCCCAATCGATGGGAGCCGTGGAATCCGCCACCAGACTGCCGATCTGGTTCACGCAGGCGTGGATTTCGATGCCGAATTTTTCCAGAAGCCATTTCTTGGCTATGACACCGGCGGCGACCCGCATTGTGGTTTCACGCGCTGACGAACGCCCGCCGCCGCGCGGATCGCGGATGCCGTATTTGTGGTAATAGGTGTAGTCGGCATGGCCGGGCCGGAATTGCTCCGCGATGTTCGCGTAATCCTTGCTGCGCGCATCGGTGTTCCGGATCAACAGCCCGATCGGGGTTCCGGTGGTCAGGCCCTGATAGACGCCGGACAGGATCTCGACCGCATCCTGTTCATGGCGTTGCGAGGTATGACGGCTCTTACCGGTGGCCCGTCGAGACAGATCCAGCCCGAAATCGGTTTCCTCGATGGCCAATCCGGGTGGGCAGCCGTCGATGACGCAACCGATGGCCGGGCCGTGGCTTTCACCGAAGGTGGTGACCGAGAATAGTTTTCCGAAACGGTTATCCGACACAGCTTTCCCTTAGCGCGCATCCGCCAGCATGGCGATACGTTCATGATGGGCGAGGATGTCGTTGCGGTCAATCGCGAAGATGCCCATCTGCCCGACCTTGAACTCGATCCACAGGAACGGCACTTCCGGCAGCAGCTTGACCAGATGACGTTCGCTCTCGCCGACCTCGCAGATCAGCAAGCCATGCTCGGATAGATGCCGCGGGGCATCGCGCAGGATTTTCAGGGCGAAATCCAGACCATCGTCTCCTGCACGCAGACCCAGTTCCGGCTCGAACGCATATTCGGGCGGCAGGGCATCGGTCTCGTCATTGGTGACATAGGGCGGGTTGCTCACGATCAGGTCGTAGACCCGGCCCTGCAGGCCATCGAACAGGTCGCTGGCGATCAAATTGCAGTTATCGGCATGCAGGCGTGCCTTGTTCTCGGCTGCCAAAGCCAGAGCCTGCGCGGAGATGTCAACGCCGTCCACCGTCCAGTCCGGGTTGTAGTGCGCCATGGCGAGGGCAATGCAGCCGGAACCGGTGCACAGATCCAAAGCCGTCGAAACCGGTCGGCCGCCGAGCCAGGGTTCGAAACCGGATTCAATCAACTCGGCGATTGGCGAGCGCGGCACCAGAGCCCGCGCATCCGACTTGAAGCTGAGCCCGGCAAACCAGGCTTCGCCGGTCAGATAGCAGGCCGGGATACGCTCGTCGACGCGGCGGCGGAACAGCGCCAGCACCTCCGATTTTTCCTCGGCAGTGAGCTTGGCCTGCCCATAGGCCGGCCCGATGTCATGCGGCAGATGCAAGGCATGCAACACCAGCTGGGTCGATTCATCCAGGGCATTGTCGAAACTGTGGCCGAAAACCAGACCGGCCTTACCGAACTGGCTGGCGCCATAACGGATGAAATCGATGATTGTGGACAATTCAGCGCTCATGGCAGCCTTGGGCGTGTGGCAATGAACTGTATTATAGCCCGAGAGGCTATAATTCATGCTGGTCTACGCTGTGCCCGCCCCCATTCATGAACCGAAAAATCCTCAGTTTTCTAATCATCGCTCTGGCTGCAGGAATCGGTTTGGCATTATCTGCCAGACTGTTCAATCCCAAAGCACCTGTCATTCGGTCACCGGCGCTGGAAACCGTGACGCTGCTTCCCACGCCACGCGCCCTGCACGCGTTCACTTTGGATTCCATCACAGGCCCAGTAACTCAACAATCCTTGTCAGGCCACTGGACCGTGATTTTCATCGGCTTCAGCCACTGCCCGGATGTCTGTCCGACCACTTTGACCGAAATGGCGCGCGCGCAAGCCATATGGCAGGCTTCGGGATCGGAAAACAAACCGAAACTGCTGTTTGTTTCCGTGGACCCGGAGCGCGACACGCCAGCAAAAATCGCCGAATACGCCGCCTACTTCCACAAAGACACCCTCACCGCCACCGCCGCCGAACCGCAGCTGACGGAGTTCACCCGCGCCATCGGGCTGGTTTACATGAAAGTGCCGCAGGGCGAGTCCTACACCATGGACCATTCATCGACACTGGTGGTGTTGAACCCTAAGGCCGAATTCGCCGGCATCATACGCCCGCCGCTGAAACCCGAGACCATCGCCCGCGATCTGCTCGCCCTGGCCAAGGCCATGCCATGAAATTGTCTTCAGCCGCGCAATACTTGCTGCCGCATCGTCTGCTTTCGCATCTGGCGAACCGGCTGGCCTATTCGAAGACGCCCTGGGTCAAACACCGGTTCATCCATACGATTCTGGCCAACTTCGATGTCAATCTCAGTGAAGCGGCCAATCCTGATCCGGACAGCTATGAAAGTTTCAACGCCTTCTTCACCCGTGCACTGAAACCCGGCGCACGCACGCCGGATGCCGATCCGCGGACTCTGATTCTGCCGGCGGACGGCAAGGTCAGCCAATGCGGAAAAATCGAACACGGCCGCATATTCCAGGCCAAGGGCCATGATTACACGGTCACCGAACTGCTCGGAGATGCCGGTTTGGCCAAGGCCTATGCGAACGGTGAGTTCATGAACATCTACCTGTCGCCGCGCGATTACCACCGCGTGCACATGCCGTGGTCGGGCACCCTGACCGAAACCCTGCACGTACCGGGCCGGCTGTTCAGCGTATCGCCTGGCACGGTCAACAACGTGCCGCGCCTGTTTGCCCGCAACGAGCGTCTGGTCTGCCATTTCGACACCGATTTCGGACCGATGTGTTCGGTGATGGTCGGCGCCATGCTGGTTTCCGGAGTTGAAACGGTATGGAACGGCGTCAACATCCCCGAATACGCCAGCAAACCGAAACGCATCGACTTCCGCGGCCGTAACATCCGGCTGGAGCGTTTCGCCGAAATGGCGCGTTTCAATTACGGTTCCACGGTGATCCTGCTGTTTCCGGAGGGTAAAGTGCAGTTGGATGCATTCGACCATCAAGCGCCGACTGTGCTCGGCCGGCGCATGGGCAGCGTGCTTTGATCAGCCGTATCTGAGTTTCATCGCCAGCACCGATCCGGCCAATACGATGGTGATGCAGTTGGCGATGATGATCGGCAGCGATCCGAGCAGGATGCCGTAAACCAACCAGACCGCGATGCCGGCCGTGAATATCGAATACATGCCGAGCGAGATGTCCTTGGTGTGCTTTGTGCGCCAAACCTGCAGCACCTGTGGGATGAAGGAAATGGTAGTCAGGGTGGCGGCCAGGTAGCCGAACATCTCGGTGCTTTGCATGGAGTTCCTTTATGTGGACGGCTGGCTGGGACGAGCGCGGGGACCGATGTCCGACTCTATATCAATGCCACCTGCAATGCTGCAGCGGCGCGGCGCGCTTTTTCACGCGCGGCATCGACCGATACATCTCGGGCCAAGGTCACAGCCACCCGACGTGAACCGTCGACGTACGGCTTGCCGAACAATCGAAGGGCGGTATCCGGTTCCGCCAACGCTTCCGCCACGCCGCTGAACTGCGGAACGCCCTTGCCTTTGGCCAAAACCGCCACCGAAGCCGAAGGCCCGAGCAGCCCCATGACAGGAATCGGCAGCCCGAGAATGGCCCGTGCATGCAGGGCGAATTCCGACAGCTCCTGTGAAATGAGGGTAACCAGGCCGGTATCGTGCGGTCTCGGCGACACTTCACTGAACCAAACGTCATCGTCTTTGACGAACAGTTCCACGCCGAACAGGCCATAACCGCCGAGCTCATCGGTGATCCTGCGCGCGATATCCTGCGCTTTCTGCAGTGCGGCTTCACCCATCGGCTGCGGCATCCAGCTTTCGCGGTAGTCGCCGTCGATCTGCAGGTGCCCGATCGGTGCGCAGAAAGCGGTACCGCCGAGATGGCGTACGGTCAGCAGGGTGATCTCATAATCGAAATCGATGAAGCCTTCTACGATGCAACGGCCTTGCCCGGCACGGCCGCCGGTCTGGGCCTTCTGCCAGGCCGGGTCGATGTCGTGCGCATGACGCACCGTGCTCTGGCCCTTGCCCGATGACGACATCAACGGCTTGATGACACACGGCAGGCCGATGGCCTCCACCGCATCCCGGTACTCGGTTTCGGTATCGACGAATGCGTATGGCGATGTCGGCAGGCCGAGCGTTTCGGCGGCCAACCTGCGGATGCCTTCCCGGTCCATGGTCAGTCGTGCGGCGCGCGCCCTCGGAATCACCTGCAGGCCTTCATCGCGCTCCATGTCTACCAGGGTCTGGGTGTGTATGGCTTCGATTTCCGGCACAACCAGATGCGGTTTGACACGTGCGATGAGATCACGCAACGCCGTGGGATCGAGCATGTTCAAAGTATGGCACTCGTGCGCGACCTGCATCGCCGGGGCATTGTCGTAGCGGTCGGCGGCGATGACCTGGATGCCGAACCGCTGCAATTCGATGGCGACCTCCTTGCCGAGCTCGCCGGAACCGAGCAGCAGCACGCGGAATGCGTTGTGGGTTTCGGGCGTACCGAAGACCGGAACCGGAGATGGCATGATGATTGTCCCTGACTGAACGGATATGCCATTATATCCCTGATGAAATCGCCTGCCGCCTTATTGCTGAAACCGGGATTCACCGCCCTGCTCGCCATCGCCTGCATCGTGTTGCCTGCCTGTCAGGCCACCACCGAAGCCCAGGCGTGGAAATGGTCCGAGCCGGCATTTGCCGGCATACCCGATGCCGGAAAACTGGCGGAACTGTCCGGATTGACCCGCTCCAACAGCCATGACGGCGTGTTCTGGGCCATCAATGACGGCGGCAATCCGACCGAACTCATCGCCATCAATGCCAAAGCCGAAACGCTGGCTGTCATTTCTGTCGCGGGCATCGGCAATACCGACTGGGAAGACATCACCAGTTACTCCGCCGACGGCAGGAATTATCTGGCCATTGCCGATACCGGCGACAACGGCGGACTGCGGAAGGAACTGTTCATCCATGTCCTAGAAGAACCTGAAACCCTGCAAACGGCGGAGATCAAGCCGCTGCGCAGCCTCCGTTTCGTCTGGAAAGACGGCGCCCGCGACAGTGAAGCGCTGTTCGCGTCCGGACAACACCGCCAGTTCTACCTCATTTCGAAAAAACGGGTTCCTGCGGAGTTGTACGAACTGCCTTTCGATGCCGTAGACGGCAGTTCACCGGTATTAATCACGCGTCTGCAGGGCATCGCCCAGCCCGATGCCAAGACGATGAACGGCAAAGGTGATTACGGCCGTTACCGGGCACAGATCACCGGTGCCGACCTGAGTCCGGACGGCCGTCTGTTCGCGGTTCTGAATTACCAGCAGGTGTATTTTTATATCCTGCCCGACCAACCGGTACCGGACATCAATCCGGTCGCGAGTCTCACGTTGCCGTGGTTGCCGCAGGCCGAAGGCATTGCATTCTCACAGGATGGCAACAGTCTGTTCGTCGGTAGCGAACAGGCGCCGACCCCGGTCATCCGGTTCAACCGCACGGACCGCTGACTTCTTTCACATCCGCTTCACCCGCATGGCTACCGGCATCACGGAGCTTTCATATGCAATCTCCTACAGTGGATCGTCGGGCCCTTGCCCGGCTATATAAACCACTTTGGAGATTGCAATGAAATCGAACCTGATTCTCGCCGGGGCCTTGGCCGCTTCTCTGGCAGCCGGAACCGCCAATGCGCAGTTTTACGGAATTCTCGGAGCCGGAAACACCAACCCAGATTCCAACAACGGCATTCTCGCAGGCGCCGATGCCAGCGTCGACGATGCCTGGGCACTGACCGGCGGCGTCGGCTACCGGTTCACGCCGTCATTTTTCGCCGACCTGAGCACCGGCATCACCGACTTCAGCCATACCGTGAGTCTGGCCGGTCTCGGCAATGTTGCGAGTCTGGACCAGCGGCCGGTGACGCTGAGCGTCAGCTATCAATTCTTCAGCGACAAGGTATTCCGTCCCTACCTGACGCTCGGCTACGGCTGGAATGTGGTTTCCGGTGAACAGACCGAAGGCGCCTTGGCCGGCCTCGGCATCAACGTCGACAACGGCAGTGGCTTCGTCTGGGGCGCAGGCGCCGATTTGTTCATCAATGAGAGCTGGTTCATCCGCGGCGACTTCAAACAGATGGACTTCGATGCCGATGTCAGCGTCGAATCGCTTGGCAATGTCGGCACCGCCAACGTCGATCCATGGCTGTTCAACCTTTCCGTCGGTTACCAATTCTAAGCGTGGCTTTCGCCATAATAATCAGGGCGGCTTTGCCGCCCTTTTTTTATCCTGTTGTTTTTAATAACATAAATTGCATTTGACATTCAGAATTATTTTGATATCATTTCCATATCAAAGGAGAAAAGCAATGAAAGAAAACAACTTGAATTCGCTCAATGGCATCGCGGTATTACTGGTTTCCCTGGTCGGCGGCCTGATCGGCGCATACGGTTTCTACATCGGTGCGCAGGCGCATGACGGTTTCATCGCACTGACGTCGGTCATCGCCATGGCCGTGCTGTTTTTCCTGATGGTCGGGCTGTACATGGTCGAGCCTAACCAGGCCGCAGTGCTCAGTCTGTTCGGCAAGTACGTCGGTACCGTAAAGGAACAGGGGCTGCGCTGGAACAATCCGTTCTACAGCAAGAAGAAAATCTCGCTGCGGACGCGCAACTTCGAATCCGGCAAGCTCAAGGTGAACGACCTGGAAGGCAGCCCGATCGAAATCGCCGCCATCGTGGTCTGGAGCGTGGTCGATTCGGCCGAGGCCGTGTTCAATGTCGACGACTACGAGAGTTTCGTGCAGATCCAGTCGGAGTCGGCGCTGCGTGCCATGGCCACATCTTACCCGTATGACCAGCACGAGGACGGCAAGATATCGCTGCGCAGCCACGCCGGCGAAATCGCCAAACATCTGACCGAGGAAATCCAGGAAGGTCTCGCCGATGCCGGCATCCGTGTTATCGAGGCCCGCATCAGCCATCTGGCCTATGCCCCGGAAATCGCCCAGGCCATGCTCCAGCGGCAGCAGGCCAGCGCCATCATCGCGGCGCGCACGCGCATCGTCGAAGGTGCGGTCAGCATGGTCGAGATGGCTCTGGGCGAGCTGTCCAAACGCAATGTCGTCGATCTCGATCCGGAACGCCGCGCCGCCATGGTCAGCAACCTGCTGGTCGTCCTGTGCGGCGAACGTGGCACCCAGCCGATCGTCAACGCCGGATCAATCTACTGAGCCAGTGCATGAGCGAAAAGAAAGCCTATCCGCTGCGCATCAACGCCCAGGTGCTGGAAGCCGTCCAGCACTGGGCAGATGACGAACTTCGCTCGCTGAACGCGCAGATCGAATACGTGCTGCGCGAATCGCTGATAAAATCCGGCCGCCTGCCTAAGCAGCGGCCTGTGGAATCCGATTCATGAACGCCAAACCCAAAACATTCGAGCTCTCGCCCGCCGGCGCATCGTCGATGGTTTTTATCGCCGTCATAACGCTGATTCCGGTCACCGTGGTCATGTTGCTCCTGTGGAATGATGCCGCGGCTTGGCGTGCATTGCCGGGATGGGCACTGGGGCTGCTGATTGGGCTTGGCCCTGCCCTGCTGGTGTCTGCGGCGGTGGCAGTCCGAAATCCGTCCGTACAGCTGGGCGACGACGGCCTGAAAATCCGTGCCAGTTTCGTCAACAAGACCTGGAAGCCGGCCGTCATGGACCGTGCCGGCGCCAAACTGGTCAATCTGGAGAGCCATGCGGAACTGCGTCCGAAATGGAAGCTATGGGGCGCCGCCATGCCCGGCCTGAGCTCAGGCCTTTTCAAGCTCTATAACGGCGAGAAAGCCCATGTCTACATCACCGATAAAACCAAGGTGGTGTACATTCCTACCGAAAGCGGCCCGGTTTTATTAAGCTTGAAGCGTCCGAAGGATTTCCTCACCGCCCTGCAGGGCCTGTCATGCTGACATCCACGCACTACCGACTGATCAACGGCCATGATTTCGACGCGGTACCGGCTGCACTGTACCGGGCCAAAGCCAATGCCCTGTCACGTCTGATGTCATTGTCCGATTGGCTGATCCGCGACAAGGCCGACGGTGCTTATGTAGCCGTTGTCCATGCCGGCACTTTACGTTTCCTCCAGCGGTCTTCACGGCAAAGCCGTCAACTGCAGGGCATCCGGAATCTGCTGAATGCAACCGGACTTGATGGCAAGCGCACGCCATCGGCTCCTGAACCGCTGCTGCATGCGCTCGGACTCGATTCGGCCGCTTACGCCGAGCGGACCGGCCTGCAGGCGATAGCCGAGCCGCCGCAGTTGGAATATGCCGGAAAAGACCGCTACGGCCGACCGCTCTGGCTGGATTACGATACCGCCAAAGCGTGGCAGCGCATGCGGCTCGCCGCTTTCCGCGATGACGTCCCCTTGGATGCCATTTCCGGATTCCGCAGCTGCCACTACCAAGCCGGCATTTTCCAGCGCAAGCTGGCGCGTGGCATCGCCCTTGAAGACATCCTCCGGATCAATGCCGCACCCGGCTTCAGCGAGCACCACAGCGGCCGCGCCATCGATATCGGAGCCGCCGGAGAACCCGCTGCCGAGGAGTGCTTCGAAAACACTTCGGCTTTCGCTTGGCTGTCCCGGCACGCCGGCGGTTTCGGATTCCGCATGAGCTTCCCCCGTGACAACCCACACGGCATCGGATACGAACCTTGGCACTGGTACTGGCTTGGGACCGATCAGTCCTGAGAGCGTTTGACCGGTTCTTTGCGGAAATCGGCGATTCGCCAGAGATAGAAACTGGCCATGGTCTGGTTCGGTGACCAGCGGCCGCCCCTTTCCTGCAAGGCTTTCGGTACCGGCATGGCATCCAGTCCATCCAGCAGTTGAACGCCTTTACGGATTCCAAGATCATCGACCGGTAACACATCCGGTCGGCCGAGCCGGAACATCAGCATCATTTCCACGGTCCATCGGCCGATGCCGCGGGTCGGAACCAAGGCCTCGATGATTTGCCCGTTGTCCATGTACTGCAACTGCCGGGTCTCGGGAATTTCGCCTGCCGCTTCACGCCGTGCCAGATCCCTAAGCGCCAAGGTCTTGTTTCCGGAGACCCCGCATGCCCTGAACTGCGCATCGGTCAATTTACCGATGCTGTGATGGTGAAAAACATGGCTGCCCATGGCCAGCTCGACCCGACCGACGATGGTGGCGGCGGCCTTGCCGCTGAGCTGCTGGTACAAGATGGCGCGGGCCAGAGCGTCAGTCACATCGAACGGTTTTTTCCAACCCGCGGAGTAATCGATGGCACCGATCCGTTTCAGCCAAGGCCGGAACGCCGCATCCGATTTGAAAAGGGCTCGGGTCGCCAGCCGGCAATCGAAACCGCGTTTATGCCGGGCCATGACGCGCCCTGCCATGATCGATGAAATAGCGGCGGCGTACCGCCAGAAACACGCCGAGCATGACCAGCAACAGCGGAATTGCGAATATATTCAGCAGTTTCACGGTCCTGCCCAAATTCTCGACATCTTCGTTCAGGTTGCGCTGTATGCGGCGCAGATCCCTGCGCAACGCGATTTTGCGCTCAAGCAGGGCGCTGTAGGCGGGATCTGCCGGCGCTTTGTCGGCGGCACCCTGTTGCAGCGTATTGATCCCCGTCTGCGTTTTCTCGAGTTCGGCCAACAGCACGACCTGGCGGTTGCGGTATTCCAATTCGGCGCTGCGGCGGATCTGGTCGACTTTGTCAAATGGTCTGGAAACCTTGCCTCGGCTCCGGATGCTGATCAGGTTGTCCGAACCGGACAGCTGGTCGATCATGTTGAAGAAAAAATCACCGTTGCTGGCCTGGGCATTGAACACGGGCTGTCCGAACAGGTTGTTTTCGACCACCCACAGCCTGTCGCTGATGAAGTCGGTGTCCGCCACAACGATGAAATCGGCGTGGTTGCCCGATTTCCCGAGCTTGCCGGTGAAGCGCGCGGCCAATACGAACGGTTCCTGTGTCGCGACGAACCCGTTCAACAGGCTTTCCGGATCCTCGGCGGCGCGCCTGAAGTCCACCGTGCTGATCAGCCGCGAGGCATCCGAGCTCTGCAGCAGCGGCTCGATCTTGAGCGGGCTTTCATCCTCCAACGTCAGTGCGCCGGCACTGGACAGCACGATACGGTCCAATGCCGCCGTCGCCGGATCATTCTGGTTCATCGCCTGCGGTGGCAGGCTGAGCAGTGCCGGATTGCGTTTCGGAAACTGGTTTTCATCCAGCTGCATCAACCAGGCATATTTGCTGTCGAGCACAACCTGATCCGGGTTGAAGCCGATTCCCCAGGCACCGAACAGGGTCTGCAACCCGGTAACCGGATACAGGCTGTTCAGCGCGAGTTCCGCTCCGGGCGGCAATGCCGGAACCGATTCGGCATTGGGATCGACCAGGATGACCGCATGCCGTCCGGCCTCGATGAACGCCCTGATCCGGTTCAGGGCTTCAATCGGCCAACCTTCCGGATGCATGACCCAAAGCACATCGGTGTCATCGGGAATAGACAGCCCGACCGGCGACAGCTGTTCGACCTGGTAGCGTTCGGACAACATGCGGTAGATCACCCAGGACGGCGCCAGATCGCCGCGCTGCGGGTTGTTGTTGCCCGATACGGGAAGCTCGCTGACCAAAGTCACTCTCGGTTTCTGCGTCCGCTGCAGGGTCTGTATCAGTTTCGACAGTTCGTATTCGAGATACTGCTCCGATTCGGGTTTCACGAAACCGATCGATTGTGAGGTTTTGCCGGTTTCCGCGGTCAGGCCGAAATACAGCGGGCCGGAACCGTCCTCCAAGGGCACCGGCAGGATGCCTTTGATGATGGCCTGGTCCTCAATGGTTGAAAATGGCTCCGGATCGACACTGACGAACCTGACCTTGCCATCGGACTGCGCTGCGTACTCGCCGATCTTCTCAATGACCCGGTCCGCGTATTGACGGAACTGCGGGTAAGGCCTCGCTTCCTTGTCCGAATAGTACAGCGTCAGGGTGACCGGATCCTTGGCTTCGGCCAGAATGCGCTTGCTGCCAGCACTCAGGGTGAACAAACGGTGCTCGGTCAGATCCAGGCGCCCTGACGGCAGCCGGCCGATCAGGAATACCGAGGCCAGATACACCAGCAGCATCGCCACCGCGGCGCCGGCAACCGCTGGTCGGCGCAGAACCATCAGGAACCGCCCTTTTTGGTGTGCAGGATCAGCACATTCAGGGACAGCCAGAACAGGCCAGTCGCGGCGAAAAAGAGGACATCGCGCAAATCGAGGACTCCGCGCATGATCGACTGCTGGCGCTCAAGGAAACTCAACGAGGCGACCATATCCACCACCGCCTGCGGAAAAACATCCCGCAGCGGGTTCAACGCCAGCGGGTAGCCGGCCAGAAGGTACAGCAGGATCACCAGGCTGGTGAGCATGTAGACCACCAGCTGGTTCTCGCTCAGCGCGGAGAGGCAAAGGCCGATGCTGAGCATGGCCGCCAGCAGCATCAGCGAACCGGCGTAACCGAGCAGTATCGTGCCGTGATCGGGCTGGCCGAGCCAGGACAGCGTCAACCACAGCGGGAAGGACAGCATCAACGCGCCGGCACCGACACACCAGAGGCCGGTGAATTTCGCCAGCACCATCTGCCAGTAGGGAACCGGCAGGGAGTCCAGCAGTTCGATGGTACCGGACCGGAACTCCTCAGCCCAGGAGCGCATCGAAAGCGCAGGCAACAGCAGCAGGAACACCCAGGGTAAAAGGCGGAAGTACGGCTTCATGCTGGCCTGCCCGATTTCGAACAGATCCCCCAGATAGAACACGAAAGCATTCGACAGCACCAGGAACACCACGCCGTACACCAGCGCCAGCGGAGTGCGCAGATAGGCATGCAATTCCCTGACCAGCAGTGCCGAAAAGACGTTCATGCCGCCGCCTCGCCCACGGTCTTGGCGAATACCTCGTCCAGCCGTCCGTATTCGAGGCGCATGTCGTGGTAGGCCACGTTCTTCTGCGACAGCTTGTCGGCGATCAGTGCGTTCTGCGGCCGGTTGCCCTGCACGAAAACATACAGCCGGCCGTCGACAGCGCTCTGCTCGAAACCGCTGATGCCGGGTATGCCATCCAAGGCGGCCCTGGCCGCGATGCTTTCGGCGGCAATGAAGGAAACCGCATTGTGGTACTTCGATTGCATCAGCAGGTCGTCGGTGCCGGTATCGGCCAGTTTCCGCCCGTTCGACAATATCACCGTACGCGGACATAAAGCCAACACCTCGTCGGACTGGTGTGTGCTGAGCAGGACCGCGCTGTTTTTCGACAGTTCGAGAATGATGGCGCGCACCTGCGCTTTCTGGATCGGATCGAGGCCGTCGGTCGGTTCATCGAGCAGCAGCGCCGGCGGTTTATGGATGACCGCAGCCGCGAAAGCCACCCGCCGCATCAAGCCTTTCGACAGCGTTCCGACCACCCGGTAGGCCACCGAATCCAGATCCAGCCGGCCGAGCAGTTCATCGATCGCCGCCTTGGCCTGCGTTTTCGGCATGCCGCGTGCGCCTGCCATGAACTGCAGGAAAGCCATCACCGTCGATTCGCGGTACACCGGCGCATGCTCCGGCATGTAACCGAGTGCCATCCGGGCTTCCATGGGATTTCGCGTACTGTCGAAGCCGGCTATGTAAGCCCGTCCCCTGTCCGGCCTGAGAAACCCCGACAACAGTCGCATGCAGGTGGTCTTGCCGGCGCCGTTTGGGCCGAGCAAGGCCACGATTTCACCCTGCCCGATCTGCAGGGTGACCTCATCCACGGCCTTGATGCTGCCATAAGACCTGCCGATTGCCAGCGCTTCAATCATTGGTATTCGCTCAGGCGGTTTGTCACAGTGTAAACAATGGAGCGGGCCCGTGACGGGCAAATAAAAAAAAGCGGGCTTGGCCCGCTTTTTTTCGAAGCCGGATTACTGAATCGGCCAATAGACCTTGAACTTGGCGTCTGGCGTCATCATCAACGGAATCGGACTCAGGTATTCGTCATAGCCGCGGTCACGGGTGCTGTGGCCTTGAACCAAGGCCCAGGCCCGCAACGCTTCGCGTTCCGCCTGCAGACCTGTGGCGTAACCGGTGTAATCGGTGGTCACCGCAGTACCGGCCGGCAGCTGTTCGAACACCACGTCCTCTTCGGTCACGATATTCCAGTCGCCGGTGGTCTCGCCGTCCTTGCTGACCGGCAGCATGACATCGAAGCTGTAGCTGTCGGAGGTGAGTTCGTTGGTGACGATGCGCAGCGGACCGGCGGCTTTCAATCCGTTCGCGGCCATGATCTTGTTGATCCAGGCCATTTTGTTGGTGATCGCCAGCGCGATTTCGTTGTTGTCGCGTTTGGCAATGACCGTTCCGGTCAGGACATTGGTGGCCGGCAGGTCGACGAGGCCGATGGGGTTCTCGCGGTCGGCGTAGGATAGTTTCGGAATCGTGGCCAGAAAGGTGTTCAGGCGCTTGCCGCCGGATTTCATCTTGTCGCCGACATTGCGGTCGACGTACAGGCCGGCGTAGCGGCCCAGCAGATTCCAGCCGTAATCGACTTCATAAATCTCGACGATTTCGGTGTTCTTGTTGTTCGGGCCGGTGCGGTCGAGCTTGATGGTCAGGGTTTTGTTTTTACCCTGCGATTTGTCATCGATTTTGAATTTGATCAGCTGCTCGGGTACGCTTTCCACCAGCTGCCACTTGCCCGAGCCGGTTGAACGGGTCAATGAGCTGTAGGTCAAGGTGGCACCGACTCCGGTGGCCGGATCGCTGACTTCCGACTTGAGCAGGGGGTCAGATCTCAGGACGTTCCATTCATCGAAACGGTTGAAACCGTTCAGAACATCGAACACGGTGCTGATCGGGCGGTTGCTTTCAGTCCTGAATTCGACGGTGCGCTTGGCTGGCAAGAACAGCGCCACCACGGCGAACAGCACTACCACCACAACCAGGGAAATCAGGAATTCGTAAATACGGTTCATTTAAAGGCTCTCTCCAAGGGCTAACCGCCGGTCAGGGCAATCATCCTTTAAGGATACCACTTAACGCTCAAAAAGGTGAATGCCGGACCGGCAAGCTTATACGATTTTCAGCTCGAACGCTTTCAGCACCGCCCTGGTCCGGTCGCGTACGCCGAGCTTGGACAGGATATTGGAGACATGGTTCTTGATGGTGCCTTCGGCGACATGCAGCGAATTGGCGATCTCCTTGTTGGAAAACCCGCCGGCCATCAAGCGCAGGATTTCGGTCTCGCGCTCGGTGAGCGGGTCCGGGCGGTCCAGGCTGACGAAATGGTTGTTGAGTCCTTCCAAACCGGACAACAGGCGTTGGGTCATGGCCGGTTGCACCAGCGAACCGCCCTTGGCGACGACTTCGATGGCTTCAACCAACTGTTCGAGGCTGACATCCTTGAGCAAATAGCCCTTGGCTCCGGCCTTGATGCCGGCCAAGACCAGCTCATCGTCGTCGAATGTGGTCAAAATGATGGTGGGCGGCAACTTTCCGTTCAGGGCCAGTTCCTGGACGGTCTCTAGGCCGGATTTAACCGGCATGCGCATGTCCATCAACACCACATCGGGTTTAATTTCATCTATTATTTCAATGGCTTGCTGCCCATCCCCGGCTTCACCGACGACATCGATGGAAGGCGCTAATGCCAACAGCGATTTGACGCCCTTGCGTACCAAAGTCTGATCATCGACCAGCAGAACTCGAATCATGGTCTTGCTCCCAAAGGTAGGGTGATGCTGACGGTAAATCCTTGTCCGGGCGAGGTCTGGATCACCATCTGGCCGGACAGCGCCGCGATCCGTTCCTTCATGCCCTGAAGGCCATTGCCCAATTTGGATAGTTCCGTGCCTTTGCCGTCATCCGAAGTTTTCAGAATCAACAGATTGTCCAGCTTTTGTAATGTAATTT
>ERZ1645185.583-NODE-583-length-15232-cov-6.570337_pt1 | contig 15232 bp, 10 predicted proteins | sample MGYA00575351_ERZ1645185 | MGnify/ENA primary metagenome ERZ1645185 (study PRJEB40838, sample SAMN11284767) | freshwater sediment metagenome | isolation source: river sediment | host: Sediment | place: India: Jana village, Kanpur | collected 2015-12-17 ...
AATCTGCTCCTGTTCCTGTTCGCGCAGGGTGGCCGGCGTGGCGGCCAGCGCCGGTGTGAACACGCGTACCGTCAGCGCGCCGAGATGCTGGGGCAGATGGTCGGACAGCAGCGTGTCGCCCTGCGCCAGCGCCACCCCGCGCTCGATGAAGTTCGCCAGCTCCCGCACATTGCCCGGGAAGTCGTATTCCGCCAGATTCTTCATCGCCTCGGCGTCGATCTCGCGCACGTTCTTGCCCACCAGCGCCGCAAATTTATGCAGAAAGAAATAGGCGAGCAACGGCACGTCGTCGCGCCGCTCGCGCAGCGGCGGCAACGACAGGGTCACCACATTGAGGCGGAAATACAGGTCGTGGCGCAGGTGTCCGGCCTCCACCGCTTCCTTCAGGTCGCGGTTGCTCGCTGCCACCACGCGCACGTCGAGCGGCACCGGCTCGACCGCCCCGACGCGCAGCACTTCGCGCTCCTGCAGCACACGCAACAGCTTGATCTGGATCGAATGCGGCAGCTCGGCCACTTCGTCGAGAAACAGCGTGCCGCCCTGCGCGGCTTCGAACAACCCGATCTTGCGTGACTGCGCACCGGTGAACGCGCCCTTTTCATGGCCGAACAGTTCGCTTGCGGCCAGGTCTTCGGAGAGTGCGCCGCAGTTGAACGCCACGAACGCGCCTTCGCTGCGGCGGCTGTGCTGGTGCAGGTAACGCGCGAGCAATTCCTTGCCGGTGCCGGATTCGCCGTGGATGACCACACTGCATTCGGCATCGGCAATCTGCCGCGCCGTCTCCAGCAGCTTCTGCATCACCAGGTTCTGCGTGACGATGGTGTGGCGGGTCTGCACGGCCTCGACCTGCTGCTTGAGCGTGCGGTTCTCGCGCTTGAGGCGACCGACATCCAGTGCTGCACGCACGACTTCACGCGCTTCGGCCAGCCGGAAAGGCTTGGCCAGATAGTGATACGCCCCCGCCTTCATCGCTTCCACCGCCGAATCGAGCGTGGCGTGGCCGGTGATCATGATGACCGGCGTGTCGGGGGTGTCGACCCGCACGCGGCGCAGCACATCCATGCCGTCGAGGCCGGGCATCTTGAGATCGGTGAGCACGAGATCGAAGCGGCCCTGCGCCAGTTCGGCGAGTGCATCCTCGCCATTCTTGCAGGCCACGACGTCATGACCTTCGCGCTGCAGGACATGCGTGAGATTGGCCAGGGCGATGGCTTCGTCATCGATGAGCAGGATGCGGGCAGCAGGATTCATGCGGAGAGTCCGGTTGAGTGAGACGGGGTGAGCGGCAGCCACACCGAGAAGCAAGAGCCGCCACCGGGCGGGGAAGTGAGCACGATGCAGCCGGCGTGCTCGGCGACGATTTCCTCGACCAGATACAGACCGAGGCCCGTCCCCTCGCCGGCGGTGCGGGTGGTGAAGAAGGGATTGAAAATCTGGTCCCGTACCGCTTCGGGTATGCCCGGACCATCGTCCTTCACACACAGCCGCAGCGCCTGCGGCGCGGCGGACACGGTGGCGGGATCTCCCGCAATCAGGGCATTGGCTTCGCTCGCCGGTTCCCAGGCTGCGGCCGTGGCCGTCACCGATATGTGTCTGGCACCGGCGTCAGCTGCGTTCTTCACGAGATTGATCAGCACCTGATGGATGCGCTCGCGGTCGGCGACGCATTCCAGCTCGGGCGGCGCTTCCACACATACGTGCACGCCCGCCGGCAACTGGGTATCCACCAGCCGCAGCGACGACTGCACCAGTTCGGCCACGGCGTGCGTACGCAGATTGGGCTGCGGTTTGCGCACGCTGTCGAGCAGGCGCCGCACGATGCGCCGGGCCCGTTCGGTTTCGCCGTCGATCTGGGTCAGCCACTGCCGCTTCAGCTCGGCATCGGCCCCGTCGTCTTCCAGCAGCAGTTGCGCCGAGGTGGAGATATTGGACAGGGGATTGTTCAGTTCGTGGGCCACACCGGAGACCAGCACCCCCAGCGCGGCGACCTTTTCGTTGCGTCGCGCCTGCGCCTGCTGCGCACGCATGTGAACGAGCATGGCGTTGAACGCATCGACGAAGGAGCGCAGCTCCCGGTCATTGCTCAGGCGCGGCAATGCATTGGCGCGCCCCTCGTCGATGGCGACAAGATCGTGCTCCAGTCGCTTCAGGGGACGCGCCACGCTGCGCAACAGGTACAACCCGCCGGCCAAACCGATGAGGATGACTGCGATCAGCGCGATCACCAGCATGTCACGCGCGTCGTTGGTCGCCTGCGCCAGCTTGACGCGTTCGCGCGTGAGGATTTCGCGCGTGGTCTGATACAGCACACTGCCCTGCGCGCGGATGGCTTCGCTCGCTTCCTCACGCTGGCGCGGGTCCAGCCCGGGATAGGCCCGCACGGCCGCCACATAGGTGTCGATCAATTTCTCCAGTTCGCCGATCCTGGCTTCGCCCACGATCCCGACGAAAGTGGGCCGAAACTCGCCAAGCAGGCGACGCGCTTCCGATGCCTCGTTGGAAAAATGGTCCAGGCCGTTCAGGTCGGCGTAAAGGAACAGGTTTTTCTCGTCCCGGCGCATTTCCAGTGCCACCCGCCGCAGGTCAGCCACCGCCTGACCCGCTTCGATCTGCCGGTTGAGGAAGTGCAGGTCGGCAAACACCACCACCGCAAAGCCCAGCAGGGTGAGTTTGGAGATGGCGTAGGCACCGAGAATCTTGCTGCGCAGGCTGGACATGGCAGGATGTGTTGCAAACGGTGTTGCAGTGTAACGTAATGCAACGTGCAAATGTTTCATCATGCAACGTCTCTTGATGCATCCCGGCCAAACAAAAAAATCAAATAATTGATAAATAAGCGTTATTTTTTCTGGCACGCGGGCTGCTATGGCTAAGTCATCTTCTTTACTAGCCAACCGGAGCCCGACATGTCCCAGCCCTCTCCCCTCAAACGCATGCTCAACGCCCTGTCCTTTGCCCATCTCGGCGAATCGCTGTCGCTCTCGCAGAAGGACCGCGCGCTGACGGCTTCGACGGCAGCAACGGCCCCCGCCCCGCTGGCGTCGGACACGCAAACCGCAACCTGCGCCGTCCCCCGCAGCCAGGTGGGGCTCTACCTGGGCAGCGAGTTGCCCGCGAGCGTGATGCAATATGTGGTGCAGACCTGCGCCCGCCTGCACCATGGCCTGACCGTGTTTTCCTTCCAGAACGAGCGTGAAATCGACGCCACCCTCGCCCCGCATCGCAGCACGCTGGCCGAAGCCAATATCGCCGTGAAGACCGTGGCGCTCACCGGCGACCCCGCCCGCGTGCTGGCCAGCGCACTGAAGCGCCGTTCCGATGTGGCCTTTCTGGTGTGCAACGAATCGGGGTTTCTCGGCAGCCGCCTGACGCGTGGCGCGATGAATCCGGACAGCCTGCCGGTGCCGGTGGTGCTGGTTGCCGCGCGCGGCGAAGCGCTGGAACACCGCGGTGCCGTATTGCCCGGCGTAACGCGCGCGGCCTGAACCGGCGCGCCCCACGGACCCGCATGCGATTGTGCGCATGCTGCGCCGCTGCGGGCCGTCCCTTCGACCATTTAGACCGCGCGCTGCGGCGCGCCGCTGATTCATGCTGACTCGATTCCTGCCTTTTCTGAACTGGTTCCCCATGCGCGCGGATGCGCTGCGGGGCGACCTCATCGCCGGTATTACCGTGGCGATGATCCTCATTCCCCAGGCCATGGCGTATGCCGCGCTGGCCGGCCTGCCGGTGGTGTACGGCCTGTACGCCTCCTTCCTGCCCGTGATGGTCGCGTCGATGTGGGGAGCCTCGCGCTTTCTGCACACCGGCCCGGTCGCGCTGCTGTCGTTGATGTCCGCTGCGGCCATCGAACCGCTGGCGGCGCGCGGCAGCGAAGAATTCATCGCCCTGTCGATGACGCTTGCGCTCATGGTGGGCGTGATGCGCCTGGGCCTCGGGGCTTTCCGCATGGGCGTACTCATCAACCTGGCCTCGCACCCGGTGATCAACGGCTTCACCAATGCCGCCGCGCTGATCATCGGCCTGTCGCTGCTGAACACGTTCATCAACGTGCCCATGCCGCGTTCGGACATGTTCCTGCGCGACCTCGGACAGGTCGTGGTGCAATTTCCGCTCGCGCACTGGCAAACCATCGCGTTCGGCATCGGCACCCTGGTCGTGCTGTCGCTGCTGAAACGGCATCTGCCGCGATTGCCGGGCGTGCTCATCGTCGTCATCGTCGGCACGGTGCTCTCTGCGAGCCTGGGCTTCGAGAAAAAAGTCACGGTGACGCCCGCCCAGATCGAGGATGCCGCCGCACGCATCGCCTTCGAGGACTACGCGCGGCTCGAAACCGAACTGACCCGGACCAAGGCAGCCCAGCATGCACTCAACCAGCAGTTGCGCACGCTGGCCAAGACCGACCTGCACGATTTCACGCTGGAGGCCGAATCCCTCCGCCTGGCGGGTGAGGAGCAGAGCATCAAGAAACAGCTCTACGGCCTGCGCGTGGCGGTGCATCGTTTTGCACTGACGCCCGTGGACGTCAACGGCGCGACCGTATACCGCGCACCCGGCCCCGACGCCGGCTGGTTTGCCGACACCTGGCGATTTGCCGGTGCCAGGGATGGCGAGATCAAGCTCACCGGCGGCGGTCAGGTGGTGGGGGCCATTCCCGCAGGCCTGCCCGGCTTTGCCCTGCCCGGCATGGATCTCGGCGTGATCTCGGGTCTGTTCGGCACCGCCTTCGTGATGGCACTGATCGGCTTCATGGAGGCCACCTCGATCTCGCGTGCGCTGGCCGCGCAAAGCCGCGAAAAACTCAACCCCAACCAGGAGCTGATCGGTCAGGGACTCGCCAACATGGTCGGCAGCTTTTTCCAGAGCTATACGGTGTCGGGCTCGTTCTCACGCTCGGCGGTCGCCGCCAAGTCCGGGGCGCGAACGGGTTTCTACGCCATCGTCAGCGCGGTGGGCGTGATCATCACCATGCTCTACCTCACCGAGTATTTCTACCATCTGCCGCAGTCAGTGCTCGCCGCCATCGTGATGAGTGCGGTGTTCGGCCTCATCGACTTCAAGAGCCTGCGCCATGCATGGCGCGTCAACCGCAGCGACGGCGTGGTGGGCCTCGCCACCTTCATCGCCACGCTGTGGATGGCTCCGCAACTCGCCAACGGCGTGCTGGTCGGCGTGGTGCTCACGATCCTGATCTTCCTGTACGGCGTGATGCAGCCGCGCAGCGAGGTGCTGGGCCGCGCCGCCGATGGCAGCCTGGCGGGCGCGATCAGCCACGATCTGCCGCCGATTTCCGACGACTACGTGGTGCTGCGCTTCGACGCCTCACTGGTGTTCATCAATTCGGCCTTCTTCGAACAGGCGGTGATGAAGGCCATCAGCCAGTTCCCGGATGCAAAGACCGTGCTCGTCATCGGCAACGGCATCAACCGCATCGACGCGACCGGCGAGGAAAAACTGCGCGCCCTGGCCAGCGACCTCAAGCGCGCCGGTATCACGCTCGCCCTGTCCGGGCTGAAAAAACCGGTACGCGAAGCGCTCGACCGCGCCGGCCTCGATACCGTCATCGGCCGGGAGAATCTCTTCCCCAACAAGGAAATGGCGCTCGGCGTGCTCGACGCCCGCTACGCGGCGGCCACCTGACCCGACCAGGCAGGCATGAAAAAGCCAGACCGAGGTCTGGCTTTTTTTCGTGGCGGCTCAGCCCGCAGCTACGCAGCTCAATCCTCGTCCGCGAGTTCCGGATTCCAGCCACGACCTGCCGCACGCTCCATCGCATCGCGATAGAGCTGGGTGTGGCGTTCCAGCAATTCGGGCGGCAGGCGGCTCGGCAGATTGCCGAACTCGTCCCACTTCGCTTCGACCTCGTTCATCAGATTCTGCATCCGGCCCAGATCCCAGCCGGTGCAGTCCTCGTCTTCCGCCAGGATGCCGAACACCCAGGCGTCGAGCACCACGCGGCCCAACTGGGTGATGCCGTGCGTGTCATTGTAAAAGCCGGGATACGTTGGTCGTTCCATTCATTCCACCCATTTTCCGAGGTAGGCGTTCATCGCCTCGAGCACGGCCTCGGCCTTGATGACGAGGCCGAGATCGATCATTTCGGACCCCATGACCTTGCTGTGATTGTTTGCCGGCACGGGGGCGGGCACGAGATGGTTCTCTTCCTCGCGGAAGAATACCGCAGCCACCACGCCGGCAAACTGGATGTGGCTGCCCACACCCTGCGCCGCACGCGCGGTTTCGGGCTGGTAGATGAACACCGGGCTGCCGGACGAACCGGGATACACGGCGGCATCGATGAGGAATTCCTTACGGCCTTCGAAATCGAGCGCGAGCGGTGTGGCGGTGGTGCCGCGCCGGAGGATGGGCATGAGGTTGACCTGGTCCCACACCCCGCTCGGATAGCCGACAAAGAGCACGTCCTCGAACGCATCGAGCGCGCGCGACGACGTTTCGTTGAGCGCCAGGCGGCTGTCGATGGGGTGGTAATACAGCTCGACCCCGCGCTCGTTGGCCGCCGCTTCGAGCGGACGCATCGGAATGATCGCGAGGTCGACTTCGGGATCGGGATGCAGGAACCACGCCGCCGGAAAATCTTCGATGTTGAGCTGGAAGCGCTCGCCGATCACCGGCTGGCCTTCACGTTTCTGGGTGAATACCAGGCCGCCGTTGCGCACCCCGTCGACCAGATGGCGATTGGTGACGATGAAGATGGTGGTGCCACGTGCATGGGTGTGACTCACCACGAACGCGGTGCCGGAGCCTTCGCTGCCGTCTTCCAGCACGGTATCGACCCGCACCGTGTTGAACAGCAGCTTCTTGGCGATGGAATTGACTTCCATGGCTCAGGCCGCCTTCGGCTTGACGGGGCAGAACAGGTCATCCTGCGCCGATTCGCCGAGCCGTTCGTAGATGGCAGTAATGGCCTGCGACTCGGTGGCAAAGATATTCTCTTCGCCCACGAACTCGATCAGGCCGGTCTGTCGCATCACATCGATCACCTGGCGCTTGAGGCCAGAGAACACCAGCATGACGCCAGCCGTACGCAAACGCTCCACCACATGGTGGATGATTTCCTCACCCGAAGCATCAAGCTGGTTGATGGCGTCGCCAACGATGAGCACGGCACGCGTGCTCGGCCGTTCGGCCAGCGCTTCGAGCACGGCGTCCTCAAAGTAGGACACGTTGGCAAAATACAGCGAGCCGTCGAAGCGCATCGCCATCACGTGCGGCGAAGTCGGCAGGTCCGGGTTCACCTTGATGTCGCGCAGGGTGCCGTCGCTATAGCGGCCCAGCAGGGCGACGCGCGGCTTCATCGTGCGCAGCAGGAACAGCAGGATCGCGAGGCCCGCCCCGACCAGGATGCCAGTGTCCAGATGCGGCGCAAACAGGATGGTGGCCACGAACGTGACGATGGAGGCGACGCCATCATGCTTGTGTGCCTTCCAGGCGTGTTTGACCGCCTCGATGTTCACCAGGCCACCGACTGCCATGATGATGATGGCCGCCAGCACCGCCTGCGGCAGGTGATACAGCAGCGGCGTCAGGAACAGCAGGGCGATCAGGACGATGAGCGCAGTGAACACGGCCGACAGTCCGGAGGTTGCCCCCATGTTCATGTTCACGGCCGTGCGCGAGAACGAACCTGACGTGGGATAGGACTGCGAGAAGCTGCCGACGATATTGCCCACGCCCTGGCCGATGAGTTCCTGGTTGGGATCGAGGCGCTGCTTGGTCTTGGCTGCCACGGCCTTGGCGATGGAAATGGCTTCCATGAAGCCAACCAGTGAAATCACCAGCGCGGCAGAGAACAGCGCGCCGAGCTTGTCGAGGTTGAATGCGGGCAGACTGATTTGTGGCAGCCCTTCGGGAATGGCCCCCACCACTTCACCGCCACCCACCAACTTGAAGCCATCGCCTTCGACCTTGCGGATGCTGTAGCGGGCGTCGTCCAGCGTGCCGCCGGCGGGCACGGCATCGGCGGGATAAACGGCAAGGGTCTTGCCATTGGCATCGATCTGGCGCACCACCGGAATTTTGCGCAGCGCCTTGCGCTTGCCCGCCGATTCTTCCTCGAAGCGCGCGAGGTCGATGCGCAGGAGGGCGATGTCGGCCTCCAGACGCACGGCCGCACTGCTGTGTCCTTCGGCCTTCATGATCTTGGCCAGCGCGTCGTTCTTGGCGGAAATGTCGAGCGTGAGGCGCTTGACTTCGCCGTTCACACGGGCGACGTCTTCCACCTGTGTGCGCAGTTCGGGATCGCCTATCTGCACCGTCTTGCCAGCCGCATTGCGCTCGAAGCCTACGGCCCAGGAGATCACCGTGGTCAGCACCACCACGATGAGCACGCCCGGCAGCTTGGGCATGAAACGCTTCATCGCCCACATCAGGGCGATGGCACCCAGGCCCATGGCCAGCGTCGGCAGATGGGTATCGCCCACCTGACGGAACACGGCAGTGATGTCGCTGATGAAGGATTCGCTGCGCGGCATCGACACGCCCAGAATCTTGGACAGCTGCGACAGCGCAATGATGATGGCTGCCGCGTTGGTGAAGCCCACGATGACCGGATGCGACAGGAAATTCACCACCACGCCAAGCTTGAATACCCCGAGCGCCAGCTGGATCACCCCTACCAGCAGGGTGAGCATAATGGCCAGCGCGATGAAATCGTCACTGCCTGGCGCAGCCAGCGTGGCAATCGAGGAGGCGGTGAGCAGTGACACCACGGCAACCGGGCCGGTGGCCAGCTGGTTGGACGAGCCCCACATGGCCGCGATGGCGACGGGCAGGAAGGCCGCATACAGCCCGTAGTAGGCAGGCAGTCCAGCCAGTTGCGCATAGGCCATCGACTGGGGAATCAGCACCAGCGCGACGGTCAGGCCGGCAAGCAGGTTGACCTTCGCATCGTTTCCGCTGATGGGAAACCAGCGCAGGAACGGAAGGAAACGGCTGAATTTTGCTAATTTCTGCATGGCTACCCTGATCGGCCGGCGCGTCCCGACCTGATTCCTTCTGCTGAGCCCTCTTAACCAGGGCGTTGTGGATAAAATCTTGTTATTATATCAGCCTTTACTGATGTTTCCTTGACATGTTCTCCGATCCCGCCGCAGTGCCCAGCGCACTTGCCAGCTTCCGGCTCGACGACCGGATGTTCTGCTACAACACCTTCATTCCCAAACTCTACAACTGGTGTCTGTCGCTGGGGTTCACGCCCGGCAAGATCGTGCCCTCGCGGGCATTCTGTTCGGACGAATCGCAGGGTTTCCCCATCATCCTCATCACCAAACATTTTGGTGCGTTCCCGTTCAACCACGGGCGCGTGGGCGGCATCGTGTCCACCGACCGCCATGGCCCCCACGCGGACCATGCCAAGGACATTGTGCTGGTGCAGGCCAGCCACGTAGGCTACGAACCCGATACCGGCGAATTCGGCACCTACCGTCGCCTGCATACCGAGGACGCCCACCACAGTTGCAGCTGCGGCAAGATCGGCCGCATCATCGAGTGGTACGCCAAGGAATACGACTACGCCAGCGAGAATGTGCGCCTGCTCCGCCACGAGGGCCGGCTGGCGGTCCTGATCGACTACATGCTGATCGCCCGCCAGCGCAAGGAGGGCCTGTTCCTGCATGCCGCCCGGCTGGTAGCCGGGGCCGAGCATGGCCAGCCCCGCCCTGCAGCCACACGTAGCACCGGCCACATCTTTCTTGCCGCCGACAGCCTGATCGAAAGGCTGGGCGCGGAATCCTGGCCCGACGAGGGCAGCATCGGCATCGGCAAGCGGCTGGCGGCGGAGGATTTTTACTTCAAGCACAAGAGCGACAGCCCCGATCCCTTCCAGGACCAGCTCGAATCCAATCTCATCACCCCCATGCCCTGGATACTGTCATCCAAGCATCCGCTGCTCACGGCAGCCTGCGCCAATACCCTGGCCGAATTCGAACGCACCTACCGCAGCCTGGTGCAGGCCCCGGCCATGCAGGGTCGCAATCTGGTTTTTCTTGCCGGTCTCAACATCGACATCTCGCCGCTCCCCGGCGACGAATTCCCGCAGACCAAGTTCGTCCCCTGGGCGGCCTTCGTACAGCAGGCGGACGGCCACCGCGAAATCCTCGAACAGGATCAGCTGTTCGAGCGCCTGGCCCATGCCTCCAGCAGCAACCCCGCGCAGATGGATCTGGAGCGGGCACTCAGCCACATGGGCGAAAAGCGCGACGCGGTCGTGCGTCTCTAGGCGTCACCTCTGCGGCCTGCGCCGCGACTCAAGGCTGGCCGTCGCCCGACGGCTGCCACTTCACCCCATGCTGTTCGAGGTATTGCCGGATCATCTGCCGCACCACCTGTGAGGGGGTGCGGTCCTGTTCCGCGCAGAGCTGCTCGAACGCCTTCTTCTTGGCGGGGTCGAGCAGAACCGTGAAACGTGCGGTCTTGGTTTCCATGCTTGCCTCCGATGAAGTCATAAACCCATATTAATATCATTTGATTATAATAAAACGCACATCAGTCCGTTTTCCGGGGTTGTCCGATGATTGCGTTGATCGAAGCCCACCGTGCCGGCTTGCTGGCCCGGGCGCACTGGCTGCCGAATCTGGCCGCTGGCGTCGTCGTCGGAGTCGTGGCCCTGCCGCTGGCGATGGCCTTTGCAATTGCTAGCGGCGCGCGTCCCGAACAGGGGCTCTACACTGCCATCGTCGCAGGCGTGCTGGTTTCGCTGCTGGGCGGAACCCGCATGCAGATTGCCGGACCGACCGGTGCCTTCATCGCGCTGCTCTCGGTGATCACCGCGCAACACGGCATTGTGGGCTTGCAGATCGCCACCCTCATGGCCGGGGTGATCCTGCTGCTGATGGGTATTGCCCGCATGGGGGCGGTCATCCGCTACATTCCCGCGCCGGTCATCATCGGCTTCACCTCGGGCATAGCGGTCATCATCTTCATTGGCCAGTGGCGCGATTTCCTCGGTCTGCCCAAGATTGCCGGCGACCATTTCCACGACAAGGTCTGGCATCTGCTACAGGCGTTGCCGCAGTTCGACCCGGCCACCCTGCTGGTGGGCGTGGGCAGCCTGCTGTTGGTGGCCTACGCGGCGCGCCTGCCGGGTCTGAAACATGTGCCCAGCCCGCTGACGGCCATGATCGTGGCCACGGCCCTTGTGGCCTGGCTGGGTCTCGACAGCGTGGCCACCATCGGCAGCACTTTCGGCGGCATACCCGACACCCTGCCCATGCCGAGTCTGCCCGAGGTGAGCTTTGCCCAGATCGTCACCCTGATCGGCCCGGCCTTCACCATTGCCATGCTCGGTGCGATCGAGTCGCTGCTCTCGGCGGTGGTGGCCGACGGCATGGCCGGCACCCGCCACGACTCCAATCAGGAACTGGTCGGTCAGGGACTCGCCAATATCGTTGTCCCGGTTTTCGGGGGATTTGCCGCCACCGGTGCCATCGCACGGACGGCCACCAATATCCGCAACGGCGCGACCGGGCCGCTCGCCGGGGTCGTCCACGCTGCCGTGCTGATCGCGGTCATCCTGTTCCTCGCGCCGCTGGCGTCGCACATACCGCTGGCCGCGCTCGCCGCCATCCTGTTCGTGGTGGCCTGGAACATGAGCGAGGCGGGACACTTCGGTCACATCCTCAAAAAAGCCCCGCGCGCCGATCGTGTCATCCTCGTCATCACCTTCCTGCTCACGGTGTTTGCCGACCTGGTGGTGGCGGTGAATGTGGGGGTACTGCTCGCCGTGCTGCACGTCATCCGCCGCATGACCGAGACCTTCGATGCACATCCGGCTGACGACAAGCTGCTCGCCCGGCACGGGGTCGACGCGCTTCCGGCCGACACCCTGGTCTACGACATCGAAGGTCCACTGTTCTTTGGTGCGGTGGAGAACCTCGAACGTGCCCTGCTCTCCACGCACACCGATCCGAAGACCCTGGTGATCCGCCTGCGGCTGGTGCCGTTCATGGACATTACCGGCATCCAGACGCTGGAGAACGTGATTGTCAAACTGGCACGGCGCGGCATCCAGGTGGTGATCTGCGAAGCGAACACCCGGGTGCAGCACAAGCTGGAAAAGGCCGGAGTGCTGGGCGAGGCAAGCCTCGTGCGGTACGCGGACAACCTGTTCGAGGCGGTGAACCCACCCCCGGCGAGCTGAACGCGTTGCGCGTCAGTCGTGCCCGCTGCGGGCGCGCAGGTTCAACTGCTCAATGGCCTTGATGGCGGCAGCCTGTGCGGCTTCGGCCTCGGCTTCGGTACCCATCATGGTGAGGCGGCCAAAGTTGCCGAACGCCTTCACGTCGACGAGCGTGATGTGTGCGCCTTTCTCGGCCTCGTTGGCGGCGTAGACGATGTAACCCGCCGGCTCGACTTCGAGAATGAACATGCTCTTGCCCGGCAGGATCATCGAGCCCTTGCGCAGCTGCCGGTTGATCAGCGTGGTGTGGTCGGGCGTCATGCCGCGGATGATCTCGTTCCACGCCACCTGGCAGGGCAGGCGCGTCTCGACGGTGGTGTTGAGCTGGCGCAGGATGATGTCGCCGGCTTCCATCACTTCGCTCTGGTTGCGATAGTGAATCTCCATCGAGCCAAACGAGCGCTCGACCACCTGTTCACCCAGGTGGACGTTGGTTTCCTTGAGCGCGATGTCGGACAGGCGATGCACCGCCATGCCGGGTGCCACCTCCACCCACAGACAGGCGTCGCCCGGCACCGGCAGGAAGCCCTGCGAGGACGTGGCGAGATACGACGCCAGCTGCGGTTGCAGCGAGTCGATGAAAACGAATGTGCGGAGGTTGACCTTCATGGGCGCACGCAAACCCGGATCGCGCGGCGGACAAAGCGCGCGATGATACCCCACGACTGGCGCTGGCTGATCATTTGGTCAGCCCCATGTACAGCATCGGCAGCTTCTCGGGCAAGCGCTCAAGGTGGTCGATGACGGTGTAATTCTTGGCCCCGAAGATGCGCGACACATACTGGTCGGCATGCGGGTCGAGCGACAGGGCATACACCGTCACGCCTTCGCGTGCCAGTTCTTCCACCGCTCGCTTGGTGTCATGGCGGTGATACTGCGGATCGCGCGTATCGTTGTCCGCCGGTTCGCCGTCGGTGATCACGAAACAGATCTTGCGCGTGGCCGGTCGCTGCTTGAGGTAGCTGCCAGCGTGACGCAGCGCGGCACCCATGCGCGTTGAATACGAGCCTTTCATGCCAGCCAGCCGCGCCTTGGTCAGGTCGTTGTAGGGCTGGTCGAAATCCTTGAAGCGGTAGTAATGCACGTCGTGCCGGCCGTCGGAGCAGAAACCATGCAGGGCGAACGAATCACCGATACGGTCAAGCGCGTCGGCGAGCAGCACGGTCGCCGAACGCGTCAGGTCGATGACGCTGTAATCCTGGCCCTTGACCTTGTCGTTGGACGACTCGGACATGTCGAGCAGCACCATCACCGCCAGGTCACGTACGTTGCGCTTGTAGCGCATCATGATGCGCGTGTCGGGTTGCTGCCCCATGCGGATGTCGATCATCGCCCGCACGGCGGCGTTGATGTCGAGCTCATCGCCGTCTTCAACGCGGCGGATGCGCTGCATGCCCTGCGGAATCATGGATTCGATCAGGAACTTCAGGCGCGAGATGGTCGGCTTGTTGTCCTCGACGATCTGGTCGATGACCGCAATGTCGCCGATCTGCGGATGGCGTTCGAGCACCGTCACCCAGCTCGGGCGCTCCAGCTGGATGGTGTAATCCCACTCGTGGTAATGCACCGGGTCGGCCATCGGCGGGCGACCTTCCAGTGAATTGATCGACACGCCTTCCTGATCCAGGAAAAACTCGGTCTCCAGCACCCAGATTTCCTCGGCGTCGTCGCCGGCGAATTCGTTGTTGACCTCGTTGACCATCTCCATCACGGAGACTTTCTTGCGAATCTGCTTCGGTCCCCAGGTCGCTTCCAGCGCCTCGGCCTCGTCGTATTCTTCGGACTCCCACACGGTGCGGTTGTCGTCGCGGTAGATCGCACGCAGGATGTCGGTGCGGGCATTGAACTCCGGCAGGCCCCCGGGCAGGTGATGCACCAGCTCGATCCCCAGATTCCAGCTGGTCTGCGCGGTATCGAGTTCGGCCTCTGCCGCACGGAAGAGCTCGACGCCCTTTTGCACCCAGGGATGCGGATCGCGCGACTCGCCTTCGAGCAGCGCACGCGCAAGCCGGTTGATGAGATCACCGATGTTCTTCGGCTCGGCATAGTCGGCAGGCGGATGCAGCGCCAGCCAGGCTTCCCGCATGTTCGGGAATTGCCGGATGGCGAGCGCTTCCACGCGGGCATCCTCGAATGCCTCAATGATGGCCATCTGCAGCGTGGACAGCATCTGCATCGACAGCGGTGCCTTGCTGAACGCCAGGTGCGCGGCGCAATGGTTGGCAGCGGCGCGATACAGCTCCACACCGGACACGATCTGGTCTTCCGGCGTGGCATCCCCCAGCGGACGATAGTCGTCGTAGGCGTCGGCAATGTGGACAACGAAGCGCTCGATATAAGGCTTCAGCCCCTCGCGCGATTCGTAGTCACCCGCAGTCGGGCGCAGGAAAAAATCCCGCCCCCACATCGCGCGCAGATAAATGTTCAGGCGACGCTGCACGTCGACGAACAGCGTGCCCTTGCGCTCCTGCTGCAGCACCGACATCGCATCGGGGCTCTGCAGCGAGAAATATTTTTGCTGGCCTTCGAAATCGGCCTTGTAGGCTTGCGCGCCCCACATCACCCAGCGGCGCAGGCCACCCAGGGTCAACTGGGTCAGCAGGCGGTCGAGGTTTTCCAGCATGGGGCGCAGACCGCGCGGGGCCTGCGCCAGCATGATGGACAGCACGTTGAGATAATTGCGGAAGACGTTCTCATCGCCCAGACGCTCGGCCGCGAGTGGCGCGGTGCCGGCGATCAGCGCCAGCACCTGGCCCGAGGTTTTCGACGCCATGCCGAGCAGGAAATTGACGATGTCCGGCAGCACGTCCTCGCCGATGGCGCGCGCAACCTCGGGCATGGCCTGAAGGTAGGAGACCACCACTTCTTCGCCCCGCCCCAGATTGTGCAGGGCCACCCCACCCTTCATGAAGTTGTCCAGCCCACGCGACGAGAACGCACGCGCAGCCTCGTTCCACGAACCGCGCAGGACGTCCTGCGCGTCGCTGGGAAGCTCGTCGAGCAGCTCGCTGTACTCTTCGATGTGGATGGCCATGG
>ERZ1645185.584-NODE-584-length-15232-cov-5.065164_pt1 | contig 15232 bp, 16 predicted proteins | sample MGYA00575351_ERZ1645185 | MGnify/ENA primary metagenome ERZ1645185 (study PRJEB40838, sample SAMN11284767) | freshwater sediment metagenome | isolation source: river sediment | host: Sediment | place: India: Jana village, Kanpur | collected 2015-12-17 ...
GGAAGGGCTGGTCGGGACCGGCAAGGTCTGTGATCTTTCCGTCAAGGGCTGGCGGATCGAGGGGGATAAGCCGGTCACAGTCGGTATGAAACTCACCCTGCGGGTCTTTCTGCCCGATCAACCCAAGGCCATTGATGTGGAAGGGGTGACGGTTCAGTGGGTGAAGGATCGAGTGTTCGGCCTCGAAACGGTCAAAATGAACGCCGGCGCGGAAGCGCGTATTCACAGATTTGTCGAGTCAGTGGTGAAGTCTTCGGATTCCTCCCGCGTCGCCTGACCGGGAGGGCAGGTCCCTCACCTCATTGGCCGTTCCGGCCTTCCCGCGCATCCTCGCCCCACGATCGGTTGGCTCATGCAAGTCCCCCACTTTCGGGGACTATCCCGCAATCTGTTGTTTTTCATATTCTGCCGAGGCGTTTGCTTGGAGGGATGATGGAACAACAGAATCGCCCGCGGTTTATTATCGAGTGTACCGGATCGCGTTCCGAGGACGGATTGCTGGTGTGGAATGGTCGAATGCTGGACCTGTCCATTCCGGGTTGGTCGCGAACCGGACTCAAAGGGTTGCAAGCCGGGGATCTCCTCCAATTGCATCTGCATATTCCTGGACAGCCGAGGCCGCTGTCCGTGAGGTTGGCAACGATCCGTTGGGCGAATGACTCTCGGCTCGGGGTCGATCCCATTCTCATGGATGCCGATGATCAACTTCGTCTCAACGACTTCGTCAGCGCACATGTTCCTCTGCCGCCGTTCAGTAGCGATCGACGAGAACAGATTGTCATTTCGGATGCCGGATAATTCGGTCGAACCTCGTCCCATCTGGCCTCTCCCCACCTGCCGTCGTTCGAATTCCTCGCTGCAATCATATTGCAAGCATGAAGGCATCAGCCCAATGTCCAGGTGCCGCCTCGCTATGCGGAAAACAGACGCAATGGGTCCGGTTCGGTTTGCGTCGTTCGCTGCTGCACGCATATTCAACCAACGGTCGGTGTCGCGGTCGATTGGCTTGACATCGTTGGGTAAGATGGTGTCTCTTAGCTAAGAGACATTTGTACACACACCTGCCTTTCGCCGCTTCTGTTCGGTCATGTCATAACAGTGTTGCCAGGGCGGAGGCGTGCGAGAAAGACGTATGACGCCTGGCTCCAATCTTCCTGATACCGCCCATACCACGCCCCTGACCCCGGAAACGGAAGCGCAGGTCGACCAATTCGCCCAGACGGATATTTTGGTTGGCATTCCCAGCTTCAACAATGTCGAAACGATCGGTCATGTGGTCAAGGCGGTGAGTGCCGGCCTGGCGAAATATTTCCCCGACGCCCGCGCCGTCTTGGTGAATTCGGACGGTGGGTCGACCGACGGGACGCAGGAAGTGGTCGCCCAAGCGGTGGTCGACCTGAAGACGTTGTTTATCGGGGACCAACAGAGTTCGCTCCATAAGATCATCACGCCCTATCACGGGATTCCGGGAAAGGGCAGCGCATTTCGGACGATCTTTGAAATCGCGCGCCGCTTGAAAGCCAAGGCCTGTGCCGTCGTGGATTCGGACTTGCGCAGCATTACTCCCGAGTGGATTGAGCTGCTGGTGAGTCCGGTGTTCGAGCAGGGGTTCGACTATGTCGCGCCCTATTACCTGCGGCACAAATATGACGGGACCATCACCAACAGCATTGTCTATCCGTTGACGCGCACGCTTTATGGCCACCGGATCAGGCAGCCGATCGGCGGGGACTTCGGATTTTCCGGCCAATTGGCCCAGCACTATTTGGACAAACATGTGTGGGAGTCGGAAGTCGCGAAGTTCGGGATCGACATCTGGATGACGACAGAGGCCATTGCCAGCGGGGCGAGGGTGTGCCAGAGCTTTCTGGGTGCCAAAATCCACAATCCCAAGGACCCGGCCGCTGATTTGTCGGCCATGTTGGTGCAGGTGCTCGGCGCCGTGTTCGCCCTCATGGAAGATCATTATGCGGTGTGGGGCAAGACGGATGGCTCGAATGCGGTGCCCCTGTTCGGGTTCCAGTACGAAGTCGGCGTGGAGCCGGTCAACGTGAATGTCGATCGCATGATCAGCACCTTCCGGCAGGGATTGAGCGACTTGGGGACGATCTGGGATCAAATTCTCGCTCCCGGGACCAGGCAAAGCCTGCGACCGTTGGGAACCTGTGCCTTGCAGGATTTTCGCATCGCCGATAGTCTGTGGGCGCGAGTCGTCTATGACGCCGCCGTGGCCTACCGCAATCGTGTGTTGCCGCGTGATCACGTGTTGAAGGCGTTCACTCCCTTGTATCTGGGGCGGACTGCCTCGTTCGTGTTGGATACCCAGGGGCTGACGTCGAGCGAAGCCGAGGGCCGGATCGAGGCGCTCTGCCAGGCGTTTGAAAAGGATAAGTCGTACCTGGTGGCGCGTTGGAATGAACCGCATACCAGTTGATGGTCGCAATTCCGTCCATCTGAAGGCAGGCTGCAGTCGAGGCCGGAGGAGGGAACTATGAAGGAATTTTTCGAGAAGGGTCTCCTCGACCCTCTGGAGTTGATGGCGCGGCAGGTGCTCGCGGTATTGCCGAGCCTCCTGGCGATGTCCATCATTTTCTTCGCGGGTCTCGTGGTGGCGTGGACCGCCAGTCAGGCTCTTGAACGATTGTTGCGTGTGGTCGGGCTGGATCGACTATTCGATCGATTGGGTGTCACCGGCGCCTTGCTCCGTGGTGGAGTAAAGACTGATCCCTCTCGATTGATCGGGCAGGCAGCCTATTGGCTGGTGATGATCTTTGCCACCGTCGCCGCGTTGGGCGCACTTAATCTGCAACCGATCAACGATTTTGCCAAGTCGTTCCTGGCCTACGTGCCGCATTTGGTGACGGCCAGTCTGATCCTCATTGCTGGATGGTTGCTGTCCAACTTCGTCTCCCAGGCGGTGCTGATCGCTGCGGTCAACGCAGGACTGCCTCCCGCGCGCCTGGTGGCGACCTGTTCCCGCTGGGGCATCCAACTGTTGGCCGTCGCGATGGCGCTGGAGCAGCTGGGCATCGCACAAAATATCGTGGTCGTCGGGTTCGGTATTACATTGGGCGGAATAGTCATGGCGGGGGCGATCGCCTTTGGTCTGGGCGCTAAAGATTTGGCCAAAGACTACCTCGAGCGGGGGTTGTCGGTTCGTACGCGCAATGGCGCGCCCGATGATTTGAGGCACTTATGACTGCCGAGCGTGCGTATAAAGGACATGGTATGACCAATAAAATCTCGGAAATCGATGGCGAGGCGAAAGCACGACGTTGGTTGGGCGGGGAGGCGGCGGTGCCCCGCTACCCGCACCGGCGCCAGAATCCATTTCGGTTCAACCGCTCGTTGTTGGGGTTGGTGGCCTTCGCCGTTGGGTTAGGGTTTGCCGGTGGATTGTTGCTAGGGTTGCAGAGCCGGCGCCCTACTGCTCCACCAAAGGGGTAATTATGCGTCGACCGCTGTATCGTTGGCTCAGGGTGGTACGAGAGTGTGGCTCAGCCGAGCCTCATAGACGAGACAAGAGAGCGGTGAGACTCCGGTTCCATCCGACCGGGCCGACTCCATCTGCGCGGATGAGGTGGGGAAGCTGCACATCCGGATCGTAGGAGCCGTCAGGTTTCCGGACAAGGATGGGATAGTCGACCTCCGCCAACAGGGGACGGTCATTGAGGCTGTCCCCGAGGCCGATGGTCACCGGCCGTTGCCCGTCCCGCCCCGACAACCGCTCATACCACCACATAAGCATCCTACTGGCTATGCCCTTATCATTCGCGCCCATCAAGTGATAAAACCGTCCTCCCCTGGTGCAGCGCAGCCCTTGCGCGGCCGCCGCCGCACAGAGCCGATCCCAAGCGACTCCTTCGTCTTCCAGAATAAACGGCTCGTCATATTCACGCTGAGTCGCTAAGAGCGCCTCGGCGGCTGGCAAGCCTGTCAAGTGGGCGACTTCTTCAACGGAGAGATCGCCGAATCCCAGCAACCGACAACCGAGTTCCTCTCGAATGCTGTTCAACGCGGTGCGAAGCCTGGCATAGGGGGTGCCGATTTCGACGACCTCGTACCCGTTCCGAGTCGATGCCTTCTCAATTGGGAAGGGAAAGGTACCCCTCGGGATGAACAGGGCCCCGCCGTTTTCGACAATAAAGGGATGATGATTGTTCAGTCGGAGGCGAAGCGGCTCCATCTCCGACCGGGTCTTGCTGGATACTAGGATCAGCGGTGCGCCGAGCCGCTCAAGCAGCGCGAGTGCTTCGCCGGCGGCCTGGTAGGAATAGGTCGTCGTGTCGAGCAGGCTGCCGTCCAGGTCTGTAAAAATGAGGATGCGGCGCATGGTGACGGAGGCACTCCTTCACGGAAGTATACGGAACTCCTGCCGCAGATAAAACCCGGTGTCGGCACACGACCGGCATGGTCGGACCGGCTCCCCCTATTCCGGCTGGGAGGCCCGTTGGTTCAACGTCGACTGTGTGTCGGCGCACGAAGGAGTCCGGCCCTCTCTGGCTTACCCTCTGGTGTCCCGCAGGTCCCCCAATCTACCCACTCCATGAACCTGACTGCCATGTCCTGTCGGAGATTTGGCCTGCTTTCGGCTGTAGCAGAACTGGCACAGGAGAATCCCCAATCAAGATCGTACCCAGAGATGCCGACAAGGATAGTTACATGGCACTGTCGGATCATCTGGCAAACAGGCAGGGCCCTGAACGGCAGTTCCGACCCCCCGTGCGCCATGGCTCAGAAGAGGACCATTGTTGTGGCCAAGGCACTTCCTTTGCTTTTCCCCGAACGCTCTCGTGCTTGTTGCCAGCAGGCTCGCACGATCCTGGTGGAACGGCCGTTCCATCAACTCAGTCAAAGCGCGATCAACACATCTGGAAGGTCATAGGGTTACCCCGTGCGATTCGATAAAAAACCGCCCCTGAAATCCGACAAGAAAGTCCCGCCAAAGACCCAGAAGAAGGGCAGCATCGGCTATAACAAAAAGTCGGCGTTGCTGGAAGACGCCATTACGCAAATGAACGCCGGCAAGTACGGCCGTGCCTCGTCTGCGTTGAAAGATCTTCTCGCGCTCGATCCGCTCAATGCCGAAGCGCGACGGCTATTTGCCACGCTGCATTTGCGGCTGGGCAGTCTCATGAGCGCCAGGACGGCGTTCGAATCATTGGCCCGGGAGGCCATGGAGCGCCAGGACTATTGGTTGGCGGAGTCGCTCTTGCGTGAATACCTCACGGCGGGCCCTCGTTATGTCCCCTTCCTGGAAATGCTGGGACATGTCTATGAAGAAAAGGGCGATGTCATGGCTGCGGTGGCCGAGTACGGCAAGGCGGTCGAAGTCTTGCTGGAAGATCCCGATGCCGAGAACCCGAATCGGCCCAGTGAACTCTTTGCGCGCATTCGTGCGCTCGCACCCGGGAGCCCGGTCGCCTTCCGCTTCGCTGCTATGTTTGACACCGTGACGGGGCAAGTGTTGCAGGCCGCCCCTCAGCCCACGATTGCCGATGTGGCGAGTGAACCGACTGCTGTTGAGGCGGTGCCGGACTCGTCCGTGGAGAGTGCCGGGCTTATGCCCTGGGAGCAGATGGATTCGGTGCCGACGGTGCCAGTGACTCCAGAGGTGTTGCCCGCCTCGGCAGCCGAGCCATCGACGGAGGCGCTGGAAGCGATCGCGCCTCCGGTCCTGCCGGATGAAGCGGCGTCAGTGATGAATCAACAGGAGATGCCGCCCGAAGTGCCGGCACCGGCGCAAGCCGTGGATTTTGATGCCAAGCCGGAACCGGAGGTATCTATCGAACCGGCACCTGTCCTTGCAGCTGGTGCGGCAGAGCCCGTTGAACTCGTCGTTCACGACCTCCCGCCTGTGAGCGACAAGACTGCTGCGTCGACGGAAGAGGTGGCGGTGCCTGTTTCTCCGGTTGCGGACGTGCCCCAGTCTGTAATCGAAGTCCAGACGGAACCCAATCCGCACCCGATTGCCCAGGCGCCGACTGGCCCGAAGGCGATGCCGTGGGATCAGGTCGAGGAAGATGTCGCGGCAATCGCCCCTCTCCTTTTAACTCCGGAAGCGAGCGTGGCGGAAGAGGCCAGCGCACCAGCTCCTGTCCAGTCGACTGAGTCGGTCATGGAACCAACCTCCATGGTCGACCCGGTGCCTCCTGTTTTGGAGGTGCTGGCTCAGAGTGGGACTCACCCGATCGCCGAGGTGCCCAAGGCCCCTGTACCCATGCCTTGGGACCAAGTGGAGGAGACGGCCATCCTGATTCCACCGCCGACCGAGCCTTCGGCATCGGCTGAGATGACGCCTCCCACCATCGAAGTCCTCACACAGACCAGCAGCCATCCGATTGCCCAGGCACCGACGAGCCCGGCCTCCATGCCATGGGATCAAGTTCAGGAGGGGACGAGTTCGACAGCTGTACCAGCTGAGCTCACAGATGACAGCCCCAGCGTGGAAACCACGCTGCCTGGCGAAACAGCGGTGGCCCAGCCTGCGACTGATTCTGCTGTGACGTCGGAACAGGCTGCCGGGCAGGCCCGTTCTGAAGTCACGTCCTCCGGGCTGACGTGGGACGAGATTCTTGCGGCAGTTGCGGCCATGCAAGCTCCCACCGAGCCTGCATCGACCCAGGTACATGAGCCGCCTGAACTGGTTTCCGATCAGCCTCCAGCTCAATCATCTGCTTCCGTGGTCACCGACTCTGCTGACGGTGTCGATGCAGACCCGTTGCCGGCCGATCTGCCGGCGGTGGAGCCCTTGGGCGAATCGGGCATTGCCGCTCGCTCGTTGTCGGCACCCATGCCGTGGGAGCAGATCGAACTGGAGCACGTCACGATTCCGCGGCAGGAGCCGGACACAGAGGGTGTCCCCGTCACGGCTGAGGCTGCCGGTGTCGAACGGGAGCCCACGTTGGTGTTACCGGCTGCGCCTGAGCTGTCAGGCCCGGCGGCGACAGACGAGATCCCCGAACAGGACGTCGTGGTCGCTCCCGCCCTGGACGCGCATGCCGATGCCGCGTCGGAGGGCAGGATTCTGTCTCCAGATGTTCCGATAGAGCCACAACGGGAATCGACCCCGCTGCCCGTGCAGACACAGCAGACGATTCATGAACCGGTGCCGGATCTGTTACCGGGAGAGTTGTCGAAGGCTGACCAGCTTTCGACAGTCACGGGAGTGCAGTCTGCGGAGCCGGCCTTCCGTCTGGCCGAGAGCACCATGCTGATGCCGACGGCAGCAGAGGCCCCGCCTCCTGTCAGCATGGAGCCGGTCACAGACTTCGCGCTTGCCGAGGGCCAACAGACATCGATGGAGGCCTCAGCGTCGGAAGTGGTCACGCCGGTAGTGGAACCTGTTGACGCGACGGCCGTGCAGGAGATCGTTGAGCCCGCCCCGATCGAAATGACCTCGGAGGTCACTGTTTCGCCAGATTTGCCTGAGCCATTGGTCGAGCCCATCGCCGCTGAAGTGGAAGAGGCTGGGGTGCAGCCGCCGGCCTCAGAGGATGCTCCCATTCTTGGGCAGGAACCGATGCCAGTCCCCGAGATGGACAGTCCGCTTCAGGCTCCGACCGGTGAGCCCCTCGCTGAACGTATCGAGTGCGTGCCTGTGCCGACGGATTCCATTCAACAGTCGTCGGCGGTTGCGGAGATCCAGGCTGCGGCAATGGCTCCGGTGGAAGAATCGGTCCCGGCCCCCATCCCTGTTGAGACTGTGGATGGCCCGGAGCCGGTGGTGTCTGCTGGTGTGACGGAGATAGAGGTGCCGGCTGACGCTGTCGCGCTCCCCGTAGCAAAGGAGTCCACGCCTGCGACGACAGCCCACTTAGAGCCGGTGGCCGATGACGGTGTGAAGATTCTCTGGGAGGATTCGTCCTCAGCGCCGCCCCCCGCTGCCTCCAGCGGGAACCTGTTGACCCGCTGGTTCAAAAAGTCCGCCGCGCCGATTCATGCTGACACCGGTGCGGTTGCAGAGGTCGCACCGTCTGTTGATCAACTGCCTGTAGCTGAAGCTCCGCTGCCGTTGCACGAGGAGACTCCCGCTGAGCCTCTGGAGGAGCCCGTGCTTGAGCCGGTGGCAGAGGCTGCCCCGGTGCTTGTGCACGAGCCTCCTCAGCGCCCTGCGCTCAGCCGGCCTGCCGGGAAACCTGTGTGGACCCGCGTGGGAGAGGTGGTGGCCTCGCTCGTCGGCGCCGGAGTGTCCACGACGCGATCGTTGGTTGTCATGGTGTTGGCCCTGGTCGGGCTGGTGTTGTTCCTCGTCGGGGGAACGGTGGCGGTAGTAGCGCTCACATGGCTGGTTCTCGAGGAGCAGCCGAGTGCGGCCTATCGCAACATGACATCGGTGCCACAGCAGATGCTGCAGGATTCGACCAAGAACGGGTATTTCCTTCTCCTCGGCCTCGGTGCGTCCTCGACGCAGGATCCGGTTCAAGTGGGGATGGACCGACGCGTCGAAGGAGCCGATCAGGCCTTCGCGCTCACCTGCCTCGGCGGGGAAGGCGCAGGAGTCGGCGGGGAACAAAGCGCATCGGCGGAGGCGGCCGGAAAGTGGCTCAAGGCCTCAGACCCGGCTTTGCAGATATCGCAGAACGCCGGTGGGGTGAAGGCCTTGGTGTCCCAGAACGAGGTCGGGTTGGCTCGGTATCGACAATGGTTGAGCAAGCCGTTTGAAGACGAGGGATACGGGAAACCGATCAGTCCGAACTGCGCCCTGATCCTCCAGACCCATCGGCTCTATGTTGCGGAAGGGTTTGCGCAGGATGTTGAGACAGGGGTGGCCCGGCTCGAAACCGATCTGACGGCGTGGCGAACGGTGTTGGGTCAGGCGAAGACCATGCCGATGAAGTTACTGGCCGCTGCCGCCATGAATGACGACATTGCGGTGATGGGGGGGCTGTTCCAACGGCCCGACCTCGATGAACGCCAGATCGGCCGGTTGGCCAAACTGGCGCGGCCGCTTGAGCCTGCGGAGCAGTCCGTTCGCTGGCCGATGCAGAGTCAGTTCGTGTTGGCCACGAACTCGGTGGATGAGGCCATCAGCCGTGACCGGGCTGCTACCCGTCCGTTCTACGGTGCGATTGCGGCGGTCTTGCCCCTGCCCAAGCAACGTCGGTTCAATGCCTATGCCGAGTATTATGATGTCGCCGGAAAGGCCGCGGCTGACGGCCGCTATGCCGATTTGCCGAAGCAATCGCAATATGTGCATGCGCCTCCGTACGGCGTGAGCGATGTTGTGCTAAATCCCATCGAAAGCCTCGTCGGAGTCGATCCCCTCCCGACCTGGGAGGCCTATGCCGGTCGAGTGTTGGAAACCGACGCGCGCTTGAGACTGGCCTCATTGCAGGCGTGGTTGCGCCGGACACCGTCGGAACAAGACCTGCTGACGAGGCTCGCCAAGGCCGGACAAGGCGTGTATGACCCCTTCACGGGCCTGCCGATGTTGGTGAATCTCAAGAAAGGCGTCCTCTACAGCGTCGGTCCTGACCTCAAGGACCATGAGGCGCATGAGCGGCTGGACCTTGTCGCCAAGATTCCGCCGGTCGCCTGGAGCGGCGGGAAGAAGGGGATAGATCAGGGCGCCGCCAAATAATCCTTCCCGCCACTTTTGTTCCTCGATGCCGCTTGGTATCCCTCTTGTCTTGGGCGTTGGCTCTTCTCAGCCCGATCAAATCCCATCGTAAATCAGGTCAACCGGACGTGGGTGTCTGCGTTTTCTCCTCTCAAGGGAGTGGCTCGTCCGGCGTGTCATCGGAACCGAGACAGGACGGCCATCCGGCAGGGCGGATCAGGGAGTGCACGGATGTTTCCCAGTGTCATGGTGCGATCTGCAGCGACCCTTGATTTCATGATGATGCAGGCCGAGAATCGGAGCGGTTGCATCGGTTTTTGGCCCCAGGCATACGAGACTCCGCAGGATTGTCAGGGCAGGCCTCATCGGCAAGAGGGCATCGGTGGATGGTTGAGTGCCGGTTGTTCTCCAGAGGCCGGCCTCTCGATGCATGTGAAATGGGTGGGGGAATGAGCGGCTGGCATGCTCCCGCAGCCGTCGATGGACAGCCAGGCGACCTCTGCCTGGGTGAGAGGGTGGGCTCTCTGGATCGAATCCAGGCATTGGACCGGTTCCTGGCGGGGATTGAGCGGCGCGCATTTCGTATGGCGCATCTCGCCACGGGGAATGAAGATGAGGCGCTGGATCTCGTCCAGGATGCCATGCTGAAACTGGCCCAGAAGTATGGTGCGCGGCCTGAGGAGGAATGGGGGCCGCTGTTTCATTGTATTCTTCAAAGCCGCATTCGGGATTGGTATCGACGGGAACGGGTGCGGAATCGGCTGCGAGAGTTCTTTCGCGGTTCGCAGGACGAGGAAGAGGGCGAAGACCCGCTGGAGCGGGTTCCCGACTCGACGGGGCCCGCACCCGATGAGGAGGTACAGCGGAAACGGGCCTGTGCGGCATTGGAGGTTGTCTTGCAAGCCCTTCCGCTGCGCCAGCAACAGGCGTTTCTCTTGCGTATCTGGGAGGAACTGGACGTGGCACAAACGGCGCGGGCCATGGGGTGCTCGGAAGGCAGCGTCAAAACCCATTTGTTTCGTGCCCTGCAGGTCTTGCGACAGCGATTGGGAGCACATTGGCCATGAACCAACGATCGGATGAGCAGCTGGATCCGCTGGCATCAGCGGCGAAGCGTCTGCTTGATCAGAGTGTCGAGGAGCTTGATCGGAAGACAGTACTGGCCATACAGCGCGCCCGGGTGAATGTCTTGGGCCAGTCTTCTGCGCGGCGACCCTGGCCTCGATGGGCCCCTGCTCTGGCCTTGGCCTCGATGGCCGCTCTGGCGGTGACGATGTGGCTGTGGCAGGTGAATGGCGTGAACCATTCGCCTCTGCTGTTGGAAGATCTCGAACTAATGCAATCGCCGGAAAATCTCGAATTGTCTGAAGACTTCGAGTTTTACGATTGGCTGGCCGATGGTACTGCCACAACCGGGTAGGTCGGGACTGATGCTTCTGGTCTGTCTGGCGGTCGCGGTTGGAGACGCGGCGCCGGCATCAACGCCGCCAGCAGACGAGCCCGATGGTGAGTTGCTGGATTTCTTGGGCAGTTGGCAGGACGAGCAAGGCCGTTGGATCGATCCCTTTACCTCAACCGACGATCATGCTGCGCTGCCCCATGCCGAACCGAAACCGAATCTCAACGGCATGCCCGCGGAAACTCGCAAGCCTGCACAGGAGCCCTCGCCAACGTCCGGCAAAGACCGTTCGCGTGACCCGCTGAGCATGGAAACTGGCCCATGAACATACTGTTGGTAGGAATCATGCTGGTGTTCATCGGGGTGATGCCTTCCTGGGCGCAGGGTGATCCGGCTGGGGTGCCGTGGAATCAGCTGAGTCCGGGGGAGCAGCAGTTGCTGCAGCGGTTCAGTGATACCTGGGATCAGCTGCCGCCGCGAAAGCAGCAACGTTTGCGGAAGGGTGCCCAACAGTGGGGCACCATGACGCCTGAAGAGCGACAGGAGGCGAAGCAACGCTTCAAACAATGGCGAGCGCTTCCGCCGGAGCAACAACAGCAGATGCGTGAACGCTTTCAACAGTTTCGTCAGCTTCCGCTGGAACAGCGTGAGTCGGTGCGCAATGCCCGACGGTGGTTTCGGTCGCTCCCTCCCGAACAGCGGAAGGAATTGCGGGAAAAGTTTCAGACGATGTCCCCGGAGGAACGTCGTGCCTATCGACGCGAGCTGCGACGCCAGTACGGGGGGAATGGCGGCAACCAGGCTCCGGAGGGGACATCCTCGCGTTAGTAGCGGGGCGCCTTCAGTCCCTCAGCTTCCCGTGCTCCCGCGGATTGCTAGGCTGCGTGTGAGTCGGAGGCTGGGTCTTCGGTCTCTGTCTTTCTGTTGTCTTTTACGTAGACACTGCCCGGTTGGCTCTTGGCAAGCTTCTTCAATTCCGAGGCAATCTTGCTGACATCGCCAGGGTGGGAGATGGTGCGATGTTCATTGGTCACGACGGCGATCGACAGGCTCATGATCGGAAAGCGTTCGTGGTTGCCGCGTCGGTCGACCGAGTCGATGAATCCTTTGGCGCGGTCCTCCGGATCGTAGAAATCCGGGATCACCAAGTCGAACCGTTTGATCAGGGTCTGGCAAATGACTTCAATGGTGGTCGGCACACTCATAAACACAAAATCGTCTCCGCCCACATGGCCGACGAATCCGTCCGTTCCCGCTAGTTCGCTCACGACGGTCGTGAGAATCCGGCAGGTGACCACCAACACTTCATCGCCTCGGGCGTACCCGTAGCGGTCGTTGAATGATTTGAAGTTGTCGATGTCCAGGTAGGCGAGCGCGAAGGGCGCGCCGCTTTCGATCCGTGCCGTCGTTTCGTGGAGAATGGTGCTGTTCCCCGGCAGGCGAGTGAGCGGATTGGCGTCCAGCGAACGCTCAAGCCGACTGAGACACAGACGCACCCGTTGCGGGACTTCCTCCGGGCGGTAGGGCACGGCAATGTAATCGTCGATGCCGAGTGTGGCCCAATCCAAATCGTTGACCCGGATATCCCGCACCAGGATGATCAATGGCAGCCGCCCCAAGAAAGGATCGGTGCGTAGCTCCCGGGCCAGCGTGTCCGCCGAGCGCCCATTCGTGCCTTCCGCCGCCAGCACCAGGCACGGCGGATCGTGCACCAGTTCATGCATGGCCAATCGTCCCGCATCGGCGGCGATGACGCTGAACCCTGACCGATTGAGCCCGATCGTCAACCGCTCGATTTCGATCGGGTCGTTGTGCAGGAGCAGGATCCGTCGATTGGCAGGAAGCCCACTCATAAATAGTCGTCGATGGTTTGGAATTCTTCCGTGGCTTGGGCGAGACATCCGGCGAGGCTCTGTGCGTCCAAGCCGACCAGTTCCCAGGCCTGGCGCGACAGCGGGGGCACGAGATCGTCGCCGGGGTTGCCGCAGGCAAGGCCTTTCACCAAGACATCGGCCACGTGCACGATGGCGGTTTGCAGCTTCGCGTCTTGCGCCGCCGCCGGCGTGTGATGATGGAGGATAGGTTCCCGCAGGCTGGCCGGGAGATGCCAGGCGGTGGCGAGCCAGCCCCCCACGTCCGCATGGGTTACCTCGAACAGCGCCTGTTCGGTTTCCATCAGGGAGTGGGAGGTGTTTTTGGTTGCCTGCGTGATCTGCTGGCCGACATCAGGCCATTTCACATACAGCACGACCTTACCGATATCGTGCAGCAGCCCACCGACAAATACTTCTTCCGGGTTCTTCAGGCCCGCCTTCGTGCCGAGAATGTGGGACGTGATGGCGACGCCCAAGGAGTGGCGCCACAGTTCATTCATCCCGGCGTTACGCATCATGTCGAAGGCGGTGGCGCACAACGTCAGGCCCTTCACGACATTGAGGCCCAGCACCACCACGGCATGGGCGACCGAGGCGATGCGCGAGGGGAATCCGTAAAACGGCGAATTCGCCAGTCGTAGGACTTTGGCCGACAGCACTTGGTCTTTTTCGATCAGGATGCCGATCTCCTCGGCGGAGACATTAGGCCGGCCGATCATGGAGGCCAGTTTCTGTACGACATGGGGCAGGGTCGGCAATTCCCCCACCTGCTCAATCCGTCGTCGAAGGTCTACCTTGGCCGAAGGGCTCATGTGGTCGGCGGTGCCTCCGGAGGATCGGACACTCCGTGTGTCGCCCGAAGTTGGAGGCGAATTGCTTCACGAAGCTGGTATTGGATTGGATCGTCGATCACGCGTCGGAAGCGATGGTCGAGTTCCGCTTCCAACTCATCGAGGGTCTTCCCGCTGGCGCCACCGGCTTCGCCTTCCACGTAGACGGAGGGGAGCCCCAGGCGTTGGAGCCGGGCCAGGGTCGCATCATCCAGTTCCGCGCCGATGGGGAGCACGACCAACCCCGTGCTGTTGGTGACAGGCTTGGCCAGGATCATCCCCGGCGTGAGTTCTTCGATCACGACGCGTTTCATGTGACTGGTCTCTGCTGGGGCGAACGGTGCAGGGGCCTGATACGGTAGTGCCTTATCGGTCGATTCCGTCTGAATCTAAAGGAGTGAAGGAACCTGGCGGCTGAGAGTATCAAGGCGGCATACGACTTTGTGTCGTCGGCTTGACAGGATGGGGGACATTCCACAGAATCATGCCGGTCACCAGGGGCTGTCGTTTGACGAAAGGAACGATCGATGAAGTGTGAGATTTTGTATCCCGGAGCTTTTCCGATGGTGCGGGTGTATTTGGATGCCAATGAGACGGTGAAGGCCGAATCCGGGGCCATGGTGGCCGCCTCGCCGACCATCGACATTGAAAGCAAGATGGAGGGCGGATTCCTGGGCGCGTTGTCACGGAAGATGTTAAGCGGCGAAAAATTTTTCTTTCAGACCCTCCGGGCCAGCCGCGGGGCGGGTGAGGTTCTGCTGGCGCCGACGGTGCCCGGCGAGATTGTCTTGCTGGACCTCGACGGTGTGAATGAATACATGGTGCAGAAGGACGGGTTTCTGGCCGGCGCGGAGGGCGTGAAGATCGAGAGCAAGATGCAAAGCCTCACGCGCGGCTTGTTGGGCGGGGAAGGATTTTTTATCCTCAAAATCGGTGGGATCGGCCAGCTCGTCCTCAACAGCTTCGGCGCCATCCATAAAATTGAGCTGAAGCCGAACGAAGAGTACATCGTCGACAACAGCCACCTGGTGGCCTGGACCTCCACCACAACGTACAATATCGAGAAGGCCTCATCCGGCTGGATCGCGAGCCTCACGTCGGGTGAAGGACTCGTGTGTCGCTTCCGTGGTCCGGGAGTTGTCTACATTCAAAGCCGCAATCCCGGTAGTTTTGGAAATTGGATACGACAATTCATCCCCGTCTCGGAGTAGCGACTGAATGGCGGGCGCTGAAAACGCCTGCCAACTTTGTTCTCGGTTCGAAAAAATCCTCAACGTACCCCCGAGGGTACGCCTCCGGTTTTTTCTCGCCTGCGGCCGCGTTGGCCGCCGTTTTGAGCACCAGTGTGAAGAGGGTTGAGTACTGAAGATGCCCCTCGTTCCCAATGCACTCTGTTTTGGTGATGGTCTGCCGGGCGCGGGTGCTCCGTGTCATGTCACGGTATCCGACAACGGGTTGACCATGGTTCCGGTCGGGGACTCTGTGCTTCGCGAAGAGGCTATCGCATTCACGGCCATGTCCGTTGAGGCGGGGGGGCTGGATCATGATCAGCTGGTGGTGTCGTGGG
>ERZ1645185.585-NODE-585-length-15230-cov-4.350379_pt1 | contig 15230 bp, 12 predicted proteins | sample MGYA00575351_ERZ1645185 | MGnify/ENA primary metagenome ERZ1645185 (study PRJEB40838, sample SAMN11284767) | freshwater sediment metagenome | isolation source: river sediment | host: Sediment | place: India: Jana village, Kanpur | collected 2015-12-17 ...
TTGGACACAATGAAGATGTTGTCGCCCGTGCACTCGGCGACTTCCCCTTTGTGGTTCAGCATCAGCGCTTCGATGCAGCCCGCCTTCAGCCCCTCGATCTTGGCCACATAGTCGCTTCCGGTGAGCGTGCCGTTCACGAGGAAGAACTGCCAGTTGTCGCGCACCGTGCTGCCGTTCTTGATCTGCTGCGCGCGGCCGTTCGCCGGCCCCTTTTCATTGCGCGCCCACGACCATTCGGTCTCGGGCGGAAGCAGGCCCTGCTTGTAGCCGATGAGCTCGCCGTCCTCGGTCTGCCGGTCGAACACGCCGATGTAGAGGTCGATCGGCTGGCCCTCCCCATCGACGTAGCGCGCGATGGCTTCGGCGGAAATGCCCTTGTAATGCGGCTGCCAATCCGGCTGTCCTTCGATGCGCTGCCAGCCCGGCACGTCGGGAAGCACGACCGCGGCAGTCTGGGTATCAGGTGCACGGTTCGCGACGACGAGGCCATAGACGGGGCCCGCCGCCATCGCGGCAATGCCAAGCGCCGCCGCAACGACGGCAGTGCGTGGCGCGGACGGTGCAGGTGGCGCAGGCTGCAGCCGCGCCGGATCGAACGCCGGATCGTCAACTGGGCGGTCGAAGAAGCGCCAGCCGATAGCGACCAGCAGGAACATCACGATCGCAAAAAATATCCAGCCGTAGATGATATGATCGACGCCCGCCGCGAAGCCCGGCGTCGTCAGGTGCGAGATGTAGATCGTGCCGAAGGCGCGGATGCCGTTCGCAAGGATCGACAGCGCAATTGCCGAGAGTACGAACAGGATGCGCCGCGTCCAGCTCTTGAAGCAGAGGTTCGCGACAAGCACGCTGAATGCGATCATCGCGATCAGGAAGCGCACGCCAGAGCATGCCTCGGCGACCTCGAAATTGCCGTTGGGAATGGCGATGAACACGCCGTCGATGAAGGCGGGAATACCCGACCATTCGAGCAGCTTGATGCAGATCGCCGCCGTGACCGTCTGCAGGATCGGCACGAGCTGCTCGCCGGCCGGGATCATGAACAGCGCGAAGAACAGCACGAACGCAAGGCCGCGCGACACCGTGAGCCCGAACACGAGCGGAACGCTGACGATGAGCAGCCCGACGACCGCCATATGGCGCAGCAAAGCGACGCCTGACGCCTCGCCCACCAGCCAGCCCGCGCCGCCGATCACCATCAGGATCGCCGCCGGATACCAGGGCTTCGGCGTCAGTGCGGAAAGTTCGTTGCGACGCTGCCACACCAGATAACCAAGGATCGGCGGGATCAGCAGGCAGTGCCCGAACGTGTCGGTGTTCCACCAGAGGTCGAAGATGTGCGCGACATCGTTGCGAAGCAGCAGCAAGATCGCCGCCGCTACCGCCACCCACGCGATGATCGCCGGGCGCCAGCCCTTCCCGGTCGCACCCGTCCGGGCTTCGAACTCGCTCATATCGTTCATGCCGCTTCCACTTTCGAGTCTGCCGCGCCGAGCCGGAGCCACGCGTCGAGCTTCCCGAGCTGCGCAGGCCAGGCGTAGCGGCTTTCGACTTGCCGTCGTCCGCTTTCGGCAAGGCGCGCGCCGAGCGCCGGGTCGTCCAGCACGGCGCAAACACCAGCAGCGAAGGCTGCCGCGTTGTCGCGCACGAGGAGATCGCGTTCCGGCTCGGCATCGATGCCGGACCATGCCGCCTCGGTCGCCACCACGGGCCGCGCCATCGCCATCGCTTCCAGCACCTTGTTTTGCACGCCGCGCGCGATGCGGACAGGCGCCACCGTCACGTCGGCAGCCGCGACATAGGGCCGGACATCGGGCACGCGGCCGGTCACGACAATGCCTTCGCGGCCGGCGAGCGCCTGCACCTCAGACGTCGGCTTGCCGCCCACGATGAAGAACCGCGCTTGCGGATAACGCTTGCGGACAAGCGGCAGGATGACGTCGGCGAACCAGCAGACGGCATCGACATTGGGCCGGTAATCCATCGCGCCGGTGAACACGAGTTTCGGCCCGGCCTCGTCGCCGAGCGGCGCGAAATCCGCATCGGGCGAGAAATAGGCAAGATCGACGCCGTTGTGCAGCGTGTCGACCGTGTGCGCGTAGGAACCGGCGATCCGCTTGAACATCGCGGTTTCAGCCTCCGAAACGAACAGGCTGACGTCGACATGACGCGCCACCTGCTTCTCGAATGCCTGCAGCAGCTTCGCCTCACGCGCATAGAGCCAGGATTTCGGCCAACGGCTCTCCTTCGCGTACTGCGCGAACTTGTCTGAATCGATATCGACGAAGTCCATCACCGTGCGGCGGCCCTGCGACGTATGCCCGAGGGCATAGGGGGCCATCTGGCTCGAAAACACGAACATGCGGTCGATGTTGTGTTGCTTCACGCGGTCCCACACCCAGCGCTTCATGGCGCGGTCGTCGAACAGCGCGATGCTGAGCGCCTCGCCCTTGCGCCAGCCCGCCCATGCGCGCTTCAGCCTGTCCTTGGGGTCCAGCGGGATCAGCTTCACGGACTTGCAGACGCTCGCCAGGAAATCGGCGTGCTTCATGTCCTCGGGATCGTCGACGAACGCCCCGAGATGCACGGGCGCGCGCTCTGCGATGTATTTCAGGATATTCCACGACCGGATCTTGTCGCCCTTGTCGGGTGGATAGGGAATGCGGTGTGCAAGGAACAGAAGGTCGCCCATCGCTCTAGCCCAGCGACCGCGAGACGAGCGGCCCCATCCGGTTCGCAAGCCACAGCGGCAGGCGGCTCCACACCTCGGTCATCAGCTTGTATTTGGGGTTGTTCGGATTGACGTCAGGCATCGTGCGCCCTTCTGCCAGCCGGTATTCGTAGACGAGCGGTTGCGGCTCGAAGCCCCAGTTCTTCTTGAAGGCGAACGCGCCGGTATCGTACTTCGAACGCCCGAAATCGAATGCCCGCCGTCCGCGCGCCACGGCGTGCTCCATCAGCATCCAGTACATGTGATCGTTGGCACGCAGCGCTCGCGCCGCCGCCGTCCCGCCGCCGTAATAGGGATAGACCGTCTCCGCGTCGTAGAGCGACAGCACGGAAGCGACAGGCTCATCCTGATGGTAGACGGTAAGAATGTCCGCATCCGCACCGAAATGACGGATAATCTCGGCAAACAGCCGCGCCGGAAACACCGGCGTGCCGAGGTTGCGGACGCTTTCCGAATAGACGGCGAAATGGTCCTTAAGCGCCTTGGCGTCAGACGCCACGCGCACACTAAGGTCCATCGTCAGCGAGCGGCGCACTTCGGCGCGCTGCTTCCTCGGGATCGCTTTCAGGTTCGCCTCGCTGTCGGCCTCGAGCGGACGCGCGAAGTTCGCGTAGGTCTCCGCCTTCACCGCCCAGTCCGGATGCAGCGCCTCGGTGCCGCGATATTCGAGCACGCCGATGCCTGCAGCCTCGGCGATCGCCCACGCCGCCTTGTCGAGCGCCGCAAGCGCGCGCGGATCGCCCGCGAGCGGCCCGCCCCGCACGGCAAAGGCATTCGAGATCAGCGCGGAGCCGAACAGACCGGATTTGAGCGCGATCAGCGGCAGCACCGCATCCCCGGCCATCAGGTAGTGCGGCGTGTGCCCAAGCGCGTCGCGGATCGCCCTGCCCCATGCCGCGCGGTGAAACGGCGTCGCGCCCGGATGCTTAAGAGCAGCGGCGTCGAACGCCTCGGCCGCCCCGGCATCGTCGAGGTCGATTTCCGTCACGGTCGGCGCGATCGGGCTTTCCGCGTTCATGCCGCCGCCTTCAGCGTCTCGCGGCCGAGGAATACGCGGTCCATGCGGTCCCAGCGGAACCGGTCCAGCAGGCGCGCGAGCTTGGTCTCCATTACGTCAAGGTTGGTATAATGGCGGATACGCGATTTGAGCGGCGCGCCCGGCACCACGGGCTGCTCAGGGTCGATCTCCCACGGGTGGAAGTAGAACACCGTGGCTTCGCCCTCGACGCGGTTCACACGGTCGATCGCCCATTCGGAAAGACCGTAAGGCAGCAGACGGAAAAAGCCGCCGCCTCCGCACGCCATGCGGCGACCAGCATATTCCACCGTCGTCACCGGCACCTCGATCATGTCGGACCCCGCAACCGGCCGGTGCGGGAAGCGCGGCGCTTCCGGCCAGCCGTAATGATCGTGACGGATCGGCGCGACCGAAGAACTGTACGCGTACCCCTCTTCGGCGAGCACCTCGAGCGCCCAGCGGTTGCCGCTGCCGATCGAGAAACTCGGCGCGCGGTAGCCCTTCACCTCGGCACCTGCGGCATCTTCGATCAGCGCGCGCGCCTTGCGGATGTCGGCGCGGAAGCTCTCCGGCGTGAATGTGTGCACCCGGTCGTGTGCGTAGCCGTGGTTGGCGATCTCGTGACCGTTCTCGACGATACGGCGCATCAGCGCCGGCTCACGCTCCGCGACCCAGCCGAGCGTGAAGAACGTCGCCGAGACACCCTTGTCGGCGAAGAGCTGGAGCGCGCGTTCGGTATTGCGGACCACGCGGCTATCCCAGTGCGGCCAATCCTCGCGGCGGATGGTCGTTTCAAACGCGCCGACCTGAAAGTGCTCTTCCACGTCGACCGACATCGCATTGCAGACGCCGCGGTTCGCCACCGCGCAGCTCATGCGCTTCGGCTGACGCCGTACGGGCCGCGCTCGACCTCGTTCTGTTCGACGAGATCGGAAAGAATCCGAAGCACTTGCCGAAGATTACGGTCGTTTTCTGAAGCATAATGTTCAAGGCGATCAATACGCGCGAGCAAACGATCGTCGAGCGCTCCGGCAGCGCCGCCACCCATCGCGACCACGGGCTGCATTTGCTGCGCCGGAGGCACGGCGGCGAGCGAACCGCTGTTCGGCTGGATGATCTTGTCGCGGTCTCGGGGCGCGTTGTCGCGCTGCAGGTCGTCGGTCACTTCGCGCACGATCGATTCGTCGATCTCGTGCTTTTCTTCAAGCGCACCGAACAGCAGAACGCGCGCGCACAGGTTGTTCAGCTTGCGCGGGACGCCGCCCGAATAGTCGAAAAGCGCGTCATAAGCATCCTCGGTGAAGGCCGGATCCCCGGCCCAACCGCACAGCGCCAGCCGGTTCTCGACATAGGCCGGAATTTCGTCGCGGCGCATCGGCTCCAGATGGTGCGAGGCGATCACACGCTGGCGAAGCTGTTCAAGCTCGGAGGAACTGGCGAGTTTTTCGCGGAATTCCGGCTGCCCGAGCAGGATCGTCTGGCTGAGCGGCTGCGCGCCCGCGCTGAAGTTGGAGAGCATTCGTAACTGTTCGAGCGAGCCGATCGGCAGGTTCTGCGCCTCGTCGACAATCAGCAGCACGCGGCGGCCCTGCTGGTGCTGCACGCGCAGAAAATTCTCGATGCGCGTGAGCAGCGTTGCGACATCCAGGTTCTCGGCGTTGATGCCAAGGCCCGTCGCGATCATCTTCAAAAGGTTGTCGGCATCGACGAGCGAAGTGACGATGTTGGCGACGACCAGCTTCGAGCGGTCGATGGTCTGCAGCAGACGGCCGACAAGCGTCGTCTTGCCCGCGCCGACATCGCCGGTGATGATGATGAAGCCCTCGCCCTGGCCAAGGCCATAGGTGAGGTAGGCCATCGCCTTTCGGTGCGTCTGCGTATCGACGTAGAAGCGCGGATCAGGCGTCAACTGGAACGGGCGTCCGTTCAGATTATAGAACTCGGTGTACATGCTTTTGCCTGTGTTCCTCGAAAACGCCCCTCAGCTTAACTCGAAGTCGTGACGTTTCAGTCAATCCGCCGTCAGAAATTGTATCTCACGCCCACGGATGCCGTGAAGGTTGACGAATCCCGGCGTGATTCCGTGATGCGGTGCGTCCCGTAAAGCGAGGCATTGCCCCGCAGATTCTTGCTCAGGCGGCGCGAATACTGCGTGCCGAGCGTGAACTGCGTGTCCTTGCGCTGGGCCGAGAGCGCATAGCTATTACGAGCCAGCAGTGCATCAAAGCCGAGGGATTGAAGTTCGCCAAGACGGAGCACAACACGACCGCGCGTGCCGAAGGACACATCATTGCCGAAGAGACCGGTGGGAAGCTCCATCTCGGTCGGCGCCTGCAACTGCTGCGAATCCACATAACGCCGCTTGTCGTAGTAGACCGTCGCCGACCAGGTCAGCGCCTCAAGCTTGCGAGAAACCATGAGCAGCCCACGATCCGATTTGAAGGTCGCGGGGGTCAGCGACTGCGTGAAGCCGCCAAGGCAACCGCCATCCTCCGAATCCGGATCGACACCGATGACGCAGAACGGAACGCCGAGCTGATCGAGCCCCCCCACACGCACCACATTATACGGAATGCCGTTGAAGGACTGCGTCAGCAGACGACTGAAGCTGTTCAGCGTCTGCTGGAAATTGGCGCGAACGTTCAAGCCCCCGCGCGAGCGGTGATTGAAATCGAGGAAAAAGTTTGCGGAGCCATAACGTTCACCGGCCCGGAATTCGAACGACGTCCGGCGAGACGGCGTGTAGCGGAACCCCGCATTCCAGTAAGCGCCGCTGAAGTCATAGGCTGAGCGGCGCGGCATCGTCGGATCGACCTGGTATTGCCCATCCTCATCAAGAACGGGCAGCCCTGTCTCTTCATCGAAAAGAATGGAGTCCTGAGTATTTTCAATATCTTCGTAGCCGCCGCTGCCAATAAGCTCGAGCTTGCGAGACAGGCGGAAACTAAGTTCGCCGCCCGCGCTGTAGCCACGGTATTTCTGGTTGAGCTGATCGACGTCCTCGTGCGTGCCCTGCGCATTCAGCGACCAGTTGATGGTGTTGGTCGCGCGCGTCGATGCAAGCGTCACGCTCGCTGTTTGCGAAATGGAATCACTCAGCCGTGATCCGATACCGTCGCTGGGATCAAGGCCGATACTGCCGGGGTTGCTAAGCCCCTCGCGCGGCGAGTCAGCGGAAACGGCGCCCAGGCGATAGCGGCCCTGGAACGTTGCGAGGTCGCCGATCCGCTGCTGAATGCTCGGCTCGACATAGCCCGAGAAGATTTGCGTCTGGTTGCCGCTCTCGTCGTCGGGGTTGATCGCGTTGAAGCCGCGCACGTCGGTCGCGTATTGCGACGCCGTGCCCCCGGCGTTGAGCAGAAGGAAATCGTCAATCAGCTCCGCGCGCACGTTGGCGTTCGCGTTATGACGATCTTTCTGGCTGATATTCCCGAATTCCTCGAACCGCCGCGTATAGCGATAACTGATGTTGCCATCGACGCGGTTGGTATTGAGCAGGGCGGCAAAGCCCGCACCAGCTTCCAGCCATCCCCGCGCATCGCGGTCCGAGCCATCCGACAGGACCTGCCGGAGCGATACGAACGGATTGACCTCAACGTCGGCGTATGCGGACGACGGCACCATCGCCGTCAGCATGGATACGACCACGCCTGTCGCTGCCAGCGTCCGGCAGCGTCCTGCCTCCCGGCCCCCACCGCTCATTGTTGTGCCCATATCAGCTTCCATAGCCGTAATAGGTGCCAAAGCGCCTGCCGACACCGGCATAGCGCACCTTGTTGAGAAGCATCTGAACGTGCTCACAGCCATTCATCATCGAAAGACCGTCGCGAAGCTCGGTCTCGCGCGTGTTTTCGGCTTCGACCACGAACATCACCTGACCCACGTGCATGGCAAGCACCGAAGCCGCGGAAGACGCGAGCGCCGGCGGGGAATCGAAGATCACGATGCGGTCGCTATAGCGCTTGGCGATTTCCTCGACCATGTCGCCCATGCGTTCAGACGCGAGCAGCTCGGTCGTCAGGTTATGCTGGCGTCCGGCCGGCAGTACCGAGAGATTTTCGATGTTGGTGCGGATCAGGCAGTCCGAGAGGTCGAGTGACGGATCGGCGATCACATCGACGAGCCCTTTGCCGCCTTCAAGGCCGAGCGTCGAGAGAATCTCGGGCTTTGCGAAGTCCGCATCGACGAGCAGAACGGTGAGATCCCGCTCCGAAGCGATCGAAAGTGCAAGATTGGTCGCGCAGAACGTCTTGCCTTCATTGGGCTGCGCCGAGCACACGAGGATGAGATTGCCGTTGCGGATTGCGTTCTCGCCGCGTGCCATGGCGTTGATGAGGAGTTGCCGCTTCACGATGCGGAACTCTTCGGCGGTGGCCGTCGCGGGCGCGTCAGGCACCACGTAGCCAAGATTGCGGAGTTCAGCGAGATCGATAACGCCGCGGCGGCTGGTGCGATTGCCGTCGTCCGCCGGCAGGTGCACCACAGGCGTTTCCGGCGTGGCGAATTGCGGCTGCGGGGCAGTCGCCGCCGCCGCAGGCGCTGCCGGTGCAGGCGCGCGCGGCGCAGGAGCCACTGCCGCAGCCGGCGTGACTGTGGAACGCGGCGTCGCGGGCTTCGCAGCCACACCCTGATCAAGCCGTCCGGCGGCCCGCTCAAGCAGCGAGGCGCGCGGCGTTCCGGACGGTTTCTCTTCACTCATCGTCATTACCTTCCGCGCACACAGCCAGGGCCAGGGCGTTAAACGAGTTCATACAGCAGCAGTGCAAGATAGATCACGATGAGCCCAAGGCTGAGCACGCCGAACCCCCACAGCCACACCCTGTTCTGGGCGCGCTGGTTGTCCGAAACGATCTCCGTGACCGAACCCAGCACCGGATAGTCGAAGCGCTTTTCCAGCTGTGCCGCCGTGATGTAGGTCGTGTGCAGCTGGCTCAGCAGAAACGAGAGCGCAGCGCCCGCACCGAGACCGACCAGCAGCACCAGGCTGAGGTAGAGCGGACGGTTCGGCGCGATCGGCTCACGCGGCTGCGAGGGCGGATCGACGACGCGGAACTTCACCTGCTGCGTCTTGGTCTCGACGTCGCTGCGAAGGCGGATTTCCTCGCGCGATTTGAGCAGCTGATTGTACTGCGATTGCAGTACCTCGTAATCACGGTTCAGCTTGGCCTGCTCGGCAACGATGCCGGGCTGCTGGACCTGCCGTGACGACATCTGGGAGATCGCGTTCTGCAGCTGCGCACGCCGCGCTTCCAGCGCTGCAACGGCGGACTGGCGTTCGAAAACCATGCTTCTGAGGTTGACGTAGACCGGGTTCGCCTGCGCCGCCTGCTGGCGGAGCGCAGGGTCTTTCGCCTCGCGCGCAGCCTGCTGTTCGAGACGGCGGACCTGCGCCTTCGTGGCGATCACGTCAGGGTGCTGATCGGTCCAGCCCCGCGCATACATGTCGCTGAGGCTGCGACCCAGCGCCGCGATCTGCTGCTGCGTCGGGCTGGAGCCCATCGAGGCCCCTTCGATCACGAACGACGGCGCATTGATTGTTGAAGGCGTGCCTCCGATCTGGCGCTGCAAGGCCTGAAGGGAGTTCCGCGCCTGGGCAAGCTCGATCTCGACATTGTCCAGATTGTTGCGCGACTGCGCCAGGCGCGTCGAGATGTTCCCCTCGCCCGGGAGCATTCCGAGGTATTTCTCCTCGAACTCCGCCTTGCGACGCTCCGCCTCCTCGAGCTGACGCTCACGCTCGGCGAGCTGATCCTCGAAGAAGCGGATCGCCTCGTTGATGTCGTCACGGTCTGACGCGACATTCTCTTCCATGAAGATCTGGATGAGATTGTCGACGACGCGCCGCGCGAGATTGGCGTTCTGGGCGTTGCTGCGCGAGGGGTCATCCGACTTGTAGACAATGGTGAACAGGTCGGCCTGCTGGCTCTGCACGGAGATGTTGTTCGTCATCCGCGTGATGAGCTCGTCCAGTTCCTGATCGCTGTCGAGACCGACATCGAGTTCGGTGCGGCGAACGACCTTCTCCATGTTCACGCGCGACGTCAGCGTGCGCCGAACCACGTCCACTTGCCGAAGCAGGTTGGTCCCCTGATAGCCCAGTTTTTCGGGGATCAGCGATGCCCAGTCGACATAAACGCGCGCTTGCGATTCATAGGTGTTGGGAATCGTCGCCACGAACACCCAGCCGATGAGGCAAACGGCCCACATCAGCGCAAGCCCGTACCAGCGTTTGCGCCAGACCCCGTAAAGGGTCGTCATCACTTCTTCCTGGATCGAATTCATGGCTTTCGCGGACCGCCTGCCTGACAAGGATGAATGGCCTGGGGCCGATCTCCGTACCTATTCCGGAAAGCTTAGAAAAAGCTTTCCGGGATGATGATGACGTCACCGGGCTGCACGGCGATGTTCGCGTTCGTCTTGCCGCCTTTCAGCAGGCTTTCGATCTTGACCGCATATTCCTTCTGCGTGTTGCTCGCCTTGTCGTAGCGGATCAGGCGTGCGCTGTCGCCGGCGGCATATTCGGTCAGACCACCGACTGCGATCATCACGTCGAGCAGCGTCATGTTCGAACGGAACGGAATCGCCTGCGGGCGCGCCGCTTCGCCAACGACGCGGACCTGCTGCGAAAGCGGTCCGTTGAAGTTGTTCACGATCACCGAAACGATCGGTTCCTGAATGTAGGTCGCGAGCTTCTGCTCGACTTCGCGGGCGAGCGCCGAGGGCGTCTTGCCCGTCGCCACCATGTCCTCGATCAGCGGCGTCGTGAAGCGGCCGTCAGGACGCACCGTCACCGATGTCGACAGCTCCGGGTTACGCCACACGAAGATGCTGAGGGAATCGAGCGGGCCGACGACGTACTCGGCGCCAGGGCCGTCCTCGGAAGCCTGGAATTGCGCGGGCGGCAAGGTCGGCAGCCCGCTGTTCGAAGCGCAGGCGGACAGCGCAAGGGCTACCGCCAGGGCCGGAACGACCACATTAAAAGATTTCGCCATCTGAGATGAGTCCCCTCTTCAAACGCCCCCGCGTCCGCGGGAGACAAAATCAGGCCGACACGCCCTATGCGTGCCGGCTGGCCGCCTTTCCGCCCCTGAACCGATACCGCCTAAAGGTTACGGCATCGTTCGTTTCCCTGCCTTTCCAATAGCAAATTTTGCAATTTATGCAAGCATTTCGGCGGGAGGGTCGTGGCTCAGGAAGGCTGTCGGGCTAGCGGTAAGGCCATAGGCGCCTGCCATGAAAACCGCAATGACGTCACCAACCTCGGTGGCAGGAAGCATGACCTTGTCGCCGAGTCTGTCGAGCGGCGTGCAGAGGCACCCGACAACGTTGAGGCTTTCGGCGTCCGGCGCACCGAAACGGCTTGCGTTTGCAAGGGGATAGTTGCGCCGGATGACCGTTCCGAAGTTGCCGCTGGCCGCCAGCTGATGGTGCAGGCCGCCGTCGGTAATGATGAAGACCTCGTCCTGGCTCATCTTCCGGTCGATGGCACGTGTCAGATAGACGCCACTTTCGCCGACCAGATAACGCCCGAGTTCCACGACGAACCGTGTTTCCGTCAGGATGGGATCGCGCGCCGCGAGCGTATTGCCGAGCGCGCGCCCCACGGCGGCGAGATCGAGCGGCTGATCGCCCGGAAAATACGGCAGGCCGAAGCCGCCGCCGAGATTGACGAGCGGCGGCGGCACGGCCGCGTGCTCCGCAAGGTCGGCCACCAGATCGAGCGTCTTCCTCTGCGCGTCGATGATCGCCTCCGCGGAGAGGTTCTGCGACCCGGCGAATACGTGAAACCCACGGAAATCCGCACCTTCGGCCGCGATTTCGGCGAGCAGCGCCGGCACCTTGTCAGCATCGACGCCAAATGGCTTCGCCCCGCCGCCCATACGCATCCCGGAGGCCTTGAGGTCGAACGGCGGATTGACGCGCACGGCGGCGCGCACCTGTTTTCCGAGCCGCTGACCGATCGTAGCAGCGCGCGCGAACTCCCGCGCGGATTCGATGTTGAGCGTCACCCCCGCACCGATCGCCAGCTCAAGCTCGAAGTCGCGCTTGCCCGGTCCCGCGAAGCTGATGTGCACCGGTTCGCCGCCTGCCGCGAGCGCGACGCGCAGCTCGCCCGCCGAGGCGACATCGAGCCCGTCCACCTGCCCCGCCATCCACGCGACGAGCGCGGGCATCGGATTCGCCTTCATCGCGTAGTGAATGCCAACCTCTGCGGGCAGCGCGGCGCGCAGGTCCGCGATTTTCGCGGCGATCACGGCGCGGTCGTAAACGAACAGCGGCGTGCGCCCGCCCGCGGCCGAAACCCACTCGCTCACTGTCCGGCCTGCGATCGCGAGTTCGCCGTCCTTCTCGCGGAACAGCGGGTGGATCCGGTGATCGCGGCTCACTGGACGTGCCTTGCGCGCAGCACGGCACGGTCGATCTTGCCGTTCGGATTGCGCGGCAGCTCGGTCTCCCAGATGAAGTGGCGCGGCACCATGTAGGCAGGCACTAGCCCCGCAAGCTCCCGCCGCGCAAGCGCCTCCGCTTCCATCTCGCCGAGCCCGGCGGCCCGCACACCGACGGCCACGATCGCCTGCCCGAGCCGATCGTCCGCCACGCCGAACACCGCGACCGCGCTCACCGCACCGGTCGCAAAGATCGCCTCCTCAACCTCGGTGGGGCTCACGCGGTTGCCCGAAATCTTCATCATCTCGTCGTCGCGGCCGACGAAATAGAGCAGCCCTTCGTCGTCTCGCATCACCGTGTCACCCGACCACACGGCCATACCCGAATGCGCGAAAAACGCGGGCGCTGGACGAAAGCGCACCGTGGTCCGCTCGGGATCGTTCCAGTAGCCCTTCGCGACGAGGGGCCCGGCATGGACAAGCTCGCCCGGCTCGCCGGCCATCGCAGGCGTGCCATCGGCGCGCAGAACGTGAAGCTCCGCGCGCGGGATCGCCCGCCCGATCGAATCCGGGCGCGTGTCGACGAGCGCCGGATCGAGGTACGTCGAGCGGAACGCCTCGGTGAGGCCGTACATCAGGTAGATTTTCGTGTTCGGCAGCAACTCGCGCAGCCGTTTGGTGAGGGCCGCAGGCATCCGCCCGCCGGAATTGGTGATGTAGCGCAGACCGCGCGCCTCGGCGGGCCAGTCCACTTCGGCAAGCTGCATCCACAGCGGCGGCACACCTGCAAGGCCCGTCGCCTTGTGGCGGACGACCGCCTTCACGACATCGCGGGGGAGCAGATAGTCGAGCAGGATAGCCGCCCCGCCCTGCCTCAGCGCTGTCAGCACCTGGTTGAGGCCGTAGTCGAACGCGAGAGGCAGCACGCACAGGATGCGATCCTCCGGCCCGATGTCGAGATATTCCGAAACGCTCTCCGCACCCAGCGCAAGATTCGCGTGCGAGAGCATCACGCCCTTGGGGCGCCCGGTGCTGCCCGACGTGTAGAGAATCGCGGCAAGGTCGTCCGGCGCGCGATCCACAGTCACTGGCGCGCTCGTCATCAGCGCCCCCCAGTCCTTTTCCGCACGCAGCACGCGGCACGTGCGCGGCGTATTGCGCAGTGTTTCGGCACGCGCATTGTTGGTCAGCAGCGCCGACGCACCGCTGTCGGTAAGGATGTGTTCGACCTGCGGCGCCTTCAGCACGGGATTGACCGGAATCGCGATCGCGCCCGCGCGCATCGCGCCGAGCAGCGCGGCGATGTTACCTGTGGTCTTGCTGAGCCACACCGCAACCCGGTCGCCCGGGCGCACGCCGATTGCGGCAAGCCCGCTCGCCATCCGGCTGACGAGCGCCTCGAGTTCGGCGTAGGTCGTGGTGTGTGCACCCTCGACAAGCGCAGGGCGCGCACCGTCGTGGCCAAGATGAAGCGCATCGACCCGCATGGTTCAGCAGCCCCTCAGATCGCAGAGAGCCGGCGTCCCCGCGCCCACGCGCACGATCGTGGGCCGCACGCCCGCCGCGATCTGCCAAGCCCCGAGCCGCGCCGCCGCGAGGCGGCCGAGCGTCCTGCCGCCCATGCGCTCATGCGGGCGCAGCGAGCCGAGGTTGTAGTCGGCAATGCGGCTCAGCGAGCGCGCGAGGCCATGCGCCGCCAGCCACGCGCCCGTCCCCGCCCACAGCGCCGCGAATGCGCGGCCGAGCCGCCGGTCCTCGCGTATCCAGAGCCCCGTATCCCAGGCCGCGTTATCGGGGAGCAGAAACCGCACATTCACCTCGTCTTCGTCGTATTGACCCCGCGCCAGCCAGTTGACCCCGACCAGCACCTCGCCGTCGAACGCCCCGAGGCAGATGAGCCCGCGCGCGAAACGATCCTGCTGCACATCTAGGGGCGCATCGATGACCAAAGTCTTGAGCGCATCGGCTGAAAGTTCGCGCACGACATGGCCGCGCGGCATTTTCGGCATACCCGAAAGCGGCACTGCGATCAGCCGGTAGCGATGCCAGGAAACCCCCGGAATCCGCGCCGTCACGCGCCCGATCGCGTAGGACAGCGTCGTCGTCGTGCCCAGCGCTCGCCATGTTTCACGAAACGACATCCGCCCCTTTGCCTGTCCCTGTCCGCCTTGCCGTCTCGCCTGCATTTACCTCTGCAGACGGCGCCAGTATACCGCCCGCGGCAACGACAGTGCATACAGGGTGGAGATGACCGCAGACACCGATTCCCGCGCCGATCAGATGCGGCGCATTCTCGTCGAGGTTCTGGGCGTTCCCGAAGGCACCGCTGCCGGGCTAGATGCGGCCTCGCCGCTGTTCGGCGCCCTGCCCGAGATCGATTCTATGGCGGTCGCGGGTCTCCTCACCGAGATGGAAGACCGCTTCGGCATCGTGATCGACGACGACGAGGTGGATGCGGACCTGTTTGCCACCTTCGGCAATCTCGTCGACTTCATCGCGCGGAAGGCTGCCGCTTAGGTGGAGCCCTTCCGGTTCACGCTTCTCAGCGCCGGGCCATACGACCTGCCGACCATCCTGCGCGGCCCCGAAACCGGTCCGTGCGTGCTCGTCCTGCCGCCGCTGTTCGAGGAAATGAACCGCGCGCGGCGGCTGCTGGCCGATCTCGGCCGCGCGCTCGCGGCGAAAGGTATCGGCAGCGCCCTTGCCGATCTTCCCGGTACCGGGGATGCTTCAGGCTTGTCTGATGTCGCTGCGTGGCGGGATGCGACGGCACATCTGATCGAAACGCTGGCGGGGCGCCCGCTTCGCGTGCTCGCCGTGCGCGGCGGCGCGCTGCTCACGGACGGTTCCGGGAGTGAAGGCCTTTACCGCATCTCTCCCGCCTCCTCCGGCGCAAGTCTCCTGCGCGAAATGATGCGCGCGCAGGCGATCGCGGATCAGGAGCGCGATGGGACGCGTGTCTCGCCGTCGGTCTACGAAGCCCGCTTCGCCCGCGGCGAAACGGTGGCGCTCACGGGCTACGACGTCACGCCCGGAACTGCCGTTGACCTCGGCGCCCTGACGCTCCCGGAAGCTGCCGTGCCGCTGCGCGTGT
>ERZ1645185.587-NODE-587-length-15224-cov-4.890962_pt1 | contig 15224 bp, 12 predicted proteins | sample MGYA00575351_ERZ1645185 | MGnify/ENA primary metagenome ERZ1645185 (study PRJEB40838, sample SAMN11284767) | freshwater sediment metagenome | isolation source: river sediment | host: Sediment | place: India: Jana village, Kanpur | collected 2015-12-17 ...
GCTTCAAGTCTGCGACGTAAGGCGTTGATTTGAAAATCTCTGCGACATCGAAAAGATCGAATTCGATGCCCGCTTCCGAAGCCATCGCCGGAAGGTGCAGAGCGCCGTTCGTCGAGCCGCCCGTCGCCGCGACGACCCGCGCGGCGTTCTCGAACGCCTCACGCGTGCAGATGTCGCGCGGCCGCAGGTTCAACTCGATCAGCTTCATGATCTGGCGCCCGGCTGCCTCGGCAATGTCGTCGCGCGTCTCGTAGGGCGCCGGCGCCATGTTGCTGTTGGGCAGGCTGAGGCCGATCGCCTCGGCCACGCACGCCATCGTGTTCGCCGTATACTGCCCGCCGCACGCGCCATGGCCCGGGCACGCCGCCTTCTCGATCGCGGTCAGGTGTGAAAGTGGACACTTGCCGGACGCATACTGCCCGACGACTTCGAATACATCCTGCACCGTAAGGTCGCGCCCTTCGTACCGCCCCGGCAGGATCGAACCGCCGTAAACGAAGATCGACGGCACATTCAGCCGCAGCATCGCCATCATCATCCCCGGCAGCGACTTGTCGCAGCCCGCAAAGCCGACGATGGCGTCATAGCAATGCCCACGCACCGAAAGCTCGACCGAGTCCGCAATCACTTCGCGGCTGACGAGCGAGGCCTTCATGCCTTGGTGACCCATCGCGATACCGTCCGTGACGGTGATGGTATTGAACCGGCGCGGCAGCCCGCCCGCGGCGTGGACGCCCTTGCGCGCGATGTCAGCCTGATGGTCGAGCATCGTATTGCAGGGCGCGCTGTCGTTGCCCGCGGAGACGACGCCGACGAAGGGCCGGGCGATCTCTTCCTCGGTCAGGCCCATCGCGTAGTAATACGACCGCTGGGGCGCGCGCTCCGGACCGACGGAGACATAACGGCTCGGCAATTTCGATTTGTCGAACGTCGTCATGCGATTACCTCCAGAAGCTCGGATTCGACGATGCAAATGACACGGCCGAGACGCTGCGTCCATGCGGCAATCGCGCCCTCATCCGCAAGCAGATCCTGGCGGATCTCGAAGGTGAGATAGGGAAGCCCCCTCGCCTCCGCATGGCGGTCCGTCGTGTAGCCGTAGACCGCGCCTGAATAGGGCTGGTTGTCGCCCACCGTAAAACCTTCGGCGGCGAGGACGCGCATGGCGATCCGTGCGGCGCGGTCGTCCCGGTTGTGGAGCAGCGCGACGTGCCAGGGCCGCGCCTCCTCGGGGCGTGAGGCAAGGCATGGCGTGAAGCTGTGGACCGAGACAAGCAACCTAGGTTCAAACCGGTCCAGCGCATCGGTGATCGCGACGTGATACGGTTCGTGCCACGCCGCGAGGCGCGCTCGCCGCGCGTCGGCGCTGAGTGCGTTGCCGGGCACGGGAATGCCGTCGCTTGCTGGGGGGATCGCTCCGCCGTCCTCCGGTGCGCGGTTGCAGTCCGCCACGAGACGCGATGCGGTCGCGAGGATCGCAGGCGCATTGAGCGCGGCCGACAGACTCCGTGCCAGCGCCGCGGTACCAATATCCCATGCGATATGCTTCTGAAAATCCGACGCGCTGACCCCGAGCGCGATCTCTGCCGGTACGACATTAGAAGCGTGATCGGCGATGATGAGCAGACGGCCCGGTGCGCCGGGCAGGTATTCGGCAGCCCTCATCGATCGGCGAACACCGGCTTGCGGCGCGCGGCAAATGCGGCCAGTCCTTCGGCGAAATCGGCACCGGCGAAGGCCGCATCGAATATCGCCGCGCTGGCCGCATCGTCATCCGGATCGCCATCGAGCACGCGGCGGACGAGCCCCTTCAGCCCCATGGTGCTCGACGGCGCATTTTCCACGATCCGTGCGATCAGCAAATCCGTTTCACGGCTCAGTGCCTCCACGGTCGTCCCCATCTCGATGAGACCAATGACCAGCGCTTCGTCGGCAGACAAAAGCTCGCCTGTGTAGAGGATGCGCCGCGCCTGGCCGGCCCCCACCAGATCGACGAGCAGCTTGATGTCGTGCAGCGGATAGACAAGCCCCAGCTTCGCAGGCGTGATTCCGAACCGGGCGCGCGACGAGGCGATCCGCATGTCGCAGGCGAGCGCGACGCCGCACCCTGCCCCCACACAGTCGCCGTCGACAATCGCAAGTGTCGGGACCGGTGCACGCGATATGGCAATCTGAGCATTCCGCAGCGCTTGCCGGTTGCCCGTCTGCCAGACCGGGTCTCGCGCCCGCTCCGCGAACTCGCCGATATCGGCGCCCGCCGAGAACATCGCGGGAGTGACCGATTGGATGGTGATAATGCGAACCGCGCGGTCTGAAATGGCAGTTTCGATAAGACGGGGAAAGGCCTCCCACATCGCCTGCGAAATGGCGTTGCGCTTGTCGGGGCGGTTGAAGGCAATACGCGCGACCGGCCCATCGATCTCGAGTTGCAGAGCGTCGGTCATTTCAAAGTCCTGTTCCCCTCGGATCGGGCTCCAATGTCACGCGGGTTCCTGGGCCGCAACCGCAAATGCCTTGTCCCGCGCGCAAAGAAAAAGGGCTGCGGCAAAGCTGCCGCAGCCCTTGAAGACCGCAGTGGGCCTTGGGAGGACTTACTTCGCGAGCTGCGCGTATTCCTCTTCGGCGACGCCGAGGGTCTTGTACGCGCCTTCGAATTTCTTCTTGGCAGCACGCTCGTTGCCCGCATCGCAAAGAAGCTCGCCGGTGCGAACCAGCTTCAGCGCCTTCTTCGCCGCATCGGCGTCGCCCTTTTCGGCAACCGAGCGGATGTTGGCGGGCATCGCAGCGCAGGCTCCGTCGGCGGCGTGCGCCGGCGTCACCGATGCGCTGATGAACAAGGCGGACGCGACGAATGCGAGGGGGAGAGTGACGAGAACGCGGTTCATGATCTTGCTCCTGACTTGCCGTGGGAGGGCTGCTACTGAGTCTTACTTAAAACCACTGAAGCCTGTTTAAGTACCACTCAGTTCTAAGTCAAACGATTTTTTGAGTGACACACAAATTGCATACTGCAGTGCAGCAATGCAACAGCAAAAATACGCGTGAAAACGGTTGCGACTATGCGCCGCGGTGCAAAAAAAGCCTAGTTTACAGCGACCAGTTCGGCGGCTGTGACGCCGGAAATACGCTCGGCGCTGTGACGCATTTCCGAATCGAGCAGCAGGCCACGCGCAAGCCGGATTGAGGCGAACCCACCCGAAACCGCGATTTCGGCAAAGATGTCGCCGCGCCCGGTGGGCTGGGCGTCGGCAAGACGCCGCAGCGCCGCGGCATCGAAGTCTCCCGAAACCTTGAGGTTCAGCCGCCCACGGCTGTGCTTCGAAAGCTCGGCAACCGGGGTCAGCCCGCGTATGGTGACGCGCGGCGTCTCTTCTCCTTCGCGCCAGAGCAGTTCGGCGTTGATGAGCACGATCTCCTGCGCCGCTGCGGCGACCTCGAGTGCTGGCATCACCTCTTCGTCGAAACAGCTCGCGACATACTGGCCGCCCGAATCCGACAGGCTGGCTAGGAGGTAGCGTGAGCTGCGCCCGTTCTGAGGCGTGCGCCAGCGTACCGACTCGACGAGGCCCGCCATCGTCGCGCTACCGCGTCCGCCGTCCCACGGCGCGCCATCCTCGCAAACGCGGGCGTACGAGCGTGCGCCGTGCGTGTCGAGTACGTGCTGCCAGGCCGAGAGCGGATGCGCGGCGAAATAGAAGCCGAAGGCATCGCGCTCCTTCGCCATTGTCTCGCCAAGCGACCATGCCGAGACGCTGCCGGGTGCCATCAATGTGATCGAGGCGCCGCCGCCCGCCCCGCCGAACAGCGCGCCCTGATGGGTTTCGCGCGCGTCGGCCGCAGCATTTGCCGCCGCGAGTACCGCCTCGGCCATCGCATATGCTCTCGATCGATTGGGCTCGACGCAATCAAAGGCACCGCCCGAGACAAGACTTTCAATCTGGCGTTTGTTGAGCAGCGTCGGATCGATACGCTCGGCAAAGTCCGTCAGCGACTTGAACGCTCCGCCCGACTTGCGAACCTCGACGATTCCCTCCATCGCACGTTCGCCGACGCCTTTAAGGCCGGCGAGCGCATATCGCACCTTGCCGTCCTCAACCGAGAAATCCGCCTCGCTGTTGTTGATGCAAGGCGGCAGACACTCCACGCCCATGCGCTTCATGTCATCGATGAACACGCTGAGTTTGTCGGTGAGCGCGATATCATAGGCCATCGACGCAGCGTAGAATTCGACCGGATACTTCGCCTTCATCCAGCCGGTTTGATACGCGACGAGTGCATAGGCGGCAGCGTGGCTCTTGTTGAAGCCGTAGCCCGCGAACTTCGCCACAAGCTCGAAAATATAATCGGCCTGCGCCTTATCGACGCCCTGCGCGGTCGCGCCTTCAAGGAAACGCGCCTTTTGGGCGTCCATCTCCTCTTTCTTCTTCTTGCCCATCGCCCGGCGCAGAAGGTCGGCTTCGCCGAGCGAATAGCCCGCGAGCACCTGCGCGATCTGCATCACCTGTTCTTGGTAGATGATGACGCCATAGGTTTCTTTCAGGATGGGTTCGAGCTTCGGGTGAAGGCAGTCCACCGCCTCGGTCCCGTGCTTGCGGTTCGCGAAGCTCGGAATGTTGTCCATCGGGCCGGGACGGTAGAGCGAAACGAGCGCGATGATGTCTTCGAAACAGTCCGGCTTCACCTGCGCGAGCGTGCGGCGCATCCCTTCGGATTCGAGCTGGAACACGCCGACGGTGTCGCCCTTCGCCAGCAGCGCGAAGACATCGGGATCGTCCCACGGGATCGTCGATAGGTCGACGGTGACGCCGCGCTTCGCAAGCAGGTCGAGCGCGCGCTGGAGGACCGAGAGCGTTTTGAGGCCGAGGAAGTCGAACTTCACAAGGCCGGCCTTTTCCACCCACTTCATATCGAACTGGGTGACAGGCATGTCCGAGCGCGGATCGCGGTAGAGCGGCACGAGTTCGTCGAGCGGGCGGTCACCGATCACGACGCCCGCCGCGTGCGTGGAGGCGTGGCGCGGCAGGCCTTCGAGCTTCATCGCGAGATTGACGAGGTTTTCCACCGCCGGATCGCGTTTCGTCTCGGCGACGAACTCGGCAACGCCGTTCAGCGTTCGATCGAGTGTCCACGGGTCAGTGGGGTGATTCGGCACCAGCTTCGCAAGCCGGTCGACCTGCCCATACGGCATCTGCAGAACGCGGCCGACGTCCTTCAGGACGGCACGCGCCTTCAGCGTTCCGAAGGTGATGATCTGCGCCACCTGATCGCGCCCGTAGCGCTCTTGCACGTAACGGATCACCTCGCCGCGCCTGGTTTCGCAGAAGTCGATGTCGAAGTCCGGCATCGAAACGCGCTCGGGATTGAGGAAGCGTTCGAACAGCAGACCGAGCCGCATGGGATCGAGATCGGTGATGGTAAGCGCCCACGCGACGACCGAACCCGCGCCCGAGCCGCGTCCCGGTCCCACGGGAATGCCCTGTGATTTCGCCCACTGAATGAAATCGGCAACGATGAGGAAGTAGCCCGCGAAGCCCATTTTGTTGATGATGCCGAGCTCGTAATCCAGACGCTCGAAATAGGGTTCGGTGTCGCTGCGCCCTTCAAGCCGCCGGACAAGCCCGGCGCGTGACTGCTCAATGAGCATCGTCGCTTCGCCCTCGCGGTCTCCGGCAAGGCTCGGCAAGATCGGTTTGCGCGTCGGCGCCATCACCGCGCAACGACGCGCGATGACGAGCGTGTTGTCGATCGCCTCGGGCACGTCCTCGAACAGGCGGATCATATCGTCGGGCGGTTTCAGCCAGCATTCGGGCGAGACACGGCGGCGGCCTTCGGTCTCCACATAAGCACTGTCGGCGATGCAGAGCAGCACGTCATGTGCCGCCGCGAAGCTCCTGTCCGGAAAGGCCACCGGGTTGGTCGCGACGAGCGGCAGGTTGCGGGCATGGGCGAGTGCGATCAGCGCCTGCTCGGCGCTGTCCTCGATCGGGTTGTGTGTGCGCGAAAGCTCGATGTAGAGCCGGTCCGGGAAAAGGGACTGCAACATGTCCGCATAAGCGCCCGCGGCATCCGCCTGCCCCTCCGCCAGCAGCCGCGTGAGCGCACCGTCCGGCCCTGCTGAGAGCGTAATGAGGCCGTCCGTCAGCCCCTCGAGCTGGGCGAGCGGTACGTGCGGGCCGTCGACGGGATCGGATTCAAGGTGCGCGCGCGAGACGATGCGGATGAGGTTCCTGTATCCCGCCTCGTCCTGCGCGAGCAACGCCAGCCAGTCCTGTACCGGCTTGCTGCCCGTCTGCGGCGCGCCAGGCCGCGCGACCGCGAGCAGCGCGCCGATGATCGGCTGGACACCTGCATCTGCAAGCTTTTCGGAAAACTCCATCGCCGCGAACAGGTTGTTCCTGTCGGTGACGGCGGCGGCGGGCATACCGTACTTCACGCAGGCTTTGGCGATGTCCTTCGCGTGAACCGCGCCCTCCAGCATGGAATAGGGAGACTGGATGCGGAGATGGATAAAACGCGATTCGGGCATGGCCTATTGTGGCGCAGGCTCCCGATTTCGGGAAAGCATGAATTCGAGATTCTGCTTCACGCCGATCCATTCGGTGGCGATGATGCTGTAGCAGACGATGTCACGGACCCGGCCGTCCACCGCGATCTGGTGATTGCGGAGCACGCCGTCGCGCTTGGCCCCAAGTCGTTCGATGGCGCGTTGAGAGGCATGGTTGAGCCAGTCCGTGCGGATCTGGACGACGTTGCAGCCCATTGCCTCAAATGCGTGGCCGAGCAGCAGCAACTTGCATTCGGTGTTCACCGGCGAACGCTGCACCGACTTCGCGTAGAAGGTCGCGCCGATTTCGAGCCTGCGGTGCGCTTCATTCATGCGCAGGTAGCGGGTGGCGCCAACGATGCGGCCGCCCGCCTCGACCACGAACGGCATCGATCGCCCCGCAGCCTTTTCGGCAAGCGCGGTTTCAAGCCAGCTCGGCACATCATCGGGCGAAGGCACGCGCGTGAAGAACAGTTCCCAGAGCCGGCCGTCGCGCGATACCTCGGCGATGCTGTCCGCATGTGCGGCTTCGAGCGGCAGAAGCTTGACATGCTGCCCTTCAAGCCGAGGCTGGTCCTGCCAAGCGGTCATCGCGTTTCCACCAGTTGCCCTTCGTGCAGCGCGACCGTCCGGTCCATCTGCTTGGCAAGCGCAGTGTTGTGTGTGGCGATGAGCGCGGCGGAGTTGTGGCTGCGCACGACGCGCAGAAACTCGGCGAGCACGCGCTGTGCGGTCGCTTCGTCGAGGTTGCCGGTGGGCTCGTCCGCGAGCACCAGCACCGGTTCGTTCGCGAGCGCACGCGCCACCGCGACGCGCTGCTGCTCGCCCCCGGAAAGCTGCGACGGGCGATGATCGAGGCGCTCGCCGAGGCCGAGATCGGTGAGCAGGGCCTTGGCCTTGGCTTCAGCCGAAGCCATATCACGGCCTGCGATCAGTTGCGGCAGCACGACGTTTTCGAGCGCGTTGAAATCCGGCAGCAGGTGGTGGAACTGGTAGACGAAGCCGAGCTTGTCGCGACGCACCTCCGTGCGTTCGTAAGCGGAGAGCTTTTCGGCGGGGCGGCCGTCGATGACGATGGAGCCTTCGAAGCCGCCTTCGAGAAGGCCGATCGCCTGAAGCATGGTGGATTTGCCGGAGCCCGACGGCCCAAGCAGCGCCACGATCTCGCCCGGACCGACGGTGAGGTCGACACCGCGCAGCACGTCGATCACCGCGCCGCCCTGCCGGAAGCTGCGCGCGAGGCCCTTGACCGCGAGCACATCACTCATAGCGCAGCACCTGCACGGGATCGGTGCTTGCCGCCTTCCACGCGGGATAGATCGTCGCGAGGAAGCTGAGCACCAGCGCCAACGTAATGATGGCGGTGACTTCGACCATGTCGGTCTTCGCGGGGAGTTCGGTGAGGTAGCGGATGCGCGGATCCCAGAGATCGACGCCGGTGATCTTGGAAACGCCCATCACGATGTTCTGCCGGTAGTGTAGGAACAGGAAGCCGAGTGCCATGCCGAGCAAGATGCCCGCCGACCCGATCAACGTGCCGACGGTAACGAAGATGCGCATCATAGCGGCCCGGCTGGCGCCCATCGTACGCAGGATGGCAATGTCACGCGTCTTGGCGCGCACCAGCATGATGAGGCTCGTGAGGATGTTGAACACCGCGACGAGAATGATGAAGCCGACGACGACGAACATCACCGTCCGCTCCACCGACAAAGCCTCGAACAGCACGCCGTTCATCTGCCGCCAATCGATGATGACGCCTCGCCCGGTAAGTGCGGGGACAAGCGGTTGGAGAATGCGGTCGGCTTTGTCCGCATCGGTCGTCGTCAGCGTGATCATGCCGATGTCGTCGCCCATGCGGAGGAACGTCTGCGCGCGGTCGAGCGGCATCAGCACGAAAGCCTTGTCGTAATCGAAGATACCGACCTCGAACACGGCCGCGATCTGATACGGCACAATGCGCGGCGTCGTCCCGAAGGGCGTCACCTGCCCGTCGGGCGAGATCAGGCTGATCGTGTCTCCCACCCCGGCGCCGAGCGATTCGGAGAGGCGTGCGCCGATGGCGACGAAATTGCCTTCAAGTGCGAGGTCTTCGAGGCGCCCTGCTTTGACGTTGTCCGCAACGAGCTTGAGGCTGCGGATGTCGTCCATCTGCATACCGCGAAGGAGGACGCCCTCGGCGCGGCTCTTGTAGGAGCCGATGAGCGGCTGTTCGATGATCGGCTCGGCCTGCACCACGCCCGGCGTCGCGCGGGCCTGCGCCAGCAGCGGCTGCCAGTCCGGCAGGCGGCCGCCGTAGCCCTGCACGACGGCATGGCCGTTGAGGCCCAGGATGCGGTCGAAAAGTTCGGCGCGGAAGCCGTTCATAACCGACATGACGGCGATGAGCGCTGCGACGCCGAGCGCGACGGCGACGAGGCTGATCGATGCGACGAGAAAGATGAACCCCTCGCCCCGGCCCGGCAGCAGATAGCGCCGGGCGATCATGCGCTCGTAGCGGGAGATCATCCCGTCAGCTTCTCCAGCGCCGCGTCGACGGAAAGCTCGTGGCGCTCGCCGGTCTTACGGTGTTTCAGCTCGACGATACCGGCGCTGACCCCCTTCGGTCCGACGACAAGCTGCCAGGGGATACCAACAAGGTCCATCCCCGCGAACTTGGCGCCGCCGCGTTCGTCGCGGTCGTCATAAAGCGTCTCGACGCCGGCGCGCTGGAGCTTTGCGTAAAGATCGTCGGCCGCCACATCGCAGGCCGCATCGCCGCTGCGGAGGTTGATGAGACCAACCTTGAAGGGCGCGATCGCCTCGGGCCAGACAATGCCGTCTTCATCGTGGCACGCCTCGATCACCGCACCGACGAGTCGCGAGACGCCAACGCCGTAGCTGCCCATCTGCGGCGTGACGGGCTTGCCGTCCTGCCCCTGCACCGAAAGGCCCATCGCGGCCGAATATTTGGTGCCGAAGAAGAAGATGTGCCCGACCTCGATGCCGCGGCGGCTGAGCAGGCGCTCGGCCGGAACCGGGCAGTTTGTCACCTTCGCATGCTCTTCGGCCTCCATCGCGTAGATGGAGGAGAGCTTGGAGACAGCGTCGGGGTCGGTGACGTTTACGTCCTCGATCGCCGAATCGTAGAAGATCTCGCTTTCTCCGGTTTCGGCGAGGATGTGGAACTCGTGGCTCATGTCGCCGCCGATCGGGCCCGTGGGCGCGCGCACTGGAACGGCCTTGAGGCCCATCGCCGCGAAGGTGCGCAGGTACGCCTCGAACATGGCGTTGTACGAAACCTTGCCACCCGCCTCGTCGAGATCGAAGCTGTAGGCGTCCTTCATCAGGAATTCGCGGCCACGCATGACGCCGAAGCGGGGGCGCACCTCGTCGCGGAACTTCCATTGGATGTGATAGAGCGTGCGCGGAAGGTCGCGGTAGCTCTTCACCGCGTCACGGAACAGTGCGGTGATCATCTCCTCGTTGGTCGGCCCATAGAGCATTTCACGCTCGTGCCGATCCTTGAAGCGCAGCATTTCGGGGCCATAGGCGTCGTAACGGCCCGACTGGCGCCAGAGATCCGCGGACTGGATCGTCGGCATCAAAAGCTCGATGGCACCCGCGCGATCCTGTTCGCGGCGGACCAGATCAGCGATCTTGTCGAGCACGCGCAGACCGACCGGCAGCCAGGCATAGATGCCGGCCGAGGTCTGGCGCACGAGGCCGGCCCGCAGCATCAGCTGGTGGCTGACGATCTGCGCGTCGGTGGGGGTTTCCTTGAGGAGCGGAAGAAAATAGCGGGAAAGACGCATAGTGCGCGCTGTCTAGCATGGGCTGCCGCGCAAGCAACTGCCCATTCCGCGATCCGCTAGCGAGGCTCCTTCCGCAACCGCGCAGAGCCGCATTGTTGCATCATATCCACACCCCTGGAAATTAATGTGCGTGAGGCGTGACAGTCTCTTGTCGGAATGGCCACCTGCACCGTAACACTCTCGCCATCTGATCCGGTATCGCCTGTGGGAGGGCACCAGGGTTGGGGGAGGACGCGCGACGCGAACAACGACGGCGCGCTAGCAAGATCAGGGTCCGATGGGGGAACAAAGGACCTGATCTTCGCGGGAGTTAAATGACTCGTCACGAGAGCGCCCGGGCCGGAAACGACCCGGGTGCTTTTCATTTTGGGGCCACTCACAGCCACCGCCAAAATTCTGTTTGTTCGACAGGCTGTTGCGGCGGCGCATCGCGCATGACACCGCCGCGCCACGGCTGAACGCCGCTGTTTCAACGCCATCCCTCAGGCTGCGCGGGCACTCTCGCGTACCACACGCGTGTCCCGGACCGGCGGCAGGCCGAACAGGCGGGCGTATTCGCGCGTGAACTGCGGCACGCTCTCGTAACCGACAGAGAATGCCGCATGCGCGGCGCTCAGACCTTCCGAAAGCATCAACCGTTTTGCTTCGATGAGACGCAGCCGCTTCTGGAATTGCAGCGGCGAAAGCGAGGTGATCGCTTTGAAATGGTGATGGAACGACGATGAACTCATGCCAGCGGCAGCGGCCAGGCGCTCGATTGGAATCGTCTCGACATAGGCCTGGCGCAGCACGGCGACGGCCCGTGCGATACGCCTTGCGTGACCATCCGGCCAGCCGAGTTGTCGGATCGCGGGGCCATGCCGCCCGGCCAGTAACCAATAGTGCATCTCGCGCCGCAGCTGCCCCTGCAGCACCGGCAGCGCTTGCGGCCTATCCAGCAGCCGCATCAAACGAAGCGCGGCGTCGGCAACCTCCCCGTCCGTCGTATCAACGCGCACAGGTGCGATATCGGACACGGGCGTGGGCTTCATTTCCGCCGTGAGCTCGGCGATCAGCGCAAGGTCGAGTTCAAGCACCAGCGAATAGTAAGGCGCGGCAAGGCTTGCCCGCGTAATCTGGCTGACGGTCGGCACGTCTGCCGTCACAAGCAGCGAATCCCCCGCGGAGAAGGCGAACGCCTGCGTTCCCATCGTCACCTGCTTGCTGCCCTGCACGAGCAGGCAGACAAGCGGACGGTAGACATCGTGGAGAAGCCCGCTCGGCGCGGTCGCGCGCACGGCAAACAGGCCGGGGATCGGGGTCGGCGCGAAACCGAGCGAATCGGCATGGGCGTCCGCGTGACGCCGGACTGCATCGAGGAGCGTGGGCATGAGGCGTGCAATAGCCGCTTTCAGCTCGAAGCGCATCTCCTTTGGAGAATCAGGCAAGACATTCCGAGCTTCCGGCAACACGAGAACGTGTGCAGCGCCTATACGTCAAGCAACACAAACCCGAGGAGAACGACCATGACAAAGGTTTCGCTTATCACCGGCGCCAGCCGCGGCCTTGGACGTAATACGGCGCTCAACATCGCGCGCCGCGGCGGCGATGTCGTACTCACCTATCACCGCCGCAGCGACGCGGCCGAGCGTATCGTCGCGGAGATTCAGGCAATGGGGAGGAAGGCCGTTGCGCTTCAACTCGACGCCGGCGACATCACCACCTTCGCGGGCTTCGCAGACCGGCTGCGTGCGGCGCTGCGCGGCACGTGGCAGCGAGAGACGTTTGATCATCTGGTGAACAATGCTGGACACGGCGAATACGCGCCCATCGCCGAGACGACCGAGGCGCAGTTCGATGGCCTCGTCAACGTCCACCTTAAAGGCGTCTTCTTCCTCACTCAGACGCTTCTGCCGCTCATCGCGGACGGGGGGCGCATCGTGAACATCTCGAGCGGTCTCACCCGTTTCGCCTACCCCGGCTACGCAGCTTATGCGGCGATGAAGGGCGCGGTCGAGGTGCTGACGCTCTATATGGCGAAGGAACTGGGCGCCCGGGGCATTGCGGTTAACACCGTGGCGCCGGGTGCGATCGAGACCGATTTCGGCGGGGGCGCGGTGCGCGACAATGCCGAGATCAACAAGGGCCTTGCGGACATCACTGCTCTCGGTCGCGTCGGCGTGCCGGATGATATCGGGCCGATGGTTGCAAACCTGCTTTCGGAGGACAATCGCTGGGTGAATGCGCAGCGGATCGAGGTTTCCGGCGGGCAGGCGATTTAAGTCCTTCTGTTTCTCCCTCTCCCCGCCGAGAGAGGAAGAAACTAGACGAGGCGGCTTTGTTTGAGGGCTGCCGCGATGAAACTGGCAAACAGCGGGTGCGGGTCGAAGGGCTTCGACTTCAGTTCCGGGTGGAACTGGACGCCGATAAACCAGGGGTGATCGGGCCGTTCGACGATCTCGGGAAGCTCGCCGTCGGGCGACATGCCGGAGAAGACGAGCCCCCCTTTTTCGAGCGCATCCTTGTAGTGGATGTTCACTTCGTAGCGGTGGCGGTGGCGTTCGGAAATCTCGGTGGCGCCGTAGACGCTGCCGACAACGCTGTTCGCGCCGAGCTTTGCTGGGAACGCGCCGAGGCGCATGGTGCCGCCGAGGTCGCCGCCCAGCTCACGCTTCTGGAGGCCTTCTTCGGACATCCATTCGGTGATGAGGCCGACCACAGGCTCGTCCGTAGGACCAAACTCCGTAGTGGAAGCGCTTTTAATGCCGGAGAGGTTCCTCGCACCCTCGATGCAGGCCATCTGCATCCCGAGGCAGATGCCGAAGAACGGCACGCCGCGCTCGCGCGCAAATGCGACGCTGGCGATCTTGCCCTCGCTGCCCCGCTCGCCGAAGCCACCGGGGACGAGGATACCGTGCATGGGTTCAAGGAGTTGGGGTTCCGCCCCTTCCCCTTCGAACAGTTCGGCGTCCAGCCATTTGACGTTGACCTTGACGCGGTTCGCGATGCCCCCGTGGACGAGCGCCTCGTGGAGCGACTTGTAGGCGTCCTGCAAGCCCACATACTTGCCGACGACGCCGATCGTAACCTCGCCTTCGGGGTTGTTCAGTCGGTCCATGATGTCGTCCCAGCGGGACAGGTCCGGTGAGGCGTTTGCTTCTATGCCGAAAGCGTGCAGCACTTCGCGATCCAGCCCCTCGGCATGGTACTGGAGGGGCACGCCGTAGATGCTCTTCGCATCGAGCGCCGGGATCACGGCTTCCTTGCGGACGTTGCAAAACAGCGCGATCTTGGCGCGGTCGCTATCCGGCACCGGCTTTTCGCAGCGGCAGACGAGCACCTGCGGTTGGATGCCGAGGCTGGTGAGTTCGCGCACGCTGTGTTGCGTGGGTTTCGTCTTGAGTTCGCCCGCCGCCGCGATGAACGGGATCAGCGTGACGTGGACGAAGCATACGTTTTCGGCGCCGATGTCGTTCCTGAGCTGGCGGATCGCCTCGATGAACGGCAGCGATTCGATGTCGCCCACCGTGCCGCCGATCTCGCAGAGCACGAAATCGAGGCCCTCGGTGTCGGCAAGCGCGAACGCCTTGATCGCATCCGTCACGTGGGGGATCACCTGCACGGTCGCACCGAGGAAGTCGCCGCGGCGCTCCTTGGCGATGATCTGCTGGTAGATCCGCCCCGAGGTGACGTTGTCGGACTGCCGCGAAGGCACGCCCGTGAACCGCTCGTAGTGGCCGAGATCGAGATCGGTCTCCGCCCCGTCGTCGGTGACGTAGACCTCGCCGTGCTGATAGGGCGACATGGTTCCCGGATCGACGTTCAGATACGGGTCGAACTTGCGGATGCGCACCGTGTAGCCGCGCGCCTGCAGGAGCGCAGCGAGGCTCGCCGCCATGAGACCTTTTCCGAGCGAGGAAACCACGCCGCCGGTGATGAAAATGTACCGCGCCATGGGAGGAAACCTATAGGCGAGCAAAGGGATGGACCGCCACCCGATTCGGGGTGGCAGCGGGACTTTTTTCTGTGGATGATTTTATTGAGCGGTCGGAATGTCGTCGCTGGCGGGCGCGGGCGGCAGCGCCATCGGCAGCGCGTCGTCAGCCGGTGCGGTGCCAGGGAGCGCGGTTGGCAAACCGTCGGCAGGCGCGGCCGGCGCTTCCGCCGTCGGCACGAGCGAGGTGTCGATCGTGGTCGGCGCCTTGGCGAGACTCGCGAGCACGGCAAGCAGGATGCTGGTGCTGAGGAAGAGCGCGGCAAGGACGCCGGTCGACTTCGTCAGCAGATTGCCCGCGCCGCGCGCGGTCAGCAGCCCGCCCGGACCGCCGCCAATACCGAGCGCCCCGCCCTCACTGCGCTGAAGCAGAATCACCGCGACAAGCGCGATCGCGATCAGCGAGTGGACGACGAGGACAAAATGCATCAGCGCGGTGGACATGCGGAACCGATCGTTTCTGGCAGAATTTCTGCTGGCCACATAACGACGCGGGGACGGGAGTTCAAGCGCTCCGGGCTCCGCGCGCCGCGATTGACCTTTGCCTGCAGCAGCGCGATGGAGGACGGCGTCACCACGCAGGACACCGGCCCTATGGACCCCAAGGATATGATCGCGGCCGCTGCAAGGCTCGGCCCCAGCGTCGATTTCGGCAAGGCTTCGTCAGATTACGGCAAGTTCCGGGCCGGTTTTCCGGAAGCGTTCTTCAGCCGCCTCGCCGAACAGATCGCACTTCGAGCGGGGCTGAAAGCGCTCGATATCGGCACGGGCACGGGGGCCGTCGCGCGCAGCCTTGCCGGGCGCGGCCTCGACGTCATCGGTGTCGATCCATCGCGTGAGATGATGCAGGAAGGCGCCGAGATCGCACGGCGCGAAGGCGTTTCCGTCGATTTTCGCGAAGGCCGCGCTGAAA
>ERZ1645185.588-NODE-588-length-15215-cov-4.577836_pt1 | contig 15215 bp, 13 predicted proteins | sample MGYA00575351_ERZ1645185 | MGnify/ENA primary metagenome ERZ1645185 (study PRJEB40838, sample SAMN11284767) | freshwater sediment metagenome | isolation source: river sediment | host: Sediment | place: India: Jana village, Kanpur | collected 2015-12-17 ...
GCGCGGGTTCCCAAAAAGTCGCGGAAAGCGGCCTACGCGGAGCGGGCGCTCGCCGATCTCGATGCCTGGATCGCCGCCCTGGCAGGTTAATCAGCGCAACTGCAATCGGATTTGGGCTTCGTGGCGGCGCGCACCGTCCGCGTCTTTTCGAACTCCACGGCGACGAGTTCGCCGGACCTGTCGGCGTCGGCATCATCGAAGCGTGCATTCTGCTTCACGGCGTATTCCGCGAAGCTGAGCACGCCGTTGCCGTCCGTATCGAACCTGTCGAACGATTGCCGACGCGCGCGCAGATATTCTTCGCGGCTGACGCTGGCGTTGCGATCGCGGTCGTAGCGGCGGAAACGCTTTTCCTCGCGCGTCGCCTCGCTCGCCTGCGGCGGCTCGGGCAGCGCGGCGGGAGCAGCGACGGGCGGCGGCTCCGGAAGCGGCGCGGTTGCCGGCTCGTCGTCCACGCTCACCACGACCGCGGCCGCGGCGAGCAATGTTACCGCAATCCCGCCGACCGCCCAGCGCCAAACCATTGTCATCCCTGCCCTTTCGATGCGACTCGAAGCAGGGAGCCTAACGGGTTCGTTTCGGCGATGTCACGCTTTCCCTGTCAGCACGTGGCGCAGAATCGCGAACTGCCGGCCAGCCGCCCCGCGCGGTTCCCGCTTGCCTGCAGCGTCGCGCCGGGCGACGGCGGCAAGCGCGGTGACGGGCCGGATAGCGGGCGCGAAGCGCATCTTATCGGGCCTCGAAACAGCGACCTCCGCACCCCAGCGACGCGCGTTCGCCTGCGCCCAGAAGCGGCCGGCCTCGGCAAGTTCGGCACCGCTTTCCGCCCCGAGCAGGACAGCGGCGCACCCGAAAAGCTGCGCTCCGCTCTCGCCGATTTCAGCGCCGTCGAGCACGTCCATATGCGCCTCCGCGAGCGCCGCGAGCCCTCCGGTATCCAGCGCCGCAGCGGCAACGGCGGCCAGCACGGGCTCACTTGTGCGCGCATCTTGAACGCTGTCGCGCCACCACGCGAGACGGATCATGCCGATCTGCGGCTCTGTGGTCGTGCGGACCACATCGGCAAGCGCAAGATCGAAGGCATGGAGCGCAAAAAGTTGCGGCCTCGCGGTGGCCGGGGCGAACAGCGTCGCAACGTAACGATCCCGGTCTTCGGCCCGCACAATTGCTTCCGTTTCGGAAATCGTTTCGGCAACGCCCGGAATTCCGCCGATCCCGTCTCTCATTAACCAGTCACCTCAACGGCTTCTTAGGCATTTCCCGTTATGCATCCTTGATCATGCGCCTGTTCTCAGGCGGTGCACGGGGGTGAACATTATGTCGCTGGGCAGCAATACGCCGGGCAATCGCATGAAAGCCATGCAGTCGTCGACCTTTCTTTCGCGCCTGAGACGCGACCAAAAAGGCAACGCACTCGCCATGGTCGCCGCATCCATCATCCCGCTCGTCGGCGCCATCGGCGGCGGCGTGGACCTCACCCGCGCCTACATGGCCGAGGCCCGCCTGTCGCAAGCCTGCGACGCGGCCGCGCTCGCCGGGCGCAAGGTGATGACGAAGGACGACACGGACAGCGGGGGCACCGTACTCGACAATTCGACTGCCGATCAGGAAATCCAGAAGTTCCTGGATTACAACTTCCCCGAAGGCAAGTTCGACACAGGCGAGATCACGCGCACCGCGCAGGTCGACGAGGATGGTGAGCTCACGATCACGCTCGCCACGACGATCTCGACGCAGTTGCTGCGTATCGCGGGCATCCAGTCGATGGACATCAATGCCGAGTGTTCGGCCCGCCGCTCCGGCGTGAATGTCGACGTCGTTCTCGTCGTCGACGTGACCGGATCGATGGCATGGGATGTCGACACCAACAGCGGAAGCGACAACGAGCGCATGATCGCTCTGCAGAGCGCTTCCAAAAAATTTATCGAGATCCTCAAAGAGCTTCAGGATCAGCTGAGCACCAGCGGACTGCGTGTGCGCGTGGGTATCGTTCCCTATTCGCAGGGCGTCAACGTCGGCAAGCTGCTCTATGCGGAAAACCCCAACTACATCGATTACTCGGGTGAGCCGTATTCAACGAATATCGGCGAGCCGTACATGGCGACGGTGAGTGGGAAGTACGCCTGGAAGAATTATTCCGTAACGGGCTCTTACGACGATGAAAATCTGGACCTCAACCAGTTCGTTTCCCTCGGACTCGCGGAAACGACGCCTGCCAATCCTTATGCGTGGAAAGGCTGTGTCGAGGCCCGTAGCACGGTGACGACCATCGACGCATCGAGCTCACCCTACACAACCATCCCGGAGGGTGCTTGGGACGTTATCGACGCCGCGCCGGGCACGGAAGTCGAGGGGCAGATCGCGCCGAAATGGCGACCTTATTTCGCATCGCCGTGGACGAGTTCATCGGTCGGTGGCGTCAGCGTGACCGGCAACAAATATCGGCCAAACGCGACGTACATGGACATTACGAAGCAACCCTGGGCCAGCCTCAATTGGCGTATGCAGAATGACAGCAACACGTACTCGAGCAAGGCGGTTCGCTACGATACGAGCTACTCAAGCCTGACAGCGTCAAGCCACTACAAGGACGGCGTGGCCACGACCGGGCCCAACAAGAACTGCCCGAACGAGGCAAAGCTGCTGACGCAGATCGATGCGGATGGCGTGACGACGCTGGGCAGCTACATCGACGCCCTCAAGCCTGCCGGCGGCACGTATCACGAGCTCGGCATGTACTGGGGTCTGGCGCTTATCAGCCCCGGCGCGCCGTTCCCCAACGACAGCACTTACCTTGCCCCCGGACACACGGGCGAGGAACGCGGCGTCAACCGCTATCTCGTCTTCATGTCCGACGGCGAAATCGATCCGGGCACCAGCTATTCGGCCTATGGGCAATACAAATGGGATCACCGTACGAAATCCGACACCAATGAGCCCAAGGCCGAGCATCGCGCCCGCTTCCGCATGATCTGCGAAGCGGCGAAGAAGCAGGGTATCAAGGTTTCGACGGTGGCCTTCTCCACCTCGATCGGCACGACGGACAAGAACGCGATTCAAGACTGCGCAAGTTCGGAAGACGATTATTACGTCGCGGAGACCGCCGAAGATCTGAATGAGGCCTTCCAGAAGATCGCGCAGAACATCGGTTATCTGCGCGTGTCGAAGTAGGCACGGCAATGAAGCGCCTCCACAATCCGCTTCGCCGTCTCCGCCGGGACGAGCGCGGCAGCTATATCATCGAGTTCGCCTTGCTGAGCCTGCCGATGATGACACTGCTGATGGGCGGGATCGAGCTCGGCTATCTCGCCTACGCAAAATCGAACGTGGAAGGCGCGCTGCGTGAAGTCTCGCGCCTCGCCGCGACGGGTGGCTCGACCGCGGAGGAACTCGACGCGATCCTCAACGCGAAAATCGGGCAGATCAAGGGAGCGCACGCAGAGATCGATCGCAGGAGCTACTCCAGCTTCGGAGCCGTGGGTCAGCCGGAACCGCTCACATCCGATGTCGCGCCGCTGGGCGGCGAGCCGGGGCCCGGCGATTGCTACCTCGATATCAACGGGAACGAGCAATGGGACGCGGATCGCGGCAGCGACGATCTCGGCGATGCCGAAGACATCCTCTATTACGGCGTGACGGTTACCTACCCGATGATCTTCAAGCTGACCTCAAGCGTCATCAACGGCGGCGATAACGATATGACGATCGAGGCCAACGCCGTGATCAAGAACGAGCCGTTCAGCAACATCGAGGTGCCCGACCCCGAGGAGGAGTGCATTCCTGCATGACAACGAAACGGGTTCGCCTCCTAAAGGTTCGGACATCGCTCCGCGAGAACGAGTCCGGTGTCGCGTTCATGGAGTTCGCGTTTGCGCTCCCATTCCTGATGGTTGCGCTACTCGGCGGGCTTGAGCTGGTCCATCTCGCGCTGACGCACCAGCAGCTTTCGCGCATCGCGACCTCGACCGCCGATCTTGCCGCACGATATCGGGCCAGCATCGACGAAGTGGACGTCAACACGCTTTTCATGGGTTCGCAGATGTCGGCATCGTTCGACGATTTCGACACGAACGGTCGCATCGTCCTTAGTTCCATCACACGCAATGCCGACGACGATGGGCACTGGATCCGCTGGCAGCGCTGCGAAGGCGCCCTCGCGCGGTCCAGCGAAATCGGCGAGGAAGGCGATGGTGAGGACGACGATACGATCGACGAAGTGAACGGCATGGTCGTCACGGACCCGAACAACGTACTCGTCGCCGAAGTGACCTATCGCTACACGCCTTGGTTCTTCCCGGTGAGAAGCAGCATATTGAGCAGCATCGCGCCGATCTTCACGGAACGCGACATCACTTATACCTCAGCGTTCATCGCGCGCGAACTGACGCTCAGAAACATCACCAATACGACCGGCCTCTCCGACGGAGACCGCAGGCTCTGCGGCTGACGACGGCTCTTACCGCGTGAGTTTCTTGTAGCTCATGCGGTGCGGGCGGTCGGCTTCGTCGCCGAGGCGGCGGCGCTTGTCTTCCTCGTAGGATTCGAAGTTGCCTTCGAACCATTCGACATGGCTGTCGCCCTCGAACGCGAGGATGTGCGTCGCGAGACGATCGAGAAAGAAGCGGTCGTGGCTGATGACCACGGCGCAGCCGGCGAAGTTTTCCAGCGCCTCTTCGAGCGCGCGCAGCGTTTCGACATCGAGGTCGTTGGTGGGCTCGTCGAGCAGCAGCACGTTGCCGCCCTTCTGCAGCATCTTCGCCATGTGGACGCGGTTGCGCTCACCGCCTGAGAGCTGGCCGACCTTCTTCTGCTGATCGACACCCTTGAAGTTGAAAGCACCCACATAGGCGCGCGTCGAGATGTCGTGCTTACCGAAGTAGAAGCGCTCGTTGCCCCCCGAGACCTCTTCCCAGACGTTCTTGTTCGGATCGAGGTGGTCGCGGCTCTGGTCGACATAGCCGAGCTTCACCGTATCGCCGATCTTGATCGAGCCGCTGTCGGGCGTCTCTTGCCCGGTGATGAGCTTGAACAGCGTCGATTTACCGGCGCCGTTCGGGCCGATGACACCGACGATACCGCCCGGCGGCAACGTGAATTCAAGGTTTTCGAACAGCAGCTTGTCGCCGTAAGCCTTGGTGAGACCCTTCGCCTCGATCACCGTGCTGCCGAGACGTTCGGGCACCTGGATGAGGATCTGCGCGGCGCCGGGGCGGCGATCATTCTGCTTTTCGACGAGTTCGTCGAACGCCTTGATACGCGCCTTGGACTTCGTCTGGCGTGCCTTGGGCGACTGACGAATCCACTCCAGCTCTTCCTTGATCGCCTTCTGGCGGCCCTCGTCCTCGCGGTCCTCCTGCGCCATGCGCTTGGCTTTCGCTTCAAGCCATTTGGAGTAGTTGCCCTCGAAAGGCAGGCCACGGCCACGGTCCAGTTCCAGCACCCAGCCCACGACATTGTCGAGGAAGTAGCGGTCGTGGGTGACGAGGATGACGTTGCCCGCATAGTCGATCAGATGCCGTTCCAGCCACTGGACGCTTTCAGCGTCGAGGTGGTTGGTGGGCTCGTCGAGCAGCAGCACTTCGGGCTTTTCAAGGAGCAAGCGGCAGAGCGCGACGCGGCGCTTTTCACCGCCCGAGAGGTTCTCGACGCTCGCATCACCCGGCGGGCAGCGCAGCGCGTCCATCGCGATTTCGAGCTGGTTGTCGAGCGTCCAGCCGTCGACGGCGTCGATCTTTTCCTGAAGCTCGCCCATCTCGGTCATCAGCGCGTCGAAGTCCGCGTCTTCGGGCGGATCGGCCATGATGGTCGAGATTTCGTTGAAGCGGTCCATCATGTCGGCGACCGGGCGGACGCCGTCCATGACATTTTCCTTCACGGTCTTCGCGGGATCGAGCTGCGGCTCCTGCGAAAGATAGCCGACGCGAACGCCTTCGGCGGCCCACGCCTCGCCCTGGTAGTCCTTGTCGTAGCCGGCCATGATCTTCATCAGTGTCGACTTGCCGGCGCCGTTCACGCCGATGATGGCGATCTTCGTGCCCGGCAGGAACTGCAGGTGGATATCCTTCAGAACCGGCTTCGGCGCGCCGGGGAAGGTCTTGGTCAGACCCTTCATCACAAAACTATACTGGTAGGACGCCATGCCGCCGCCGCCTTCTCACGAGATCTTTCGGATTTGCGGCGCGTCTAGCGCAGCCGCTCGGCGATGTCGAGGATGCCGGAGAGGTACGCGTCGATGCTCGCTTCGCTTACCGTCCGGCCGTCCAGGAACCGCCGCAAGCGATATGGGTTCGTGCCCGGCGCGTTCAAGCCTTCGGTGACGAGCGTCGCGGATTTGATGCCGGCTTCGGCGAGCATCGCCTCCCCGCGCGGATCGAAACCGCCGCTCGGGTAGCAGAAATGATCCTGATGCGCGCCGCCGAGCATGGCACCGAGCGAGGCGCGATTATCGGCGAGCTCCTGCGGCAGGGCGTCGATGTAGCGATGCAGACCCTTGTGGCGGTGCGTATGAAGCTGAATGTCGAGGCCCCGGCGCGCGGCATCCGCCACCTCTTCGGGGCGCATCAGGTGAAACTGGCGCCCTGACCACCAAGGTTCCGTGCCCATGCCGAGCCGTTTTGCCACTTCGGCGAGGCCGACCATGCGCGGCTGGAAGCCGACATCGTCCACGGATGTGCGCAGGCGGTCCCCTGCCCTGTCGCGGCTCGCGGCATCGCCGAGGACGAGCGGCGCTTCGAGACCGGGAAGGACGCCCGCGAGGTCGTAAGTGCCTGCAGGCGCGCGCTCTGTGAGATAGTTCGCGACGACGTTCGCCACCGGGCCATCGTTATCGACATAGTAAGTCGAGACATATACGGTCGCCGGAAGGCCGCAGGCTTCGAGCGCTGGGAGCATGTGCGTGTAGGTGGAGGACCAGCCGTCGTCTATGGTGATGACCGTGGCGCCCTTCGGCAGCCTGTCTTCGGCGAGCATGTCCACCGCTTCGCCGAGCGGCAACACCGGATACGGCGAGGCAGCAAGCCACTTCATCCGATCGGCGAACTGGCGATGCGGCATGAACAGGCGGTTCCCGAACGGCGCGACGTCCAGCGTCCAAAGGCCGTGGTAGCAGAGAATGCGCAGCTTCCCCGCGGTCAGCGCGCGCGCCGCCGCAAAACCGCCAAGCGCACGGACGGACCCGAGCAAAGCCTGCTTCACGAATTGCCCCCGCCGATACCGCTGGTTCGCGCCATTCGATCTTCCAACACCGATTCCCGTTTCCGCCATAACCATCCGGGCTCATGGCGTACATTGCTCAACAACACCTTAGCCGGAGTGACGGACGCATGGCACCCTCCCCCTTGCGCGTGTCTCCGCGCCTCTCTAACCCGCAGCCATGACTGCTGAAATCGATCCCTTTCACGCCCTTGCCATCAGCCGCCTCGCCCACCGCCTTTCGGCGGAGGGGCGCGAGGTCATCCACATGGAGTTCGGCCAGCCTTCGACCGGCGCGCCGGCCGAGGCCATCGCCGAGGCGCACCGCATCCTCGATACGGACGGCATGGGTTATTGGGAGAGCATTCCGCTCAAGACGCGCATCGCCCGCCACTATCAGGAAACCTACGGAATCGCGCTCGACCCCGAGCAGATCATCCTGACGAACGGCGCATCGCCCGCGTTCGTGATGGCGCTTTCCTGCCTGTTCGCGCCCGGTGCGCGCGTCGCGCTCGCACGGCCGGGCTATGTCGCCTACCGCAACACGCTGAAAGCGCTGCACATGGTGCCGGTGGAACTGCCCTGCGGCGAGGCGGAACGCTACCAGATCACCGCCGCGGCGATTGAGGCGCTGGAACCTGCGCCCGAAGGCCTGATCGTCGCGAGCCCCGCCAATCCCACCGGCACGATCATCCCGAAGGACGAACTCGCCGCCATCACCGAAGTGTGCCGCCGCCGCGGCATCCGCATCATCTCCGACGAGATCTATCACGGCCTGAGCTACGTGGGCCCTGCGCATTCGATGCTGGAATTCTCGGCGGACACGCTGGTGGTCAACAGCTTCTCCAAATATTTCAGCATGGCGGGCTGGCGGCTCGGCTGGCTGGTGGTGCCGCCCGAGCTGATCGGCGCGGCGCGCGCGCGCATGGGCAACCTGTTCCTCACCCCGCCGTCGCTCGCACAGCACGCGGGGCTCACCGCCTTCGAGTGCCGCGATGAGCTGGAAGGGCACATCGCCACTTACGCCCGCAACCGCGCGCTTCTTTTGGAAGCGCTGCCGAAAATGGGGCTGCGCCGCATCGCGCCGCCCGACGGCGCCTTCTACATCTATGCCGACATCGGCCACCTGACCGACGACAGCATGGCCTTCTGTATGCGCATCCTTGAAGACACCGGCATCGCGACGGCGCCGGGCATCGATTTCGATCCGGTGGAAGGCCACCACTTCATGCGCATCAGCTTCGCCGTTTCTACAGACCGGGTGGAGCGCGCAATCGCGCTCCTCGAACCGTGGTTTGCCAAGCAGAATGCGCGCTGACGCCTACTCCGGTTGACCGAAGGGGATGTAGAGCGCGCTCGGGTGCGCCTTGTCGTGGAGCAGCTTCACCGTCACCGGTCGCGCATCCGCCATGGTTTCGTCCGCAACCACGCCGCCGGAATTGTAGTTTTTCTGCGTGTTGATCGAGTTTATCGGCCCGACGACGAGGCGGAGGCGGCTGCCCTTCGCGATCTGCCGCGAGACGAAGGTGAAGCGGTTGAAATCATAGCGGAGCGTCGCCTTTGAGGTGACGAGCTTCGCTTCGCGCAGCGAGTCGCGGTAGCGCGCGCGGAGGATGTCGTTCGTCAGCAGGATGCTGCCGCCATCGGGGGTGATCTCGTAGACAGAGGCTTGGAAATCCGTGTCCGGCTGATCGATCGAAATCCACGCGGACAGGCGGAAGAAGCCGGAAACCTCGGTGGGCTTGTCGAAAGGTGCAGTGTGATAGACGAGCCGCTTGCCGTCGGCCGCGAGCACCAGCGTCTGGTCCGTAAGGAGGCTTGGATCGAGGCCGGCTTCGAGCGCGGCGCCCGACACGTCGCGGGGGTCATAGACATAGCTGTCGGCGCTGCCCTTGCCCGCGGATGCCGGCGAGAGCGATCCCGATGCCATCACCCGGTTGGCGTTGGCAGTGGAATCGAGGAAGAACGGCTTTTCCTCAGCCGTGACGCCCTCCAGCGTGTCTGCATAGCGCCAGCGCTCGGCGCCCATCACATAATAAGCGACGCGCTTTTTCAGGAAATCCGGCTTCGCGCCGCCCGCCATCGCCCAATTGTACCACTCGACATGCAGCTTCGGCAGATCGACGAGGCTCGCCGGGCCGAACTTCAGTCCGCCGAATTCAGTCTGCGGCGTGCGGGTGCCGGCATGGTCCCACGGCCCGACGATCAGATAGTGGTTCGCACGCGCCTTCGGGGAACCGAGCTTCATGTGCGTCTTGTAGAATTCGAACGCGCCGGGCTGGTCGCCATCGTAGCTGCCGGTGATGGTGAGGATCGGCATGTCGAGCGCGCGGAACTGCTCCGGCGTCGGCGCATAGCTGTCGTACCACGCATCGACGGCGGGATGCGAAATCCATTCCACGAGTGTCTTCTGCTCGCCGCCGAAGATGCGGGGCAGTGTGCTGAACGCCTCGCCCTTTTCGAAGCGTTCGCGGGCGATCGATGCCCAGAAGGCGGAATCGCCGAAGATGTTGCCCTGCGAGGCCTTTCCGTCCGTGAAGGTCAGCCACTGCATCAGATAGGGATAGGCGATGTTGTTGCGCGACGGGAAATCGGCGCCCGGATAGGGCGAGGCGACGGGCACGATCGTGGCGAGGTGCGGCGGCGCCTCCTTCGCCGTCGCCCACTGGTTGTACCCGGCATAGGAGCCGCCCCACATCGAAACCTTGCCGTTGCAATAGGGCTGCTTCGCGAGCCACTCGACGACGTCGTGGCCGTCCTTCGCCTCCTGGATGAGCGGGCGAAATTCGCCTTCCGAATTGCCGCGTCCGCGCACGTCGACGGTGAGGAACGGCAGGCCATGTGCCGCGAAATAGACGCCGCGGTCGTGGTAGCTCTGAGCAATGTAGGGCGTCAGCGTGAAGATGCAGGGCGCGGGGGCCGCCTGCCCCTTTGGCAGGTAGACGGTGGCGCTGAGCTTGACGCCGTCGCGCAGCGGGATCCGCTCGCCCCAGCGCATCTCCACCTTGCTGGCATCGGCCGGCGCCTCCGCAGCGGCCACCTGCGCGAAACCGGCGGCAAGCGCCACGCCCAAAACCAGTGCTGCCTTCATCGCGCGACTCCCCGACCCATCAGAAACAATCCTGATCAGGATCATCATTTTCCAGGCGGGATATGTCAACCGGAAGCGCGCGAGGGCGCGCTGTCGCATGACAGGGCAGCCAAAACACGCTCGCCGGTGAGTGGCAGTGTCACGAGCGGCGATGCCGCCCCGAGCGCATTCTGCACCGCATTGGCGATGGCGGCGGGCACACCGATCGTGCCGCTTTCGCCGACCCCCTTGGCGCCGATCGGCGAGAACGGAGTCGGCGTTTCGAAATGCACGAGTTCGACGTGCGGCACGTCTGAAGCCAACGGCAGCAGATAATCCTGTAGCGACAGGGTGAGCGGCCGCGCGTCGGCATCGTAGCGCACCTCTTCGAACAAGGTCGCGCCGAGCGCCTGCGCGAGACCGCCGATCACCTGTCCCTCCACGATCGCGGGATTGATCTGCACGCCGCAATCATGCCCGAAGACGATACGCTCCACAGTGATCTTGCCCGTATCGAGATCGACGGCGACCTGCGCCACGACGCAGCCGTAGGCGATGGCGAGCGCGGGCGGGTCGTAGGCGGCCCTGTCCTCAAGGCCGGGCTCCAGCCCTTCGGGCGTTGAGAACGCCTTGTACGCCGCCGCTGCGATCTCCGCGATGCCGATGCGGCGCGTCGGCATGTCGGTTACCTCGACGCCGCCCTGCACGAAACGGACGCTTTCGGACGGCGCGTCCAGAAGATGTGCGCCCCAGCGCAGGATGCGTTCCCGCAGTCGCCGCGCGGCGAGCGCTGTCGAGCCGCCCGCGACGCCGGCGCCGCGGCTGCCGCCGCTCGCATAGGCGGTGTAGGCGGACGAAACCGTATCGCCGTGGACGATGGAGATGTCCTCGATCGGGAGCCCGAGTTCGTCGGCGGCGACCTGCATGAGCACAGTTTCGATGCCCTGCCCCATCGGCGTCTGGCCGACGAAGACGCGCACGTGGCCGCTCGGCTCCATACGGATCGCCGTGATATCGAACCCGCCGCTGTCGACGCCGATCAGCTTGCAAAGCGGCGAGGGGCCGAAATTCGTCGTTTCGGCGTAGCAGGCGATGCCGACGCCAGTTCGGCGGCGCGACGACGGCGGCGCATCGTTATCGCCGAACCTTTCAAGGGTCGCATCGAGGAGATCGACGTAGCGCCCGCTATCGAGCACGATGCCGGTCGGCGTGGGGTACGGCATTTCGGACGGCGCCACGAGGTTGCGGCGGCGAAACTCCGCCGGATCGAGGCCGAGGCGCGGCGCGGCCATGTCGAGCGCGCGTTCGAGGGCGAAGTTCGCTTCCGGCTGACCGAAGCCGCGGTAGGCGCCGGTGGGGGTCTTGTTGGTGACGACGGCGATGGCTTCGATATCGACCGTGTCGATCCTGTATGGGCCGGTCATCACGGCGCCGGTGATCCAGGCGGTGCCCATCGAGGTCGCGTAGGGGTCGGCACCTTTGTCGAGGACGATGGTGGAACGGAGGGCGCGTATGCGGCCGTCCGCATCGAAGGCGAGCGCGAGGTCGACGCGTTCGTCGCGGCCGTGGGTGGAGGCGACGAAGGCTTCGGCGCGGGTTTCGATCCAGCGAAGCGGACGGCCGATACGGTGCGTGAGGAAGGCGAGGATCACTTCTTCGCCGTAGAGGCAGGCCTTCATGCCGAACGATCCGCCTACGTCCGGCGCGATGACGCGAATGCGGTGTTCCGGGAGACCGAGACATTCGGAGATGCCGGCGCGCACCTGGTGGATCGACTGGGTGGAGAGCCAGACCGTAATGCTTTCGCCATCAAGGTCAGGCGCGACGACGACACCGCGCGGTTCGAGCGAACAGGGATGGACGCGCTGCGTCGTGAAGCGGTCGCTGACGACGAGTGCGGCGTTGTTGAACGCGGCGACGATGTCGCCTGCCTGCCAGCGGGGGCGGCCGACGACGTTGTCGGACCAATGATCGTAGAGGCGCGGCGCATCGGTGCGAAGCGCGGCGTCCATGTCGGCGATGACGGGGAGCGCCCGGTACTTGGGGACGATGGCGCTGGCTGCCGCTTCGGCGGTGCGGCGATCGAGGGCGACCACGGCAGCGAACGGCTGGCCCACGTAGCGCAGCCGATCGGTTGCCAGCGCCTTCAGCCCCGAATGGTTCTGGCCCGGCAGGTTCCAGAGCGACGGCTGCGGCGCGAAACCCGCGATGTCATCGCCCGTGATGACGGCAAGAACGCCGGGGATCGCCCGCGTGGCGGCGACATCGACACCGAGGAGTTCGGCGTGCGCGACGGGACTGCGCGCGAAGACGACCGTCGCCATGCCCGGTAGATCGATGTCGCCCACGTAGCGGCCACGGCCCGTAGCGAAGCGATCGAGTGCAGCGCGGCGCACCGATTGTCCGATCACGCTCATTCCGCGCCCGCCGCTGCGCGCACGGCAGCCACGATGGCCTGATAGCCTGTGCAGCGGCACACGACCGCATCGAGGCGCGAACGGATCGCCGCCTCGTCGCGGTGATCGGCGACCGACGTATCGGCGAGGAATTCGCGCGCCACCGCCATCATACCCGCAGTACAGAAACCGCACTGGGCCGCGAAATACTCCGAGAACGCCTTACGAAGCCTTTCCCCCGCCGGATCATCGAAACCTTCGACGGTGGTGATGTCGGCGCCATCCATTTGCGTGGCAAGCGTGAGGCAGGACCTCAGCGTCTCCCCATCCGCCATCACCGTGCAGCTTCCGCAAACGCCCTCCTCGCAGCCGATGTGCGTGCCCTTGAGGCGTTGTTCGCCGCGGAGGAAATCCGCGAGGGTGAGGTCCGGCGCGACCCGCGCGGCGACGGCTCCGCCATTGATGCGGAGGCTGATGAGAACACCGTTCACATCCGTTCCCTTGCGCGAAGGGCAAGCGCATGAAGCACGCGCCGCCGATAGGTCGGGCTGCTCGCATCGGCTAGGACGGGGAACTGGACCAGCAGATCATCGAACCACGGGCTGGGATCGTCCGCGATCGGCGTGCTGCGAACCGGGCGATCGACGAGGCCGGAAACCGTGTAGCGCCTTGCCTCCCCGACCCGTTCGCAGGCCACTGCCACCACGGCGCGTCCGGTCGAATTCCGCACCAGCAATTCTTCGAAGGCGAGTTTCCGCCCAGCTTCGAACGTCGCGGCCACAATAATCTCGCCGGGTTCGAGGGTGGTCAGAAACGGGCCTGCGATGAAATCTTCCACGGCAATCTCGCGCCTGTCCGTCTCCACCGTTCCGCCGAGCGCAAGCATAATGAGCGGTATTTCGCCGCGCGGGTCGGCCCACGCGAGGCAGCCGCCGACCGTGGCGCGGTTGCGGATGGTGACGTTGCCGACGAAACCGATCGCCTCGGCAATTCCGCCTGCGGCAGCGGGATGCCGTGCCAGCGCCGCGAGCGTGACGCCCGCGCCGACCCGCACGCGGCTCCCGGTCTCGATCGCCTTCAGCGCCGCGATGCGGCCGATGTCGACGAACTGCGGGGGCGCCTTGCCGCGCAAGCTTGGCAGCAGGCTTTGCCCCCCGGCGAGGATCGCGGCGCCGGGATTTGCATCGAGGAACGCGCGCAGCGCCCCCAGATCGTTCGGCGCCGCATAGCCTCCGCTTTCCCCTGTCACGCGCAGCCGATCAGCGGATGAACTCGGCCGACGGGTGCGCCCGCGGAAAATCGCGCATGTAGTTGAAGAAACGCCCGAGCGTCGTGTCGCTGCGCGTCAGCGTGCCGGGCTTGAAATGAATCGTCTGCATGTTGACAAGATCATCCAGAACGACACGCGTTTCCAGCTCCGCCACAAATTCGAGATATTTGTCGATCTCCTCGGGCGTGCCCATGTCCTTGCGCGCGCACACGACGATGAAGACGGTGGAGCGGCCGGGCCGGTTGAGGCTGAACGGCGACACGAAGCCGAACCAGCGCCCTGCGAAATCGGTGCTCTGGAAATACATGCTCGTGCCGACGATGCCGATGCGGTGTTTGACCGGATCACCGGTGACGTGCGTGCCCTCGAACTCGTAGTACATCGAATGGTCGGTCCATTCGACGCCATCATGGGGATTGTCGCCGTTGATGACGATGCCGTGCAGGTAGCGGATGTGCTGCATGTCCGGCGTATTGGCGCAGAGAATCCAAGGATCGGCAGGAATTTCCTCGCCGAACGTCTTGATCTTGTAAACCAGCTCGTCGTCCGGATACGGGAAATCGGGTAGCTGATAATGCGGATCGGTGCCGTTGTAGGCCCAGACGAGGCCGTATTTCTCGCATGTGGGGAATTCGAACAGGCGTGCGGTCGGCGGAATCGGATCGTTGCTCGGCATTCCCGAGCAGCGACCGTCCGGACCGTAACGCCAATGGTGGAACACGCAGCGCACCTGCCCGTCCACCATGTCGCCGACCGAGAGATCCGCGCCGAGATGCGGACAATAGGCGCTCATCACGTGCGCCTTACCTTCCTTGTCGCGGAACACGATGACGCGCCCGTCGAGGAAATCGAAGCCGCGCACGAACGACGAGGTCGCCGCACTCGACAGGCAGATCGGATACCACGACTGGGTGAAGAGCCCGTCTTCACCTTCGAACGGTACGGGCTGGCTCAAAGGCCGCTTTACCGGCTGATCGAGACGGCGCGGCTTACTGACATCATCAAGCGACACGCGAGACCTCCCTCCTGGTCCACTGGAATGGAATATGAGGCTGCAACATCGGTCAAGCAGACAGTAGCGCATAGCCCCACGTACGGCCAATGCGGCGGTGCGCGGCCCTATCCTAACGGACGGGCAAGGCTCGCCGATCGGACGTGTGTGTGCTTGTCCTTGCGCCGCTTATGGTCTCCCCATTCCAATAAGCGAGCAAGCGGAGCCCGACATGGCCAAGATGTCTGTCGTCAGAACATTTGGCGCAGATCGCGGCGTAGATTAGCGGAGCGCGGG
>ERZ1645185.589-NODE-589-length-15204-cov-5.262724_pt1 | contig 15204 bp, 18 predicted proteins | sample MGYA00575351_ERZ1645185 | MGnify/ENA primary metagenome ERZ1645185 (study PRJEB40838, sample SAMN11284767) | freshwater sediment metagenome | isolation source: river sediment | host: Sediment | place: India: Jana village, Kanpur | collected 2015-12-17 ...
GCGTGCAGCGCGATGGCGGCGACGCCCTCCTCGGCCGCGATGCGACCGGTCTCCACCGAGGTGAGCAGCGTGTCGAACAACCCCTTGCGGAACTTGATGGTGACCGGCACTCCGTAGGGCTCGGCGGCCTGCACCGCAGCCCGCACGATGGCGCGCAGCAGCTTCGGCTTGGCCGGCACCGCGGCCCCGCCCCCGCGGCGGGTGACCTTCGGCGCCGGGCAGCCGAAGTTCATGTCGAGGTGGTCGATGCGGCCCTCGGCGCAGAGCGTGCGCGTCGCCTCCCCCACCATCACCGGGTCGCTGCCGTACAGCTGCAGGGTGCGCGGCTGCTCGTCGGCGGTGAAGGTCATCATCCGCTCGGTCTTCGCGTTGCCGTGCACCACCGCGGTGGCCATCACCATCTCGTTGACGTAGACGAGCCCCGGTGCGAAGCGGCGGCACATGGTGCGGAAGGGCGCGTTCGCAGGGGCGGGGGCGGTGCCTCTGCTGTGGCAGCACGATGCGGCGCGGCCGGTGGGGGTCGTTGAGCGGGCCGAGGAGGACGGGCGGGGGCTCAGGGTTCTCGCGCGGTTGGCTGCGGGAAGCGAGGGCGCGCGGGAGGCGGCGAGTCTGCTTCGGGCCGGGGCGCTTTCGGGGCTGTCGTTTGGATACCGCGTGCGGACATCGCGCGCGGACAGGGCGCGGGGGCTTCGCGAATTGCTGGCGGTGGAGCTGATCGAGGTCTCGCTGGTGACGTTTCCGATGCAGCCACTCGCGCGGGTGTTTTCAATCACGGAAGGAGTTGAGCATGGACTATGAAGTGAAGGCTGAAAACGAGGTTGAGGCGGCGCAGGTGGACGCGCTGCGCGGTGAGGTGGCGGCGCTGACGGCGGAGCTGGTGAAGGCCGGGCGGCCGCCGCTTGGGCACGAAGCTGTGCCGGAGCGGAAGGCGTTTGCGGACGGGTATCTGCGCAAGGGCATCGCCGCGCCGGAGGTGAAGGCGATGTCGCTTGCCGACGCCGACGGCGGCTATGCGGTGCCGGTGGAGATCGATCAGAAGATCGATGCGACCTTGAAGGACATCTCGCCCATTCGCGCGATCGCGAACGTGGTGAAGGTGGGCAGCAGCAATTACCGCAAGCTGGTCGCGAGCGGCGGGTTCGCTTCGGGCTGGGTGTCGGACATTGCCGCGCGGCCGGAGACAGAGACGCCGGATTTCAACGAGATCGCGCCGCCGATGGGCGATCTTTATGCGAATCCGGCGGCGAGCCAGGCGATGCTGGATGATGCGGCGTTCGATGTGGAGAATTGGCTGGCGGACGAGATCGCGCGCGAATTCGCCGCCGTGGAAGGCGCGGCGTTCGTGAACGGGAACGGGACGAACCAGCCCAAGGGGTTCCTCAGTTATGCGACCGCCGCCACCGGGGACAGCGCGCGCGCATTCGGGACGCTGCAGCATCTGGCGACGGGCGTGTCGGCGAACTTCGCGGCGAGCGAGCCGGAGAATGCGCTGATCGACCTCGTGCATCTGCTGCGGCCGGTCTACCGCCAGGGCGCTTCGTTCGTGATGAATTCGAAGACGCTGGCGCGCGTGCGCAAGATGAAGGACGGCGACGAGAATTTCCTGTGGCGGCCGGGCCTCACTGAAGGCCAGCCCGCGACGCTGCTCGGCTATCCCGTGGTGGAGGCCGAGGCGATGCCGGACATCGCCGCGAACAGTCTTTCGATCGCGTTCGGGAATTTCATGGCGGGCTATGTGATCGCCGAGCGCATGGCGACGCGCATCCTGCGCGACCCCTATTCGCACAAGCCATTCGTGCACTTCTACGCGACGAAACGGATCGGCGGCGCGGTCGCCAATTCCGAAGCGATCAAGCTGCTGAAATTCGCCGCAGCCTAGGGCGGATCGACATTCAGCTCTGACGGCCTGCAAATGGCGGCTCTCCGCGCTTCCGGTGCTCACGTACCTTTAGGTACGCTGCGCTCCGGGTCACGGAAATCCACCATTTTCGGCACGTCATCTTCTAAATGTCGATCCGCCCTAACGAGCCGCAGCGAACGCGCCGCGGCGGTCCCCCCTGCCGCCGCGGCGCACCCTTTTTCATGAAACAAGGAGACAGGACATGGCGAAAGCCGTGCATAACGACGTGCTCGATGCGGCGCTCGGCGCCGTGAAGACGGGCGCCACGCGCATGGTGGCGCTCGCCGCCGAACCCGCGAGCTACGCTGCCGCAAACAGCGGCGCACTCGCCGATGCGGCGATGACGAGCGCTGATTTCACAATTGGCGAGGGCGTCACCTCCGGGCGGCGTCTCAGCGTTGCGGCGAAGAGCGATGTCGCCATCGCCGCATCGGGCACCGCGACGCACGTGGCGCTGCTCGATGCGGCAGGATCGCGGCTCCTCTACGTGACGACCTGCCCCGCGCAGCCGCTCGTTGCGGCAAGCACCGTCAGCTTTGGCGCGTGGGATATCGAAATCGGCGATCCGGCCTGAGAGGCACAAGGCCATGACCGCTCCCCAATTCGTGAACGCCGCCGTCGTGCATATCGACACCACGGCGAACGCGAGCCCGATCACCACCGATGCCTATGCCGTTTCGGGCACCGGGCACACGCTGATCGCGGTGATCGACCACGAGCGCGCGAACGCATCGTCGCCGCTTTCCATCACCGGCATCACGCGCGGCGCGCAGAGTTTCACGCGCGTGAACAAGGGCGATCTCGGATCGGCGGCGACGGTGGACGTTGCCGACATGTGGGTGCTGGAAAACGCTGCGACCGGCAGCGCGCCGCTGGAGATCGGCCACAATGGCGTGACGGGCAGCGATATCCAGATCGGCGTCGTCGAATATGACGGCGGCACGCCGGGGGCGGTTTCGACACCGGCCTACGTGCCCGGGTCGGGCGCCGCGGTTGCGACGTTCGGCATCACCGTGCCAGCCGATGCGCGGCTCGTTTACCTCCAGGTCGTGACGACGGCGGGTTCCACGTGGGGCAGCCCCTCTCACGGAACGGGGCGCCTGACCTCTGCGGTCGGGTCGGGGGCGTCGGGTGGGGCGATGGCGGTCGCGGACTATGCCCCCACCGCCGAGGAAACGCTGACCGGCGTCGGCTACGCGTTCACGCCAGCAAGCGGCAACTGGTCCAACGGATCGAACCATGCCGTCGCGCTTGTCCTGCTCGCGGCGGGTGCCGACACCCTGGCGCCTGCGGGGAGTACGCTGGGCCATGCGGCAGGTTCGCCGCTGCTCGGCACGGCCGATCTCACGCCGACGCTGTCGCGTCCTGCGGGTGGCGGCGACGTCGACGCGTCGGCCACGGTCGTTACGGACGCGCAGTCGCTTACCCCGATCATCGAACTGTTCGGCGACCCGGAAGCAAACGCCAACATCACGGGCGAGAAATGGGAAGGCTTCTACGCCGCCGTCGACCTGAAAGCGGCGGGCCGCTCGCCGATCTTCAAGCTGGATTTCTCGAACTGGCGGCAATCGACGCCGCCCGCGAACAACCGGCTTTACTGGCGATACGGCTCCGACATCGGCGACATGGCGGCCTGGGTGCCGTTCGACAGCCGGTCGGTTTCCGGGTCGGTGCTCACCTTTTCGAAAACAGGGGCGTTTGCCGAAGCCGTCATCCAGATCGCGAATATTCCTCCGGTTCCCTACGACGAACTGGAAGGCTGGCTGGAGACATGGGACGGCAGCGCGCACATGTTCCGCCCGGCGGCGTGCGCGGCGCTCGGCGTTTCGTCGTCGGCGCCGAACAAATATGCCTATTACGACTTTCCCGACCTTGTGAGCCCGGACGGGATCGAGGTCGGCGGCACCTACGCCTTCGCGTTCGGCATCACGAACGCGGCGGCGGCGGGACCGAAAAAGCGTCTGTTCCACACGTGGACGCACGCGGGCGAGTGGGGCGGGCTTCGCGCCATGCTGCGCTTCGCCGAGCGGCTGATGAGCGCGGACGACGCCGACCACGACCGCCTGCGCGACGATTTCGAGCATGTGTTCCTCATCACCAACACCGCCGGCATGGTCGGCGGCATGGCGCGCGGCGCCGCCGAGGCCGGGGATGTCGGCGACGATCCGAACAGAGCCTGGGGATCGAACGCGATCGACCGCAGCGATGTGCCGGACCCGATCCTGTCGGTTGAAACGAGTATCGCCCTGCTGGTGAGCGAGTGGGGCGTCGACGACGATGACCGCCTGCAATGCACGGGTCAGATCGCGTGGCACAGCCACACGTTCAGCAGCACGAAGTTCGGCACCTACAAGGACGGGATGAGCGCGGCCGAAAGCGCATTCCTCGGCTTTGCCGAAACACGCTACGGCGCAGCGCTGCACAACTACGGCGCATCTTCGACCGGCAGCAGCACGGCATTCGCGCGGACCGGAACGGTCGGCGGCTTCGGCGTCACCTTCGAATGGTCCTATGCCTTCGCGGATTTCCCGAACGAGATCGGCGCAAGCGTCGACACGATCGGCCCGGCGCTGGTGGAGACGGTGGACGCGGGCTGGCTTGGCGCCGGGTTGAGACCGTCGGCGGCAGTGCATGTCGCGCGCTCCGGCGCTGCGGCACTTACACCGCGACTTACCCCGGCCGGTGCGGGGCACGATCATCACGCTGGGGCGATCGCGCTTTCGCTGGCCGGGCAGATCGCCGCCGTGTCCTGTCGGCACGGTCATCACGCCGGGCCGACAGCGCTTTCGCTCGCCGGGCAGATCGTCGCGGCGTCCTGCCGTCATGGCCAGCAGGCGGCGGCGTCCCCGCTGACGGTCGCGGGCATTGTGCTCGGTGCGGGAGCATCGCTTCCGCACCGCGCGGCGCGGCCTGTTCTCAGCACGGGTTTCGTTCCGCCCGGCGTTTCCGGCGCGGTGCTGCGCGTGCGGCCCGATACCCGCGTGCTCAGCGTCGGCGCCGCCTGACCAAATCAACACGGAGTTTGCGATGGGATTCTATCTGAAGGATCCCGGCGCGCGGATCGACTACACGGTCGACTGGGCGGCGGGCTATCTGGCGGGCGACACGATCGCCGCCAGCGCATGGATCGTGGCACCCGAAGAGGCGGGTGGCATTGCCGTTGCCGGGACGGCGAGCGAGCCCGCACGCGCCTTGGCGACGCTGGAGGGCGGCGTGCCCGGCCATGTTTACCGCGTGACCAACCGGGTGACGCTGACGAGCGGGCGCATCGAGGAGCGCACGCTTTCCATCCGGGTGGACGAACGATGAGCGCGCCGCCGGCCGTCTCGCTCGGCGAGGTGAAGGCGTATCTGCGCATCGACGGGGCCGACGAGGACGCGCTGCTCGCCGGGCTGGTGCGGAGCGCTTGCGCGCTGTGCGAGGCGTTCACGGGGCAGGTGCTGATCGCGGAGGAGCGCAGCCAGACGATCGCCGCCGACGGGCAGTGGCACCGGCTTTCCGCGACGCCCGTGCGCAGCTTCGCAGGCGCGTTCGTCGGCGCGGATGCCGCGGCGTTCGACAGTTTGACGGATGCGTCGGGCGACGGCTGGGCGCGCGTTTCCGGCGGCACGGCGGCGCGTGTCGTCGTGGAGGCGGGGCTGGCTGACGACTGGAACGGTGTGCCGGAGCCGCTGCGGCAGGGCATCGTGCGGCTGACGGCGCATCTTTACGCGAACCGCGATGCGGCGGGCGATGCCGGGCCGCCTGCCGCTGTGGCGGCGCTGTGGCGGCCCTGGCGCCGGATGCGCCTCGCATGAGCGGCGAGATGGCGGGCGCGCTGCGCGAGCGGATTGCGATCGGGGTTTCCGGCGCGAGCGATGCTGCGGGCGCGGCGGGCGATCCGGTGTTCGGCGCGCCTGTGTGGGCGAGCGTGGAGAGCGAGACGGCCGTGATCGGCGCGCGGGGCGAACGGCTCGCGGCGCCTGCACGCTACACGATCGTGATGCGCAGGGAGGCTTCGCCAGGCGTCGGCGACCGGCTGCAATGGCGCGGGCAGACGCTGACCGTGATCGCCGTGACGCGCGATCCGCTGCGGCCCGATCGCATTCTGCTGCGGGCGGAGGCAAGGCCATGAAATTACGGGATTTGCTGCGCAGCAAAACTGCACAAATTTCCGTGCGCGCCGAGCAGCGCATGGCGCGGCGGCTGGCCGCGCTGGCGGACGTTTTGCCGGGCATCGGCATCCGCGCGGAGGGCAGCGAAATCAGGCTTGCCGGTCGCGGCTTGCGGCGGCGGGCGATCACCGACGCGCGGCTGCGCTGGCCGGGCGCGTGGCTGAGGAGCCTTTTATGAGCGATGCGGGACTTGCGCTGCAGGAAGCGCTGTATGCGGCACTGGGCGCGCTTGCGGATACGCTGGTGACGGTGGTGTACGACGGGCCGCCGCCGGGCGCGGTGCTGCCGTACCTGACGATCGGCCCCGATCTCGTCACCGACATTTCCACCAAGACCGAGCGGCGACGGCAGCATCTTTATGCGGTGACGGCGTGGGCGGCGGGGGATGCGGTTTCGGCGCTGAAGCCGGTGCTCGCTGCCGTGGAGGCGGCGGTGCTGGGGATCGCCGCGCTCGACGGGCACCGCCTCGTCACCAACGACATGCTGCGCAGCCGCACGGCCGCCGACCCCGCGCGCGGGCTGGTGAGCGGCACCATCGAATTCCGCGCACGCACCGAAACGCTTTGAAGGAGAGACGATCATGGCAGCCGAAAAGGGCAGCGCGTTCCTGCTGAAACTATCGAACGGCGGAGCGCCCGCCACGTACCAGACGATCGCGGGGCTGCGCACGACGCAGATGTCGATCGCGAGCGAGGTGGTCGCGGTGACGAACAAGGGATCGGGCGGGTGGCGCGAGCTGCTTTCCGGCGGCGGTGTGCGGCATGTTTCCGTGTCCGGCGCGGGCGTGTTCACGGGCTCGGCGGCGGAGGCGCAGCTGAAGACGCTGGCGCTCGGCGGCACTGTGGCGGGCTATGAGCTGAGCTTCGAGAGCGGCGAGAAAATGCAGGGGCCGTTCCTGGTGACGCGGCTCGACTATGCGGGCGATTTCGGCGGGGAGCGGACGTACACGCTCGCGCTGGAAAGCGCCGGGCCGGTGGTGACGGCGTGACCGCGAATCCCCTGCGCGGTGAAGCCGAGCTTCTGATCGCAGGCGAGCGGCTGCGGTTGCGGCCGAGCTTTGCGGCGCTGGTGGCGGCGGAGGCGGAGCTGGGGCCGCTGTTCGGGCTCGTTGAGCGCGCGGCGGCGGGGCAGCTTTCGCTGGCCGAGATGGCGGGGCTGTTCTGGCACTGCCTCGATCCGCAGGGCGCGGAGCGGGAGGCGTTCTGCGAGGCGCTTGTGGCGGGGGGACTCGCGGCGGCGACGCCTGCACTGAAGACCCTGCTGACGCAGATCCTCGCCGGGCGATGAGCTTTGCGGAGTGCGCGTGCCGCGCGGCGGGGCTCGCGGCGCGGCTCGGGTGGCGGCCCGATGATTTCTGGGCGGCGACGCCCGCCGACCTGCTGAACGCGCTGGGGCCACCGCCTGAGGACGAGGCGCTGGGCGCTGCGGAACTGCGGCAATTGATGGAACGCGACGATGGACGATGAGATCGAAACGCTCGTGCTGAAGGTGCGCGCGGATACGCAGGGCTTTGCGCGCGATGTCGATACGATGTCGCGGCAACTCGACGGCCCGCTGCAGGCGGGCATGGACCGGGCGGGGAGCGCGATGGAAAGCGCGCTCACGCGCTTCATCAGGACGGGCAAATTCGGGTTCGAGGATCTGAAGCGGACGGTGCTTTCGGTGATGAACGAGATTGCGGCGTCGACGTTGCAGATGAGCCTTGGCGGGAGCGGCGGATCGGGCGGGATTTTCAGTACGCTCGCAAGTGTCGCCATGACCGCCTTCGGATTGCCGGGGCGGGCGACCGGAGGGCCTGTGTCGCCGGGGCAGGCCTATCTGGTGGGCGAACGGGGGCCGGAGGTGTTCGTGCCGACCGCGAGCGGGCGCATCGAGACGGGCGCGGCGCGCGGCGGGGCGACGACGATCAACGTGACGGTGAATGCGCCCGCCGATGCCTCGCCCGCGTTCATGGCGAAGAGCGGCCGGCAGGTGGCGCGCGCGGTGCGGCAGGCGCTGCTGCGCGACGGGCGCTGAGATGCACTGGCTGGCGAAGCCGGGGGACGGCATCAGGCGCGACTGGCTGAAGCGCTTCGACGCGCGCTACTGGACGGTCGATTTCGCGCGGCCCGCGATGGGGAGCGTGGTTACGACGGCGGCGGACGCGCTGCGGGTGGATGCGGCGTTCTATACCGCGAACGATCTCGTCGGGCTGATCTGGGAGAGCGTGGACCGCTGGGACCATCCGCTGATCGCCTATGAAACGCGGCGTGACTATCGGGGGACGCGGCTGTCGTTCCGGTGGCGGTCGGAAGGGGATTGCAGGACGCTTCCCGACCTCGACGGGCCGACGCTGACGATCGAGGGGCGCGATGCTGCCGGTGCGCCGAAGAGCTGGTACGTGCGGCTTTGGAACTATGCCGAGGGTGAGCCCGATGACGCGGTGATCTCGCTCGATTTCGATGCGATGGATGGCGGCTTCCTGCTGCCGGGCGAGGCGGACCCGGTGTGGGCGGGGGACATCGACCGGATGTTCATTTCGTTGGTGCCCGGCGGGTACACGCGGGAGGACGTGCCGCTCGCGGTGCCGGGCGTGGCGACGATCCGGATCGAGGATATGCGCTGCGACGGGCTGTCTTCGGTGCTGGAGATCGGCGACGCGTGCCTGCCGCCGCACCGGCTGCGCATGGCGGGGGGCTATGACGACAGCTATAATCTGACGCCGGAGCGCGTGCTCGGGAACGCGCTGAAGCTCGGCTACCGGGACTGGTTCAACCACTATGTGGGGATGAGCCATTATTTCCGGCTTGGCTGGGACGGGGCGCGGTTCGTGGTGGCGGAGGGGGATCCGCTGAATGCGCCGTGCCGGGTGTGGCACCAGGACTTCTGCGCGCGTGCCGGGGGGCTCGGGTACAAGGTGATCCTGTCGCTGAGCTACGAACTGTTTAACGCGCACGCGCCCGAGGGCTGGAGGCAGTGCGCGGGGGACGGGTCGCCTGCGCTGACGGGGTGGGACCCGCCCTCGACGCTGCTCTCGCCTGCAAATGACACTGCGATGGCCTGGCTGCGGCGTGTGGGCGAAGCGTTCGCGGGTTTTGGGGCGCCGTGGTTCCAGATCGGGGAGCCGTGGTGGTGGACGGGGTTCGGCGCGGACCGCACGCCCTGTTTCCATGATGCGGCGGCGACGGCGGCGTATGCTGCGGAGACCGGGCTCGCCGCGCCGCCCGCGATGACGGACGTTTCGGAAACGCCGAGTGCGGCGCAGGCGGCGTATCATGCGTGGCTGGGCGGCAAGCTCGGCGCATCGACCTTGGCATTGCGCGATGCGCTGAAGGCGTCGGCGCCGGGCATCAAGGTGGCGCTGCTGTTCTATGCCCCGCAGGTGCTGCGTCCCGAGGCGGACTGGCTGGCGACGGTGAACATGCCCGCGGCGTGGGCGTATCCGGCGTTCGATGTGCTGCAGCTGGAGGACTATGACTTCGTGACCGACGGCAATGCCGGCGGGATGCGGCGCGCGCGGGCGGTCGTGTCCGACGCGCTCGGCTATGCGGCCACCGAGCAGCATTATTTTTCGGGCTTTGTGCTCAGCGGGGCCGACCGGCACCTGTGGCAGCCGATCGCGGAGGTTGCGGAAGACGCGCTGAACCGCGTCGCCGAAACCTTCGTGTGGGCCTTTCCGCAGGTGATGCGCGACGGGTTCACGTTTTTCGAGATCGAGGAGGATGCGGCTTTGGGCTTTCATGACGTGGCGTTCCCGCTGGCGCTCGCCGAAGGGGCGAGCGGCGGCCCGCTGTTTTCGACGCAGGTCGTGACCAGCGTTTCGGGATACGAGCAGAGGAACAGCGACTGGGCACAGGCGCGGCTGCGCTACGATGCCGGGCCGGGCGTGCGGTCGGAGGAGGATCTGGCAACCCTCATCGCCTTCTTCCGCGCGCGGCGCGGGCGAGCGTTCGCGTTCCGGTTTCGCGATCCCTTCGATTTCAGCTCGAACGGCATGACGGGGACGCCCACACCCTTCGATCAGGTGCTGGGCGCGGGCGATGGCGTGCGGACGGTGTTCCCGCTGGTGAAGCACTACGGCGAAGGCGAAGCGCGGTATATCACGCGGCCGGACGCCGGGAGCGTGCGTGTGGCGGTTGCGGGCACGGAGGTGACGGACGGCTGGTCGCTCGACGGGGGATCGGTGACATTCGATAGCCCGCCCGCCGCGGCGGTGACGGCGGGCTTCCTGTTCGACGTGCCCGTGCGTTTCGCGGAGGACAGTATCGAGGCCTCGCTGCAGGGTTGGCGGGCGGGCGAGATGCCCTCTGCCCCCATCATCGAAGTGCGCGAGGCCTGATGCGCGCTGTCCCGGAAGCGCTCGCTGCCGCGCTCGACGAGGAAACGACGAGCCTTGCCTTTTGCTGGCGGATTGAACGCGCGGACGGCGCGGCGCTCGGTTTCACGTCGCACGATCGCCCGCTTGTCGTGGACGGCATGACCTGTTCGCCGGTGCCCGGCATGGTGCCGTCGGCGCTCGCCCATGCCGATTCCGTCGAGGGTGGCGGCATGGAGGTGTCGGGCGCGCTCGGCAGCGGGCGCATCCGCGCCGACGATATCGCCGTTGGCCGCTACGACCGCGCCTATGCCACCCTGTCGCTCGTCGACTGGCGCGCGCCGGGCGCGTCGGTGCTGCTCGCGAGCGGCGAGATCGGGGACATCGTGCGCCAGGACGACCGCTTCGAGGCGGAACTGAAAAGCGCGCACGCGGACCTTGATCGCACGCCGATCACGCTGTGCACGCCGGAGTGTCGCGCGCGGCTGGGCGATGCGCGCTGCCGCGCGGCACTGGCGCCGCTGACGCACATCGCGCACGTGACGGCGGTGACGGGCGCGGCGCGTATCGAGACCGATCGTGCCTTGCCGGATGGCGTGCTTGCCTACGGACGGCTGCGGCCGCTTGCCGGTTTGCTCGCGGGGCTGGATTTCGAAATCGTCGCTTCGGAGGGCATCTCTGTCGATCTGCGCGAAGGGGTCGCCGCGCGGCTGGCGCCGGGCGATCTCGTGGAGCTGCGCGAGGGTTGCGACCGGCGCTTTTCGACATGCCGGGACCGCTTCCAGAACAAGGACAATTTCCGCGGCGAGCCGCACGTCCCGGGCACGGATTCCGTGATCCGCTACCCGAGCCTGTGACAGCCATGCATTCCCGGCATGCCGACATCGTGCGCGCGGCGCGGGCCTGTGTCGGCACGCGCTGCCGCGTGCAGGGACGCGTGCCCGGCCTTGCGCTCGACTGTGTCGGCGTCGCCATCGCGGCAGCAAAGGGCGCTGGGCTCTCGTTCGGCGTGCCGCACGACTATTGCCTTGCCGCCGACAATCGGGACCGTCTGGCGAGAGGACTTGCGGCGGCCGGATGCACGCTGCTGGAAGGCGAACCGCGCGCGGGCGACCTGGCGCTGCTCGCCGTGACGACCGCGCAGCGCCATCTCGCCGTCTGCTGCGGCGATACGTTCGTTCATGCCCATTTCGGCCTCGGGCGTGTCGTCGAAGCCCCGCTGCCGCCCGAATGGGCGTGCACCGGCTGGCGCTTTCCGGAGATTTGAAACCATGGCGACGCTTGTTCTGACGACCGTCGGCGCGATCGTCGGCGGACCCATCGGTGCTGCCATCGGCGCGATCGCGGGGAACACCATCGATCAGATGCTGTTCGCGCCCAAAGGGCGCGCGGGGCCGCGCCTCGATGACCTCACCGTACAAAGCTCGGCTTACGGGGTGCCGCATCCGCGGCTCTACGGCACGACCCGCGCGGCGGGGAACGTGATCTGGAGCCGGGGCCTGAAGGAGACGGCGCACCGTTCGGGCGGCGGCAAGCGTTCGGGCGGACGCACCACGACCTACAGCTATTCGGCATCCTTCGCGGTCGCGATATCGGCGCGGCCGATCGTGGGGATCGGACGGATCTGGGCGGACGGCAAGCTGCTGCGCGGCGCGACCGGAGAGATGACGGCGGAAGGGTCCGTGCGCGTCTACACCGGCAGCGAGACGCAGGCGCCCGATCCGCTGATCGCCGCGGCCGAAGGGCCTGCGAACGCGCCCGCCTATCGCGGGCTTGCCTACGCGGTGTTTGAGGATCTGCAGCTCGCCGATTTCGCGAACCGCATTCCGAACCTGTCGTTCGAGGTCACGTCCGATGCTGTGCCGCCCACGATCGCCGCGATCCTCGGTGATCTTGCCGAAGCCGCCGGGGTTCGCATCTCCACGGGCGGCCTTTCGGCATCCTTGCCGGGTTTCGCCGCCGCGACGAATGCACCGCTTTCGACGTGGGTCGCATCGCTCGCCGAGCTCGGCGATGTGCGGGCGCTCGGCGGCAGGCAGGTGCGACTTCATGACGACAGCGCCGAGACCGGCATCGTTCTTGATGACGACAGGCTGGTGGAGGGTGAGAGCCGCCATGCGATCGCACGCCGCAGCGGGGACGCACCGGCATCGGTGACCTTCGGTTATCTCGATATCGCGCGCGATTATCAGGCGGGGATGCAGCGGGCGTTCCGGCCCGGGGCGCGCGGGCGCGAAGGCCATAGCGCGCTGCCGGTCGCGCTTTCGGCCGGGGCGGCGAAGCGCGCCGCGCAGAACGTGCTGCAGCGCGTGTGGACCCGGCGTGAAACCGCGGCGTTCCGGCTCGGCTACTGCGCGCTTGCGCTGCAGCCGGGAGACCGGCTGAGCGACCGCGACGGCCGCCGCTGGGAAATTCGCCGGACGGCGCTGGAAACGATGACCGTCGCCATCGAGGCGGAACCGGTGAACGCCGACGGGGGCGTCGATGCGGCAGCCGATGGCGGTCGCGCGGAAACAAATGCCGACGCGCCACAGGGCGAGACGCGGTTCCACGCGTTCGAATTGCCGTCGTTCGCGGGTGATTTGCCGACCGCGCCGCGCCTTTGGATTGCCGCGGCGGGCACGGGGAGCGGCTGGCGCCGCGCCGAGATCTGGCTGAGCGGGGACGCCGGGGCCAGCTGGTCGAGCCTCGGCATGGCGAGCGGCGGCGTGCCGATGGGCACGACGCTGTCGGCACTTCCGGCCGCGGACCCGACGCGCTGGGACGAAGCGTCGGCGCTGGACGTGGAATTGCTGTCTGACACGATGTGGCTTGAAAGCCGCCCGGCGCTCTCCGTGCTGGCGGGCGCGAATCTGGCGCTTGTCGGGGATGAACTGATCCAGTTTCGCGGCGCGGTATCCATCGCGCCGAGGCGGTTCCGGCTTTCGGGGCTGCTGCGCGGGCGGAAGGCGAGCGAGGCGGCGATGGCGGCGCATGTGGCAGGCGAGCGCTTCGTTCTGCTGGAAACGCCGGCGCTGTTTCCGATCGACCTTTCGGCCGATGCGATCGGCACGGATGTCGCCGTGCGCGTCGTGCCGCCCAACACGGGCACGATGGACAGCCCGCACGCGGATCACCGGGTGACAGGCCGCGCGCTGCAGCCGCTGCCGCCCGTGCACGGCGCGGCGCGCGTGCTTGCCGACGGCGCGATCGCGTTTTCCTGGATCCGGCGCAGCCGGACGGGCTTCGGATGGATCGACGGGGTTGATGCGCCGCTCGGCGAGGAGCGCGAACGCTATGCCGTGCGCTGCAGCGTCGGCGCCGCTACCGTGGCCGATGAGGTCGGCGAAGCGGCCTGGGCGCTCTCCGCGAGCACGCAGACCGCGGCGTTCGGAATGCTTCCCGGGACCGTGCATCTCGAGGTTCGTCAGCTGAGCGCCGCTATTGGGCCGGGCGCGCCGTTTGCCGCCGATTTCATACTAAACCGATAGGAACAGCCGATGACTGTCACCACGCGTCTGGGTCTACCGCTGATCGCCACCGGGCAGGCCCAGAAAGAACTCACGCACAACACCGCGATCCATGGCCTCGACCGCCTTGTCCATCTGTGCGCGGAGAGTCGTACACTTTCGGTGCCGCCCGCATTGCCTGCGCCGGACACGACGTGGATCGTCGGCACGGACGCGGCGGGCGCTTGGGCGGGGCACACCGGCGCGCTCGCGCACTGGGACGGCGCGTGGGTGATTGCGCCGCCGCCGGAAGGGATGCTGTGCTGGATCGCGGATGAGGCCGTCCTCGCCGTGTTCGGCGGCGGGGTGTGGAGCGCCGCCCTGCCGGTCGCCGGCCTCACAATCGGTGGCGCCGTGATGCTGACCGAGCCCCCGGTTGCGATTGAGGCACCGGCGGGCGGAAGCGTGATCGATATCGAGGCGCGAGCCGTGCTGGCGAGCCTGCTCAGCTACCTTCGCGAACAGGGTTTGCTGACGTCATGACCCCATTCAAAGCGCCAAAATCTGCAGCAATGTGCGATATTTATGCAACATTTCAGGGCTATATTCGGTTGCGCGGGATACTTCCGTGATATAGATCGTTAAGGCGACTTCCATGGAAGTTCGTGGAGACTGAGAAAGGGGATTTCAATGCGTAGACTCGCCGTAGTCTTGGCGCTGGCCGGCACCGCTCTTGCGGGCCCGGCGCTCGCGCGCGACAAGGCCTGGTATGCAGGTATCGAGGGCGGTGCGCTGCTCATCGAGAATATCGATTTCGACGTGACCAGCCCGCAGGGTGTCGAAACGAGCAATGGCGTCACCGTCAAGCACAAGATGGGGTATGACGTCGATGGTATCGTCGGATATGATTTCGGCGGTTTCCGTACCGAGTTCGAACTGGGCTTCAAGAAAGCTTCGCTCGACAAAGTGACGCTGACGGGCCTTGCGGTTCCGGGCAGCGGAACGGCAGCCAGCGGATCGTTCTCTGACGCGGGCGGCACCACGAGCGCGCTCAGCTTCATGGTGAACGGGCTGTTCGACTTCGGCGACGACAATGGCTGGAACGGCTATGTCGGTGGCGGCGTGGGTATCGCCCGCGTCAAGGCCGACATCTATCAAGTTGTTGATCAAGGAACTGATTTTGTCGACGACAGCGACACCGGATTTGCGTGGCAGGTCGTCGCGGGTGTCCGCAAGGCGATCAGTGACAATGTCGATCTGGGCTTGAAGTATCGCTACTTCAACACGGACGCGCTTGATGTTGTTGGTGTGGACGGATCGGCATATGATGGCCGCTTCCGCAGCCACTCGCTGCTCGCGAGCGTGATCTTCAACTTCGGTGCGGAAGCGCCGCCGCCTCCGCCGCCTCCGGTTGCGGAACCGGCTCCG